>SXGT01435931.1_pt1 | contig 20169 bp, 26 predicted proteins | sample 3176221 | NCBI WGS metagenome assembly SXGT01 (sample SAMN11356862, study PRJNA531348) | freshwater metagenome | isolation source: freshwater sample F1-120 | place: China: Fuxian Lake, Yuxi | collected 2017-12-25
GATTTGAAAGATATACTTTATAATAAAGTTGGGATAGATGTTTTTACAGAAAACACGGAGGAGAAATCTATTATTAGACCATTACTTGTTACATATGGAGATATGATGCGGACATCGAGTCATGGTAAATATTGGACGCAAAAATTAGAACATAGAATCGAGAAATCAAATGCGGATGTAATTTTTATAACTGATATACGTTATGATTTTTATCCAGATGATGATGAATGTGATTGGTTACAAATTAAACAGCGTGGTAAATTAACTCATATAACTCGATTTAAATACGATATTTTTTCAAAATCAAAATGTAAGATATATGACACTCCTCCAAATGAACACGAATCCATAAATAATCCAAAAGTTAAGGATAGATCAGATTATAGTTTTGAATGGGAAGATCATTCCAATACACATTCATCAAAAGAACAGATTTTACAATGTAATAGTATTATTGATAATGTAAACACTGCATTGAAACATCTGGAGATATTACCGTGTAATCGTATTTAATAATACCGAATTATTTCTTAATTCTATAAACGCTTCGTTCGGATACTTGGAAAACACTGTCGGTTTAAACAATGATAACATATTTGCACACTCTGTATATAATTGAATACATGTCTTCAATTTGTTAGCTTTTTCAGCCGCCCTACAGTTACATGTTCCATTAAATTCATTTATGCATGTAGAGAATCTTCCAAATACAGGATTCAATCCTTGGAAGTTGTTATTATTTATAAAATAAAAAAATTCGGTAATATTAGTTATAATCATACGGATAATCTTCTATAAATATTATAACCAATTATTGATAATACGAATATAATTGAAAAATTTAATACAGAATCTGTAAATACAATACTTGATATAACACTTAACCATGTAGTAAGACATATTGGACATGTGATTAATTTTGTAAAAAAGTTCTTGTGATTCCATAGCAAGTAAGAATGATATGTTAGTTCAAAATTTGATTCTTTTGCCTTTAAATATTCGTTTACTTTAAACCAATTTAATTTAAATAATTTTATATATTCAACAAAGGCTTCCGTATCAAACCAAATGATATTAATAAAAAGTATTATAGATGTTAAATAAAGTATCATAAATGTTCCAATAGTAATGTAAATGGTGGATTATTGACCACAATATTTTCACTTAGTCTGTTTATAAGTTTATTTACTTTAATATGTATACAATTTTCTAATTCAAATTCACCGCTTTCGTTTTCGTTTAATGAATTTTTTAATATATCTTGCATTTTGTTTAGATGATTGTATGTCAATTCGTTTAGATTATTTAAATCAAAGTCAATTACAACATCATCATCTACGTTTGACATACTAAATACATCTTCAAATTCTATAACTCTATATGACGATTTTGATTTTTGCCAAACATCATCTGATATATTGAACAGTTTGTTTGCAGGTTCTTGTTGTTTTGTATATTCTTTTTCAATAAAATCATAAGATTCTTTATTATCCACGTTAATTTTATTAAACAAAAAGTGATTTTGTAATATAAAGATTTCTTTATTTTTTGTATTTTTGAAGTTGACAGATATATTATATTTAAAATCGTTTTGATCTTTTTGAGTGTCGTGTTTAAATTTACCCCACTTTTTTAAAAATCTCATTAATTCTACTCTATCTGCAATGCTTTGTAATTGAGTTTTTTCTTGATTTTCTTGTTTCCACCAATCCTTACCTCTGGATGAAGTGCATGTAAAATGATAAACGATGGCATTCCAATCTTGTTTAAATTTTATACCTTTCATACACAATCTATATAGAATGTCAGAATCTTCTCTGGATCTTCTGAACAAAGTGTCATGACCTCCTATATCATTCCATATTTTTTTGTATAATGTAAAAGGAGCAAACCAGAAATCGGTTAGTTTGTTTTGTTTTTGTTGTTGTGATATTTTTTGAAATAAATCAAAATCAAATTTAGTAGGATCTAATCCAAAATCATAAGTTATTTTTTCTGGCGACGGTGGATGTAAAGGAGGCTCTATTCTTGTGCTTGAAATTATAGTATTTTCATTTAAATTTTTTAATACATCTAAATCATAATTTTTAGACACAACCATATCAGATTGAATGTATGATACAATATCAGTCTTTGCCATTTCAAACATCAAATTGATATTTCTTTGATATCCGACTGGAATAGGATTTGGATTTTTAACTACCTTTAGATTCTTAAATACACTTTTTTGAGTTAGTAACCATTCCGTAGTATTTTGATTGTCACTGTCAACAAATACAATGATATCATAATCTTTTCTTGATAGATTTATTTCCAACGATTTAAATAACAATTTTATGTTATTTATTTCATTCTTTGCGGTATTAATGCAAAATGTTAGATTTGTATCGGTCATATATTTCTTTTATTCCTAATTCAAGTCCTTTTAAATTTAAATTTAAGGATGATAACAACTTACTTGATCCTGTATAACTTAAACCTAATTGTTTTTCTTCTACATTAATATCTACTTTATAATCATCTAGATTGTCTATTATATTTGCAATATCTGACAATTTGTATTTGTTACTATATGACATGTTTATGTCAGTCGATATCTTTGGAGGATTATCTAAATAATGTTTTATAGTAGTATATAAATCGTCAAGATAGATGTAATCCATGTATTTATCTTGATGGATTGTTATAGGTTTTTTGTTTATATAATTTTTAATATTATTCTTTATGAATCTTGTATCTAATTCATTATGATAAAAACATCCAAATATTCTTAAATTGTGACCAAAAGTGAATTGTGTTAATGATTTTGATATTATATTTTTAGATAACCCGTAATAATCTTTTGGAATATTAACAAAAATATCGGCTTCTGACATGTTATTTATATCGTTAATTCTGTCAAATTCTGCTCCTGATGCCAAATTTATAAATAATTTATAATTTGATTTTATCAAATTTTCATATATTAGAATGTTTCTATAAAAAGTTTCTCCATCATCTTTTTTGAGTCTACTTCCACCTTCTATTGCACAGTGTATAATTGAATCTATTTTATTATCTTCTATATACTTTTGAACATCGTAGGTAGACAATAAGTTTATAGTGGTTCTGGTTCCACAAAAAACAGTAAATTTTGAATTATTACGTAGTTTTGTGACAATATTAGAACCAATAAATCCATTTGCTCCTGTAACTAAAACATTCATTTTAATAGATTGATATATGATGGGTTTGATGAGTTTAAAACTGATCTGAATAACTCAGATAAATCATTATCTGAGAGTTCCTTTGATGGTTTAAAACTTTTTATATTAGAAAGAATTGATAGTATTGACATATCTTCTTCTGCCCAATGAGTGAATCCAAGATATCCATAATCTTTATCTCTACCTCCACCTGCAATTTTAATAGGTAGTTTTTCTATATTCATCAAATTACGAAGGAATTCAAACGGTCTATATATCGCAAATGGAGTAATTGAATAACACACTGGAATTTTTCCTTCCAATGCACATCCACCTGCACATCCAACCATTAATTGTTCAGCAGAACCGACATTAAAAAATCTTGAAGGATATTTATCTCTGACCGAATCCCACAATCCGTAACCCATATCCGCAGTAATTACAACGATATTTGGATTTTTGTCCATCTCTTCAAATACTGTTTTTACAAATAATTTCCTCATTTTAACATCTCCATTGTTAATTCGTAATCTTTTTCTTTCATTATATGATAATGAGCATTTAATCCCCTAAGAAAAGGAAATTCTTCTGTAACTGACTGAACGTCACTTATTACATGAATGTTATTGTTTGAAAATGAATCTAATCTTTTCTTTAATTTTTCATATGGAATTTCACAGTATGCTCCATAACCGTTATGAATTACATAAATTTCTATATTATTGATAGGATGATCTGATATAAATCTCAATGATTCCCAAACAACACCTTCTGCACATTCACCATCACTTAACATTACATGAACTTTTCTGTTTGGATTAGATAATGCTCTACCAACTGCAATCGAAATTCCCATGCCTAAACTTCCAGTAGAACAGTATATATGATTATCTTCATCTAAATGTGGATGACCACCATGTTTATGGAATAGTTCTTCTGCATTACATCCATAATATTTTTCGAGAACTACATATTGTGCAAGGGCAGCATGGCCATTTGACAAGATAAATATATCTTCTGAATTTTTTTCTGAAAATATACGATCTATTACATCGATGGTAGAAATATAACTTCCCAAATGTGATAGTTTATTTCTATATGCAATATCAAGTATTCTTCTTTTTAGATCTTTATTTTTCATTTAAATTACCATATGAAGTTATTTTTATAGTATTCAACTATATTTTTGATTTCAATATCAAATTCTTTTTGTGGTTTCCAACCAAGTGATCTTAATTTATTATCATTTAATGCATATCTTACATCTTGTCCTGGTCTACTATATGAAGTGTTTATATATTTTTCTTTAAAATTTTCTTCACATGTTCCAAAATATGATGTTATAATTTTACAAACGGTATCAATATTCGACTGTTCAAATCCACCTGCAATGTTAAAAATTTCATTTTTAACTCCTGATTCTATTATGGCAATAACGCCAGTTGCAGTGTCATTTGCGTGTAACCAATTTCTAACAGGAGTTCCGTTATTATGAAGAGGAATTTTTCTGTTTATGTTTAAAAATTTACATGATTTTGGTATTAGTTTTTCAACGTATTGACCTATTCCATAGTTATTTGTAGGTCTAACAATTACATATGGAATGTTGTATGTTCTTGCCCATGCAAGTATTAGTTGGTCTGCTGCTGCTTTAGTAGCTGAATATGGATTGCTTGGTTTTAATATATCGGTTTCTATATGCTCTCCCTCAGTTACGTCTCCATATACTTCATCGGTACTAAAATGTAAAAATACGGGACATCCGCCATTTTCTTTTTTTGCATACATCTTTGATAATTCTAATATGTTGTAAACACCATCAACGTTGGAATGTAAAAATTCTTTACTGTCTCTAATGGAGTTATCAACATGAGATTCAGCGGCGGTATTGATAAAATAATCACAGTCTATTAATCTATCTAAATCACAAATGTCTTTTTGTTCGAAACTAAAATTCTTATATTTATTAAATTCTTTAAGCAAGTTTGGTTGCGCGGCATAAGTAATTTTATCAATTCCTTTTACATACCATCCTTTATTTAGACATTCTCTTGTAACGTAAGAACCTATAAATCCTAAACATCCTGTAACGTATACTATTTTTTTCATATATTATTTTCTTGTAAATACTTGTCAACGTGTTTTATAAGAGTTTTTGGTTTTCCTTTTCCTTGTGTATGACCAATGAAATGTGTTATTTTTGATTTTAATGCGAAAGTCCATCCTTCATTTTCATCACTTGTATTTATATCTCCGAATATTGGATGAACGCCCCAATTAGGAATAATATAACATTCATTTGGATTTGGAATATAAGGAACGTTTTTTGATTTTATTACATTCATTATACCAAAGAAAGATTGTTGTTGAGTATCAATTGATGATCTCTTTGGTCCCCAAATTTCTTTTCCGTTTTCATCGTATATACCTGAATAGTTAAACAAATTAATCAACATATCAAATCTATCTTTACAAAGAAAATCATCATATATAGATAAATCTATACCCTGAAATCCCGCATTAAATCCCAAATGATGTGGATTTCTTTGTGTGTATATATCAATTATGTTTTGACCGTATAATTCTTGTATTTTATTAAATAAAACTTTATCACATCCACTGTTCATTGGTTCGGAAACCAATACAGGTCGTTTTTCTAACATTGATGTGATTATATCTGAAAAATCATAATTTATTAGTATATCATCATCATATATCAAGTAATAATCATATAATTTGACTCTTCTTAGATAATGAGCCATTAATATAAAATAAATTGAAAATAATTTAGAACAATGTGATGTAACTAATTTTTCATCATAATCATATGCATTTATCCAATAATCTCTGAAGAATTTTTTGTTGTATGATGTTAAATTAAATCCGTAATTGTCTATTAAATCCGACCATTTTTTATCATCATCAAATTTACATTCATTATTTTCATCCCACAATACATGAAAATTAACATCAATTGAATTATCAAATGATTTTATTTTATTGTAAATTTGATGGATTGCAAAAAATGACTGTTTATTTTTTGCACGAAACATATTTGATATTACAATTTTATTCATTATTAATATATATTTGACAATATATTGTTCAATTTATTTTTAAAAGACTTTAGTGTAAATTTCTCTTTGTATACGTTTTTTGAAAATTCACTACATTTTATATAAAAACTTTCATCTTCATATAATTTTTTTGCCATGTATCTGGCACCTTCTACATCTTCTGGGTAGAATGATAAATCAGGAAAACATTCTACTTGTGTATCTACATTTTTATTTCCAATACATGGAATTCCAAAATATGCACAATTCAAAGAAAATGTTCCTGCTGCAACAGTAGGCATCATATGAACTGCATATTTAAACGTAGATAAATTTGTCATCCAATCATACCAAAAAAATCTAGGGAATACAGATAATCCTGGTACATTATCTTCTCCTGGTCTACTTGAATGTGATGTTTGAATGTATTTTTCACAGTTAAATTCTTCTGCGATAATAAAACTTTGAAATCCGCCATACCATCTACTGAAATTTCCGCCTAATATAACTTTATTATTTTTTGTAGGGACGACGTTTGTTAATAAACTTTCAATCATTAATGTAGGCATTACTTCAGTTCTTTTACCGGGAAATAATCCTTTATACCAAGATGTATCATATTTGTTATGTGCAAATAGTATATCACACTCTACAAGACGATTATAAAAATTAAATTGGTCAACCAATTCTAAATCATTACATAACCATGTAGGTCCTTCTTGTATAGAACATACAAATTTATTTTTTGATTTTAAATCTAAAATAATAGAAGAAGATAACAGCGATGATCTAGAATTACATGCATCTTTTATCTTAGCTCCTACTGCATTTAGAAATACGTCTCCTTTTGGAAATATTATCATTACATAGTCATAACCAATTACATTTGACCAGTTTTCTATATAAAAATGGTCAGCTTCAAGGGCATACATCCACGCAAACTCAGTTCGCATATTTTTATGCAATTCTGGAATTTTGCCAGAAAAATTCATCTCAGTTAAAAATGCAATTTTCATACGGTTTTAAAAAAGTTTTCAACTGTATTTTCTACATAATCTAATTGTTCTGATGTTATAACTGGACTGGTTCCTAAGAAGAATGTGTCAGTTGTAATCTTTCTTGCATTTGGATATTTGTTAATAACATCATTTTTATTGATTAATCCTTCATAAGCAGGTTGTAACATTATATTTCCAGCGAAATATGGTCTAGTTTGAATTTTATTTGATTCTAAATAATCAACAATATCTTTTCTTTTGAATTTAGAATTGTCTTTGATAGTCAATGCAAATGCAAACCAACTTGGGTCTGAATGTATAGTTGCATTTGGTAGATGAAAATATTCTTCGTATTTACGAAATATATCAACCAATCTTTTATGATTTTCTTTTCTTCTTTTATGAATAGTAGGAAGTTTCTTTATCTGTTCAAGGCCGATAGATGCTTGTAATTCAATTGGCTTTAAGTTATATCCGATTTCGTCATAAACATACTTATGGTCAAATATTTCGTCTGGTAATTCTGGTAACCAATTTGAGAATCTATTACCACAACTTCCATTCTTTAATAGATTTGCTTTTTTGCCTATACAATAACATCCACGACCCCATTCACGAAAACTTCTAATAACAATTTCTTGCATTTTTGTATTGCATGCGATGAATCCGCCTTCTCCCATAGTCATGTGATGTGCTGGATAAAAACTACAACTTGCCAATTCTCCAAAACTTCCAAGAGGTTTATCTTTATATGTTGATCCAAGTGCATCACAACAGTCTTCTAGTAATATTAAATTATATTGTTTAACTATATCCATTAGACGGTCCATATTGGGTGGATTTCCCAATACATGAGCAAATGTAATTATTTTTGCTCCTTTTTTTGCTTGGTCTTCCACTTGGTCTAAATTAAGGTTTAAAGTATCTAAATCAATATCTACAAATACAGGTTCAAATCCAACTTGAAAAATTGGATTCACTGTAGTTGGAAATCCTGATATAGGAGTAATTACTTTAGCACCTTTTTTAAAATTATATAATCTTTTTGATGTCATTGTGGACATCATTATAAGATTTGAACTACTTCCGCTATTTGTTAATATTCCGTATTCTTTCCCTAATAAAGGAGAAAATCTGTTTTCAAATGTTATAGCATCTTGTCCTAATACTAACCATTCATTTAGTAATGATTTAATTGCTGCAATATACTCTTTTTCAGAAAAATGTGGACCTGCATATTGTACCCAATCTTTGCCTTTTTCCCATTTTTTCGACGAATGTTTTTCTTCTATATAATCAGAAACTAATGACAGAATGTGTTCTAATTTATCCATAATTAATATTATATTGATTATCAAGAATTTGTCAATTGTTGATTAATCCAATTAAATGTTTTTTCAATTCCTACTTCAAGTGGTTGAGATGGTTCCCATCCCATTTTTTCACGATATAACGTATTATCAGAATTTCTTCCTCTTACACCTGTAGGACATTTAAATCCATATTTTTGTTTAAATTCTTCACCGGCAAGATTTTTAATCTTTATATTTTTACCCGTTAAATTAATTGCAATTTGAGCCAATTCATTAATTGTAACCATTTCTTCTGAACCAATATTTACTGAGCCCAAAAATGAATCTTGTCTCATAAAGCGCAATACAGATTCCACACATTCATCTATATAAAGGAAAGAACGTGTTTGTTGTCCATCTCCCCACACTTCTAATTCTCCACCATCAACAGTTTCTATTGCTTTTCTACACATTGCTGCCGGTGCTTTTTCCTTACCACCTTTGTATGTTCCACATGGACCAAAGATATTATGAAATCTTGCAATTCTAACATCTAATTTATGATTTCTATTGTATGTTAAATATAATCTTTCGCTGAATAATTTTTCCCAACCATATTCACTGTCGGGTTCTGCTGGATATGCGTCTTTTTCTGCACATTTTGGATTATTTGGGTCCATTTGATTATATTCTGGATACGCACATGCACTTGATGAATAAAATACTTTTTTTACTTTCTTTTTTACACATTCATGTACAACATTTAAGTTGATCAATGCCGAATTATGCATTACATTTGCATCATTATTTCCAGTGAAGATATATAATGCGCCTCCCATATCCGCTGCGAGTTGATAAACTTCATCGGCATTTTCAGAAATTACAGATTTTACAACATGAAAATCTGTTAAATCGCCCAGAATAAATTCGTCTGAAAAGTCTTGATATTCATTTTTCTTAATATCAACACCGCGAACCCAATATCCTTCAGATTTAAGTCTTTTTACAATGTGACCTCCGATAAATCCGCCAGCACCCAAAACAATAGCTATTTTTTTATTCATATCATATATTTTCTTTTTTAAATTGAGGAATCTGAATCATTTTATGTTGATTTTGATTATTTAATCTATGATAGATATCGTATACTATACGTTGTCTATCTGTTAATGTGTCGATAGACCCTTTGTATTCCATTGTCCATTCTAATTCTTCGTATGAAGCTCCAATTTGGCTTTCATCATTTCTATTATCATCCCACAGTCCATCTGTAGGTATGGCATTAACAATATAATCTGGAATATTTAAAGCTTTTGACATTAAACGAACCTCGGTTTTTGTCAAATCTGATATTGGACTGATATCGACTCCACCGTCTCCATATTTTGTAAAAAATCCAACACCAAAATCTTCAATTTTATTACCCGTGCCAACAACAATTCCATTTGTAGAACCTGCGATTTGATATAGAGCAACCATTCTCAATCTGGATTTACTATTTGCAAAAGCTAATTTACTATCATATTCATTGATAAATAATGATTTAAAAGTTTCAAATGTTTGTGTTAAATCTTTTTCAATAAAAGTAACATTGCTAAAATTAGTAGTTAACCATTTGCAATGATTTCGTGATCTTTCTAATTGTGAAGATTCTTGATGTAGAGGCATGCTTATCACGTATGTAGGTAAATTTGTTTTTGCGCATAATGTACTTACCAATCCACTATCAACGCCTCCACTTACTCCTACAACCAACGATTTTATTTTATTATTTTTACAATAATTTGAAATCCATTCTACAATTTTATCTGATAATGTATGTAAATTTGTTTCCATAACTAGATTTTAATTTTTTAACAACAGTGTCTGTTTCTTTTATTATAACAGAATATCCTAGGTCTGACAATTTAATTGCAAATTTTAATTGTTGGGATTCTTCTATTATATCACTATTTACTTTATAAGTAACAGACTCAATTTCGATTGGAATATTTTTATTTGGGTTTAATTTTATAAAATCTTTGACTTGATAATCTAAATGTAGAGAATTCATTTCATCGGTAGATTTTGAAATAACTGCATTTATTTCTACTTCTTCTGCACATTTTGCCAATGCTCTATTATCTCTTGGAAAACATGGACCTCCAAATCCAAATCCGTGTTTTAAATATTTATTTCCAATTCTAGAATCTGTGCCAATTGCATTTAAAACAGTTGATGGATTACAATTTATCTTTTTTGATATATCGCCTATCATATTTGCAAAAGATATTTTTGTAGTTAGAAAACAATTAACTGATAACTTTACCAATTCTGCTTCTGTTGGTGTCATTTTATTAATTGTCGGTTTTGATTTACACATATCTTTGTAAATAGATTCAATTATATTTCCTATATATTCATCATATTGACCAATCAACACTGAATCACAATATAATTGGTCATTTATGATAGAACCTTGTGCAATAAATTCAGGATTATATGAAACATAATAGTTATAACAGTTTAACTTTTTATTCAATGATTCACAATAACCTGGAAATGTAGTGCAATTAATAATTATATCTTTTCTGGTTGATTGTTTTCCAAATGAAATCAGTTTTTCTATGACAACATCGATGTTTTTGTGGTCATATTTCCAATCAGATGTAGATGGTGTGTTAACTACAATAAAAATTATATCATTATTTAATGACGATGATAAATCTGTGATAAATTCTATATTTTTAGAATTTTTTAACAATTCAGTTACATACGGTTCGTTTGTGATTAAAGTTTTTTCTTTTAAAGAATTTATATAATTATTTGATACATCAATTCCAATTATGTTATATCCAACAGATTCTAAATTAAGAGATAAACATAGACCTAATTTTCCTATTCCGATTATAGATATATTTTTCATATTTAATATTCGACTAAATTATTTATAAAATCAAACGTGATTTTATCCCAGTTATTATAGTTGTCTATTTGTTTACATACTAAAATGTCTGGATGATTTGATTCCATCGTTGGATTGTTTGTTATTAAAACAAGTTTTGTTGTAGCACTTCTGTTCAAACTATTTAAAAAATCTTTCCATTTATTGATATCATCATAATTTACATTAAATGGTATTCGTTTCCAACTAGATTTGTGATAATCATTGTATGGATCTACATCTAATACATGTCGGCAAAATAATATATCCTCGTTAGAATGTATATAATTTATAAGTCTGTTTAATCTACGTACATATTTAGATTTTACTTCATTTTTTTGAACTGACCAATTCACAAAATCATGTATACAAAACGCATCATTATTTGGAGACATTAAAATATTTGTATCAAACAAATATTTATCATTATCAAAATCAAAAAAATATCCTCCTGTCGAATTTATACAATTTATTACAAATTGTTGGTTAGTAATATTCCAATCAAAAGGAAATGCCTCAGTATTAAATTTGAATTTTTTCAATACTTGAGTTAATGAACATCCACCGTATCCTCCTAAATTAATCATTTTCATAGTCTATTCCAATGTTTAAGATATATTGAATCCATATCAATGTGATTCTCGGTGTTCATAAAATAACTATTTGGAACTACAATTTTTTTATTATCATTGGCCAAATAGCCAATCCATAAACTAAATGAACTTATTGGAGACAAAACATTATTATCACACATTTTCATTAATTCAAAATCAATAAGAGTATCATTTCCGACAGAATATATAAAATTACAATCAAAATTTTTCAATATTTCTTTACGCAATTTTATATCATTGTTATCTTGACCTGTTTTTGAATCTCTAGTTCCTCCGCAGAATATTAAATAATCATTGTCTTTTCCAAAAAAATCAATCGCAGACTTCAAATACGTGATATAAGGATCACCCATCATTATTTTTTCATAAATGATTTTTGATGGGTATATTGTGATGTTATCACCCAACCTTATATGTATTCCTATTATATTATTGTGTTTTCTTTGTTTTGAATATTCTTGAAATTTTGATGTAGTTTCATTTATGACTATATCATTGCTTCTATACAAATTTTTAAATAATGGTAAATTATCTATAAAATAATTGATATTTTGAAAATATCCGTTTAAAGAAATATTATCTGGAAGTTTAAAAAAGTTAGAATTGAAAGAGTCTTCTTCAAATTTAAATTGTAATTGTGACATGTCAATATCATTAATAACTTCCTCCTTTATATTCAGTTTATTTAATAAATATTTTTGATTATGCCATACAAGATTTTCGGTGTTTGGCAATTTAATAGTATAATTTTTTTTTATTGATAATGATTTTAATGCGGCGTATTGAAATAATTGATTTCCTAATCTGCCATTTAATCCTAAACTTAAAAATGTTATCATATGTTATTGTATATATTTGTCGAAAATAGATTTGTATTTTTCTAATATTTTTTCGGTAGATAAAAATTTGAATAAATGTTCAATTGACATTTTATATTTTTCTTCAAATAATATTTCATAGAGTTTATCTGCAAATTCTTCATCGGTATCCACGGTGTATCCGTTAATACCATTATCAGTGATATCATACGCTATATTTGTATTATATGATACTAATGGTGTTTCGTTATAAATACACTCTGTTGCCATCATTGGTCCTGAATCTGCCAATGTAGTTAATGCAAATACATCGGATTGATGATATATGTTTGCCATTTCTTTTTTATCTAAAATTCCACAACTAATTACTTCATATGGAGATTTTATATACGTGTTTGGTCCAACATTATTTATTTTTATGTTAGTTTTTTTATATTTGTTGTATAATATTTCTAATATAGTTTCGAGTTTATGTTTTCCTTTTCTAAAACAATTTGGTTGAGTAGTTCCCCACAAAATAGTTTTAAAATCAAGATTTGTATTTTTCTTCACATTATATTTTTCCACATTTTCAATAGTAATCAATGGTATTACATGATTGTTTAAATTACAAAAGAAACTGTGGGTTTGAACATGTGATGAATACGTTGATGCATTTATTATATCAATATCTGCCTTTTTATATTTTATAGCTCTTTCCTTTGCAACTTCAGATATTAAACTGCCTTCTATTTCTGGATAACTTTCTCGTCCATTTCCAAAAACCCAAGATGTCATTGCTAATATAAAAATTTTAGATTTATAATGTTCTTTTATGAATATTAACTGATCTTCGGTAAAATCATCTCCACATAAAAATAAAATTTTGTGTTTAGGTAATAATTCGACCAATTTTTCATTTGACAATGATTTTAATTCATTCCAAGGAAAATATTTTATAAAATGAGAAGGATTACAATAACTATGATGTGGATAATCCCATATTGATATACACTTGATATTATATTTTTTTAAATAATCACACAAGATTTTGTATATATAATAATTTCCACTTACAGATTTTTCATAACCTATAGGACCACACATGTATAGTATATCTACTGGTTCCATATTTTTATTCTATAATTTTGCATTTTTTGAATGCAGTAAATTCAGTTAAATCTCTATATCCATTGATTTCAGGAGTATCACTTACATGTTCTGGATAATTTTGCATGAGTTCCAATCCTCTTGCAGCCAATAACGGAAACATATACATGTTCCATCCACAAAATTCAATATCATCTTCTTTATAGAATTTTTCTGATCTTCCTTCGTATCTAGCACGTTTAAGCCATTTTACTGCATCTTCATTGTCAGTTAAAATTATTCCTCCTTTTCCTATACCCAATGATTTTTTAATATGAAATGACAGACACATAAATTGACCTGGTATATACATTTTACTTGTCAGTCGTTTTGCACTATCCCAAATTGGATATGGTTTTAATTGATACAATCCACTCCAATGATTGGTTTCTCCTCTTTTATCAAATACAACCTCTCCTCCAGCATGAATAATAGACATAGGAACTGAAAGATAAGTTTTACTTGGAATTGTAACTTCTTTTACATTTAAATATTTACAACACAAGAACAACGCATTTGTGCAACTGTCAACTGATACTGCATATGGTGCTCCTGTATAATTTGCGACTTCTTCTTCAAACATCTTTACGATTTTGAATGGATTATGTGTATTTAAGTTTGATGGCATATTTTTTGATTATATTAATTGTTGTCTTTATATATTTTTAATAATCTTTTTACATTCAATAATATATTATTTTAATTTAAATCCGCCTTTTATTTGATAATGAGTGTTTTTAATCCAATTTGTCAATTCTTCTATTTTTTCAGATGAAAAATGAAATTCTCCAACAATATAATTAATTTTTGACAAATCTTTATTCATTAAAAATTCGTATTCTGATCCCTCTACATCAATTTTTAGTAGATTAATTCTTCCGTATTGTTTGCATACGTCTTCAATTGAAATAGTATCTACTTCTCCAATTTTATTTTTTTTGTGCCATCCTTCTCCACGTGGACCTTTATATTGTATACATCCGATACTTCCACTATCTCCAAAAACGTTTAAATCTTCTTTGTTATGCATTTTATATGCAAATACGTCTATTTTTTTATTTGATTCTGACCATACTGCTAATTTTTTGACTTCTACCTGAATTCCTATATTAGCAGTATTTTCTATACATTTTTGTATATTGTCATCATATATGTCAAAACATACATATTTATCAAAACGAAAACCGTGATTCATTGGAAAATCTCCAATATTGCAACCGGCATCTATACAAATACCACCACGACATTCATCCAATAAAAAGTAAGAGGCTTCTTTCATTATAAAATGTTTCCAATTATCGTCGTTTAATGCTTTAAATTCTTTCATATAATATTATTTTCTAAAATGTAGTACTTTTTTTTAAAACCGCATGATTCAAACAATTTTAAACTTGAGATGTTATCAATTTTTATTTTTGCGAATACGTTTGGATATTTTTTTACAAATTCTGATACCATGAATTTTCCTATACCTTTTTGTTTGTAGGAATTATCAGTGCATACTCGTATATCGCCGTTTATTTCTCCAATAAATCCCACAGGAATATCATTCCACAAACATATCATATAATTTTTATTATATTTTGACATGTATTCTTTTTGCTGTTCTTGAGTAATATCGGATGATTGTATAAATCCAGAAAGATTTTGTGGGTCAGTCCTTAATAAACGGACAAATTCCCAATATTTTTCTTCACATTTAATTAATTTTAAATTTTCTACCATATACATTCAAGTTTAATATCTGGGTGTGAATGACCTAACCAATATCCTTGTAAATATCCTCTATCCAATCTTAAATCCATTAATAGATTTAACGTTGTACCTATATCAATATATGTATTTTGGTCATTAAATTCATATAACTGGTGGATTGCAACTTTACTTAACGATGATGCCGAAAATAAAAATAGATGATTTTTAATATTATTTTTATCAATCCAATTTTTCATTTTCTCAATTACATTATAGTTGTTAATCATCGCATTAGATCCAACTCTGAAATCATTTACTATAAAAGGAAATCTTTTTAAATTTGCCTTTTCATTGCACAATATTACAGTATTATAATTGAAAAAACAAGGAAATACTTCAGATAAAAAATTTGGATAATTTGAATTTACCCATAGATTTGACCATGTGAGATATTCATCGTTTCCATTTTGCATATATTCTAATTGCCATTTATAGTCTTCAACAGATGCACAACATTTGCAACAAATACCTTTAAAATAATTCTTTTTAGAAAACCTAAAAGCTTGAGTCAAACTTTCTCTAAAAAATTGATGTTTTTTGGGATCAAAATGTTTATGGTCTTCTTTTTGATATGGTCCACCTGTAATTACTTCTCCCATTTTTATGATTCCCTCACCCAAAATAAGTTCCTGATTTTTTAATATAAATAACTCTCCATCAGAAAATCTATTAAATGCAAATGGTTCTTTGTTCAATAATTTTTCTTTTAATAGTAATAAATCTCCCTTGAATGTTTTATTCATAAAATTCCTTGTGATATTAATATATCTGTAACTTTTTCTGCACAATTTCCATCTCCATATGGACAATTAACATTCAAAACTTCATAATTTTTTGAAATATTTATTGCCATTTCATACAAGTCATTTGGATGTTTACACAAAAATGAAGTTTTTTCTAATGTTTCTTGTCTTTCTGTAACTTTTCTACATACAATTATTTTCTTTTTAAAATAAGATGCCTCTTCTTGCAATCCACCACTGTCTGATATTAAAAATCCACACGATGCAATTCTATCTAACATATCATCATGTTTAATTGGAGGAATTATATTTACACCTTCTAAATATTTTAAATTATTTTGAACATTTGGATTGGGGTGTGAGATGACAGTGAATTTCCAATCTGTCAATGTTTTTGCACATTTTGATATTTCTTCATACCAATTTTTTAACATGTCATGGTTTTCTCTTCTATGTAATGTAATCAATACATTTTTTGTATATAATGAATTTTTGTAATTTTTAAGATTGTCAATTGATGTATTTCCTACTACACATACATTTGTTTTTCCTTCTTTCAATAGATTCTCTTTGTTTAAATCTGTTGGGGATAAATGTAAATACGCAAGATTTCCAATTGACTGTCTATAAAATTCTTCTGGATATGGATTTTGAGAATCATATGTTCTTAGTCCAGCTTCTAGATGTATAACTTTTATATTTCTGTGAAATGCGGCTAATGCAATAGAAAACGCAGAACATGTATCCCCTTGAACCATTACGTGAGTTATAGAATCAAACAATTCGTCTTTATTTAGTAATGAAGAAACAATACTATCAAGTCTATTTTTTCCATCGTTAATTTTTGCTATAATGTTATAGTTTTTTTCAACGATATCAGCGTGTTGACCTGTATATAAAATTTTGTAATTTGATAAATTTCTGCGTTTTAATTCATCAATAATAGGTTTTATTTTTAACCATTCAGGTCTAGTTCCGTAAGAAATGAGTAACATATTATTCGTTTATTAACTTCCAACCTTTTTTTCTTTGTTCAATAAATGCATCATTCATTAATTGTTTAAAAGGAACTCCTTGGGGAGAAGATTGATTTGTTTCCCACATAGAATTTTTATCGGTCGCATGTACAGACCCTTTTATATTACACCACATTTCTTGATCATGATGCGGATGTGGTGCCACATATGTATTCAGATTTGCATATTTTTGTAACATATAACTGAAGTGCATATCTTCTCCACATGTAAAATATTTAGGATCAGGTAATTCTCTCCAATAGTATGACAACCATTCTCTTTTAAAGAACCAAGAATGACCAACCAAATCAACTTTAACGGGATTATCATTATGTCCATTTGGTATCCATCCAAATCTAGTATATGGTTCATAATAAGAAGAATATTGAGGAGGATTTGGTCTCATATATAAAAGACCTACTCCTCCTAATAAACCATTTACTTTTTTTATTGTATCTTTACAATTTTCTAACCATTTTGATCCTGGAATCATGTCATCATCAAATATACAGACATATTCGGTTTTTGCGTTCAACGCATATGCAAATCTTGCCCATACACCCATATTAAGATTTGAAAATGCAGTTGGAATTTTTTCCATGATATCATAATTTATTTCACCACCGTCTGGATTATTATACCACAAATAAATTTCGTCTGCTTTTACAGTTTGCTTTTGTAACGCATCATATTGTTCATTTAATGCACTTCCTCTTTTATAACCATTTAATATGACTGTAATTTTATCTTGTATCATACTTTAAATCCTTTATTTTCTTCTTCGGTAAACATTTTATTATATCTTATATTAGTTTCTATTTGTTTTTCAATGGTTTTATTATGATGTAATGCTAATTCATACATTGCAGGTAGATGAACATATGATTTATGACCTTCTACTTTTTCATGTAATCTTCGTTTCCATTCAATGTGAGGTAAATTTTTAAACAATCTACATTGTGGATCGGGCGCATTTACTATTGGAGGATTAAATTTTATCTTAATTTGTGCCATAATACATTTTTAATAATTCTTCTTTTGTTATTGAACACTTACTATTTTTTTTAATGTTATCTTTATGATAAATCATTTCTAAATTATAAATAGACCCTATAATTTCCGGTGGAATGTCATTTAGAAATCCTTGTGTGATGCTAAATTTGTGGTCTAAATGATATGTTGATTTTCCTCTTTTATCATAATTTTCTAATAAATTTAGATTGTTTTTTCTTGTATAAGACCACACTAATTGTTTATATTTTTCAAAATCTGTTTTTAATTCTAATGGAGTAAAATATCCATTTTTCCATTTTTAACCTCCACTCATTGATATGATTTTCATCTCCAATTATTTCTTTTAATTTATCAATAATTGTATTTCTATACTCATTATCTTTCCACAATTCTTTACTAAATTCTCCTATTATTTTTTTTGTTTTATTACTATGTTTAAAACCAGTGTGATTGACAGACATTTGGTTCACAGTATTATTTGTTTCTTTTGTCAATCCTTTATTCCACGGAGGATTTGTTTTTCTTAAACGTTTCATTGATTTAGAAACATTTTTACTCATTTTTAACAAAGATGTATGTGTTTCTTTGGTCATTCCTTTTGCCCATGGACATCCACACTTTTGACATAATCTTTTTTATTATGACATTGTTTCGCAACATATAAACTTTTGTGTAATATTTTGCTATTACATTTTAGTTTCTTCCAAAATATATCCATTTTTTTTTAAGAATTTATATTCATAACTTTGATCATCTATTATTTTTTCCTGGATTAATTCCGGAATTTTGCTTAATCTCCATCCCCATTTTTTTGCAGATTCATCTGTAACTCCTTTAAAATTATTTATACGAGGAATCCAGAATAAATCAACATTTTTATTAAGATTAATTAACTCCGTCAATGATTCCAATAACATTTCGGAGGGCAATTCATCATCATCAATTTGAAAAATATATTCTCCTCTACATAGACTTTTGCCATAATTTTTATGTTCGCTGTAATTTCTATCTAATTTGTGTTTTAAAATTTTAAAGAAATTATTTTTAGAAACATCATCTAATATCTTCAATGTAGTTGGATTGTCACTATAATCATCCAGTATCACACATTCATTGTTTTGACCATATTTATATAGTCTTTCCAATAAAGATTGAAGTTCGACTCCCGTATTTTTACAAGTAACTAAATAAGATATGAATGGTTTAGACATTTTAATTAACTTTGTTTAATTTTGGCATCTCAATCTTCTTAAGTTTTGGTAGTATGACTTGTTGTTCTACTGAAAATGTTGGGACATATTTATCTAACAATGCATGAAATGTCTTATCCATTTCTTCTATACTAAATTTCTTAGAGTTTTCTTCTGCTAATTTCTCCGCATTTTCAAAATATGATTTTTGAGGTGAATAGAAGAAATTTTTAATTTTATCTTCAGCTAGTCCATATGCAACTGTAAACCAACTTCCTTCTTTTACTAACCATTGATTTACTGATTCCGGATTAATTTGTTTTACTGATCCTTCAAAGAAATTACAATATTTGGAATTTAAAAAGTCTAGATGTCCGCTCCAACGTGATACAAACATTGGTTTTCCACTCAATGATGCCAATAACAATGGGTGGCCA
>SXGT01241507.1_pt1 | contig 20164 bp, 13 predicted proteins | sample 3176221 | NCBI WGS metagenome assembly SXGT01 (sample SAMN11356862, study PRJNA531348) | freshwater metagenome | isolation source: freshwater sample F1-120 | place: China: Fuxian Lake, Yuxi | collected 2017-12-25
GACGCGGGTCAGCACGGCGCCGGGCAGCACCTCGCTGCGAAACACCGGCTCGCCGGTCGCCACCGCTGCCAGCGCACGGGTCGGCGGCACGCCCAAGGCCGCCATCGCCTCGCGCAACGCGGATTCGCGCAGTACCGGACCAAGCGCGGCCCGGCCATCGCCGCCGCGCGAAAACGGCGTGCGGCCGGCGCCCTTGAGCTGCACATCAAATCGGCCAGCACCGTCGCTGCCTGCCTCGCCGAGCAGGATCGCGCGGCCATCGCCGAGTTGGGGCACGAAGCTCGCGAACTGATGGCCTGCGTAGGCCAGCGCCACCGGCTCGCTGCCGTCTGCCGGTGCGTTGCCGGCCAGGACCGCCACGCCAGCGAAAGATGCGAGGGCTGCCGTATCCAAGCCAAGCTGCGTTGCCAGCGCCGCGTTCAGGGCCAGCAGCTGCGGCTGCACCACCGGCGTCGGCAGGGCAGGGCGCATGAGCGCGGGTGGCAATTGGGGGGGCGACAGCGTGAACGCCATGGTGGACTCGGCGCGCACCTGGGCGCGGACCGCATAGCGTTGGGCATGGGTCGGCCATTGCCAAGTAGCTGCTGCGATAGGCTTGCAGTTGCGGCGACATGGGCGGCGGCGCGGTCGCCCCGGTCGCAATGGGTCGGCCAGCATGGCGGCATGGCGGCAGGGCAACATGGCAAGGGTGCGGTTCTCGAAAATGGGGGCTATCGCTGGCAGGGTACCCACACGGTCCTGGTAGATACTGCCGGCGGCTGAAGCCGCGGCCTGTGGCTGCAAAGCTGTGCCTCCGCAAGGCTAGATCATCACAAGGGAAAAATAGCCCGGCGCGGGCCGGGCTTCGTACAGCAAGCCTGCGGCTTTAGCCGCCGGGTCCAACCTGAACGCCATGCGTATTCACTGGTTCCGCGCGCCTTGTCGTAGACCCCAAAGCGCGATCCGCACCCCTGCTTCGCCAGTTCGCTGGACAACCCTGCGAGAAATCGCTATGCGTTCCGTATGTGCGGCGCGCCGCACCGGACGATCCTCGGCAGACTTTTCGCATACCAGGGGGGCAAATTGGGAGCATTCGACAAAAAGAGCGCGGGACAACCGGCGGGCCAACCGCAGGCGACATCCAAGGCCGGTGGCGGGCTGCTGAACCTGCCGAAGCTGGAGGGGGGCATGGCGCCGCCGCCGGGTGGCGGCACGCAGAGTACCTATGGGCAGCAGCGCCGCGAGGCAGCGCCGCCATCCAGCCAGGCCGTCAGCAACGCGCTGCAAACGATGAGCGACCCGCGCCAGATCTTCGGCGTCGGTGGGGCCCTCGGCTTGAAGAAGCGCATCAAAGACCTCGAAGCAGGCATGGCGCGCGGCGCCGCGTCGGGCCAGCAGACCAAGGCCTTGGCGCTATTGACCGAACTGTCGACGATTGCCCAGACGGCGTTCAACCAGTCGTGCGACGCCACGCGGGCCAACGACCACCGCACCATGGCGGCCTGCGACGCCAGGATGACGACGGCGGTCGAGCTGTTCACCGCGCTCGCCGACAAGACCGAGCAGTACAAGCTCGTCAAGCAGGCGCGGTCACACACGGACAGTCAGGGCGAAGGCAAGGCGCGCAGCATGGACGACGGCACCTACGCGGTCAAAAAGGCGGAATTCGGCGCCTGCCTCGCGCAGACCGAGCAGCAGATGGCCGCGATTCGGTAGCTATTGCAGCGCACGTGGCCGGCCGCGGACCGCTTTTCAACTGGGTGCGGTTCCAGAAATGGGGGCGATCGCTGGCAGGGTACCCACACGGTCCTGGTGGATACTGCCGGCGGCTGAAGCCGCGGCCTGTGGGTGCAAAGCCTTGCCTCCGCAAGGCTAGATCATCACAAGGGAAAAATAGCCCGGCGCAGGCCAGGGTTGGCACAGTTAGCCTGCGGCTTTAGCCGCCGGGTCCAACCTGAATGCCATGCGTATTCACCGGTTCCGCGCGCCTCGTCGTAGACCCCAAAGCGCGATCCGCACCTTTTTTCAACTCGCTGGCCTTTGCTTTGGCGTGACGCTGGCGCACAATCGCGGTCTCTCCCGCGCTTTTGCGCAAAGGACCTGACCATGCGTCGTGCCGCTGCTTTGATGGCCCTGTCTGTCGTTCTATCTTCGGTTGCCGCTGCCCAAGGGCGGCCGCCGCCGCCCGGTTCAGCACCCGCGCCGGCACCCGCGCCTGCACCCGCGCCCGCTCCGCCGACTGCTGGTGGCCGTGGCGCCGCTCCGCCCGCGCCGGCACCCGCAGCCCCACCTGCTGCCCCGCCAGCCGCAGGTTCGCGCGGCAACCCCGCACCGCCGCCCGCCGCAGCCCCCGCACCGGGATCGCGCGGCGCACCTGCTGCCGCAGCAGTGCCGTCCAAGGTCAAGGTGTCGCTCAAGTGCACGACCAAGTACGGCGATGGCAAGCCCGCGACCCTGCCCGCCAAGAAAATCCGCATCGAACACCCGATCACCTGCGTCGTTGGCGGCAGCGCAGCCGCCGCTGGCCTCAAAGCCGTTGCCCGCACCACTGAGGGCAAGACACCCAAGGGTGCTGCCAACGGCGTGCTCGGCAGCGATGGCAACTGGACGACGACGCTGGAAGTGGACAAGCACTTTACCAGTTGCGTGAACTTCGCCATCGCAGCCCAGGTGCAGGGGCCGGACGGTAAGGTCCTCGGCCAGGCCAGCCTCAAAGTCAGCCAGTATTGCCCGGACTAGCAGGCGCTTCGGGGTCAAGTTCAGGCACAGGAACAGGCTCAGGCACAGGCTCAGGCTCAGGCTCAGGCACACAGTTGAACGCAGGGCCAGCAGCCGTAGCCGCAACTACCCCCGCCCCGGCCGCTCCAACGCCCCCATGCCAGCCAGAATCTGTGGGCGAAAGCGGGCGATGCGGACGTTGCGCGTGACCGACGACTTGGTGCCACTTAGGTTGATGACGTAGCTGCGCTGCCGGCCCGGTGTCAGTGCGGAAAAGGCCGCGGCCAGCTCAGGGTCCGCGTCCATCGCCTCGACCAGTTCGTCCGGCAGTTCAATTTCGCTGGCGACCTTGGGTGGCAGGATGCCGGCGTCGGCGTACTCCATCGCCTCGGCGAGATACGTGCGCAGCAGCGCGGCCCGCTCGACTACGTGTGCTGCATCCGTGAAGCGCAGCGAATCGGCGTGAGCGGTATTTGGGCCCTGCTTCTCCAGGATGCCGGCAGGGTCCTTCATTAGCGCGGCGTGAAAGAAATTGAGCCGAAAGTCTCCGCGCAGGGCGCCAATCAGTGCGATGTTGCGGCCGGCGTGCATGTAGCACGGGTGGCCCCACTTGACGACCTCAACCAGACCCGCGTCGCGGCAGACCTGGCGAAGGGCGGCCAGGCCGGTCTTCCAGATCTGTGATGAGCAATCGGCGGTCTGAAAGCGGTCGCAGCGGCCGCAGCCCAACGCGAAGAAGTCCTCGATGTCGGTAATCATCTTCGCTTCGGCCATGTTCCTCTCCCGGGTTGGACTGGGTTGGGGCGGGCAACCACCGCCGCGCCGCGCCCGCTGACCCCGACGCCGCACCGTCGGCAGCCGGCTGGGCGATGGTACGCTGGCTTGCGACGGTCGAAAAGTCAGCTCTGGCCTGCACGGTGGCACTCAGCAAAGCATTGGACTGTTCGTCGATGGCCTGCGCGAGGCTCGGTGTAAACAGTTCCACTGGGGTTGGCCAAGCCTAAACGGTCACCGGTCCGCTGCTGCCTTGGGGGCCCACGTCGCTGCGTTCAGCTCGGTTGCGTTGCAGCCAATAGTGGCCGACTTCGCTGGCGGCCGACGCAAAGTCGCCATAGTCCAGCGGCTTGACCACATAGCTGTTGATGCCGAGCGCATAGCAGGCCTGCATTTCCGTGCGGTCGCTCGACGACGTCCACGCCACCACTGGCAAGTGGCGGGTGCAGTCGTGCTGCCGCAATTGCCGCAACACTTCGCGGCCGCTGACCTTGGGCAGGTGCAAGTCCAGCAGCACCACCCTTGGACCTGGCACCCCGGCGCGATCGGCGTAGCGGCCTTTGGAAAACAAGAATTCCAGCGCCTCTGCGCCGTCAAGCACGTGGTGTACCGCGTTGTCCAGCGCGCGCTTGCGCAAGGCACGCAGTACGAACTCGGCGTCGGCCGCTTCGTCTTCGACCAGCAGGATGTCTACCTCAGCTGCGACCATCGGGCACCTCCGGGTTCAAGGGCAAGCAGAACGAGAAGGTCGCGCCGTCTCCGGGCGTGCAGTCTGCCCACACGCGACCACCGTGCCGTCGGACTACGCGCTCGACGATAGCCAGGCCAACGCCGCTGCCTTCAAAGGTCTCATTGGCATGCAAGCGCTCGAAGACGGCAAATAGCCGGTCGGCGTAGCGCTTGTCAAAGCCGACGCCATTGTCCGCGACTGAGAATTGGCCAAGCTGGCTGTCCGCTGTGCCGGTCACAGCGATGCGCGCTTCGGGCCGCGTGCGCGAGAACTTGAGCGCGTTGCCGAGCAGGTTGGTCCACACCTGCGTCAGCATGGCGCGGTCGCCGACGACCGCCGGCAGGTTGCCAATAGACCAGTGGATGACCCGCCCAGGCTCCATCGCCGTGAGGCGGTCGGCGACTTCGCGGACCACGGCTGTCATGTCGACCTGCGCGCTTGCCAACAGTCCACGGCTGCACTGCGAGAACGCCAACAAGTCGTCGACCAGTCGCGCCAGCCGTTCGCCACCCTGGCGGATGACGCCAACCAGCCGCTGGCCCTCTTGGCCCAGTTGAACCGAGAAGTCCTCTTGCAGAATCGCCGCGTAGCCCATGATGGCGCGCAGCGGCGCCCGCAGGTCGTGGGATACGCTGTGGTTGAAGGCCGCGAGCTCAACATTGGCCTCGGCCAGTTCGGCACCTCGCCGTTGCAGCTGCAGCCTCCACTGACGCCGTTGACGGGACAGTTGCAAGTGGGTCCGCACGCGCGCTCGCAGCTCAAGCGCCGAAAACGGCTTGACCAGGTCGTCATCGGCGCCGGTCTCCATCCCCCCGACCGTCGCCTCTTCGCCCGCGCGCGCCGACAGCAGCACAATGGGCAAGTCGGCCAGCTCCGGGTCGTTGCGCAAGGCTTGGACCAGACCAAAGCCATCTAGCCGCGGCATCATCACATCGGACAGAACGAGATCCGGTCGGTGCAGGCGAATCCGCTCCAATGCGGCGACATCATCGTGTGCCGTGTCCAGGTCCGCGTCCGTCGCCAGCACCGCGCACACGTGGTCGCGCAGGTCAGCGTTGTCGTCCACCACCAGCACCCGCGGCCGGTCCGCGGCGGCTGTGGCATGCGACGACGGCGCGTCAGGCGCCGCCGTGGCAGGCGTCGCGACCCCTTCCCAGCGCATCGCCTCTTGCACGTACGGCGCGGCAGTCTGGGCGGCCAGCTGCACCGCGCGCCTGTCGCCCGCGGACGCCAATTGCGCACGCGGCAAGTGGTCACTACCCAACGGGATTGTCACCGTGAAGGTCGAGCCGACGCCCACCTCGCTGTGGACGCTTACGCTGCCGCCGTGCATCCGCACCAACTCGGCCACCAGCGCCAGCCCGATGCCCGAGCCCTCGTGGCTGCGCGCGCGCGCCGTGGACGCGATGAAAGCGGTCGAACAGGCGCGCCTGCTCGTTCGCGTCGATGCCGATACCGGTGTCGCGGACCGTCAGCACCGCGTGGCCGTCTTGCGCGCTCAGCGCCACGCCAATGCGACCGTCAAAGGTGTGCTTCAACGCATTGGACAGCAGGTTGAAGACGATGCGTTCCCACGCATGGCGGTCGACGAATGCGGGCTGAGACAAGGCCGGACAGGCGACGTCGAGCTGCAGCCCAGCTTGCTCAATCGCCGAGCGAAACGCGCTCGTCAGGTCCGTCGTCCATGACCCCAAGTCGGTGGCCTCAAAGCTTGCCGTCTCGCGCGCAGCTTCGGCACGGGTAAACGCCAGCAGCGCGTTGACCAGTTTGAGCAGGCGCATCGCGTTGCGGTGCACCATGGCCAGCGTGGCGCGGTCCGCCTGGCACTCTGGCTCGCGCAGTGCCTGCTCCAGCGGCCCAAGCATCAACGTCAGCGGGGTGCGACACTCGTGGCTGACAGTGGCAAAGACCTCGGTCTTGGCGCGGTCCGCTGCGACAAGCGCCTCTGCCCGTTGCTTCTCGGCCGCAAAGGCACGCGCAGTGGCAAGCGCCCCTGCGACCTGGTCCGCCGCGGCGGTAAAGTAGGCCCGGTAGCTGTCGTCGAGCGGTCGGTGCGGGCTGACCCCAAGGATGAGCAAAGTGTCCGCGGCTGCGCCCGGGCGACGCACCGGCACCAGCAGCGCGCGCTCCGATCGGCCACCCCATTGGCCGGCCGGCATGGGGCCGAAATGGGCAACGACGTCGTCGACGACCACCGCCTGGCCGTCGCGGAGCGCCCGCGCCATCCAGTCGTGGAGCTTGCCGCACTGGTCCTCCAGGCCCGCGTCGAAATTGCCCGCCGCCGCTGTTACCAAACCAGCCCGCGCCACCGCGTGGAAGCCAATCCCCGCCGCGTTCACGCGATACGCCGCTGCGAAGGGAAAACTGAGTTCATCGGCTGCCAGCACCGCCACGGCCGCCGCCAGCGCCGCATCTTCCGTCTGCGCCTCGGCGGCGCGCGCGGTCAAATCGCGCAGGACCTGGATCTGGCGCTGGCCGCGCACCTTCTGGGTCGTCTCCTGCACCGTGTTGAGAACGCCGCCAACGTGACCGTCGTCGCCGGGCACGGCGCTGTACGAAAAAGTGAAGTAGGTCTCCTCGGCTATGCCGCCGCTGTGGACAAACAGTTGGAGGTCCTCCGTCCACGTGGCCGGACCGCCGTCGAGCACACCCTGCGCCATCGGGCCGGCGACTGCCCAAACCTCTGCCCACACCCGCGCCGCGGGCGCTGCCAGCGATGCTGGGTGCTTGTCGCGCAGAATCAGCCGGTACCCGTCGTTGTAGAGGTGCAGCAGATCGTGCCCCCACCACAACAGCATCGGAAAGCGACTGCGCAGCACGACGCCAAGCATGGTTCTCAGGCTCTGCGGCCATTGCTCGACGGGACCCAGGGGTGTGGCCGCCCAGTCGGTCGCGCGCATCAACTCGCCCATCGCACCGCCGCCCGCAAACAGGTCGGCTGGTTCCGGGTTGGCCGTGGGCACTGCGGTTGCCGTGGTCTTTGCCGTCATGCCATCACCGCCTGCACCGCTCGCCGAATCGTGGCCCGGTCAAACGGCTTCTCCAACTGCGGATTGTCGATGCGCGCCAAAAATGCGGCTGCACTTGCAGTAAATGCGCCGCCGGTCATGAACACGATGCGCGGCAACAGGGCCGGCGCGCGCTGCGCGATTTGTTCGTAAAGGTCCATGCCCGTCATGTGTGGCATCATCAGGTCGCAAAACACCACGTCGTAGGTCGGCTGGTCGTTGAGCAGCCGTTGCAGAGCATCCTGCGCCCGCGTCGCGGTGACGACCTGGTGCTCACCACCCAACACCTGCCGCAACACCGCACAGATCGCCGGTTCGTCGTCGACGATGAGCACGCGGCCCGAGCGCTGCCGTTCGACCGCTGGCCCGGGCGGCGCAGCCGTCGGCTTGGGCTCCGATTGCACTGCCCGCAGCAACACCCGAAATGTCGAGCCGCGCCCCAATTCGCTGTCCAGCTCGATCTCGCCGCCCAGGTCGTGCACGATGCGCTGACAGATGCTGAGTCCGAGACCCGTGCCCATCCCTGCCTCTTTGGTGGTGAAGAACGCGTCGAAAACCCGCTCGCGCAGGTGTGCGGCAATGCCCGCGCCGGTGTCGCGCACCTCGACCACGACGCGCCCATCCGCTGCGACGCGCGTCACCAGTTCAATGGTATTGCCGTCGACGTTGCCGTCAGCGATGGCGTGGGCGGCGTTGACCAATAGGTTCAGGAACACCTGGCACAAACGGTTCTCGTTGCCCGCGACGGCCGGCACCGGCTGCAGGTTCTTGACCAGGCGCGCACGGTGGCGGACCTCGTGCCAGGCCATGCGCACGGCGACTTCAAGCAGCGGCAATACCTCGACCGCCGACGTCCGGTGGTCGTCGGGAGACCGCGAAAACACCCGCAGGTCGCGCACAATGTGGCGCACCCGCTCTGAGGCATCCCGGGCCATCCGCAGCGGATCTGCTGCCAAGTCCAGCTGGCGGGCCAGCGCCTGGCTGTCGCGGATCGGCGCGCCATCAGCTGTGGTGCTGTCAGCGGCTTGGGCCAACTGGGCCAGCGCGATGTCGAGGCTGGCGATGACGGCTGCCAGCGGATTGTTGATTTCGTGCGCGACGCCCGCGGCCACCGTGCCGACCGAGGCCATGCGCTCGGCGATAAGTAGCTTCTCGCGCAGCCGCTCGCGCTCTCGATTGCCAGCCGCCTCGCGCAGCGCGCGCTGCACCGCCGTCGGCAAGCGCGTCAGCTTGTCCTTGGAGATAAAATCGCTGGCGCCGGCGCGCATCGCATCGACTGCGAGCTCCTCGCTGACCGTGCCGGATACGATGAGGAAGGGCACCAGGGCATCGCGCGCGCGCACGATGGCGAGCGCTGACGGCGCGTCGAACTGCGGCATCCGCCAGTCGCAGAACACGATGTTGCAGGTGCGCGTGGCCAGCGCCGCGTGCAGTTGCTCGGCGGTCTGGACGCGGCACCAGTTGACCTCAAAGCCGGCGCGCCGCAGCTCGCGCAGCGCCAGACCGACGTCGTCGGCGGTGTCTTCGATGAAAATGGCGTGCAGCATCTCGTTCACAAACTGCCTCTAACGACCGAAGTCCAGGCCGCCACGAGCCCATGCAGTGCCGTTGCGGCGCGCAAGACGCTACGGCAAAGTCCGCAGACACCCGCGCCCCGCCGCAAGAACTACGCCCACGGCGCCAGACCGAGCGCAAACTTGCGCCACCACGCGGGCGGTTGTCAAGGGCGAAGCGCAGCGCGCAGCGCGGCTAGGGCAATCGCAAGAAGCGAAATCGCCGCTGACATACCCCTCACCCTGCCGCTTCGCGGCTGGCCCTCTGCCGCTGCGAGGCTGTTGAAGAAGCCACCAAACAGGCCGAAGACCGTGGCGAAATGCCAATACTTCTAGGCATGCCGGACAGGCCTGAAAGCCCGTCCGCACCCATTTACCACCGCCTCGGTGCACGGGAGAGGGACTCAATGAAATTTCAAAGGAACCCCCTCGCCTGTGCAACGGGAGCGAGGGCGGCCGAAGGCCGGGGGTGAGGATCGAGTCGCCGGGACTGGCTTTCTTGCGATAGTCCAGGATCGCCGGTGTCGTGAGAACGAGCGCCAACAACGCGGGCGTGCATACGTTGGCAGCCAGAGTACCCACAATGAGGGCGCCATTTGAGCGTACGGTGATACCGGCGCCAAGCTGCCGGAAACGCGACTCGCGCTAGCCGCGGTCGGCGTCTCGCCGAACGACCAAATGCCGGTGCCCATGTCGCCTGTCGACTTGCTCGCAATCGAGTCCTGCACCGCGACGCCCGTCAACCCCCGCAACTCGTCGCAAGGGCGCGGTCCGCACCCACGCTACGGACACACCCCGACGGTCGTATCCAAGTACACATTGCGGTCTTGCACGTACTTGACCAGGTCTGCGTAGGCCTTGTCGACCTGCGCCGCCGTCAGGTAGCCCTTGGGGTCGTAGACGATGTCGTTCCACAGCAGTTTCTTGTACGCCAGGATCATTGGCACGAAGGTCTTGGCATCAAAGGGGCCGCAGTGTGCCTTTTGCACCATCGCGTTGAATTTGGCCTTCATCTGCACGTGGCTCACCAACCGCGTAAAGAACTCGTCGATGCGGTTCTTGCACCAGGTATTCGGCGGCCCCCATGGCGTGTAGAGGTTGTACCAGCCGCCGTTCTTGCCCAGCACCAGGTCCTCGCCGGTCGGAATGAACTCCATCTTCGCCGTCGCCTGGTTCATGTAGATCGTGTAGTTCTGGCCGGCGGCCGCCAGCGTGTCGATGTCACTCGCGATCGCCTCCCAAGCGTACTGCGCTAGCAGCGAGTCCATGTCGACGAGGCTATTGAGCGCCTTTTCCAAGCTGGCGTCTGGTTCCGACTTGCCCATGGTCGCCAGCGCCACCACCTCGGTTGCCGCGCCCGGGTCGCCGATGTAGTAGCTGGCGAGGTTGGCGCACACGCCGCCCGGGCAGTTCAGGCCCATGCACGAGTTCTTGCGCTGGTACTCGTTGCCGTCGTTGTTGTCGAAATTGACCTTGTAAAAGTGTTTGTCGACGTGCTCGATCATCTGGTACATGCCAAACGGCTGACCATTGATCCACAGCCGCGCCCAACTGTACCGCGGCCCATAGCCACCGATCTGCTGCACGATCATCGGGCCCAGCAACTGCTTGATCCAGCTGCTGTCTTGCCCAGAGGCCTTGAAGCGCAGGCTGTGCACGTCATCCGGGCCCTCGTTGCCGGCGACGTGGGCGTCGAACTTGACGCGAATGTTCGGTTTTTGCGGGTTGGTGAACAAGCTGCCATATCCAAACGGCCGAATACCGGTCTTGCCATAGTCCTTGCCATCGATCTCGACCGTCGCCGCCCACCAGGTCGTGCCCTTCTGCGCCTTGGCGACCAGCGCCATGTAGGCCGCCCAATCCGCCGGGTCGACGACCAGCTTGACCTCGTGCATGCCGATGGGATCGAATAGGGTCTTGGCCTTCTGAAACGTCGGCGGAATTACCGGCGGCACGATTTCGCGGCCCTTCTTGTTGGGGCAGGTGCCCGCCGGGTCGACGCACACGCCAGCGAGGCAGGTGGCATCGCCGTTGCAGGCGCTTTTGCCCTTGCATGCGGTCGCGTCGGGCACGTTGGTCTGCGGCCCGCAGACGCCCTTGTCGCAGATGCTCTTGGTGCAAGGGTTACTGTCGCCGCAGTTTTTGGCCTTGCCTTTGCACACCGTGGCGGCACACAGGTCGTCTTCGGTGCACAAGTCGCCGTCGTCGCAGGTCACCTTGTTGGCGACGTGCTCGCAGCCGACCGCCGGCGCGCAGCTGTCGTCCGTACAGACGTTGCCGTCGTCGCACAGGTTCGGTTTGGTGCCCGCACACTTGGCCACGCCGCAGGTATCGACCAGCGTGCACGGGTTGTTGTCGTTGCAGCTGGCCGTGTTGGCCGTGTGTTTGCAGCCGACGTCGCTCGCGCAGGCGTCGTCCGTGCACGCGTTGCCGTCGTCGCAAGGTGTCGCGGTCTGCAGCGTGCAGACCCCGTTGGCGCAAACGGCCGGCCCGCACGCGCCCTGGCCACTGGTGCAGACCTTGGCCTGCAGCGTCGCGGTGTCGTGCTTGCAGGCGCCGGTCTTGCCGTCGCAGCTGTCGAGCGTACAGGGTAGGGCATCGGCGCAGTCCTTGGCCGGTCCGGGCGCGCACTTGCCGCCGGCGCAGCTGTCGCCCACGGTGCACGGACTGTTGTCACTGCAAGTGCCGGTGGCCGGTTGATATTGGCAGCTTGCGCCCTGGCCGGTTTGCGCGCACGAGTCGACCGTGCACGCGTTGCCGTCGTCGCACGAGACGCCCACGCCTTTGCAGCCGCCGCCCTCGCAGGCATCGGCCTGGCTGCACGGGTTGCCGTCGCTGCACTTGCTGCCGTCCTTGGCGGGCACGGTTCCGCACTTGCCGGCGCTGCACGTCGCGGTCAGGCATGGTCCGGCTTCGGGGCAGAACGCAGGCGCGCCCGGCTTGGGCACGCACGCCGGCGGGTTGGCGACGAGGTTGCAGATCATGGCGCCCAGACATGGATTGGTGGCCGTTTGGGCGTCGCAGTCTGCCTGTTGCTGGCACCCGCAGACGCTGCCGCCGCCTTTGCAACCGCCGCCCTGGCACTGGTCGTCTTTGGTGCAGGCGTTGCCGTCGTCGCAGTTGGCGGTGTTGGCGGCGTGCGCACAGCCCTTGCCGGGCTCGCAACTGTCGGTGGTGCAAGGATTGGCGTCGTCGCACGCAGCCGTGCCGGTGCCCTTGCACGCGCCGGCCGTGCAGCTGTCGGCGAGCGTACAAGGGTCGCCGTCGTCGCAACCGCCACCTGCGTTGCCCGGCGCCGTGACGCACTTGCCGGTGGCCGCGTCGCAGCTATCCGCAGTGCAGGGGTTGCCGTCGCTGCAGCCGAGCGCACCGCCGACGCACGCGCCCTTCTTGCAGGCGTCGTTGGCCGTGCAGGCGTTGCCGTCGTCGCAAGCGCCGACCGTGGCGACATGGCTGCAGCCGGCCTTGCCGCAGTTGTCGTACGTACAGGGATTGCCATCGTCGCAGCCGACCACCGCGCCGGCCTTGCACGCGCCGGCCTTGCAGGCGTCGTTGGCGGTGCAGCTATCGCCATCGGCGTCGCAGCCGACGCCGTCGGCTTTGGGCACGGTGAGGCAGCCTTTCTTGGCGTCGCACGCGGAGACCGTGCAGGCCGTCGTCGCGATCTTGCTGCAATTGGGCGCCGTCGACGGCACCACGTTGCACTTCCACTTCGGCGTCGCTTTGTCGCAGAACCACTTACCTTTGCAGACGTCTTGACCGGCGCAGTCTTTGTCGCTCTGGCAGGTGCACTCGTTGACGCCGGCCACGCAAGCGCCGTCCTTGCAGGCTTCGCCAGTGGTGCAAGCGTTGCCGTCGTTGCACAGGTTGTCGGCCGGCAGGTCGCCCTCCTGCTCGTCGGTCTTGCCGTCGCAGTCGTCATCCAGCCCATTGCACGCCTCGGCCTTCGGTGCCTTGGCCGTGCAGCCGCCACTGCCGCAATTCCAGGCGCCGCCGCACTTGCCGACTACCCAGCCATCTTTGCTGAACGAGGGCAAGAAACACGGCGTCTGCCAGTCGTTCTTGGCCGCCAGGCTGCTGCACGCGCACTGGTTGCTGTCGGGGACGCACGACAGCACGACCTCGTTTTCGGTGGTCGACCGCGCTTGGCAGTGCGCGCCTTCTGGGCAGGCGTTGAGCGGCCCGCATGGCGCCTGGCAAAACAAGCCGTTGGCGCCGGCCGGGTCGCCCAAGCCGACACAGCTGGCCGTCGGGTCGGCGCAGTCCTTGGAGGCCGCACACGGGTCGCAAACGCCGCGGTCGCCCGGTGGGTGCAGCGGCGCCGCGTCGGGGCCGGTGGCGACCGCGACGTCCTCGGGCTCGACGTCTGGTGGCGGCGCGACATCCTGACCTACCGGCGTGCTCGCCCCATCGGTGCCGGCGGTCGCGGTGTCGGCCTTGGATCCCGTGGCTTCGGGAGCCGCGGCGCCGGCATCCGCCGCACCGGCCAGCACCAGGTCATCGTGCCCGCATGCCACCACCAGAACCGGCAGCGCAAGGGCAACAAGCAAGCGAATGACGTCGCGCATGTGCATCCTTTGCGCCCTCAGCGCACCCACACATAGCCAAATGCTTTGGTGGCCTTGCCGCCGTTGTCCGGCGCCCAGTCTTTGTTGGCCCAGTTACCAGCCGCATAGCCGCCGATGCAGCCGATGCCGAGCCACGAGTCGGGTGATGCGCACTCGTTTTCGTTGTTGCCGGCGATGCCGATGCGGCAGGTGACGGTGTTGACGCCTTCCTGGTTGCAGTAGGTCTGCAACGACGAGCCGGCGAGCAGCGACTTCCACTTGTTGCGACCGATGTTGGTGGCGACCAGCGTGTTCTTGGTGACCAGCGCGCCGAGCGAGCTGCCCACCATCGGCATCACCACCGTCGCCGGGGGCGTGCTATCGACGGTCATGCCGACGCGCAACTCGGTCAGCGCAACCGAGGCATAGCCCGCCAGCCGCGCTTCTTGCTTGTCCAACTGAATGTTGTCGCCGTTGAGGGGCGTCGTCCCACCCCAAATCGCGGTGGATTCCGCGGCAAAGGTGGTCAGGTTGCCGTCGACTTTGAGCACCAGAGTCCAGCCGCCGCCGTCGCCCACCATGTCGCAGTACGCCTGGAATTTGAGGCCCACGCCCGCGCCGTCGGGATCGAGCCAGTAGGCACCGCTATTGGCCTGCGGCGTGTAGCCCAGGATCTGCTTGCAAGAGGTCGCCGGGTTGGTCTGGGTCCCCACCACACAAATGCCAAAGTCGCACACCCCGTTGCCGCACACCGTGCCATTGGCGGCAATGGCCGCCGTGCAGCCGGTCTTGGGGTCGCAACTGTCGGTGGTGCAAGGCTTGCCGTCGTCGCAGACGATGTTGGCCCCGCCGCAGACGCCCAGTTTGCAGGTGTCGTTGTTGGTGCACGCGTTGCCGTCGTCGCAGCTGCCGGGCACGGCGGCTGTCAAGCAGCCCTTGCCGGCGTCGCAGTAATCGATCGTGCACACCGAACCGTCGTCGCAGTTGGCCGCCTTGCCCTTGCACGCGCCGACTGCACAGGCGTCGGCGGCGGTGCAGGCGTTGCCATCGCTGCAGGTCGCGGTATTGAAGGCCGTGGTGCAGCCAACCGTTGCGCCGCAGCTGTCGTCGGTGCAGGGGTTGCCGTCGCTGCAGACGATGGGCTTGCCGGCCTTGCAGGTGTTGGCCGCGCAGGCATCGCCGACCGTGCACACGTTGTTGTCGCTGCACGCGGCAGTGCTCGAGGCGTGGCTGCAGCCGCTCTTGGGTGCGCACGCGTCGTTGGTGCAGGCGTTGGCGTCGTCGCAATTGGTCGGTGCGCCGGGCAGGCAGGCGCCGCCCTGGCAGCCGTCGCCGCTGGTGCACACGTTGTTGTCGTTGCAGGTGGCAAAGTTGGGCGTCGCCTCGCAGCCGGCGGTCGACTTGCAGGCGTCGTCGGTGCACGGGTTGCCGTCGTTGCAGACGGCGGGTGGACCAGCGCTGCAAAGGCCGCCCTTGCACTGGTCGCCCTGGGTGCACACGTTGTTGTCGTCGCAACCGGAGGAATTGGCAAAGTGTTTGCAACCCGCCTTGGCGTCGCAGGCGTCATCGGTGCACGGGTTGCTGTCCGAGCACGCCAGCGGCGCGCCGCCAGCGCAGCCCCCGTCTTTGCACTGGTCGTTCAGCGTGCACACGCTGCCGTCGCTGCAGGGCGCGGTGTTGTTGGCAAAGGCGCAGCCCTGGGCCGGCTTGCAGCTGTCTTCGGTGCACGGGTTGCCGTCGTTGCACGGCACCGGCTTGCCGCCGCCGCACTGGCCGGTCGCGCACGACTCGCCGGTGGTGCAGGCGTTGCCGTCGTCGCAGCCGAGCGTGGTGCCGGCGTGCTGGCAATTGCCTTTGGTGTCGCAGGTGTCGAGCGTGCACGGCTGGCTGTCGTCGCAGTCGATGGGCACGCCCGCTGCGCACGCGTTGTCCTTGCAGGCATCGCCGACGGTGCACGGGTTGCCGTCGTTGCACTTGGCGGTGTTGGCCTGGGCCGCGCAGCCACTGGCCGGCTTGCAGCTGTCGTCGGTGCAAGGGTTGTTGTCGTTGCACACGGTTGCGGTGCCGCCCGCGCACGCCCCGTCCTTGCAAGCGTCCAGGCTGGTGCAGACATCGCCGTCGCTGCAGCCGTTGCCGTTGTTGCTGTAGCCGCAGCCGCCCTGCGGCGAGCAGGCATCGGTAGTGCAAGGGTTTTTGTCGTCGCAGCTGGTCGCCGCGCCGGGCAGGCAGGCGCCGCCTTTGCACTGGTCGCCGACGCTGCACGCGTTGTTGTCATCGCACGGATCGGTCGTGTTGGTGAACACGCACCCGGCCTGCGGGTCGCAGTTGTCGGCGGTGCACGGATTGCCGTCGGCGCAGGCGATCGCTTTGCCGGGCGTGCAGCCACCGTTCTGGCATTGATCGCTCTGGGTGCACTTGTTGTTGTCGTTGCACGGCGCGAGGTTGGGCACGTGCGCGCAGCTGCCCGCTGGCGTGCAACCGTCGGTGGTGCAAGGGTTGTTGTCGTCGCAGCTGGCGTGGTCGCAAGCGGGCTTGGCCACGTCGGACTTGGCCGGGGGTGCGTCGCTTGCGCCATCAGCGCTGGCGTCAGCGGTCGTCGCATCGTCGGCCGGCGTGCCGGCGTCGGCGGCCGTATCGGCGGCGGCGGACACATCGGCTGCAGCGGGCCCAGCGTCGCCGGCGTCGACCTGGCCAGCGATCGCATCAGCCGTCAGCGCAGTGTCGAAGCTGCTGGTTTTCGCGACCACCGCGTCTTCGCAACCACTGATGACCAGCGCCAGCAGGCCCATCGCGGCCGCCCGCAGCTCTGCAGCACGCGGTCTTGTCCCAGTTCCTGGCCCGAAAAGCACCATGGTCCCTCCCCGCCGACCGCGCCTTTGCGTCCACCGGCACACAATTGTTTACCGTACGACCATTGCTGTCACACTCAAAATCACGCACGACGGGATGGCCTTTGCGTTCGTTCATTGCCATTGTCGGCATTTACAATGTGTCACAAAACCCAACATACGCGCGCGCTGCCCACCTGCGCGCGGTGCACCCGTCGATGCAATCGATGCCCGCCGGTGCTAGTCTTGCGGCCATGCTACGGCTCCCTTTCGCGTTGCTGCCGCTCCTGCTCCTAGGCCTGACCGCATGTCCGCAAGCCGTGCCGGACTCTGGCCGAGTCGGCACCGCCGACGCGTCAGCAGGGTCTCAGGATATCGGCCAGTTGGCCGACACGCAGCCCACCGAGCTGGCGTCGCCCGACCAGCTTGCGGAGGCCGCCCCGGCCGACGCGCCCAAGGATGCCCCGCCGCCCGACGCGCCGATCGAAGTGGTTGCCCAACCAGACACGCTGAGCACTGCCGACGACGGTGCGGCGGCCGCAGATGCGGACGCCCAGTGCCTGTGCGTTAGCGACGAAGTCTGCGACTCGATCCCGTTGGCCACCTGTCAGGTGGGAAAATGCCTGAACTGTCAGTGCATCGTCGCGCTCGCGCCCGAAGGCAGCAGCTGTGGCACCGACAAGACCTGCCAAAGCGGCACGTGCCTGCCTGCGCCCGGCAAGGGACCTTGGGCCAAGGCCATTGCGGCGGGCGGTGATACCAGCTGCGCGATTCGCCCCGATAGCTCGGTCGTCTGCTGGGGCGACAACGGCAGCGGCCAATTGGGCATCGGCATCAACAGCAAGGACTACATCGAGACTACGCCGCAGGCCGTAGTTGGCCTGGTTGCGGTGGACGGTGTCGCGCTTGGCAGTACCCACGCCTGTGCGCTGCATGACGGCGGCAAGGTGTCGTGCTGGGGCGATCGCTTCAATGGCAAGACCGGCAACGGTGACAACGGCGGCAAGGCCCTGGCGCCCGAACCGGCCAAGGGGCTGACCGACGCGCTGTCGATCGCCACCGGCAGCGAGACCTCGTTTGCCGTGCGCAAGGGCGCCACGCTGTGGGGTTGGGGCAGCGGCACCGGCGACCCCTTCGCCACCGGCAAGTACACGGCGTCAACCTTGCCGACGCAGGTCATGGGCGGCGTGCTCGGCGTGCAAAAGGCGTGCGGCGGCTACTACCACACCTGCGCGCTCGCTATTGGCACCGGCAAGGTCACCTGCTGGGGTCGCAATCCAGACGGCCAGATCGGCAACGGTGTGATCGGCGACGGCAACAGCGCCGAGCCGCCGACCCTGGTGGCCGGGCTGCCAGCCGTCGTCGACATCGCGTGCGGCCACTACCACACCTGCGCCTGGGACGCTGCGGGCAAGACGTGGTGCTGGGGCAAGAACCTGTCGTCGCAACTGGGCCAGGGCGGCTACAGCCAGGGTATCGCCACGCCGGTCGCGGTCAAGAACCTGACGGACACGCAACAGCTCAGCGGCGGCCAGGGCCATAGCTGCGCGGTGCGCAAGACTGGAGCGGTCGTCTGCTGGGGCGACAACGAAGAAGGCGAGTCGGGCCAGGCGAACTTCGCCAAAGACGTCGACTTGCCCTCGCCAATCCCGCTACCCGCCAAGGTCAAGGCCGTGGCCTGCGGCACCGACCACAGCTGCGCGCTGCTCGAAAACGGCGCGGTCTACTGTTGGGGCGACGGCAGCGACGGGCAGTTGGGCAATGGCGGCAAGGTCGACGCCGAGGTGCCGGTTGCGGTCGCGGGCAGCGTGCCCAAGGGTTGACGGCGCAAGCTCCCCTGGCCGATTGCGCGGGTCAAGGCAGTTTTCGGGCGAGACGGGCTGGCGGGCCCAGGCCGGCCAGGGCTATCGCAAGATCCAGGTCTTTGGTTGCGGACAGGCCTCTGTGTCTGTCCGGCCAACCGGCAAGCGCTCAACCAAACCGACAGGTGTGGAAACCTGTCCGCACCCAACCCCGACAAACGCGGCTTTGCGACCGCCCTGTCAGGCCAACGCCGCCCGGTTGCCATATCGCCGCAGCACCGCCTACCATGCGCGCGGCGCACCGTCGCCGGCAGGGAAAGACCGTGAAAGCAAACAATGGACTGTTGTTGGCCGCAGTGGCGGCGATGCTTGCTGCCTGCGTAGGGGGCAGCAGTGCTGGCGGCGGGGGCGGTAGCGGCGCGACCGGATCGCAAGGTGACGGCGCCGGTGCGACCGCGGACGGCAGCGCGAGCACGGCAGATGGCCAGGCCGACGCCAGCGCGCCGGTCGACACGGCCACCAGCGGCCAGGACGGCAGCGCGCCGAGCGACAGCGCGACTGGCAACGACGCGGCCTTGCCGCCGCCCGACGCCGTCGCTGATGCGACCATCCCACCGGCCGACACGACCCTACCGCCAAAGGACGTGACCGTGCCGCCAGCCGACACCGCGGTAGCGACCGACGCCACCAAGCCGCCAGCGGACACGGCCACGCCGCCGGCCGATGTGGCCAGCGGCGCTTGCAGCAATCCGGCCGACTCGGCCATCCTCGCCAAGGCCGATATCGACAAGACCATCGAAAGTTGCGCGCTCAAGAGCTTTGGCAACGCCGAGGGTGCCAAAAAGTGCATCGCCACGGACACGGGGTTGAGCGCCAACTGCGCCGGTTGCTTTGGCACCATGCTGGCGTGCACGTTCTCCAAGTGCATCAGCGCCTGTATGGGCGGCAACACCCCGCAGTGCAAGGCTTGCAACGACAAAGAGTGCATCCCAGCCTTCGAGAAGTGCGCCGGCGTCTCTCAAGGCGAGTAGTTGAGCGGCGATACCGCGAACTGGACTGCCATGGCTGCCTACGAGCCGCTGCAGCGGTTGCTGAGCGAAGTCCAAGCGGACCTTTCGCTGGCGTCCGGGCCGGATCCTGCCTGGGAGGTCGCGGTTGGCCAAACCGTCGACTACCTGCAGTCCGACGTCGCGGCGGCCACGTTTGCGCTGGACCCCTACTGGCCCAAGTGGGACGGGCCGTGGTGGCACATGCGCACCCTGTGGGAGCTGGGCCTGGCCCACCGCATCCCAGAGCGCGCGCTGGCCGGCCTGCTGAAGTCCTTGCAGCGGAACTTGTGCCCGAGTTTCCCGTTCGACTTGGACGCCGTGCCAGCAGCCTATGACAAACAGCGCGGTACGGCCTGCCATTGCCAATTGGGGACCATGTACGAGGTGCTGCAGGGCTGCGGTGTCGCGATGGATCTCGAATTGCCGTGGGCGCGGGTGGTTCTTGCGCTATCAGTTGCCCGATGGCGGCCTGAACTGTGACGAGGCAGTGTACCTGCGAAAGGATCCGCACTCCTCGTTCTTGTCGACCCTTCCAGCCTTGGAGGCGATGCGGGCGGCGGGGCCGTTGCCGCTCGCGCCGGCCGAAGAGGCGTTTCTGGCCCGTGGCGCCGCGTACTTGCTGCAGCGCAAGTTCTGTCGGTCGCTCAGCAAGGGCGGGACGGTCATCGATCCAGCTTGGCTGGCGCTGACGTTTCCGCGCTTCTACCATTACGACGTGCTGCGTGGGCTTGCTTTCGTGGTGCTGTGGGCGGTCGCGCGGCCGCTTGTGACCTTGCGTGCGGCAGACCTCGTCGATGCGGCAGCCGTGCTGCCGTCCAGCGGGCCGGTGGTCATCGGGCGGGCGGCCTGGGCCCAAGAAGCCACGCTGCGCAGGCAGTCAGACGGCAGTTGGACCCGAGAGGCGCGCGCGGCGCGGTTTGCGTTGCTGGATTGCGTCGGCGAGGCAGGCGAAGTCTCAGCGGCCTTGACGCACAGTCGCGATGTCGTCGCGAACGCGCTGCGCCAGTTGCAGGCCGAGGGGCGCATCGACTGGGCCTAAGAGGGTGTTTACATCCAAACGCCTACTGCGCGTAACCCGTCGATGAGTTCGCAGGACTCATCGACCCCGCCATGCTTCGTTGTCAGCCCCCTTCCTCCCTGCGGCGCACTGCTAGTGCGCCTCAGTCGTCACGAGGC
>SXGT01270734.1_pt1 | contig 20162 bp, 23 predicted proteins | sample 3176221 | NCBI WGS metagenome assembly SXGT01 (sample SAMN11356862, study PRJNA531348) | freshwater metagenome | isolation source: freshwater sample F1-120 | place: China: Fuxian Lake, Yuxi | collected 2017-12-25
GCGGTCGACGGCGCCATCGTGCAATTGAAGGACACCAAGTCGCTCAAGGTGCGGTCGTTCATCACCCAGACGGACGGCTCGTACCGGTTCCACGGCCTGAGCACCAACGTCGATTACGAACTTTCCGCCCGGTTCAAGGACCTTTCGAGCGACATCAAGACGCTCAGCGTCTACGATAGCCGGAAACAGGCGATCCTCAACTTCAAGGTCCAGACCAAGCAGGAGCGCGAAAAAGAGAAGTCCGAGCAGTGATCTACCTGGCGGCGCTGACGTTCGCCCAGCTTTCACTGACGGAAATGGACGGCGCGCCGGCAACGATAGAAACTCGCGTTGCACCGGCCACGGCAGTGGTGTTCGTGTCCACGGTCTGCCCGGTTTCCAACGAGTACGAAGAGCGCTACCAGCGGCTGTTTCGAGACTTTTCCCGCCGCGGCGTGCGCTTCGTGTTCGTCTATGCGAACCGGACCGAGACCGCCACCGAAGTGGCGGCGCACGCGGCCGGGCTGCGCCATCCGCTGCCGGTGTATCGCGACCAGAGCGGCTCCGCGGTGGAATCGCTCGGCCCGGAGTTCACCCCCACCGCCGTCGTGATCGACCGCTCTGGGGCGGTGCGCTATCGGGGCCGGATCGACGACTCCGTCAACCCGGCCCGCGTCAAGGACCGCTCGCTCGAGAAGGCGCTGAAGGCCGTGCTCGCCGGACGGGCGGTCGCCATTCCCGAGACAAAAGCGTTCGGCTGAACGGTCAAACGGCAGCGGCGGTCGGCCGCGCCCTGACGGCGGGATGTTGAGGTCTCGACCAAGCCCGGCCAAAAGTCGACCGCCTGTTCAAGCGGTTGCTGGAACGAACCACTCGGTTCGCCTTGCGGTTGACGGCGGATGTTCCCGAGGACGAGCGCATTCGGGTGGAACGCGTGGGACCGGAGATCCTGCGTAACCCGCGCCACGTGGATGGCGCGTACTTTATCGAGGAAGGCGGACGCCGCCATATCGAGCACATCGAGGCGCAGGCGCTCTATCGCGGCGACGAGCCGGAGCGGCTCGCCTGGTACGGCGTGGATCTGTACCACGAGTTCCGGCTGCCGGTTCGTTCAACGCTGGTGCTGCTGTTCGAGAACCGGAGTCCGGCGAAGATCCGGCCGGGTTGGCGCGGCGACGGCGGCGATGTCCGCGTATCGTCGAAATTTCGAGTGAAACGGCTCTGGGAGCAGGATGCGGCGGAAGTGTTGAGGCAGGATCATCCCGAGCCGCTCGAGTGGACGCCGGTCCTGATGCACGACGATCGAGTCTGCCTGGAAGCTTACCGGCGGTTGCACGCCCGCGACGACCGGGACAGTCTGCTGAACTTCATGCTTCTGGGCGGTCCTGAAAGGGTACGGAGAACAGGTCATGTGCGATAACTTGCTCGACATGCTGGAAGGCGGCGACCTCGGCCGCGAGATCATCGCGCGCATCGAGCGCAGAGGCGAGGAACGCGCCCGCGAGGAAGGCGTCGAGGCGCTCCGGTCCATGATCCGATCGTTGTGCCAGGATCGCTTCCCCTCCATGGACACAGAAGTGATCGATTCGGTCACCAGCATGCAAAGGTTGCGCACCATCGCCGGAGCCGTCATCCGCGCGCGCTCCGAGGACGAGGCGCGGCAAGCTCTCCTCATTGACTGACCGTGGTGGACGCGGGTGTATACTACCCGGTGATTCCTCGCAAGCCCGTCATGCCCATTTCCCTGATTCTCTCCCTGATCGCCCTCGGAGTGGCGCCAGCCTCCTGGGGACAGCCCAATCCACGCAACGCCGACTGGGCCGTCTACCTCGGCGACAAGGCCACTAGCCATTACTCCCGGCTCGACCAGATCGACCGGTCCAACGTGACCCGCCTTCGGCCTGTCTGGACTTACGAGACTGGCGAGAAAGGCGAGTTCCAGTCCAACGCGATCGTGGTCAACGGCGTCCTATACACCGCGACCACTAGCCGCAAGATCCTCGCGATCGACGCGGTCACCGGGAAGCAGAACTGGATGTTCGACCCCGCCGAGCACCGTCCCGGCAACCAAGGCCGGCGGCAGCGCGGCGTCGTTTACTGGGCCAGCGGCGCCGACCGCCGCATCTTCACCGGGGCCGGCCCCTACTTATACGCGCTGAACGCCGCCACCGGCAAGCTGATACCGGGCTTCGGTAAGAATGGCTCCGTTCACATGGGCGAGGGAGTGGAGACTTATGGCGCGGCCGCGCCGAGCGTCGTCATCAACACGCCGGGCTCCATTTATAAGGACATGTATATAGTGGGCGGGTCGACCAACGGTCCGGGAACCATACGAGCTTACGACGTCCGCACGGGCCGCCTGCGATGGCTGTTCAACGTGATTCCGCGCCCCGGCGAGTACGGCTATCATTCCTGGCCGCCCGAGGCGTACAAGACCGCCGGCGGCGCGTCGAATTGGTCCGGCCTTTCGCTCGACGAGAAGCGCGGCATCGTCTACGTTCCCACCGAAACCGCCGGTCCCGATTTCTGGGGCGCGGATCGCAAAGGCGCGAACCTGTTCGCCAACTCGCTGGTGGCGCTCGACGCCAACACGGGCAAGCGGATCTGGCACTATCAGTTGGTCCATCACGACCTGCTCGACAAGGATCTGCCCGCGCCTCCGGTGCTGCTCACGGTCAAACAGAAAGGCTTGACGATCGACGCCGTCGCGCAGGGCGCCAAGAACGGACTGCTGTTCGTCTTCGACCGCGTCAACGGCGAGCCGCTTTGGCCGGTCCACGAAGTTCCGATCCCACAATCGGAGCTGGCCGAGGAGCCCACATGGCCAACGCAGCCCGTTCCTGATAAACCCGCTCCGCTCACACGCCAGACATATACCATCGATGATGTTTCGAACATTTCTCCCGCTGCGCGTGAAGCGACAACGATGCGATTTCGAAAGGGAGGGTCGCATGGGGCGTATCCCGCGCCGAGCCTGAAGGAGTCGATCATCATGCCGGGCTTCGACGGCGGCATGGAGTGGGGCGGCGCAGCGGCCGATCCCGGCGGCGTGTACTACGCCAACGTCAACGAGATCCCGTGGATCTACCAGATGATCCCAACACGCAACGCCGATGGGCGGCCGGTGTCCGCCGGCGAGCGCGCGTACAAAATCCACTGCTCCTACTGCCATGGACTGGATCGCAAGGGCGACGCCGCGTCGGGCTTCCCTGCCCTCGAGGGCATCGAGCGCCGGAGCGGCCGCGAGGCGTTGACGCGCGTGGTGAACGGCGGCGTGGGACGCATGCCGGGATTCGGAGCGCTGCCGGAAGCGCAGCGCCGCTCGATTGTCGACTTCCTGCTCGGTGAGGATCGCGCCCCCGCCACCGGGCGCGGCGACGGTCCCGCCTACGTCTTCGGTGGATTCCGGCGCTGGTTCGATCCCGAAGGCTATCCGGCGATCAAGCCGCCATGGGGTACGCTCAACGCGGTGGATCTCAATACCGGCGAATTGAAGTGGAGGGTTCCGCTCGGCGAGTATCCCGAACTGACCGCGCGCGGAATTCCGCCGACCGGTACGGAGAACTACGGTGGTCCCGTGGTGACCGCGGGTGGACTGCTGTTCATCGGCGCGAGCGCCGATGAGACGTTCCGCGCATTCGACAAGGACACCGGCAAGATCCTGTGGAAGGCCAAGCTTCCCTTTAGCGGCAATGCCACGCCGAGCACCTATATGGTGAACGGCAAGCAGTACGTGACGATCTCGGCGGGCGGCGGAAAGTCCGGGCGTCCAGCGGGCGGCAGCATCGTCACGTTCGCGCTCCCCGACTGAACCTTGCTACCTTGGAGACTTCATGCTCTCCGCACGATTGCGCGAAGCGGGCGTCGTGGGCGCCGGCGGCGCGGGCTTTCCAACCTGGGTGAAGGCGAAGTCGCAAGTCGAATTCCTGGTGGTCAACGGAGCCGAGTGCGAACCGCTCATCCACAAGGACGCCGAGATCATGCGGCACTTCCCGCGTGAAATTTTGGCGGGCGCGGAGACCATGCGCCAGGCGACCGGCGCCACACGGACCAAGTTCGGCATCAAGACCAAGAACCACGAGGCTCGCGGAGCCCTCAAGGCGGCGAACCACTCGCCGCTGGTCGACTGGGTGGAACTCGGCGACTTCTACCCATCGGGCGACGAATACGAACTCGTCTACACCGCGACGGGCCGTCTGATCCCGGCGGCGGGGATCCCGCTGGCCGTGGGCTGCGTGGTCTGCAACGTGGAGACGCTTTACAACGTCGCCGAGGCCGAGGCGGGGCGTCCGGTGACGCGCAAGTTCGTGTCGATCGCCGGCGCGGTGCGGGAACCGAAGTCGTTCTGGGTTCCCACGGGCGTGACGTTTCGCGAACTGATCGAATTGGCGGGAGGGGCGGCCACGCCCGATTACGCGATCTTCGTCAGCGGCCTGATGATGGGCACGTTCTGCCTGGACCCGGACGATGTCGTCACCAAGACCACCGCGGGGCTGATCCTGCTTCCCTCCGATCACTACATGGTGGGCCGCCGTACGCGCACGCAAAAGGAGATGAACCAGATCGGCAAGTCGGCGTGCGACCAATGCAGTTACTGCACCGAGTTCTGCCCACGCTATTTGCTCGGCTATGACGTGCAGCCCCACAAGGTAATGCGCAGTCTGGGATTCACGGCTTCCGGCGAGGCGCATTGGAACCAGTGGGCCGATCTGTGCTGTTCCTGCGGGCTCTGCACGCTGTACGCGTGTCCGGAGGACTTGTATCCGAAGGAAGCCTGCGACGACGGCAAGAAGTATCTTCGGCTGGCGGGGATCAAGTACGAACAGCCGCGCCCGGTGAAGGTTCATCCGATGAAGGAGTACCGGCGCGTCCCGTCGGCGCAGTTGCGCAAGCGGCTGAAGGTGGAAGAGTACGAGCGCGACACCCCGTTCCAGGATCTCGACTACCGGCCCGCGCGAGTCCGCCTGAAGATGAAGCAACACGCGGGCAAACCCGCGGCACCGGTGGTGCGCGAAGGCGACGTGGTGCGGCTCGGGCAACTCACCGGCGATCTGCCCGAGGCCGACCTCGGATGCCCGGTTCATGCCTCCATCGGCGGCAAGGTCACGCGCGTCACGCCCGATTTCGTCGAGATCACGGCATAAGAACATGAACTGCATTGGACTCATCGAACTCTCCTCGATCGCGGCGGGCTTCCAGGTCTGCGACGCGATGCTCAAGGCGGCATCCACCGAACTGGTGGTGTCGCGCAGCATCTGCTCCGGCAAATACATGGTGATGATCCGGGGCGACGTGGCGGCGGTGCAGGCGAGCGTCGACGCGGGATCGAACGCCGGCGAGTTTTCGGTGATCGACTCGTTCGTGATCCCGAATCTCGACGAGCAGGTAATGCGCGCGATCGGTGGCAACACCAAAGTGGAGACGCTCGAATCGCTCGGCATCATCGAGAGCTTTTCGGTGGCCGCGTTGATCGAAGGCGCGGACGCGGCGGTAAAGGCCGCCGCGGTGGAGTTGATCGAGATCCGCCTGGCGATGGCGCTCGGCGGCAAGGCGTTCGCGACAATGACGGGAGACGTGGCCTCGGTGCAGGCGGCGGTGGAAGCGGGGGCCCGCGTCGTAGGGCAGAAGGGGATGCTCGTGAACAAGGTGGTGATCCCCTCTCCGCGCCCCGAACTGCTGAACGAGATGATCTAATGTCCTACATGAAATGGCTGGCGGCGGCGGTGCTGACAGCGTCGCTTCTCCAAGCGGAAGACCCGCGATTGAAGGGTTCGTCCCGCCGCACCGAACGCAACGGCTGGATCCAGGTGCGGCTGGAAGGCGCGCCACGCGACCTCGGCTACCAGCACGGATACCTGCTCGCGCCGGAGATCGAGGACGCGCGAAAGGTGATCCAGATCGTGCTCACGCGCGACACCAACAAGTCGTACGGGCTGTTCCGCGACGCCGCCCGCGATGTGTACTGGCCGAAAATCGAGACCGAGTACCGCGAGGAGTTGCAGGGCATCGCGGATGGGGTAAAGGCTCGCGGCGTCAAAGGGATCGACGTGTGGGATGTGCTCGTCATGAACCTGTGGAACGAATTGATCCCCTACTACACGAACTGGTACGACCGCCAGAACAAGTCCGCCAAGCCCACCAAGCAGGGCGCGCCCGAGCATTGCAGCGCATTCGTGGCCACCGGCAGTTACACCAAGGACGGACGCCCGGTGATGGGACACAACGCCTGGACCGGCTACATGGAGGGCCAGCGCTGGAACATCGTGTTCGATATGCACCCTGAGCGCGGCCACGCCATCTTCATGGACGGCTACCCCGGCCTGATCCACTCGGGCGACGATTTCGGATTCAACTCCGCCGGGATCATGATCACCGAAACCACGATTTCCGGATTCTCCGGATTCGACCCGAACGGCGTCGCCGAAGCGGTGCGGGCTCGCAAGGCGATGCAGTATGCCGGATCGATCGACGATTTCGCCCGAATCATGAAGGACGGCAACAACGGCGGCTATGCCAACAACTGGCTCATCGCCGACCGCAAGACCGGCGAGATCGCCAGCCTCGAGCTCGGCCTGAAAAACGTCACCTTGCGCCGGACCAAGGACGGTTACTTCTCCGGATCCAATTACATCGTCAACGAGAAGCTGGGCCGCGAGGAGACGGACTTCGACGTGGCCGACAAGTCGAACTCGGCCAACGCGCGCCAGGTTCGATGGGACCAGTTGCTGACGCAACACAAGGGCAGGATCGACGTGGCGCTGGCAAAGACGTTCTTCGCCGATCACTACGACAGCTTCGACAAGGTGGAACGCCCCAGCGAGCGAACGTTGTGCGGCCACATCGACGTATCGCCGCGCGGAGTCAAGAACTGGCAGGCGCCGTTCGCTCCGGCGGGAACGGTGCAGAACAAGGTGGCCGACGCCGCCATGGCGGAACGGATGTCCTTCCACGCGGCGATGGGCCACGCCTGCGGGCGGAACTTCTCCGCTTCCAAACACCTGGACAAGTACAAGCAGTTCGACTGGCAGAAGCCCTGGCTACGCGACCTCCCCGCGGGCCAGTGGACGCCATTCTCGGCGGAACGCCCGTGATCGAATTACGCTTCGAATGCCAGCCCGGGTGCACGGCATGCTGCGAACAAAAGGGCTGGGTGTACATTACCGAACGCGACATCGTGCGCCAGGCGGAGTTTCTCGGGCTTTCGCCCGCCGCCTACGAAGCGCGCTACGTCTACAGGACCAAGAATCAGCTCCGGCTGCGTAAGCCGCCGGGCAAGGCGTGCCATTTCCTCGAGAGCGGCCGTTGCGCGATCCACCCGGTGAAGCCGGTCCAGTGCCGGCTGTTCCCGTTCTGGCCGGAACTGGTGGAGGACCGAGCCTCATGGGACGGCGCGGCGGTCTATTGTCCTGGAATCGGGAAGGGCGGTCTGGTACAGATCGGCGCGGCGATGGAACTCGCGAGCGAAATGAAAACCGCCTATCCTTATCAATATTGAACGGACGTCAGACGAATGCTTCCTCGGGAAACGGCTCGATGCGGGAGGAGCCGGCGAACTCCTCGCCCATCAACGACGTCCGCTCCTGGCAGGGAACGCAGTACTTGGCCCACGGAATCGCGTGAAGGCGTCTCGGCGAGATCGGCTCCTCGCACGCCTGGCAAACTCCATAATCGCCGGAATCCATCCGGTCGAGAGCTTCGTTCACCAGGCGTAGCGTCTGGTAGCTCATCGCGTTGCGGCGCACGGTGATGAACTCTTCGTTCCCGGCCTGGGCCTGATCGTCCTCGGCGACGCGGCCGTGGAACGATTTGGCCTCCCGCCGGAGCCCTTCAAGGGCGAAAGAAAGCTCGCCACGTTGGGCCAGCAGTTGGCCTCGCAAGCCCGTTCGGATATCTGACATCAACGCCTCCTCATAAATAGTGCGTTGAAGAGGGAAAAACTCTCACTCCGCGCGAAAATTATTTTTCGGCGGGTATAGCCTTGGCCAGATCGCCCAGCAACTGCCGCTCCTCGGCATTGAACTTCGCCTTGAACTCGTCGCCTTCCAGCCGCGACACTCGCTCTTCCGGCGTCATCCCGCGCAACGAGTTCAGTTCGCGGCGGACCGGGCCTTTCCGCTCGACCGGGAGTTTGTTCATCGTGGCCAGCCCGTCGGTGACGGCGCGGCGCTGCTCCGGCGTCATCCGCTGCGAAGCGCGAACCAGCCGCTCGCGCTGTTCGGGGGTCATGCCGTTGTAGGTGTCCAGCCGCTTTTCGATCACGCGCCGGCGGTCCTCCGGCAGGTTGGCGAGAGCTTGCTTCCGCTTGTCCTCCGGCATGGCGCTCAGGCGGTCGAGTTGGCGCTTCACGGCCTTGGGATTGGCGCCCTTCTTGCGTAACCCCTGGCCCACGCCGCCTGCCTTGACGCGGGGGACCTGAGCCGCACTGGCGCCGCTGGCGAGCATTAGGGCGATCAGTACCGCCGCCAGTCGAATCATCGCGTCATAGAGCCTGGCTCGCCGGCAAGTCGCCGTCGGCGAGGCTCCCCTCGAGCTGCCGCAGCACGTCGACATCGGCCAGCGTCTTCTCGACCTGCTCCATGTCGATCGACTCGGCCTGGACCGCGGGCGCCGCGACCGGAACCTCGGCGGCGGGCCGGAAAAAAAACACACCCACCAGCAACGCGCACGCCGCCGCCACCGGAACGGCGGGGCGGAACAGGGCATCGAGCGGACCGCTCCAAGCCGAGCGAAGCCGGCTCCAGAAGCCGGCGGGCCGTAGGCGCTCGGACTCGATGCGCGCGAAGAGGCGCTCGTCAAAATCGGCCGAAACCGGCGCGGGCTCCCATCGGTCCAAAGCGTCCCAGACCGCGGCCTGCGCGGCGGCCACGCTCTGGCAATCGCCGCATTGGGCGATATGGCGCTCGATTCGCGCGGCCAATTCCGGTTCGAGTTGCCGGTCCAGATACTCGAGCAGCAACCCGGCGGACTCCTGGCCTTGCACCGGACACGGGAACGGATTCGGCTTGCTCATGGATTCTCCCCTTCAGGCGCCCAAGTGCGCCAGGCGCGAACGAAGCGTCTCGTAGGCGCGGAACAGCAGCGACTTCAAGGCGGCTTCCGAACACTCCAGCGTGCGCGCGATACTCGCGTAGTCCATGTCCTGGTACTTATGCATCAGCACCGCCGCGCGCTGCTTTTCCGGTAACGCCTCCACGGCGACGCGGACCTCCGAGAGCCGCGCCTGCCGCACCATCGTCTGCTCCACGTTCTCGCGCAGGTCCGCTACCTGGCGAACCGCGCCCTCCACCACTTCCTGGTCCAGGCTCTGGCCGCCTCTCTCGCCCTTGTGATCCCGCAGCCAGTTCAGCGCGAGATTGGTCGAGATACGCATCATCCAAGTGGTGAACCTGGCCGACGGCTCATAGGACTGGCGAGCCCGAAAGATCCTGACGAAAACCTCTTGCGCCAACTCCTCGGCCACGGCGCGATTCACGACCATCCGGAACAGGAACTGGATCACGTGGCCGCGGTGCCGGTCCACCAGTATCGAGAAACCGGCCATGTCTCCGGCCTTGACCCGGAGCATCAACTCCGCGTCGGGCTCGGGCAGGGTGGCATCGATACGGCGGTCCCGTACCCCGGCTATCTCCAAGCCGCTCATGGTCATCGCCGCGCCCATGAGTGAGTGAACACGGGCTCCCGGGGAATGTTTCGCCTCCTTTTCACTCATGTGGGGAACGATGCCAACTCGGTGTATCGGGATCCCCCCGCCTCGGGCTCGCTCAGGTAGAGATGGAACTCCCGCGCCACGAAGGAGCCGAATTCGGAAGAGCGCATCGAGGCGATGGCCCGCCGCAAGGGCGCCAAGTCCGGCGCCGGTCCCCCGCCCCGAGGTTCGATACGGGCCAAGGTCAAGTGAGGCGTGTAGGGCTTGGTCTCCGCGGCCGCGCCCAATTCCGCGCACGCGGCATCGGTAGCGGCGGCCAGTTCGCGCAATGCTTGCGGCGCGTGGATCGCGGCCCAGAAGATCCGGGGATTGTGCGGCGTCGGGAACCAGCCGAATCCGCGAACGGCGACTTCGATGGGACCCCGGGGCGGGATCTCCGCCAGCCGCGACTTCAGTTCCTCCAGGCGTTCCGCCGGCCACTCTCCGATGAATTTCGTGGTAACGTGCAAGTTCGCGGCCTTCGACCACCGGATCTTGGCCAGCGGCCTACAGGCCGCGATCACCGCGTCGATCCGGCCAACGGTCTCCGCCGGCAAGTCCAATCCCGTGAACAAGCGCATCGCCGTCCTCCATTCTAATCCGCGCGGACCGATGTCCGCGGACGAGATCCTGGCGCTGCCACCGCTAGCCCGTGAATTCTACCTGCGGCCAGCGGCCGAAGTCGCACGAGATCTGATCGGCCACGCGATCGTGCATCGTGAGGGCCGCCGGCGCGTCACCGCTGGACGCATTGTCGAAGCCGAGGCCTATCTCGGCTTGGCGGACGCGGCCGCGCACGCATACCGGGGGCTCACCGCTCGGACGCGCGTCCTCTTCGGACCGCCGGGCCATGCCTACGTCTACATCATCTATGGCATGTACGACTGCCTGAACCTGGTGGCCGAACCGGAGGGATCTCCCGGCTGCGTGCTGATCCGGGCGCTGGAACCGCTGGCCGGTCTGGATGCGATGCGGATCCGGCGCGCCAAGGCGCGTCGCGTGGAGGATCTATGCTCGGGACCCGGACGGCTCACCGCCGCCCTGGGGGTCACCAAGGTCCGGCACTACGGCGCCGATGTCGTCTCTGGCGCTCTGAGCGTGAGGCGGCTGCCCCTCGACGACGGGGAGGAGATCGCCGTGACCCCGAGAATCGGGATCAAGGACAACATCGACTGGCCGCTGCGGTTCGTGGTGGCAGGCAGCCCTTTCGCCAGCCGCTGATCAGTCCTTGGCCTTGGGAGCGACGAAGTCGGCGGGAAGCGCCGAGCCCGCGCCGAAGAAGTAGTTGTCCATTTGCTGGAGCACGAATTCCTGCGCTTCGGGATTGCCGAGATTGAGCCGGTACTCGTTCATGAGCATCTTCATGTGCTCGATCCACATCTTCCAGGCGTCCTTGGAGACCGAATCGTAGATCTTCTTGCCCAAGTCGTTATCGAATGGTGGCTCGGCGAGACCCACCATTTCTTTCTGGAATTTGACGCAAAAAACCGTGCGCTTGCCCGTGGTGTCCTCGGGGCGCGTGGGGGGGACGCTACATGCCATAAGTTCTAGGATAGCGCGTCCCCTGGAGTCTTGGAGCCGTTAGTACCGATCGCGGCGATCACGCCCGCCGCCACCACCACCGCCGCCGCCGCGGCGATCGCGTCCACCGCCACCACCGCCGCCGCCCGGCGTCATCGGACGGGCTTCATTGATCACCAGCGCGCGGCCAAGCAGTTCCTTGCCGTTGCACAGGTTGACGGCCTTTTCGCCTTCCGCCTGATCGTTGATGTCCACGAAGCCGAAACCGCGAGCTTCGCCCGAGAACTTGTCGCGCACCACCGTTACCTGGTCCGCTCTCACACCGGCCTGCGAGAAAAAGCTCTGCAGGTCGGACTCATTCGCCTTGAAGGGGAGATTCCCCACGTACAACCGCATTCTAACGGTCACTCCTTAACTGCCACGCGGACCACCCAGCGGCCCGGTGTTTTATCCAGCACCCGTCAGTTCTCGGGTTGGGTCGGAACCAGGAGTGTCTCGAATCGAAAAGGAACGAACGCTCGACGGACGGCCAACTTCAAACCGGCAGGGCTGCACTCATAGTGCCAGAGTCGGCGGCCGAAGTCAAAGGGATGGATTAGCCCGGCTTAATGCGACGGCTTGCGCGCCAGGGCGATCGCGGCCAAGGCGAGCACGCCCGCCGCGATCAGTTCGGCGTCGCCAGCGGCCGCCGCGGCGCCGGAGGGGCCTCCGGCAAATACAAGGACTGGCGCCAGCGCCAGCGACAAGGCGGCAAGGACAATCTTCATGACCGCCTATCGGGCGGCCCGGCGGCGAGCGATAGGCACAACCCCGAGGTGGCGCCCAAGATATGCTGTTAGAGATGACACCCGCCGAAGGACGCCCCGTCCGGGACTCCGCCTCCACGCTCTCCGAAATCGCGCTGCCGAACGACGCCAATCCGCTCGGGACGCTGTTCGGAGGCAAACTGATGCAGTGGGTCGACATGGCGGCGGCGCTGGCCGCGTCCCGCCACGCGCGCAGGCACGTGGTCACGGCGGCGGTGGACTACATGACGTTCCTCCAACCCGTGAGAATCGGCCAGTTGGTGGTGCTGAAGTCGTCGGTCAACCGGGTGTTTCGGACTTCCATGGAAGTCGGGGTGAAGGTCTTCGTCGAGGACTTGACCTCGGGCGACGTGAAGCATGTCTCGTCGGCATATCTCACGTTCGTTGCGTTGGACGGGGAGCGCACCCGCGCGGGCATCCCGCAGGTGGTTCCGGAGACGCCGGAAGAGCACCTGCGATTTCAGGAGGCCGGCGAGCGCCGCCAGCACCGGCTGGACATGCGGGCTCGGGCGGTGGAACGGGATCGGGTGGCGGCGGAGGCGGCGGTCCGGCAGGGCGAAAAGTAAACGTTCGAACTCATTCATCCTTGGCCTGACGCTACTGTTGGGTTCCGCCACATTGGCGCGGGCGGACCTGAACGTGAAGCCGTGCGTGGCGGAACCCGCCGTTCAAGACTTGTCGTGAGGATGCGCCACGGCGTCCTCGTGTGGCCCGTGGTCGAACGCGCCCGGTGGACCGGGAGTCACCGCGTTCACCGTCACGCAATAGCACCGGCGGCAAGCGCCGGGAGCCGGATCGCAGGCTCCCGGCGCGCGTCGAGCGGTTGCGGTTAGCTTTCCGCCTTGTACATGTACTTGATCGCCGGCTTGTAGATCATCGCCGCCGTGGCGCCTTCGCGCGCGATCTTCAGACACGCGCGGTCGTACCACTCGAGGATGCCCTTCACCTGCTCGCCGTCCTTCAAGACGACGACCATGGGCGTTTTCAGTTGAATCTGCTTGGTGTAGTAAAAGTTCTCCGCGTTCGTGTTTTCCGGAGGAACCGGCTTCTTCTGCGGCGGAGCTTGAATCGGGGGTAGGAACTGCTTTTTGGGCTCGACCCGTTCCTTCGTCGACTGGAAGGAAGGTCGAATCAGCTTACGGTTGGCGGCCTCCACGGGGCACTCCTTATGATTGCGGGATTAACGGCGGTCCGAAAAAGCGAAGAAAAACGCGATGGGTCCGGGACCGCTTGTTAACAAATCTGATCCCATGGATAGCACACCCTCGGTGGGCAAGCAAGCTCGGGCGGTCCGTCAGGCCTCGGGCGTCGAGCGCCGGAGGCTTCCCATGTAGCGGGCTTTTCGCGACAGCCACCAGCGCGGCAGCAGGCTCTCGCGGTAGTCGGACCAGTTCGACGTCACCACGTAGATGCCGAACGAGAGCGTGCTCACCGCGAAAATCGTCACGAAAGCGATCGACGCCCAGTGGGGAAACGCGGCCGGTTCGAACAGCGTCTTGGCGAACGAGCCGGCGAAGTTCATGCCGAAAAATCCGGTGACCACCGCGCCCGCGCCGAGAATCAGGCTCAACATCGCCAAGCGGTTCACCGCCTCGGTATTCCGGAACTGATGGTAGTTGTGCAGCGAGTGGTTCAGCTTGTCCACCTCTTCCTCCACCTCGCGCTTCATCGATTCCACGCGAAACTCGCGGATCTGCATCAGGAAGTGCTCGTTCTCCTCGTCCTTGTTCGCCAGCTCGTCAAAGTACCAGTAGTTGGAGAAGTGCAAAAACTCCGACCGCAGATCGGAGGCGATGCGGATGTTGTCGCTCGATAGCCGGTGCGATTGCTGATCCACGTAGAGCCGCCGCGAGACCAGCGCCGTGCGTTCGGCGAAGTCGAGCAGCGTCGCGCGGTAGAACAGCGCCACCAGAGCCATCAGGTAGTAGCGTGTGGTGAACATCCGGTGGATGAGGAAGCCCTCGCGGAGGTCGTGCTCGTCGCAATCGAAGCTGCCGATGGAGCAGGTGATGTTGGAATAGCTGGTGAAGCCGTAGTAAGTGCCCTGGTGCGCCCACCGGCGGTACATCTGCCGGTACATTTCGCTCGACACGAACGCGGGATCGTAGCGGTAGTTCTCGCCGGCGCGGTCGACGTAGAGCAGCCGGCTCAGCAGCACCTCGTAGTCGTCCGACTTCACGAAGTCCTCGGGCACGCTCGACGGATCGACGGTGGCGTAGGTGTAGACGATCATGCGCTCATCGAGCACCGGCTCGTATTCCTGGCGCGGGTAGTCGGCGAAGTACAGCAAGGCCTGGATGGTGCGGGCGAGCGGCGGCTGAAACCCCGACATCTCCACCTTGTCGAACGTCTCCTCCACCAGCACCTCTGGCTCGCCGCGATCGGGTTCCCACACGAACGCCATCCGTTTGGGAACGCGCCCTTCCCGCAACTGCCGCCGGCTGGACGGATAGATCTTGCGCAACATCTCGTTGATCCACAGCGCCTGCGCCGCGGTCAAATGCAGCGCTTCCACGCCGATCGAGAGGATCGCGATACCGTTGGCGAACAGGAACAGCCGCAGGTCGGTGATCGCCACCTTGGCGCGGCGGCCCTTGGCGTCCTCGGCATCGAACCAGAGCTTGCCGCCGGCGAGCGGGATCTCGAAGCACTGGAGCAGCGATTCGTTCTCGGTCGCGTCGGTGAACTTCTCCGCGCTATCGAAAAAGACCCGCCGGACAAAAGGATGGAAGAACACCATGTCCTGATAAGCGGGACTGTCGATATCGAAAGTCGTGTACGCGGCGCGCTTCCAGCCTCCCAGGCGGGAGGCGAACCGGCGGCCCACCTCGTGCGGCTCGTGCTCCAGCCACTCCTCCAGACCGTTGATCCACGAAGGATGCTTGCAGAAGACCGCCGGATGATCCTCGGCAACCGCCTGTTTGTCGATGGAGACCGGCAGCAAGAAATACGTGTGGAGGTGCTGAAAGCGCACCGGCATCGCGAACGAGTATAGCAGGCGGCCCCGGCGCTACGATGGTGAAATGCGTCTCGCCATATTAGCAGCGGCCTTGCCGCTTTTCGCGCAGGATGATATCGCCGCGCGGCCGGCGGCGCGGAAGGCTCTCTCGCGCATTCAGGCGCGTCACGAGGCCGACCTGGCCAAGCAGGTGGAGATCGCCGAGATCCCGGCTCCGACCTTCCACGAGGGCGAGCGAGCGCGGTTCCTCGAACGGGAGTTCCGACGGCTCGGGTTGAAGAACGTCGAGATCGACGCCAAGGGGAACGTGCTCGGATGGCGCCCCGGTTCCACGGACAAAGCGTTGGTGGTGGCCGCGCACCTCGACATTTCCTTCGCGCCCGGCGTGGTGACAAAGGTCCGCAAGGAAGGGGCGAGATGGCACGGCCCCGGTCTGGCCGACGACAGCCGCGGATTGGCCGCGCTCCTGTCGATCGCCGACGCGCTCGATCACGCGGGGATTTCGACGAAGCGGTCGCTGTTGTTCGTGGCCAACACGGGCGAGGAGGGGCTCGGCGACCTGATGGGCGTCAAGTACCTGTTCCGGGAGAGTCCGCACCGGTCCAAACTCGAGGCCTTCATTTCGATCGACGGAGCCGATCCCGCTCGCGTCACCAACGCCGGCACGGGCGTCAAGCGCTATCGCGTGACGTTCCGCGGACCCGGCGGACATAGCTGGGGTAACTTCGGCCGTCCGAGTCCGTCGCACGCAATGGGCCGCGCGATCGCGAAGCTGGCCGATATCGACGTGCCGGCCAAGCCGAAGACGACTTACAACGTGGGGCGCGTGGGGGGCGGAACCGCCGTCAATGCAATCGCCGAGGAAAGCTGGATGGAAGTCGACCTGCGCTCGGAAAGCCCGTCGGAGCTCGACCGGATCGAGGTGAAGCTGCTCGAGGCGGCTCGCACGGCCGCCGAGGAGGAGAACCGGAAACGCGAGGCATCCGGCGCGAAGGTCGCGATGGAGGCCAAACTGGTGGGGAATCGTCCGGCCGGCGAGACACCTGCCACGTCGCCTCTGGTCAAGTCGGCGATTTGGGCGGCGAAAGCGACCGGCCACACGCCCGAACTCCGCGTGGGCAGCACCGATTCGAACCTCCCGATCAGCCTGGGCATCCCGGCGGTGACCCTGGGTGGCGGCGGACGCGCCGACAACGCGCATTCGCTCGACGAATGGTTCGAACCCGCGGACGCCTGGAAAGGGCCGCAAACGGTGTTGCTGACGATCCTCGCCTTCGACGAGAATTAGGCATGCTCGCCGCGCTGGCCATCACTGTCGCCTGGGACTTCGAGGGCGGCTCGCTCGGCCGCGTGGAGACCGTGACGCCGTTGCACGTGCGATGCCACGTGGCCGGTCAGAGCGATCAGGACGGGCGCAACCGGCAAGCCAACTGGTACTACTTTCGCGTCGATGGCGGCGCGGGCCAGGCGGTCACCGCCGACCTGGTGAACCTGCCGGGCGAGTACAACTACAAGCCGAACCGCGGCGCGGTGACCAAGGACACGCTGCCCGTCTGGAGCGAGGACCAGCGTCACTGGACCCACTTCGAGTCCGCCGAGTACGACCCCGCCGAGCCGCGCCTGCGCCTTCGGTTCGCGCCGAAGTCGAACCGCTTCTGGATCGCGCACGTGCCGCCCTACGGCAACCGGGACCTCGACGCGCTGCTCGCATCGCTACGCGGGCCGGGTCTTCGCGTGGAGCGCATCGGACGCAGCGTCGACGGCCGGGATATCCCGCTGGTGACGATCACCGATCCACTCGTGCCGGACTCGCGAAAGAAAGTGGTGTGGCTGATGTTTCGCCAGCACGCCTGGGAATCCGGCTCGTCATGGGCCGCCGAGGGCGCGATGCGCTTCCTGATGTCGAACGGGCCGGAGGCGGTCCGCATCCGGCGCGGTGCGATCTTCCGTCTGTTCCCGATGTGCGATCCGGACGGTGTGGCCGGGGGCGGCGTACGATTCAACAAGCATGGGTTCGACCTGAACCGGAACTGGGACGTGGACAATCCGTCGAAGATGCCCGAGATCGCGGCGCAAAAGAAGGCGGTGCTCGACTGGGTGGACTCCGGCCACCGGCTCGACCTGTTCCTGACACTGCACAACACCGAGACGGGCGAGTATCTGGAAGGTCCGCCGGGAGACGACGAGGCGTTCGGCGCGCTCGGCGGGAGGTTCTTCGAACTGCTGAAGGAGCACTCGACGTTCGCGCCCACGCGGCCGTTTTTCCGCGGCGCGGCGACCACCACCGAGGGCAAGCCCGGCCGCATGACGGTGAGCCAGGGGCTGTACCTGGCGCGGAAGCCGCCGGCGTTCGGGATGGAGCAGATGATTGCGCGGAACCCGAGGCTCGGGCGGCTGCCCTCGGTCGATGACCGGAAGGCATTCGGCGAGGGTCTGGTTCGCGCCGCGTGGCTCGCGGTTCAGTAGCTGAACTTCAGCGAGAACGTCCAGGACCGCGGCACGTCCTGGCCGGTGATCGTGCCGAAAGCGGTATTGGTCGGCGTGGTGTTGGGGCCCGAAAGGTTAGGGTGGTTCCAGGAGTTGAGGCACTCGGCGCGGAACTGGAAGACTCCTTTTTCGGCGAGCCGGAAGCTCTTGATCACCGAGAAATCCCAGCGGGACTGTCCGTCGCCGCGGATGCCGGAGAGGCGCAGGGGAGACACGCGCAGATTGCTCGCCAGTTGCTGCGCGTTGTTCTTGTTGAAGCCCGCGTCCGTGTTGAACCACCGGTCGACCCTGCGCTGGCTCTTTGGCAACACCACCGAATCGGGATTACCGGTGAACAGAGTCCAAACATCGCCAAAGCAGAGCGGCGGTCCGCTCTGCTTCTGCACCACGCCGTTCAACTGCCATCCGCCGGCGAAGAACTCGAGCGGTTTCGGCATGCCCGCGCCCCACTTGCGTCCGCGTCCGAACGGAAGCTCCCAGATGCCGCTGGTGACGAGGCGGTGCGGACGGTCCAGATCGGAGATCGACCGGTAGGGCATGGGGTCCACCGCGTTGAGGAACTCGGTGGCCTGCATATTCTTCGAGAAGGTGTAGGAAACCTGGATTGTGTAGCCTTTCGAGAATCTCTTCTCGATCCGGGACTGCAGCGAGTGGTACCAGGAAAAGCCCGCCGGATCGTTGAACGACACATTGCCGAACTGCGGAAACGGCCGGAGCAGGTTGCCGCGCGAGGTGTTCCGTCCATAGATGGGGTTCGTTCCGAAGAACGGATTGGGGAACTGCTCGCTCAGGAAGTCGATGGTGCGTGGATCGCGCGCCCGCGACGTGCTCAGAAAACTCGCGGGCGTGGTGTTGAGCTGCCGCGTAACGCCGAGCCTGGCGCCGCGGCTGGCGACGTACGTCGCCTCCAGCAGAAACTGCCGCGGCAGAACCTGTTGAAATCCGCCCGACCAACGTTGCGTGTAGGCGTGCAGCCGTTTGGCCGGGAAGAACGAAACATTCTGTCCCAGGTTCGTGGAAAGCCCGCCCGAGGCGCCCAGCGGCTGCAACAGTCCGTTGGGAAACGGATTCGCGGTGGTGGCGGCGAAGGTCAATCCGTTGTCGAGAGAGGCCTGGATCGGCGTCGACAGGCTGAAGCCGGTTTGGATCGAATCGGACTTGTTCACGCCCAACGTGTCGAAGAACATGCCGTATCCGGCGCGGAAAACCGTTTGCGGCGCCACCTGCCAGGCGAGGCCGATCCTCGGCATGAAGTTGTTGCGCTCTCCCTTCCAACTGGTGCGCGGATTGCCGTTGACGCCGCTGAACGTGAGCCCGCCCTTGGCGCTGAATTGCGCCAAGGGGAGTTCCGGAACCAGACGGCCGGCGGCGTAGTTGGCGCGCGCGGCCGCTTCCACCGGACTTGCCTGGTTTGACGCGAACCCCGCCACCGAACGGTTGTACCGCTCGGTGACCGGCGTTTCCAGTTCGTAACGAAGGCCGAAGTTCACCGTCAGTTTCGAACTCACCTTGTAATCGTCGTGGAGGAACAGACCCAGGTAGTTGTCCTGCTCGGCCAGGGTCGCGGTGCGCGTCATCGCGCCGTCGGGCACGCCCAACAGAAGAGACGCCAGTTCACCGCCCAACTGCGGCGCCGGCGAATTGTCCAGTGGACCGCGAGTGTAAGTGGACGAGAATGCGAGTTGCGGAGACAGATCGTCGGGGAAGCGCCCCTGGTTCTCGCGATAGGCGCGGAAGTCGGCGCCCATGCGGAAGCTGTGATCGCCCCGCAGCTTGGTGACCGTCCCGGCGATGTTATGCGTGGTCGAGTAGTTGCCGCCGTCGCCCGATTCATTCGCGCTGAGTTCGGTAAGCGACCCCGCGGTGACTCTGGGGAACGCCGCCAGACTCTTGGGCACGGCGTTGACCACGGAAGGTCCGAAGCCCAGCGAAGCGAGGTCGAAACCCCGGCTGATGCGGCGTTCGGTGAAGTTCGCGTAAGTGATTCCGTAGCGCACGTTCAGCAACAGCGACGGGCCGAAAACATAGACGTCATCCAGCGTCAGCCCCTGATTCTGGCGGTTCAAGATGATGCCGGTGGCCAGCGTGTCGAAGCGCCTGTTCTTGTCCTCACTGCTGTCCAAAATAGATCCTGATCCGCGGCTTCCGATGATCCGGCGTTAGGTCGAACCGGCTCGGACGCCGTTACGCGGTGGATGGCCGCCGGGGCCAACCGGGCGTGACGCTACCCTACCGGCCGTGAGGGGGAGAACTGGCCTTCGAAGGGATCAGTCCAGGGAGGCCTTGAACTTTCGGAAACACGGCGTACTTTCTTAGTTATGGTTAGGGACGGCGCTGCGTGTCAAGCGATATCTATCGCATATCGATACGAGATACGATCGGTACGATACCGCGCCGCGCCTCTAAGTTGTAGGCCAAGTCCGGAGTTGTCCGGAGTCTTCGGGGCCTTGATCCTAGTGTACTGTCCTCGAAATAACTGGACAGCTACTGCTTCTTCCTCCTTGTCTTTGGTAGCGTGCAGCCGGGTTGGATTTTCTCCAGAGTCTGACGGCAGCGCGACAGCTTTTCCACGATGGAGTCCACTGTGGCAGTCCACACGAACGGCTTCGGGTCTTTATTCCATGATGCCCGGAACGCCTCGATCGCCTTCTTGAGATCGTCGACGCTGAGAAATACGCCGCGTCGTATGGCTTTCTCATCCAGTTCAGCAAACCAGCGCTCGACC
>SXGT01674429.1_pt1 | contig 20161 bp, 14 predicted proteins | sample 3176221 | NCBI WGS metagenome assembly SXGT01 (sample SAMN11356862, study PRJNA531348) | freshwater metagenome | isolation source: freshwater sample F1-120 | place: China: Fuxian Lake, Yuxi | collected 2017-12-25
ACGGAAGGCGCGGCATGGCCGTATCATCGCTGGTCTCGGGCGGCTGCATTGTTTCGGGCGCGTCATTGCGGCGAACCCTGTTGTTCACCGGCGTCCGGGTGAATTCCTATTCACACGTCGACGAGGCCGTGATCATGCCCTATGTGGAGATCGGGCGGAATGCCAAGCTGAAAAAAGTTGTGATTGACCGCGGGGTAAAAATTCCGGACGGAATGGTTGTGGGTGAGGATCCGGTTGCCGATGCCAAGCGATTCAGGCGGACCGAAAATGGCGTTTGCCTGATCACCAAGCCAATGATCGCAAAACTGACAGCATGAAAATCCTCAGCGTCGCATCGGAGGTATTTCCGCTGGTCAAGACCGGCGGGCTGGCCGACGTTGCCGGGGCGCTGCCCGCCGCTCTGGCCAAGCAGGGAATTCATGTGGTGACGCTCATGCCGGGCTATCCGGCCGTCATGAATGCGCTGGAAAACTATGAGGCCGTCCATGTCCTCGACAAGCACTTTGGCGGCCCGGCGCGACTGCTGCGCGGCAAGGCCAGGGGACTGGATCTCTTTGTGCTCGATGCGCCGCACCTCTACGACCGGCCGGGAAATCCCTATCTCGGTCCGGACGGCAAGGACTGGCCCGACAACGCGCCGCGCTTCGCCGCCCTTGCGCTGACCGCCGCAGATATCGGCCGTGGACTCGTGGCGGGCTGTATGCCCGACATCATCCATGCCCCTGACTGGCAGGCGGGGCTGGTGCCGGCCTATGTGCGCTATGGCGGCGGGCCCAAAACCGTGATGACGGTTCACAATCTGGCCTTCCAGGGGCACTTTCCCGCCGCCATTTTCGGCACCCTCGGGCTGCCTCCCGTTGCCTTCGGCATCGACGGCGTGGAGTATTTTGGCGGCGTCGGATATCTCAAGGCCGGGCTGCAATGCGCCGATGCAATAACCACGGTAAGCCCCACCTATGCGCGGGAAATCCTGACGCCCGAAGACGGCATGGGGCTTGACGGTTTGCTCCGGGTACGCAGCAATGTGCTGCATGGCATCGTGAACGGTATTGACACGGACATCTGGAATCCCGCAAGCGACGCCAATATCGTGCAGACCTATACGGCAAAGCAACTGCCGAAACGCGAAGCGAACAAGCGGGCCATCGAGAAGCGCTTTGACCTGGATTCCGGCAAGGGCCTGCTCTTCTGCATTGTGAGCCGGCTGACCTTGCAGAAGGGCATGGACCTGGTGATCAGCGCCCTGCCCAAGCTTATTGAACTTGGCGGCAGGCTTGCCATCCTAGGTTCGGGCGACACAAAGCTCGAAGCCTCGCTCAAGGAGGCGACGGTTCTCTATCCCGGCCGCGTGAGCATTCTCACGACCTATGACGAACCGCTTTCGCACCTGTTGCAGGCGGGTTCCGACGCCATTCTCGTGCCCTCGCGCTTTGAACCCTGCGGCCTTACCCAGCTCTATGGCTTGCACTACGGCTGCGTGCCGGTGGTTGCACGGGTGGGCGGACTGGCGGACACGGTTGTCGATGCCAATGATGCGGCGCTTTCGGCTGGCGTGGCATCTGGCATCCAGTTTTCTCCGGTGACGCAGGAGGCCCTGGAGCACGCGCTGCAACGCACGGCCGGGCTTTTCGCCGACAAGCCCGCATGGACAAAAGTGCAGCAGACAGGCATGAAGTCCGATGTCTCATGGACGCGCAGCGCCGCCCGCTATGCCGATCTCTACCGTTCGCTATTGAAGGCCCATTGAGATGATCAGGACCGTTGCAAGCAAGCCATTTGAGGGACAGAAGCCCGGAACATCGGGCTTGCGCAAGAAGGTGCCGGTCTTCCAGCAGGCCCACTACGCGGAGAACTTCATTCAAGCCATTTTCGACGGGCTTGAAGGATTCCGCGGCAAGACCCTGGTGATCGGCGGGGACGGGCGCTACTTCAATCGCGAGGTGATCCAGACGGCCATCCGCATGGCGGCAGCCAATGGCTTCGGCCGGGTGCTCACGGCCAAGGGCGGGCTCCTGTCGACACCGGCCGCGTCGCATCTCATCCGCAAATCCAAGGCCTTCGGCGGCATCATTCTTTCGGCGAGCCACAATCCAGGCGGGCCTGAGGGCGACTTCGGCATCAAGTACAATGCGGAAAACGGCGGCCCAGCGCCGGAGAAAATGACCGACCAGTTTTTTGCCAATACCAAAACGATCGCAAGCTACAGGATTTCCGACGGTCCGGACTGCAATCTGGACAGGCTGGGAATCTCCGAAATCGAAGGCATGACGGTCGAGGTCGTGGATCCTGTTTCCGACTACCAGGAACTCATGGAAACGCTGTTTGATTTCGATGCCATCAGGGGGCTTTTCAAATCGGGATACCGCATCCGGTTTGACGCCATGCACGCCATTACAGGCCCCTATGCCCACGCAATACTGGAAAGGGCATTGGGGGCGCCGGAAGGCTCTGTTGTGAACGGCACACCGCTTCCGGATTTCGGCGGGCATCATCCGGATCCCAACCTGGTGCATGCAAAGGAGCTCTACGACCTGATGATGTCGCCAAGCGGGCCAGATTTCGGGGCGGCTTCCGATGGCGACGGCGACCGCAATCTCATCATCGGGAAGAACCAGTTCGTAACGCCTTCGGACTCCCTGGCGCTGCTAGCGGCGAATGCCCATCTGGCGCCGGGCTACGCCAAGGGGCTGGTTGGCGTCGCACGCTCCATGCCGACAAGCTGCGCGGTGGACCGCGTTGCCGAGAAACTCGGTATCAAATGCTTCGAAACGCCGACGGGATGGAAGTTCTTCGGCAACCTGCTGGACGCCGGGCTGATCACACTGTGCGGCGAGGAAAGTGCCGGTACCGGCTCAAACCATGTGCGCGAGAAGGACGGCCTCTGGGCGGTCCTGCTGTGGCTCAATATCCTGGCCAGGCGCCGGCAAAGTGTGGCGGACATCGTGAAGGAACACTGGGCGGCCTATGGACGCAATTACTATTCGCGCCACGATTACGAGGAAGTGGATTCGGAGGCCGCCAACACTCTGATGAAAGCGCTGCGCGACAGGTTGCCAAAGCTGAAGGGCGAAAAGGCGGGGGCCATGACCGTCGCAACTACGGATGATTTCTGCTACCACGACAGCGTCGATGGCTCGACCACACGCAACCAGGGAATTCGGATCGTGTTTGAAGACGGGTCACGGGTGATCTACCGGCTTTCCGGCACCGGCACGGCGGGCGCCACACTTCGCATCTATATGGAGAAGTTCGAGGCGCGTGACCTGGGGCTTGAAACGCAGGCGGCACTTTCCGGCCTGATCAGCTTCGCCCGGCGGCTGGCGGGCATTGCCGAACGCACGGGCCGCGCGGAACCGACTGTGATCACCTGATATGCCTGAAGCGAATTCCGGAACGCCTGCCCCCCTTGGGGTCACGCTCCTTGAGGGGGGCGTGAATGTTGCCGTCGTTTCGCAACAGGCGAGGCGTGTATTCTTCTGCCTCTTTGAAAACAATGAGGAGACGCGATTTGAGCTGGCATCCCACGTGGGCGACGTCCATTGCGGCTTCATTCCGGGGGTTCGCCTCACTCAACGCTATGGTTTGCGGGCCGAAGGGCCCCATGATGCTGCCGCGGGCCTGCTCTTTGACGGTTCCAAGCTGCTGATCGACCCTTACGCGACGGCCATTGACCGGGCCTTTACGTGGCATCCTGACCTGGCCACCAGAGGGGCTGAAACCTCACACCTCGCGCCAAAATGCGTTGTTACTGCCCCCCAGCCGCTTGCGTCACTCCTGCCCTATAAGGCTCCGCAATTCATCTATGAAGTTTCAGTGAAAGCTTTCACCAAGCTGCGCGCGGAAATCCCCGAGACTGTCCGCGGCACGGTGGCGGCATTGGCGCATCCCGCAAGCATCGAACATTTTCTGAAGCTCGGTGTCGATACGCTCGAGCTGATGCCGCTCATGGCCTGGGCCGATGAACGGCATCTGGCGCGGCAGGGCCTGTCGAATGCCTGGGGCTACAATCCCATCAGCTTCTTTGCTCCGGATCCCAGACTGGCGCCGGGCGGGCTGGAAGAGATCCGGGAGACTGTTGCAACGCTGCACGAGGCGGGGCTTCGCGTGGTTCTGGATGTGGTTTACAACCACACGGGCGAAAGCGATCTTGGCGGACCGACCGTCTGCTTCCGCGGGCTTGATAACGCGCTGTATTACCGGCACGCCGATGGGGCGCTGGTCAATGACACGGGCTGCGGCAACACGCTGGACTGCAATCGCGGCCCGGTGACGGAACTCATCCTGGCGTCGATGCGGCATTGGGTGAACGCCACGGGCATTGACGGCTTTCGCTATGACCTAGCGACGGTGATGGGGCGCGGGAACAATGGTTTCGATGGCGAGGCCCCCTTGCTCCAGGCCATACAGCGGGACCTGCTGCTTGGCCGGCTCATTCACATCGCGGAGCCCTGGGACGTGGGGCCTGACGGCTATCAGCTTGGAAATTTTCCTGGAACCTGGCACGAATGGAATGACCGCTACCGCGATGACGTGCGGCATTTCTGGCGTGGCGACACGGGAGCCGCGGCCCATTTCGCAACGCGGCTGGCGGGCTCGTCAGACATATTTGAACGGGGAAGCCGCAAGCCTTCGTCCAGCATAAATTATCTGGCGGCCCACGACGGCTTCACGCTGCGCGATTTCGTAACCCACAGCCACAAGGACAACTTTGCCAATGGCGAAGGCAACAGGGATGGAAATCCGCAGGAACCCTGCTGGGTTTCAGAGAATCCAGGGCGGGACGCGAGGGCCCTGCTGGCCAGCCTCTTCCTTTCGCGCGGAACAATCATGCTGACGGCCGGTGATGAATTCGGGCGCAGCCAGCGGGGCAACAACAATGCCTACGCCCAGGATAATGAAACCACCTGGCTCGATTGGGAAAATGCCGACCAGGATCTCATTCGGCATGTGGCTGAGTTGGCAAGGTTCCGCGCCGATAATTCAACCTACTTTGCGGACCGGTTTTTGACTGGCGGAGTCATTGACGATCAACCCTATCCCGACATTCAATGGCTTTCGATAGATGGAGGCCCGCTGGATTGGGCGGACGTTTCAACTGATTCATTCGGCTTTGTCCTGTTCCGCCCGGATGCCGAGGGACGTTTGATAATCTGGTTTAACCGGGGCAGCCAACGCATTGATATTACACTGCCAAAAGCCCAACCGGGTTATGCCTGGAATGAGGGGGGACTGGTATGCGAAGCGCGATCAGCGGCAACCCGCATTGAAATCCCCGAGAGGCGAAAGTGGCCGTCGCAGCCGGATGACAGCCTCATCAATGACCTCGCGGCAGCCGCAGGCATTCAAGGCGAATGGTGGGAGGTCAGCGGAACCCACCATCTGGTCAGCATTGACACAAAGAGAGCGCTGCTTTCCGCCATGGCGCTTCCCATTGCGACGCAAGGAGAGGCGCGCGGCGCGCTGGAAGAACTGGCTTCCGGGGGCCCGGACAATTCACCGGTGCCAGCAAGGAGCTGCTTCTGGCCAGAGGTTCTCAATCGGGGAAGACGCCTCACCGGCCTCACATCCCACCTCTATGCGCTTCGCCATGAGTCTGATGACGGCATCGGCGATTTTGAGACCCTGGCGCGGTTTTGCGAGGCTTCAGTCAGGCTTGGCGGCTCGCTTGCGGGGATAAATCCCCTGCACCACATGTTCACCGATGACCGCGGCCGGGTAAGCCCCTACCAGCCTTCGGACCGGCGCTTCATTGACCCCATCTATATTGATCTCAACGGTGTAAAAGAGAAGTTCGGTTCGCCCGCAGACTCGCCGAGGCACAAGGCCGAGTTATCGCGCTTACGCGAGGCAAGCCAGGTGGATTATGAGGCGGTCTGGCGGATCAAGGATGAAATCCTTTTCTCCATTTATGAAAAATCTGGATCAGCCAAAGAATTTGAAGCTTTCATTTCAAGTGGCGGCAGTGCCTTGCAAGACCATGCCCGGTTTGAGGCGCGGAAAGATCCCAAGCGCTATCGATATGCCCAATGGCTGCAATGGATTGCCGATGACCAGCTTGCGGCCGCAGCGCAGCGGGCGGAGGCAGCCGGCTTGGAACTTGGCATCTACCGCGACCTTGCCCTGGGCTGTGCCTATGAAGGCGGCGAGGTTTGGGCCCGGCCGGAACTCTTTGCCACGGGCGTGTCGATCGGTGCGCCGCCCGACCCCTTTGCGCGGGACGGGCAGATATGGAATCTCCCGCCTTTCAATCCTCTTGCCCTGGCGCGGCTGGACTATGAACCCTATGCCGAAATTCTCCGGGCCAATATGAAGCACGCCAAGGTGCTTCGCATTGACCATGTCCTGGGCCTTGCCCGCCAGTTCTGGGTGCCGCGCGGGGCATCGGGCGCGGACGGCGCCTATGTCAAGATGCCGCTCGAAAGACTGCTCGCGGTGACCGCTGCGGAAAGCATGCGGGCAAACTGCGCGGTGATCGGCGAAGACCTGGGAACCGTTCCGGAGGGGCTGCGTGAGAGCCTTTCGGCGGCAAAGATGCTGTCCTACCGGGTTCTGTGGTTCGAGCAGGATGAATGGCGCTTCCTGCCGCCCGAAAACTATCCGCGGCAGGCAGCAGCCTGCCTGTCTTCGCATGACCTTGCCCCCTTCAAGGGCTGGCGCGCCAAAGCCAGTGACTGGGATGTTGCGAAGCTTGAGACGGCGATTGCCGAAGCGGGGGTTCACACAGGCGACCTGTTGGCGGACGCGCACGCCCTTGTGGCCAGGACGCCCTGCGCGATCATGCTGGTGCAGGCGGATGACCTGGCGGAGGAAACGGAACCTCTCAACGTGCCGGGAACCGATGCGGAAAGGGCCAACTGGCGCAGGCGCCTTTCGGCAACGGTCGAGGCGCTTCCGCATCTCAGCACATCCGAGTCGGTGATGGCCGCCATTCAAAAAACGGGAAGAGGCAAGAATGGATAGTTCCTACAAGGTCGAAATCCTGGCGCAGGAGGTGCTTGCAAGGTTCTGGTCCACCTTGACCAAGCTGACTTTGAAATACACGCGCCGGGACGGCCGTACGGAAACGCTGGTGCGCGAGGTGAACGATCACGGCCATGCGGCGGCGGTGCTTGCCTATGATCCCAAGCGCAAGACCGTCCTGCTCGTCAAGCAGATGCGCATTGCCGCCTTGATTACGGGTTACCCTCACGCGATGATCGAAGTGTGCGCCGGGATGCTCGACGGAGAAGACGCGCGAACCTGTGCGTTGAGGGAGGCGGAAGAGGAGATTGGCGTCCAGCTGCGTGATTTGCGGGAAGTTGCCAACGTGTTCATGAGTCCCGGGGCGCTGACGGAACGTGTCAGTCTTTTCATCGGCACCTATTCGCCGGGAGACCGGAACGGCGATGGCGGCGGCGTTGCCACGGAGGGAGAGGACATCGAGGTCATCGAACTGCCGCTCACGCAGGCCTATGGGATGATAGCGTCCGGGGACATCGTGGATGCGAAAACCATCATCCTGCTGCAGCATGCGATGCTTGGCTAGGCAGCCTCTTCGCGCAGGGCGCCGGGGCCCGGGATGGCGCCCTTGGGGCATTTTCCGGCGATGATCATGCCCAGCACCTCATCCTTGGTCACGTCGCTGACATTTGCGGTTCCGACAACCCGGCCGTTTTTCATGACCGAAATGCGGTCGGCGAGATCGAACACGTCATGCAGGTCATGGCTGATCAGGAAAATGCCAATGCCTTCGGCCTTGAGTTGCTTGATGAGTTCGCCGACCTGGGCGGTTTCCTGGGGGCCCAGGGCGGCGGTCGGCTCATCCATGATCAGGATACGGGCATTGAAGTGGATGGCGCGGGCAATGGCCACCGACTGCCGCTGGCCGCCCGACAGCTTGCTCACCGGTTCCTTGAAGCGGCGGAAGTTCGGATTGAGCCGGCCCATCACCTTGCGTGCCTCGGCCTCCATGGCCACGTCGTCAAGCGTGCCGAAGGATGTCTTGAGCTCGCGGCCAAGGTAAAGATTGGCGGCGGCATCGACATTGTCGGCCAGGGCCAGCGTCTGGTAGATGGTTTCAATGCCAAGACCCTTGGCGTCGCGCGGGTTGTTGATGCTGACTTCCGCACCATTGATGAATATCTGTCCCGCATCGCGCCTATAGGCGCCGGACAGCACCTTGATGAGCGTGGACTTGCCCGCGCCATTGTGGCCCAGGAGGCCCACGACTTCGCCGGGATAGAGATCAACCGAGGCGTGATCAACAGCCTTGATGCCGCCAAAGGCAATGGAAATGTCACGCATCTCGATCAATGGCGTGCCGCGTTCGCGTGCATTCCCGTACGGCTCCGTGCCTTTCACGGCGGCGGGCGTATCGTGGAATTGCAAAACTTTCGCCGCTTTTTTGGAAACTGCCTTTTTTGCGGATGTCTTTGCCATGGTTGCCTCTCCTTACTTCACACGGCGGGAATAGAGCTGGTCAAGATAGACGGCGAGAACCAACACCACGCCAACCACAATATTTTGAAATGCCGCGGGCAAGTTCAGCAAGGACATACCGGAAATAATGGACTGCATCATCAAGGCGCCGAGCATGGCGCCATAGATCGTGCCTACACCACCCGCCAGCGATGTGCCGCCGATAACCGTGGCCGCAATGACATAGAGCTCGTTCAGGCCTCCCAGCGCATTGGTGGCGGCGTTGAGGCGTGCCGACGAGACGATGGACGAGATGCCGACGAGCGCTCCCATGAGAGCGAATACCTTGACGGTCATCCACTTGGTATTGATGCCCGCCAATTCCGCAGCTTCCGGGTTGCCGCCGATGGCATAGACGTAACGGCCAAACATCGTGCGCGTGGCAAGGAATGTCATGAGCAAGCCAACCACCATGGCAATCAGAACCGGCACGGAATAGCCGGTGTAGTAGATCAAACCGTCGGTGCAACGCACCACCTGCTCGGCTGCCATGCAAATGGCGCTTCCATCCTTGTCTTCAACGCCCGGCGGTATGACGGCATTGTTCGCCTTGGCATAGTTCTCGATCAGCCTGAACGGCCAGGGATAGGAATTCATCACCATTGTCGTGCCGAGGACGGCGGCACTGCCGAGGACGGCCAGAAAAACCTCAGCCCACATGGGGCGCAGCGGAAAATTGAAGCGCAGGCGCTGGCGGCGGCCATTGGCAATGCCAAAGACAATCGCCGCACACACGAGGCCCGCCAGCAGCCAACTCCAGAATGGCCCAAGCCAGCTGATTGGAATGCCGCCACCGAAAATCTCGTAGGTCTTGTCCATGGGGGCCACGGTTTCGCCCTTGGCCAAATAGAAGGCGAGGCCTGAGTAGGCGAGCAGGCCGCCCAGCGTGACAATGAACGCCGGGATTTTGGCGTAGGCCGTTATGAGACCATTGAAAGCGCCAACCAACGTGCCGAGCACAATGCAGAACACGACGGCAATTATCCAGATCGCGGGATGGCCAACGCCCAGGATCGGCACCAGTTCGAACACCTGAAGCACCGCACCCGAAACCGCCACAAGGCTGAGCATGGAGCCCACGGAGAGATCCAGCTGGCGCATGACAATGAGCAGCACCATGCCTGTCGACATGATGGCGATGGATGAGGTTTGGACGAGCAGAGTCCACAAATTGCGTGGCGTCAGAAATGACCCGCCCAGCAGGCCGCCAAAATTTCCGCGCAAGACGCCGCTGGCGATATCGAAGACGCACCAGATCAATACCAATGCGGCGAGCATACCCAGCATACGCGCATCGATTTCCGTAGCGCGGAAAAACCGCGTCACCGGCCCTTCATGTTGCAGGGCGGGGCCTTGGCTCGTCGAGGGCGCATTGGACATCGTCGTCTCCGCAGAATCCGTCTTCCGGTTAAAGAAAGGCCGCACCACTCTTGCAAATGGTGCGGCCCATTATTTCATCAGGTGGCTAAAATTAGCAACCGGGAACTGCACCGGCGGCAACGCCAGCACAAGCCTGTTCCTTGGTGATGTGGCCGGCATCAATGGCGACATTGATGTTGGCCTTGGTGATCGGCGTCGGGGCGAGGAGGATGGAGTTCATCTCAACGCCCTTCTTGCCGCCCGAGAACTTGGCAACACCTGAGATTGACGCCACGTCAGCGCCATCGGCCAGAGCATTTGCAGCTTCGGCCGCAACCTTGCCGAGGTCCTTGGCGTTCTTCCACACGGAAACCGTCTGGGTGCCGAGAGCGACGCGGTTGATGGCGGCCAAGTCACCGTCCTGGCCACCGACCGGAATACCGGCCATGCCTTGGGCGGTCAACGCAGCGACAACACCCGAGGCCATGCCGTCGTTTTCAGACAAGACAGCATCAACCTTGTTGCCGGTCGAAGTCAGGCACTGCTCCATGTTCTTCTGGGCATTGTCCGGCTTCCAGCCATCGGTGAAGGTTTCGCAGACATTCTTGATCTTGCCGCTGTCGAGAGCTTCCTTCAGCACTTCCATCATGCCCTGGAACAGGAAGGTGGCGTTCGGATCGCCTTTGTCGCCCTTGATGAAGGCATAGTTGCCTTCCGGCTTCGCCTTCTGGACTTCCTGGGCGATGATGCGGCCCACGCCAACGTTGTCAAACGTGATATAGAGCGCATTCGGGTCTTCGAACTGCACGTCATAGGCGATTGACTTGATGCCAGCATCGCTGAGCGCCTTGATCGAAGGCAGAATGGCATCCGAATCGAAAGCGACAACCATAACGACGTCCGGTTTCTGCGAGATCAGGCCTTCGATGTCAGCAGCCTGCTTCTGGGCAGAGCCTTGCGCGTCAGTGGACACGTAGGTGTTGCCAGCAGCTTCGACGACAGCCTTGATGGCGGCTTCGTCGGTTTTCCAGCGCTCTTCCTGGAAGGTCTTCCAGGACACAGCGATGGTTTTACCGGCCGCCATGGCCGACATGGATGACATGCCGAGCATCAGAGCACCGGCCATCAAGGTCAAGATATTGCGCTTCATTCCTAAAGTCCTCCTCATCACCAGGCAACCCGCGGGACGCTCCCATACTCCAGTTTTTCTGGAACTCGCAAATGCTGGCCGATGGACGATTATTGATTTATTTTAGCGTCCAAAAAAATGTTGCATCAAGTCGAGGAGTGAGTCAAGCTTAGAAAATAAATATGACAATTCAGCAATAAAACGCTGGAAGCAGTGTTGGGAGCGCGATGCTCAAGAAGGCAAACAGCGAGCTTGTCCGGCGCCAGAATCGAGGCCTGGTCCTCGAGACCCTGCGCCAGCACGGCCCTCTGGCAAGAATTACCCTGGGCCGTCAGACGGGCCTATCGCCGGCAACGATCACCTCGATCAGCGGTCAGCTCATTGACGAAGGCCTGGTCTATTCCATTGGCGAAGACGAAGAGGTTTCAATAAAGGCCAAACGCGGCCGCCCGCAGACCAGACTGGCGCTCAATCCGCAAGCCACAAACATCCTGGCCATCTCGATTTCGGTCGATGGCGTCGAACTGGTCTTCGCAGACTTCACTGGCGCCACCCATGCGCCGGTGAAGCTGCGGCTGGATACCTATGAAATCCCAAAGGAGGACTTCGGACCGCGGGTGGCCCTTGAGGTCAAGGCGAATGCTAAGAAGCTCGAAATCCCCTTGACGTCAATAAAGCGGATCGGCGTGGCGGTGCAGGGCGTGGCAGATACGATCAAGGGGGAAATACCCTGGAGCCCGGCGTTCCGGGCCCGCGACATCCCGGTGGTGAGGCCGCTGGAGCGGCTGCTCGGCATCCCGTGCAGCATCGGCAACAATGCCAACATGATCGCGGAGGCCTTGATCGCGGCGGGCCGCAAGAAGTATGGCGGGAACACGGCGGTGGTTTTTCTGGGCCATGGCGTTGGCCTCGGCCTGATCCTCAACGGCGCCGTCTATGAAGGAGCCAACGGACGCGCCGGGGAATTCGGCCACATGAACCACCTTCCCGATGGGCCGCTTTGCCGCTGCGGGCGCCACGGCTGCCTGGAAGCCTTCAGCGCCGACTATGGCATCATGCGCCTGGCCAATGACCGGCGGGGAAATGATTTCGATGTCCATGCGGCCGTGCTTGATGACGACATGCGGGGACTCGAGCTCGCGGCACAGGCCGGCGACGAGGCAGCGCTGAATGCCTTCACCCGTGCCGGTGAAGCGCTGGGCTTCGGCATCGCCCGCCTGATTGCGCTGATCAATCCACAGCGCGTTGTCCTGGCCGGACCCGGCACGCGCGCCTATGGCCTCATGAAGGACAGCGTTGACGAAGCACTGCGGCGCGGGCTGGTGCACGACCTGCGCAAGAATGTCGATTTCGAAGTCGTGCCCTACGGCAAGGACATGATTACAACGGGAACCCTGGTTGAAACCTTGCGGCACCTCGACCGCGAGGTTTTCGCCAACGGGCAGAAGGTTGCGGCTAACGAACCTGCTGAAAGAAAAATCGCATGAAAAGGGAGCGCGCGATGGCATTCAAACCGAACAGCCACGACATTGCGCAACGGCTGGTCATGCACGCGGCCCGGCTTCTGGTTGTCATGCTGCTGGTCGCTGCGGGGACACCATTCGCCCAGGCAAGCGCGGCACGGTCCGATGCGGTCCTGCGCGGTTGGTACCAGCTTGCCCTCGAATTGGTGCGGCACACGCCGACCTACACTCCGCCTGTGGCCAGCCGTGCATTTGCCTACCTCGGCGTGACTGCCTTTGAATCTGTGGCGTCCGGCTCCAGCGACCTGCAGTCTGTTACAGGGCAGTTGAACGGATTGACGCCCGCGCCGCAACGCGAAGCGGGCAAGGCCTATGACGAGGCCGTGGTGGTGCAGGCGGCCATGGCTTTTGCGACGGAGAATTTTTTCGGCAATACCGGGCCCACCGGGCACCATGCCATGGCAGCACTTGAGGCAAAACTGAAAGCCAACGTTGCAGCGGGCGTGCCCGCCGATGTCGTGGCCCGCAGCGAGGCCTATGGCCAGGCGGTGGCGGCCCATATCCTGGCCTGGTCGCAGGACGATGGCGGCGCGGTGATCGAGAATCTTGGTTTTCCGATGGACTATGAATTGATCAAGGGACCCGCCCATTGGGTGCCGACCAGCACGATTGCCCTGCAACAGGCACCGCTCTTGCCGGGATGGGGCAGGAACCGCAGCTTCGCCATGCCAAGCGGCGCTGCCTGCGCCTTGCCCGCTCCGCCCGAATACAGCGAAGACAAGACATCCGAGTTCTTCAAACAGGGGCTCGAGGTCTACGAGACCAAGCAGAACCTGACCCCGGAACAGCGCGCCATTGCCCGGTTCTGGTCCGACGACGCGATGCTCTCCACCACGCCGCCCGGACACTGGATCGCAATTGCCTTGCAGATTTTCGAGCGCGACACTGTCGGGCTGGACCAGAGCGTTGATGTCCTGATGCGCCTCGGCGTGGCTGCGGCCGATGCCTTTATCGGCTGCTGGAGTGGCAAGTTTCAGTACGACCTGCTGCGGCCGGTGACCTATATCCGCCGCACCATGGATGCCAAATGGGAATCCACGCTGACCACACCGCCGTTTCCCGAATATCCCAGCGGCCACAGCACGCTATCGGCTGCCGCGGCCACGGTGATGACCGAGGCATTCGGCGAAAACTTCGCCTTCGAAGATGCCACGGGACAGAAAGACGGCTTGAAACCGCGCACGTTCCCCAGTTTCTGGGCGGCTGCCAATGAAGCGGGCATTTCGAGGTTGTACGGCGGCATCCATTTCCGCGCCGCCATTGAGCGCGGCCTTGAACAGGGACGCTGCATCGGCAAATTTGCGGCCGCCTTGCGGACCTGGAGATAGACCATGCGCCTGATGACTTCGCGTTTTGCTTTGGGTGTCTTGCTGCTTGCAGGGCCAGCCGCGGCCGGAACCACGGGGGCCACGCCACGTTTCGTTGAGGAAACGGCCAGCTCCGGCATCAACAGCGCCTACACCGGCGAATGGGAATACATGGTTGGCGGCGGGGTGGCCACCTTCGATTGCAACGGCGACGGCTATGCCGACATGCTGCTGGCGGGCGGCACATCACCGGCCAAGTTCTACCGCAATACCAGCGCCAAGGGTGGCGCCCTGCATTTTGAGGCACAAATCAGCGGGCTTGAACTGGACAAGGTAACTGGCACCTACCCTCTGGATGTCGATAGCGACGGCATTACCGATATGGTCTTGCTGCGCGTTGGTGAGAACGTGGTGATGCGCGGGCTTGGCGGCTGCAAGTTCGAACGGGCCAACGAGGCCTGGGGGTTTGACGGCGGCGATGCCTGGTCATCGGCCTTTGCCGCCACATGGGAGCATGGCGCCACATGGCCCACGCTGGCGATTGGCAACTACATCAACCGCGAGGAAGAGATTTCGCCGTGGGGCTCCTGCACGGACAACTGGCTGCACCGGCCCATGGCGGGCCAACAAAAGTTTGCGCCACCCATCGCTCTCAAGCCCAGCTTCTGCGCCCTGTCGATGCTCTTCACCGACTGGAACCGGTCGGGCACGCCATCGTTGCGGGTTTCCAATGACCGCGAATACTATGAAGGCGGCCAGGAACAGATGTGGCATGTCGAGCCCGGCCAGCCGCCTGCCCTCTACACGGAAAAAGAGGGCTGGAGACCCCTGCGGATCTGGGGAATGGGCATTGCCAGCTATGACCTCGACTTCGACGGCTACCCGGAATATTTCCTCACCAGCATGGCCGACAGCAAATTGCAGACGATCGCGGCCCCGGCTTCGGGCGGCGCGCTACCGTCCACCTTCAAGGATGTGGCCTATGCCAAGGGTGTGACCGCGCATCGTCCCTACATGGGCAAGGACCTGCGCCCCAGCACCGGCTGGCACGCCCAGTTTGAAGACGTGAACAACGACGGCCTGGCGGATTTGTTCGTGGCCAAGGGCAACGTGGACAAAATGCCGGACTTCGCCGCCAAAGACCCCAACAACCTCCTGATCCAAACCGACGAAGGCAAGTTCGTGGAGGAAGGCGAGGCGGCGGGCGTTGCCAGCACCGCCACGTCGCGCGGTGCCGCCCTGGCGGATTTCAACATGGATGGCCTGCTTGATCTGGTGGTGGTGAACCGCCGCGAAAACGCGCAGCTCTGGCGCAACACCACCAGCAATGCGGGCCATTGGATCGAAGTAAGACTGCTGCAGCCCGGCAGCAACCGCGACGCGATCGGCGCCTGGCTGGAGGTGAAGCTCGGGGGCAAGGTGCTGCGCCGCGAAATCACGTCAGGTGGCGGCCATGGCAGCGGACACGCGGGCTGGTGGCACGTCGGGCTGGATGACACTGGGCAGGCCGAGGTGCGGGTCGTCTGGCCAGATGGCACAGGCAGTGACTGGCAACAGGTCAACAGCAACAATTTTTACATCCTTGAGCGTGGCAAGCCGGCGCAGGCATGGGCTGCGAGGCAATAAGCCGATCACGAATTTCTGATGAAAGACGTGCCGGATATATTTCATTTCATAACGGAACTCCCTATGACATACCGGCAAGACGGGGAGACGAAATGAACCTATCCAGGCGCGATTTGGCAAAGGCTGCAGCTGCCGCGGCTTTCCTGCCGCTCCTGTCGAATAGGGGTTTTGCCGGCGATTGGGCCGCAACCGAGGCAGAAGCAAAAGGCCAAACAGTCTACTTCAATGCCTGGGCGGGATCCGAGGCGATCAATGCCTACATTGCCTGGGTGGCAGAACAGCTCAAGGCCCGTTTTGACATAGCCCTTGTGCATGTGAAGATAGCCGACGCCGGCGAAGTGGTGCGAAGGGTGCGCGATGAAGTCCGAGCCGGCAAAAGCGATGGCTCGGTGGATCTGGTCTGGATCAATGGCGAAAATTTCCGGGTCATGAAGACGGAAAAGCTCCTGTTTGGTCCGTTTGCCAGCGAGCTGCCAAATTTCAAGTATGTCGACACCGAAGGCAAGCCCACCACGCTCAACGATTTTGCCGAGCCAACCGAAGGCCTGGAAAGTCCCTGGGGCATGGCGCAACTCACCTTCTTCGGCGACGGGGCAAAGATACCCCGGCCACCCGGAAGCATGGCGGAGCTCGTGGCATTTGCGAAAGCCAATCCTGGCCGTGTAACCTATCCGGCACCACCGGATTTCCACGGGACGACTTTTGTGAAACAGGCCCTCATCGAGTCACTTGACGACCGCAGGATGCTGGCCCTGCCGGTTGGGAAGACGGATTTCGCCGGGGCCACGGCGCCCCTGTTTGCGCTGCTTGACGGGTTGCATCCGCATTTATGGCGCGGGGGCAGGCAATTCCCGCAGAGCCAGGCGCAACTCAAGCAGATGCTGGCGGACGGCGAATTGCTGATGGGGCTCACCTTCAATCCAAATGAGCCGGCAAATCTCGTGGCTTCGGGAGAGCTGCCCAAGAGCACGATAGCCTGGCAGCACAGGGAAGGGACCGTTGGAAACAGTCATTTTGTCGCCATTCCGGTCAATTCAAAGGCCACGGAGGCGGCCCAGGTCGTGGCAAACTTCCTGCTCTCACCCGAAGCGCAGGGGCGCAAGGCCGATCTGAAAATCTGGGGCGATCCCACAGTGCTGGCGCTTGGCAAGCTCACGCCTGAAGAGACGAAATTCTTTGCGACAGGCAGCATCCCCGGGAGCGTGGCGGCCCCGGCGCCGGCCCTGCCGGAACCTCATGGCAGCTGGGTTCCGCGCCTCGAAAAAGCCTGGCTCGAATCCTTCGGCACATGAGAAAATGGCTCGACAGCTTCGCCGGTTTCCTGCCACTTGGCCTGCTGTGGTTGGCGCCGCTTGCCGCCGGCCTGCTGGCTGTCCTGTACGGGGCGCGCGATGGCGCCGCCTGGGCCGCCCTCCTTGACCACCCGCAACTCTGGCCGGCACTGGCGCTCTCGGTTGCAACCGGCACGTTGAGCCTCGCCCTTTCAGTGCTCCTTGCCTTCTGGATTGTTGCCGGCCTGCACGGCGGCAAACTGTGGTCCGGCAGCGCCGGGCTGATGGGCGGCTTCCTGTCGCTGCCCCATCTGGCCTTTGCCATCGGGTTTGGCTTCCTGATCATGCCGACCGGCATGATGGCGCGCCTCCTTGCGATGTTCGCGGGCTGGGAGGCGCCGCCGCAATGGATTACCACGCAGGATCCTTTCGGTTTTTCACTGGTTGCGGTTCTGGTCCTGAAAGAAGTGCCGTTTCTCATCTGGCTCATCAGCACGCTGCTGGCGCGGCCGGACATTTCACAGGTACTGAAGGGGCAGTTCCGTGTCTCGCAAAGCCTGGGGCACGGCAGCGCATCGGTGTGGCTGCGGGTCTTCATTCCGCAAATCCTGCCGCGGATGAAATGGCCGCTGCTCGTCGTCTGGTTCTACAGCGCTTCGGTTGTCGATGTGGCTCTGGTCATCGGCCCCACGCAGCCGCCGCCGCTTTCACTCATCATCTGGTCGGACCTCAACAACGCGGAGCCGCTCATCAATGCCCGCGGAACGGCTGGCGCCCTGTTCCTGACGGCGGCGCTTGCCTGCCTCGCGGCTGCCTTCGTGGCATTGCAGAAAATACTTCTCCCATCGGTGTGGAAATTTTTCACCCGTGGCCCTTCAACCAGACGCGTTCCAAGAGTGACGTCAATCGCGCTCCTCTTTCTTTTCTCCGCGCTTTACGCAATGGTCCTTGTGGTCCTCTGCGTCATGTCCTTCGGTTCATCCTGGCCATTCCCCGACCTCTTGCCCGGACAATTGGGCTGGACGGCCTGGCAGCACTTCCTGATGGCGCCGCTGCCGCTTCTCAACAGCCTGTCACTGGCCTGCGCCTCAACGCTTGCCGCCCTGGCCCTTGCCATACTCTGGCTGGAGACAGTGCCCGAAACGGCTGACGCGGCATTGCTGGCGTTTGCCATCCTGGCACTGGCGCTGCCAGCGCTTCTCATCGCCGACGGCCAATATCTGGCGTTCCTCAGTCTCGGCCTGAACGGCACCTGGCTTGGGGTTTTCCTCGCCCATCTGACGCCGGTGTTTGCCTATGTGTTCATCGTCCTGAAGGGGCCCTACAGGGCCTTCGATCCGCGCTACCGCTCGGTCTCGCTTGGGCTCAATACCGACCGGTACAAATTCTGGCTGGGCATCAAGCTGGCCCTGCTGAAGCCCCCCCTGGCGGCGGCGGCGGCAGTTGGAATTGGCGTGAGCATTGCCCAGTACATTCCGTCACAACTCGTTGCCTCGGGGCGCCTCTCGACACTTCCCATCGAGGCAGTGACCCTTGCAAGCGGCGGCGACCGGCCCTTGATGGCGGTCTATGCCCTGATGCTTTCCGTCGTGCCGGCACTGGCATTCATGACGGCGGCGCGGCTGGGCCGAAAAAACCCATGACCCTGCTCCTTGAAAAAATCAGCCTCACGGTTGGCGATATACTGCTGGTCAAGAGTTTCACGCTTTCAATTGAAGCCGGCGAGATCGTCACCTTGATGGGACCGAGCGGTTGCGGAAAATCCTCGCTGCTGGCCTTTATCGCGGGCGATCTCACCTCCCCCATGAAGGGCACCGGGCGGGTGCTGCTGGACGGCATCGATCTCATTCAAATGCCTCCCGAGCGCCGCCAGGTCGGGCGCTTGTTTCAGGACGACCTGCTGTTTCCACACCTCAGTGTCGGTGAAAACCTCCTATTCGGCGTCCCCAGGGGCAACGCGGCCGAGCGGCGGAAGCTGATGACTGAAGCCCTTTCGCAGGCGCAACTCGACGGGCTGGAGAACCGTGCCCCGGACACGCTGTCGGGCGGCCAGAAAGCCCGTGTTGCCCTGTTCCGGGCCCTCATGGCAAAACCCCAGGCCATGCTTCTGGACGAGCCCTTCTCCAAGCTCGACGCGGAGCTCCGGCAATCCATCCGGAACTATGTCTTTGCCCATTTGCGCGAACGCAACATCCCCACGCTGCTGGTGACCCACGACCATGAGGATGCGCCGCCCGGCGGGCGCGTCTTCCGCTTCAGCAACAAGGGGGATCTCCTGCGTGCTTGACCGCTACGCCTTGCGATTGCTGAAGCCGGCCATTGATCGGGCAGCTCGGGAAATCAAAAGCCGGGGCTACACCGCGAACCAGGTCACCTTCACCGGCTTCGGCCTGGGCCTGGGGGCGGCGCTATGCATTGCCTTCGGGTTCTTCCATCTCGCCATCTTGCCATTGCTCGCGAGCCGGGCCCTTGACGGCCTTGACGGGGCAGTAGCGCGCGCCGGTGTGGCAACCGACCGGGGAGCCTTCCTCGATATCGGACTCGATTTCCTGTTTTACGGAGCCGTTCCCCTGGCATTCGCGGTGGCAGATCCGGACGTCAACGCGCTTGCGGCGGCGGCGCTCCTGGCGGCTTTCGTAGGAACGGGCGCGAGCTTTCTGGCCTATGCCATCATCGCCGAGAAGCGCGGGATGAAGAGCACGGAATATCCTTCCAAGACGTTCTACTATCTCGGCGGCCTGACCGAGGGCAGCGAGACGATTGCCTGTTTCGTTGCCATGTGCTTCTGGCCCCAGCACTTCGCCGCCATCGCCTATTTTTACGCCATGCTTTGCCTGATCACGATCGCCATGCGCATGTTTGCCGGCTGGCAGGCTTTTGCCGGGCCAAATGATTAACGGAAATTAAGAAAAAACTTCTTCCGGAACAAAACTTTTCCTTGATTGCAACAGTCGAATCCATCATATGCGTTTTGCCCAGAGTCGCACGTGCCTCAAGGATATCCCCAAAGCAACGACGGTGCGGGCTTTTTGGTCTCGATTGGCCCTCCAAAGGCTGATGTTACTGAGAGGCACCACTATCATTGCCCGCAGTGCGATTGGGAATCCCAATCAAGCCAAGGCGAAAAGTCAGTAGGCGGTCAGTCAACTCCACGTCTCCATCGCGTGGGTTTTCAGAGCGCCCTGATGTCTCAACTTTCTCTTGGGAGATACGCACATGGCCGCAACTGCCCGCATTTTGGACTTCCTCCGTGACCGACGACCAGAGGGCCCCTGCCTTGTCGTCGACCTTGAAGTCATTGCCGACAACTACAAAGCCTTCACGCGGGCCATGCCGGACACGCGGATTTTTTATGCGGTGAAGGCAAATCCGGCCCCGGAAGTCCTGAAGCTCCTGGCCGATCTCGGTTCGTGCTTCGATACGGCCTCGGTTGCCGAAATCGACATGGCGCTGACCGCGGGGGCGACGCCCGAGCGCATCTCCTTCGGC
>SXGT01520090.1_pt1 | contig 20154 bp, 18 predicted proteins | sample 3176221 | NCBI WGS metagenome assembly SXGT01 (sample SAMN11356862, study PRJNA531348) | freshwater metagenome | isolation source: freshwater sample F1-120 | place: China: Fuxian Lake, Yuxi | collected 2017-12-25
GCGCGCGCCGGCGAGGCCGGAAAGGGGTTCGCGGTCGTCGCCAGCGAAGTCAAGGACCTGGCCAATCAGACGAGCTCGGCGACCGAGTCGATCGCGTCGACGGTTGCCTCGATCCAATCCGATGTCAACGACTCGATCACCGCGATCGCGCGCATCAACGATCTGATCGCTCGCATCAGCGACCTGCAGACGTCGATTGCCTCCGCGGTCGAAGAACAGTCGGCCACCGCGAACGAGATCGCCGTGAACATTCAAGGTGTCGCCGAAGCCTCAGGTCACACCGCGCAGAACAGTGTCGACGTGCACGCAGCTTCGGAAGCCGTCAACTCGCAGACGGCCGACATCGAACGCTTGTTGTTCGCCAAGAGCTGACGACCGCCCGCGTCAGCCCCTGTGCGATGCTGCATATCCCGGGCTACGGTCCGGGGTATGCAGCATCTTTCGCTCGCCGGGAGCCGCATTCTCGTGACCGGCGCGTCCTCGGGAATCGGCGCGGCGCTCGCCGAGGTGCTTGCCGAGCGAGGCGCGAACATCGCGGTCGCTGCGCGACGCGCCGACCGACTCGACGCCGTCGTCGCGCGCTGTCGCAACGTCGGGGTGGACGCGACCGCGTTCGCCGTCGACCTCGGCGACCTCGAGGCAGTCGCCCGACTCGCCGACGATGCGTGGAACGTGCTCGATGGCATCGACTGCGTGGTCAACAACGCGGCGATCCCGAAGCGGGTGCGAGCCACCGACCTTTCGGCCAGCGAGGTCGACGAGACGATGCGGGTGAACTTCACCTCGCCGGTGCGGCTCACGCTCTCGCTCCTCCCCCGTTTCGTTGCCCGCGGCTCGGGTCTGTTCGTCAACGTGTCGTCGACGGGCGGTCGAATGCCGATCGTCAACGAAGCGGCCTACTGCGCGTCGAAGTACGCGTTGGCCGGCTGGAGCGAGGCGATGCGCATCGACCTCGAGGGAACCGGCGTCGGAATCAAACTGATCCTCCCGGGGCCGATCGCCACCGAGATCTGGGATCAGCCAGGGAATGCTCCGGCACTGTTCGACATCGAAAAGGTGTCAGCTCGCGACTGCGCAGTCGAGATCGCCGACGCCATCGAGCACGACGGCTTCGAGTACTACACGCCCGCCATCTTCCCCGGCGGTCTCGACGCCAAACAGATGATCGTCGACAAGACCGCCAACTGCGATGGTTTCGTCAACGGCATGGCCGCCTTCACCGCCACCCTTCGGTGATGCGTCGATAGACCTCATTTTTTAGGGTCTATCGACGCTCCATACTTCGACCGGGATCGCGTTGAGCGCGCTGGTGCCGCTGAGTGGGTCGAGTAGATCGGGCCGGGTGAGGATGTTGCTGTTGACCCCCGCGTGCTCGCGAGCGATCGACAGTTGCACTCCGGGCGCTTCGTGACCCCAGCCGTGAGGAATGCTCACCACGCCGGCTCGAATCGCGTCGGTGACCTCGACCGGAACATCGACGCTCCCGGCGGTCGACGCAACCCTCGCGAGCTTGCCGTGTTCGAGCCCGAGTCGGTGCGCGTCGTCGGGGTGGACGTGGAGCGTGCAGCGCGCCTTGCCCTTCACGAGCACCCGCAAGTTGTGCATCCACGAATTGTTCGAACGCAGGTCGCGCCGACCCACCAACAGCAAACCGCGATCGTTCGCGACTCGCTCTGCGATCAGAGTGGGGAGGCGTTCGCGCACGTCGTCGACGATCGGTTCGGGCGCGAGTTCGATCGTCCCGCTTGCGGTCCGCAACACGTTCGGAACGCGCGGCTCCAGCGGCCCGAGGTCGATCCCGTGCGGGTGCGCGACGAGCTCGTCGAGGCTCAGCTGGTCGGCGTAGGGGCCGGTCCGCAACATCAGGTCGACGACTCGTTCCGGCCCGCGTCGGCCGTTCGCCGACAGCTCGGCGACCACGTCGTCGGGCTCGCGACCCTCGAATGCACCCGGGCGACTCACCGCCCGCTCGACCAGACCTCGCAACACGAAGTCGTCGACCGCGTCGACGACATCGTCGCCGTGGCCGAGACCTTGCAGGATCGCGGCCAGGCGCAACAATGTGCGCCACTCGGCGTACTCGTGCGGCTCGAGATCGACCGCCGGAGGCGAGTAGTGCGCGACGTTGCGTACGCCGAGTGAACGCAACGCGAGGTCGATGTGACCCCGGGCCAACAGCGACTCCGGCGGCAGGATGACGTCGGCGTGGCGGGTCGTCTCGTTGCAGTAGATGTCGACGCTGACCATGAAGTCGAGCGAAGCTAGGGCTCGATCGAGGCGCGCCGAATCGGGGTTCGACAACACCGGGTTGCCCGCGACGGTGATCATCGCTCGCACCTGGCCCTCGCCTGGCGTCTCGATCTCGTCGGGCAGGGTTGCCGCCGGGTATTCACCGAATACTTCGGGAAGCTGCGCGACGCGAGAGAAACGTCGCCCGACCTTGATGCCGCGACCCTTCCCTCCTTGTCCCCCGCTGTTCGCGCCGCCGATCGCGGGCAGATTGAACATCGCGCCGCCGCGACGATCGAGGTTGCCGGTGAGGACGTTGACGACATCGACCGCCCACGATGCGAGCGTGCCGTACTCGGTCGTGGTCGTGCCGATTCGCCCGTAGACCGCGGCCGTCGGAGCTGTCGCGATCTCGCGTGCGATCCGGCGGATCGTGTCGGGGTCGATGCCGGTGGCGACTGCGACGGCGTCGGGCGTGTACGGCTCGACGAGCTCGCGCACCGTCTCGATGCCGCTGACGTGAGCTCGGATGTGATCGCCGGGATCGGCCAGATCGTCGGCGAACAACGTGTGCGTGATCGCCAGGAGAAACAACGTGTCGGTGCCGGGTGCGATCGCGAGCCACTCGTCGGCTTCCTCGGCGGTCTTGCTGCGCCTCGGGTCGACAACGACGATCTTGCCGCCGCGAGCGCGGATCGCGCGCAGCCGGCCCGGCATGTCGGGCGCGGTCATCAACGAGCCGTTGGACGCGAACGGGTTCGCGCCGAGGATCAACAGATAGTCGGTGTGATCGACGTCGGGCACCGGAATGCTGAGCGCGGTGCCGAACATGTAGCCGGCGCTGACCTGCTTCGGCATCTGGTCGACCGTCGACGCGCTGTAGATGTTCTTGGTGCGGGCGCTCTGATTGAGCACCCGGTTGTACACCTGGGGCGCCAGGTTGTGGGCACAGGGATTGCCCATGTAGATCGCGAGCGCGTCGCGACCGTGAGCGTCGACGAGGGGGACGAGGCGCTCGGCGATGTAGGCGAACGCGTCATCCCAGGTGACGTCGCGCCAGGTGTCGGTCGCTCGATCGCGGATCCGCGGCACGCGGATACGGTCCGGATCGGATTCGAGATGCCCGATCGCCGAGCCCTTCGGGCAGATGAATCCCTTCGAGTACACGTCGTCGCGGTCGCCGCGAGCGAGCTCGATGGTGCGACCTTCGATGCGCAACTCCAGGTTGCAGGTCGCTTCGCAGAGCGGACAGATGCGATACACGGTGCGGGCCATGTCGTTATCCTCGCACGTCATGCGTGCCCTCGTGTTCGGCGTGAACCCCGATCCTCCCGCGAGCCCTCCGGCCGACCCGGACAATCACCTGCTCGTGAACCTGCACGGCACTCCAATGGCACTCCAGGAGATCGACGATCCGAAGCTGTTCGGCGACGACTGGGTCGTGCTGCGCAGTCGCATGACCGGCATCTGCGGCTCCGATACCAAGCAGGTGTTCATGGACACTGGTGGCGACGCATCGGATTTCGCGCTGACGGCATTCATCTCGTTTCCGCACGTCCTGGGTCACGAGGTCGTAGCGGATGTCGTCGAAGCCGGACCCGCCGCCACCGTGTCGGTTGGCGAACGCGTCGTGCTGAACTGCTGGTTGTCGTGTGGGCCACGTGGGATCTCGCCGGCGTGTCCGGCCTGCGCCGCCGGCGACCTCTCGTCGTGCTGGAACTTCACGACCGGCCGTCTGACGCCGGGGATCCACACCGGCAACTCCTCCGACGCCACCGGCGGATTCGCGGACCTGCTCCCGGCGCACGACTCGATGGCGATCCGCGTTCCCGACTCGGTACCCGACGAGATCGCGGTGCTTGCCGACCCGTTCGCGGTGTCGTTGCATGCGATCACCCGCAATCCCCCGCCGCCAGACTCGCGGGTCGTCGTGTGGGGCGCGGGCGCGCTGGGTTCGACCAGCATCGCGATCTTGCGTGCGTTGTATCCCTCGGTGTCGATCGCGTGTGTCGCCCGCCATCCCGCCCAACAGCGTCTGGCCGCGCAGTGGGGCGCGCACGTGATCGACGCGTCCTTGTCGGCGCACGACACCGTGGTGGCGTTGGCCGACTGGTCAGGCGCCGTCCTGCACCAGCCGTGGGAAGGATTGCCGCTGGCGCACCCAGGCCATGTTGCCGTGGTGTACGACACGATCGGTGCGCCCTGGACGATCGAGCAAGCGCTCCGGGTGCTCGCCTACCAGGGTCGCATCGTCGTGTCGGGCGTCAACGCCGCGGCCCGGTTCGAGTGGTCGCCGCTCTACTTCAAGGACGCCGCGATCATCGGCTCGAACGCGTTCGGCATCGAGGAAGTCGACGGCGTTCGCAAGCACGCGCTCCAGCACTATCTCGATCTGGTCGTCGCGGGTCGCATCGACATCTCGGCGATGTTGACGCACACCTACCGACTCGAGGACTGGCGCGACGCCTTCACCGCGCTCGCGACCCAGACCGAGTCCGGAGCCATCAAGGTCGCGTTCGACTTCCGCTGAGCCGGCCGCTCGCGGCGTCACAGCAAAGCCGCGGGAGGATCCCGTCGAATATCGACGAGAATCTCCCACCGCTTCGATCAGTTTCGATCGCCGGGCACGAACCGGCGGATCCACCGACCCGCTACAGCATCGAGACGGTCGCGGTCGACCGAGTAGATCCGCTCCCGCCCGCGCAGTCGAACGTGCAACAGCCCAGCCTCCTCGAGCACCCGAATGTGGCGCGAAGTGGTCGGCCACGAGCACTCGAATCGGTCGGCGATCGCGCCCGACGTCATCTCGCCGCCACGCGCTTCGATGATCGACAAGATGGTGCGACGAGACTCGTGGGCCAGCGCCGCAAAGACCGCATCGAGGTCCTCGAGGTCGCGAACACCGCGTGACTTGGCGCTCAACGGTCGAGCGTCACCGGTCGGTAGTGCGGGAACTCCCACTTCGGCCGGCCGTCGCGATCTTCGAGGAGCGGTTCCATCGGTTCCCAGATCGCGAGCACGTCGGGATGTCGATGCGCCTGGTCGAGACCCCCGTCGAGCCAGGTGAAGATCTCGACGTAGGTCGACTCCTCATGGTGGCGCAGCACCAACGATTCGTCGCCGGTGACGAAGCCGAGCTCGTGAAGCGTCTGCCAGTGCTTCGACAGCAGCGTCTCGAACGCTGCCTGCGACCCCTCGCGAACCCGATACGTGCAGATCACAGTTTCCTGAGCCATATCGCTAAGTATTAGCGAAACCGCTCAGCATTGTCAACCGTCGCAGCTCGCCATCGCCGTTGCTTGTCCGTAGTTTGGGGTACATGGCCGATGCGTTGTTCGAGGTGCCGCGCCTGGCACGCATCTACGACACGATCGACGGGCTCCGCGACGACCTCGACCACTACGAGGCCATCGTCGAGGAGTTGGGCGCAAACACCGTGCTCGACGTCGGATGCGGCACGGGCACGTTCGCGTGTCGGCTCGCTCGCAGCGGTCGTTCGGTCGTTGCGTTGGACCCGGCTTCGGCTTCGCTCGACGTCGCACGACACAAGCCCAACGGTGGCGATGTCAGTTGGATTCACGGCGACGTCGCAGCCCTGCGCGACTGCATGGTCGACGTCGCCACGATGACCGGCAATGTGGCGCAGGTCTTCGTCGACGACGACGAATGGCAACGAGCGCTCCGCGCAATCCGGTCCGCGCTGCGACCGGGCGGACATCTCGTGTTCGAAGCGCGCGACCCGAGCGCTCGGGCGTGGGAACGCTGGACGAGGGAAGCGACGCTGGCCACCTATGACACCGAGACCGAAGGCCGCGTCGAGCACTGGATCGAGCTTCACGAAGTCACGTTGCCGCTGGTGTCCTTCCGCCAGCACTTCCGATTCGACTCCGATGGCGCGTTCCTCACATCGGACTCGACACTGCGATTTCGATCACGTGCAGCGATCGAGCGTGATCTCGCCGTGTGCGGCTACCGCGTCGAAGACGTCCGAGACGCGCCCGACCGGCCCGGCAAGGAACACGTCTTCATCGCTCGGACAACGGCGTGACCCGCGGTCCCACCCGCATCACCGTCAGGTGGCACCGCACGACACGATCGTCGAGTCGCGTGTGCCGCCTCGGCGCCGGCCCGATGCGGCAAGATGAGCTATGGGTTCGGAGCCGGCTGTCGCCCGAGCGGCGCGACCGCGCATCAGCGTTGAGCGACTGGCCCTCGGCGAGGTGACCTTTCCGGAGTGGCATCCGCGGGCCAGCGAATCGGGCTGTTCAGTGTTCGGCTACGCGATCGTGCACCCCGACGGGGTGATCGTGTTCGACACGGGCGTCGGCGTCGGCAACGCGATCATCGACGGTCTGTACGCACCGGTCGTGGTGTCGATCACCGACGCATTGGCGAGCATCGAGATCGACGCGCGCGACGTCGTGGCGATCGTGAACAGCCATCTTCACTTCGACCACTGCGGTCAGAATGCGACATTGCTCCGGCACGGTGCGTTGGTGTTCGTGCACGAGGCCGAATGCGCGGCGGTCGACACAATCGAGCATTACACGGTGCCCGAATGGGCCCACGTTCCGGAGCCGCAACTTCGACGCGTTCGCAGTGACGAGCAGATCGCCGAGGGTGTCACGATCATTCCGACGCCGGGCCACACTCCCGGCCACCAGTCGCTCGTCGTCGACTCGGTCGAGGGGCGAACGGTCGTCGCCGGCCAATGCGTGTACTCGCTCGACGAACTCCGTCGCGGTCACGTCGCGCTCGACAACATGCACGATCCGAGCTACGAGTCCGCCGGACAAGACTCCTTACGACGGCTGCTCGGCTTCCGACCCTGCTCGGTCGTTGCCGCGCACGACTCGACACTGTGCATCCTTCTCTGATCGCGGGGCTGCTGCAGGTCCGTGTTGCGACGTGCAGGTTCGCGAGACAACGGGCGCACGAATCACGCGCCGCGCGATCCCTTGGTCTGGTGGAATGGCGAACCGGTGTCCGACGTCCGATTGATGCTCACGTGTGGCCTGCCCGGTTCGGGCAAGACGACCCTCGCGCGTCGGCTGGCCGACGAACGGCGCGCCGTGCGACTCACGAAGGACGATTGGCTCTGGGCGCTCGGGACGACACCGTGGGACGAGCAACTCGGACCGAGGCTCGAACACGAACTCTGGGCTGCTCGCCCAACAGATTCTCCGCACTGGAGGCAACGCCGTGCTCGATTTCGGCCTCTGGGCCAGGGTCGAACGCGATGCGTTCCGCATCGCGGCGCGTGAACTCGGAGTGGGTGTCGAGTTGCACTACCTCGACGTTGCCCTCGACGAGTTGTGGCGACGCGTCGACGCGCGCAACGCGCACGCACCGTGGGATCAGTGCCCAATCGGGCGCGACCAGCTCGAGGAATGGTTCGCGCGATTCGAAGCTCCGACCGACGCCGAACTCGCCGAGTTCGACCCGCCCGCGTCGACTCGTTGACGCCGTTTGGTCGGAAGGTCGACGAAGGACCGTGGGTCAGAGCTCGAACTGAACCACCGCCCACTGGCGACCTGGGACGACAACCTCGCGTCGACCTGCCAGGTCGAAGTGCGGACCCGGATCTCATCCGCGGAACGGGGCTAAGTCACTCAACCCGGCTCAGAACCCAGTCTCGGCGAACGATCGGGAACCACGCCGGCGCGATGCCGCGTCGCGTGGCTACCTGCACGCGAACTTCGCCGAGGCGACAGACGCTCTCGATTGCACAAGCGTCGAGCGTGCGCAGTGGTCTCTGTTCCAAATCGCCGAGCTGCTCGAATGCGTTACGGTGCGCCGCGTGGGAACAGTCGTCGCCCTGGTCCTGCTCGCCGGTCTGACGCCGATCGCCTATCAACTGGGAACCGGGCGACTGTTGGCGCGATGGACGGATTCGACGTGGGGTGTCGGGCTCGCGGTCGCGCTTGTGTGGCTGCCTTGGTTCGTCGTGCTTCGCCTCGTCGGTGGTGATGATGGGCTCGCCATACCGGCGATGGCGGTACTGACTGGGGCGTGGGCGGTGGGCTATTCGGTGATCGTGTACAGATTCACGCGCTCGAGGCGAGGGACATCGAACCCAGATTCGGACTGAGCCGCGGTCTGCGCTTCTCCGCTGCATCACATGCGACTACCGTCGCAGGGATCGAGGTTGTTGTCGGCGCTTGTTTGCGACCAGCCTCGGGAAGCCCCGAATCGCCGGGATCCTGCACCGCAGGAACGACTCATCGGTCCGGATCCGGAGGCTCGCCGTGGACCCAGCCACGATCATCGCCCGCCTTGCTCGCGACACGCACGGAGCATTCCGCTTCGCCGACACTGGGCTCAGCGAGGGGCAGCTCCGAACGTGCCTCGCCAGGGGTTGGATCGAGCGCATCCTGCCCGGCGTGGGCGTTCTCGTCGCATCACCCGCCTCGCATCATCGCGATCTCGCGGCAGCGTTGTTGTGGGCGGGTTCAGGCGCCGTCGCGGCTGGGGCGAGCTCGGGTCTGCTCTACGAGGCCATCCCGACGGCGCCCAACCAGCCGGTGATCTGGACCCCCCGTGATCGACGCCATCCGAACGTCACCGTCATCCGCTCCGCCGCCGACCGGCGTGCCACGCGGCGTCGCGCCGATGGATTCTGGGCGTCGAGTCCGGAGTGGACACTTCGTGACCTGCTGCGGACCGAGTCGGACGAACACGTCGAGCTGGCATTCGAGAAGATGCGACGAGATCGCATGTTGACCATCGAACGGATGGCCACGCACCTCGCTACACACGTCAGCCGTAACGAGCACAACATCCAAACGTTACGAACGCTCGTCGTCGACCTCGCCGACACGCGTCCGTGCGAGTCACTCCTCGAAGTACGCATCGCACGGGCGTTGCGAGCGGCGCGAATCGAACGTCCCGAACGCCAAGTGCAAGTCGGTGCCCATCGGTTCGACTTCGCGTGGCCGTGGCGGTGCGTCGCGCTCGAGTGCATGGGCGCCAAATTCCACCACGACCCGGCGGCTTGGAAGCGCGATCTCGAACGCTTGACGGCACTTGGCGCCGCGACGGGTTACACGATCCTGTTCGCAACCTGGGACGACGCCAAGCGACCAGCGCGACTCATCAAAGCGGTCGGAGCTGCCTTCGCTGCCCGCGCGGCCTGACGATTCAGAAGAGCGGTGGGATATTTCCGTCGCATAACGACGGAAATCTCCCACCGCTCAGCCGTCGCCGAACATGATGCCCCACTGCTCGCGGGTGCGGAGGCGGAACACATAGTTGCGTTCGCGCACGACGCCCATGGGCGCGGATGGCTCGGGCGAGTACAGGTGGCCGGGATACAGCCATGCATCGTCGGCGACCACCGACAGCTTGGTGTGCAAGGAGTCGTAGAGCTGGTCCGGATCGCCGCCGGGCAGGTCGGTGCGACCGCAACCGTCGAGGAACAGCGTGTCACCGCTCACGAGCGTGCCGCGGGTCCCCGGAACCTCGACGTGAAAGCATTGCGACCCGGGCGTGTGACCCGGAGTGTGGATCAGCGTGATCGGCACCGCGCCGATCGTGACGACATCACCCGAAGCGTGCTGCACGAGATCGTGCTCGCCGACGCCCGTCACCCGTTGCACGCCGAACGCCTCGTCGGCCTGCACGTGGATCTTCGCCGCGACGCCGAGGTCGAGCAGTTCGCGGACACCCTCGATCGAGTGTCCCATCATCGAACCACCCACGTGATCGGGGTGGTAGTGCGTCACCAGCACGTCGGTGATCCGCATCCCGTCAGCGCCTGCGATCTCGACGAGTTCGCCAACACCGTACGCCGGGTCGACGACCGCGCACTCCCCTGTCTCGCGATCGCCGATGAAGTACGCGAAGTTCACCATCTGCTGCGCGAGGAAGTCGTCGCGCGCGAAGTCGCGCCCGGCCAACAGCTGACGAAAGTAGAAACGGTCACTCACGGCATGCACCGTAGCGACCGGCCGCAACCGCTGAGAAGGTCAGGCCGCGCCGTCGGGAGTCGATTGCACCAACGACAGACGTGGACGGAACTGCAACACCACCGCGTCGCCATCCGGCGACGGGTCGAGGTCGAGGTCGGACTCATCGAAGTCGATCACCCGCGTCGTCGAGTTCGCGGGGTGTCGCGCGATCACCTGCTCGAGCGACTCCAGCACCGAGGCGTGCGTCGATCGAATCTTCTGCCAGTCCTGCCGTCTCCCGAACACGATCTCCCGTCGGCACAGATCCTGCCCAGTTGACCGTTTCCCGAAGAATCCAGAACCAGACGTCAGCCGAACAGCACGGGGAGGCGATTCGGCGAGCGGAAGGCGTAGCCCTCGATCACGGGGGCCGGATCGCCCGCATCGGGATCGAATCGCAGGTTCGGGAGGCGGCCGAGGATCTCTTCGAGGCCGGCCCGCAGTTCGAGGCGAGCCAGATGCATCCCGAGACACTGGTGCGGTCCGGTACCGAACGCGAGGTGCAGCGCGGGCGGGCGATCGATGTCCCACGCCTCCGGCGCCTCGAAGTGCGCGGCGTCGCGGTTCGCGGCGCCCGTCACGACACCGACCGACGCGCCGGCAGCAATGGGACAGCCCGCGACGTGCGCGTCGCGGGTCGCGACCCGCGACACCATCGTCACCGACGTCTCCCAGCGCAGGGTCTCCTCGATGACCGCGGGGATGAGGTCGAAGTCGTCGTACACCCGAGCGAGCACTTCGGGATGCTGCAACAGCGCAAACAGGCAGTTCCCCATCACCCGGTACGTCGTCTCCGCGCCGGCCGGCAGCAGCAGGCGCAAGAACCCGTACAGCCGCTCGTCCGAGAGCGTGTGGCCGTCGACTTCGGCGTGCACGAGGTCCGAGAGAAAATCGCCCGTCGGTTCGGCGCGGCGCGCCTCGACCAACGGTCGGAGGTAATCGGTCATTGCGTCGCGAGCCGCGAAACCGACCTCCCGGTTGATCGGACCGGTGTTGATCTCGACCGCCCACTTCGCGAACTGCTCCGAGTCTTCGAGCGGCACCCCGACGATCCCGCAGATGACCTGCACCGGATAGCGCTCGGTGATGTCGCGCACGAGATCCGCACGACCCTCGGCCGCGATCCGGTCGACCAACGCCGCGATGATCGGGCGTACGAGCGTCTCGTCCCATCGCTCCAACTGCGACGCCCGGAACGCTTTGGCGACCAGATTGCGGTACTTGCGATGTTCCTCGCCGTCGAGTCCGACGATGAGTTCGCCCATGAACTCACCGATGTGTCGCAGATTGATCTCGCTGGCAAACGTCTCGTTGTCGCGCAGCACCACCTCGGCGTCGTCCCAGCCGAGAACCTGATAGCCGGGCATCTGGTCGAACGGACTCTGGGTCGCCACCACCGGGCATTCGGCTCGCTGGTCGGCCCACATCGGGTACGGCTGGCCGTGGAAGAAGTCGGTCGCGCTCGCCTGGTCGTAGGCCATGCGATCCCCCTGTGGTGTCGTGCGGTGGTGGCGCAGGATCGATTCGGCGCTGCAAACCTGACGCCAGTGTCAGCTTCACCCTAATGGGAGTCAAGGCCATTGTCATCGGCGCCGATGCCGAGATGTGGCCAAGAAGAGCAAGGGCGACGCCGCCGACACCGACGACGACGTGTCCGCGGAGGACGACGGCGCCAAGAAGAAGACCAAGTCGACGAAGGGCCCGAAACGGCTCGGTCCGAAGACGGTCGCCAAGCCGTGCCTCATCGGAGCCGGACTGTTGACACTGCTCGGCGCCGCACTTCCCAAATAGCACCGCTGCGGTCCAAATGGACGGAGGTCGACGGGACCCCGTTAGTTTCGGCGCCATGGCCGCAGACGCGAAGTCACACTCCTCCGGCATCGACCCGTTCGCCGAGACCGACGACCAGCAGGCGTTGCGCCAACTCGCGCGCGACGTCGCCGAACGCGAACTGCTACCGCGCGCCCGGCACTGGGACGAGACCGAGGAGTTCCCGCAGGCGAGCTGGGACGCGTTGCGCACCGCCGAACTCCTCGGCATCACCACCGACGAACGATACGGAGGCGGCGGGTTGGGCGACGTCGAAGCGGCGATCGTGCTCGAAGAACTCGGGCGCGTCGACGTGAGCAGCGCAATTCTCGCCCAGCTGATGTTCAACGGTCCGCCGCGCGCGATCCAGCACCTCGGCAACGACGTCATGAAGGACCGCTGGCTCCCCGTCGCGGCCAGCGGCGAACAACTCTTCTGCATCGGAATCAGCGAGAGTGAAGCCGGTTCGGCGGTCAATCACATGCGGGCTCGGCTCACTCCCGACGGCGATGGGTTCCGCCTGAACGCGTACAAGAACTACGTCACCGGAGGACACACGGCCAGCGCGTGCCTCGTGTGGTGTCGCTTTCCGGGCAGCGAGGGAACCAAGGGGATCGGCGCGGTGCTCGTCGACCTGAGCGCACCCGGTGTCACCTGCGCGGGGACGCACGTGAAGATGGGCCTGCGCGGCACGAGCGAGGCGGAACTCGCCTTCGACGACGTGCGAGTCGAACCCGACGACGTGTTGGTCTGGGGCACACCTGACACCAGCGACAGCTTCAAGACGCTCATCGCCCACATCAACCACGAGCGTTGCGGAAACGCCGCGATGTGTCTCGGCGCCGCGCAGGGCGCGCTCGAGTACGCGGTCGGTTACATGCGCGACCGAAACGTGGGCAACCGGACGCTCGCCGACTTCCAGGGTCTCCAGTGGAAGATCGCCGACATGACCATGAAGGTCGAAGGCGCCCGCCTGTTGCTCAAGCGCGCGGTGCATCTCGCCGGTCCGCACGGCACTCCGCCCGCGCTCGAAACCGCGCTGGCGAAGGCCGCGGCGAACGAGGCCGCGAAGTTCGTGTGCGACGAGGCGATTCAGTTGCTCGGCGGTTACGGTTTCAGCCGCGAGTTTCCGGTCGAACGCGTGTACCGCGACATTCGCGGCCTGTGCATCGGTGCCGGCACGATCGAGATCCAGAAGAACTTCATCGGTACGAACGTGTTGGCCGGCGCGAAACCGGCGGGCAACTCCTGGCGCTGACCCTCGGGCGGGTGGGGCGCTCAAGAACGTTCCCGGTCATCCGATTGCAAGGACGTGGAAGTCGGACGTCAGCACCTCCTTCAGGCCGTCGCGGGCACGTGGACGGCGCTCATCGGATCCGACATCGAGTTGCTCGACGAACCGCCCGCCCGCAAGCAGGTCCAACACATCAGCGCGATCTGCCAGATCACCGGCGGGTGGACGGGCGCCGTCGCGCTCGACATGCCGTTCATGTTGGCGATCGTGTCGGCCGCCGCGATGCTCGATCGCGATCCCGGTGCCTTGCTCGAAGAGGACGTCTACGACGCGGTCGGCGAGATCAGCAACGTCGCCGCGGGCATGCTGAAGGGCCGACTGCGCGTGGACTGCAAGATGGGGCTGCCCACGATCTTCGAAGGCAGCACGTTCACGCTCTCGGTTCCCGGTGCGCAACTCGGCGGTGAGGCGAGTTTCCAAGTGGGTCGTCAACACTTGAGCGCGCGCCTGTACGTGCCCAAGCCCAAGCGCCTCGCGCTCTCAGGCATGGTCGTCGAGCGGCCCGAGGCCGACATCACCAACTGATCGGCGCGACCGACATTGCCGCAGTCCGGGCGGTCGGCGCGAGACTCGACTGCGTGATCGAACCGACATTCGTCCCCAGCGCGGCCGCGGAGTACCGCAAGCCAGAGGGTGCATGGGCCGGCCCTTCGCTCGACGACCGGCTCGGACCCGATCCCGATGTCGCACGAGTCGCCGGAGGGTTGCGAGCCGCGGGGGTCCGACCGGGTGACGTCGTCACCTGGCAATCGCCGAACCGCGACGAGGTCAGAATCGCCTTCCGCGCGTGCTGGCGGATCGGCGCGATCGCCGCGCCGATCCATCACCTGCTCGGCCCGAGCGAGGTGGCGGCGCTCACGAGTCGCCTCGATCCCGCGCTGCGACTCGGCATCGATGATCTGCCACGAGGCGAACCAGTGACCACCCCGTGGCTGGACTCCGAATCGCTTGCGGCAGTCCTGTTCACTTCCGGGTCGAGTGGAACGCCGAAGGGAGTTCTGCACAGCCAAGCGACGCTCGCGGCGAAGGCGACGACCATGCGTCAGGTCCACGACATCGGCCCGGACGACGTGGTGCTGATGCCGGCTCCGTGTGCCCATATCTCGGGGTTGCTGAACGGCATCACGTTGCCGGGTATCGCCGGTGCTCGCACCGTGTTCATGGCGAAGTGGGACCCCGATGCCGCGCTCGACCTCATCGAGCGCGAACGAGTCACCTTCATGGTCGGGCCACCGACCTTCTTCGTCTCGCTGATGGACTCCGATCGCTTCTCGACCGCTCGCGTCGCGTCCATGCGACTCATCAGCAGCGGCGGCGCCGGGGTGAGCGCGATGTTCGTCGAACGAGCGCAACGCGAGTTCTCCGCACGAGTCAAGCGGACCTACGGCAGTACCGAAGCACCCACGGTCGCGACGAGTTGGGCGAGCGACCCTCCCGATCACGACGCGACCCACGACGGGCGGGCCGTCGGCGACGTCGAACTGTCGGTGTCGACGACCGGTGAGCTGCTGATCCGTGGCCCCGAAGTCTGTCTGGGCTACCTGGACCCGATCGAGACCGCCGCTGCATTCGACGCCGAAGACTGGTTTCACACCGGCGACCTCGCGACGATCGACGCCGACGGCTGGCTGACGATCGTCGGTCGCGTGAACGACGTCATCATTCGCGGTGGCGAGAACATCGCGGCCGCCGAGGTCGAGGCCATCTTGATGGCGCACCCTGTGATCCGCTCGGCGGCCGTCGTCGCCGTCGAAGACGAACGACTCGGCGAGCGCGTGCGCGCGTTCGTCACGGTCGCGCCGGGGACGAGCTTCGATGCCACGGCGTGTCGAACCTGGTTCGACGATCGGGGTGTCGCCCGTTACAAGACCCCTGAGTTCGTCGATGTGGTCGACGCGCTCCCGATGCTGCCGACCGGCAAGCCCGACAAGGCTGCACTGCGCGGCCGACAACTTCACTGACCGAGAGGGCGCGCCAATTGGCGACCGAAGATCTCGGCGCGGCCCAGGTTCGCGCGCCCGTGGCCCGAGCGGCCCGGGAGCGCAGCGACCAAGAGCGGGAAATACAGAGGGCGCGCCAATTGGCGACCGAAGATCTCGGCGCGGCCCAGGTTCGCGCGCCCGTGGCCCGAGCGGCCCGGGAGCGCAGCGACCAAGAGCGGGAAATACCGAGGGCGCGCCAATTGGCGCGCTCACTGAGCACGAAACACTCAGCGGGCACGCGGCCGACGACCGTCGACGCCGACCGCGCCGGGGTAGTCGTGCGCGAACACGTCGACCACCCCGTCGAAGAACCAGACGTGCAACATGCGGGGCGCGTTCGCAGCGCCGGCTTCGACGTCGCAGTCGTCGTTCAACGCGAGGCAACTCTCGGCGTCGTGGTGGTCGTGCCAGACGGTCAGGGGGCCACCCGGCTGCGGGAGGTCGTCGCCGTGCTCGATGAACACGACGCCGTACAGCACCGACTCACCCGTGTCGGCGTCGATCCGATACACGAGCCCTTCGGGGAGGTCGGCGTCCACCTGCGCGTCGTTGCCACCGCGCAGGATGTAGTGGTCGAGCGGGTTCGAACTCTCGCGTGACTGTTTGGTGATCACGTAGCCGGCGTCGATCGCGTCGTCGAGGTCGGCGAAGCGCTCGAGCGCGCGGGTCGACACCTCGTCGAACCACTCGGCCGCCGCGTCGCAATCGGCCTGGGTGACCGCACGACCTCCGGTCGCGTCGTGCAGCGTGTGGCCGTGATCGCTCGCGCCGGCGTGCGACGCGACCGGCAGGTCGCACGTCACGTCGTCATCGCCACCCTCATGATCACCGTGGTCGTCGTCGTGACCGTCGTCGGCTTCGTGCTGGTCGGCACCGGTCGTGGACGGGGTCGGATCGGCGAGCGTCGTCGCGGCCTCGACCTCGGAACTGGAGGCAGGCTGTGGATCCTTCGGATCGTCGGCCCCGTCGGGCGAGAGCGCCCAGACAGTTGCGCCGCCGGCGACCGTGAATGCGGCGATACCCGCAAGCGCGACTGCGATTCGACGGGTTCGAGACGGGGATTCGGAGTTGACGGTTGCGTTCGGTTCGTTCATGACGCCACGTTGAACTCGCGAGGTCAGCGCGAGGTGGGGCGATTGTTCGGGGAACGTGAAGTGACGAACGCCACGAGGACGGATTCGCGAACTCGTTCGTCGGGTTGCTCCTCAGTGCGGCGTGCGGGGATCGACGACCGCCGAGATCGCGAACGCGACGCGATCGACGGGATCTTCGACGGCGAGTCGGAGAACGTGGCCGACCGGGGCTTCTCGATCGGTCCACCACCACCAGCGGAGTTCTTCGAGCGCGTCGCCGAGTTCTTCGACGTCGTAGCGCCCGTCCGGATCGAACCCCGCGATGACCGCGGCCGCATGCCATGCGGAATCACGACCCGCGGCCGCGCCGCGGCGTCGCCCGACGCCACCGTCGCTCGCTGCGGCCCACGCCAACCACACCAACGCTTCCTGCGGCGACAATGGCGTGGAGCGAACCTCGCCCGACCCACCACAGGTCGCGATCGCCGCGGCGGCATTGCCGTCGATCGCGACGCAGCGAACCGTCGCACGCGCATCGCCGGCCCAGTGCGCCACGACGAGCCGAAGCGCCTCCACTGCTTCGAGCGACTCGTCATCGACCAGCGCGGGCGCCGGTTCGGTCGCGGGCAGCACGCGACCCGACGGACGATCGGGACCGAACGGATCGAGCCCGTGCAGCCCATAGTCCGGCAGCAGGTATTCCGGCTCCCAGGGCGCGCGACGTAACGGGACTCCGAGCACATCACTCGCCTCGACCGACTCCTCGATCAGTTCGCCGCGCGCCGCGCGCTCGTGGGCGAAGAGCGCCGCAGTCGGCCCGGGAAGCATCACGGCTCGAAGTTCGGGCCAGGTGTGGTGCTGGGCTGCGACCTCGGCGAGCGGTCCCGGCGCGAAGAACCCGCCGTCGGGCGCGAGCACCTCGGCGACGCACTCCGCCGGTCCGCGCAGGGCAATCAGGTACTCCGCCCAACTCGCGGCCGGCCACATCTGGCGACCCGTGTCGTCGAACGCTCGACGCGCCAGATCTCGAACGACGAGCAGTTCGTCCCACGCGGACTCGCCCGCCATGGTGTCGACGACACGGATCAACTCGTCGAGATCGTTCGCAGCGATCGCGCCTCGCGCTCGCGGAATCGTCATCGAACGCCCGACTTCGTGTTCATCGAGCAACCGTGGGGCGTCGAACCCCGGCGCGGTTCACACGACACCGACACCGGACTCGACCTTCGAGCGCAGCCTCGCCGCGAGCCGGTCACGATGGGTTCGCGAGTCCCCAAAGCTCATGCGGTCGAGTTGCGCGCGTTTGAAGAAGAAATGCAGGTCGTGCTCCCACGTGAAACCAATACCGCCGTGCACCTGGAGCGCACTCGCCATGACGCGCCGGCTCGCGTCGCCGCACCAACTCTTCGCGGTCGACGCGGCGATCGAGGCGTCGGGGTCACCGGCGCCGATCGCCCAGGCGGCCGCGTACACCGCCGAGCGCATCCCCTCGACGTCGACCAGCATGTCCGCGCATCGATGCTTGATGGCCTGGAAGGAGCCGATCGGCTTGCCGAACTGCGTGCGAACGCGCGCGTACTCGACCGCCATCTCGAGGGCCGTCTGCGCACCCCCGAGCATCTCGGCCGCGACCAAGGTGGCGCCGGCGTCGAGGAACGACTCGACCGCATTCTCGGTGCCGAGTCGAACCGCCGGAACTCGTTCGAACCGCAACCAACCGACCGGTCGCGTGATGTCGATGGCCGGTTCGCGACGCCGCTCGACGGACCCGAGTTCGGCGAGAAACAGACCCGGACCGTCTTCGGTGATCGCGGCAACGACGACATCGTCGGCGCTCGGCGCATAGGTCGCAGGGTCGACCACGCCGTGCAGCAGCCACTGCGCGCCGTCGCGATCGGCGCGTAACGAATCGAGCTGACGGTTCAGGACCGCGGCAGCGACGCGCTCTCCTGACCGCAACGCCGCGGCGCGGTCGGGTTGCTCGCGAGCGCTCGCAGCCGCCGCGATGAACGTCGACACAAACGGCGCCGGCGCGGCGTGCGCGCCGATGCACTCCGCGAGGAGCGCGACCTCGACGAAACCGAAACCCAGTCCGCCTTCTGCTTCGGCCCGGTCGACTTGCAGCCAGCCCTGATCGACGAGCGCCGACCACAACGTCGGATCGTGCGGCCGGTCGCCTTCGGTGAAGCGCCGAACGTCGGCTCGCGTCGCGAGGCCGGCCAGGACTTCTCGAGCTCCGTCGCGCAACGCGAGTTGGTCGTCGTCGAGATCGAAGTCCATGCGGCAGCGAGACTACGAGGCCGGCGTCACGCGTATCCAGGTCGCCCGCGCCGAAGCGCACCGGCTGCCGTCCTCACCGAACAGCGCGCTCGCTGTGCGCAACTTGCGGCCATCGACCGACTCGCGCCACGCCATCACGACAGTGCGTTCCGAGACGTTCGGAATCCGCTCGACTGCCGCCGTCAGCCGCCCGAGCACGCACGGCCCGTCGAACGGGTCTTCGGCGAGGTACATCGGGAAGCTGCTGGGACAATCGAGTGCGGCCCACACGAACTCCGCGCCGGCATCCGCCACGGTCCACGGGACCGCGAAGTACTGCGTGTCCGGGACGCGAGCTGCGAAGAGCCGCAACCCGTCGCCGGGTTCGCGGTCGGGGCCACAGACGAAGCACCCGGGAAACGGGTGATCGTCGACGAAACCGCGCAAGGGGGCATCCCGCACGACTTGCGCTGCGACATCGAACGGAACGCAGTCGGGTACGTCGAGTACGTGCGAGACAACACGCGCCGAAGCGATCAGCCGGGTGTCGTCGAGCATCGAAGCCGAATCGCCCTCGACCCGGACCTCGAGATCTCGACCGAGCGGCACGGGCGCCCGCAACGTGACTTCGACCGCCTCGCAGTCGGACGGCCGGAGATACGCCGCGAGTCGTCCGGCGCTGTATCCCCCATTGCCCGAATTCGGAGGCCCGCAGAACCGGCCATCGACCTGGAGGGTGGTAGTCACGACACCATGCTCACCCACCCCCTCCTGCGACGCAATCCGTGGCCCGATCGACCAGGTAGGTCCGCCTAGATTCGGACCGACGGACCCAGCCGATCTCCAGAGGAGCACCCGATGACCGACCCAGCAATTCTTCGCTACGACGGCAAAGAGATCGAGCTCCCCGTCATCGAGGGCAGCGAGCACGAGAAGGCCATCGACATCGCGAAGTTGCGGGGGCAGACCGGTCTCGTGACGCTCGACTACGGATACGTCAACACCGGGAGCACGGAGTCCTCGGTGACGTTCATCGACGGAGACCTCGGCATCCTGCGCTACCGCGGCTATCCGATCGAACAACTCGCGGACCAGGAACAACCGTCGTTCCTCGAAACCGCGTACCTCTTGATCTACGGCGAGTTGCCGACCGTTGCACAGCTCGACGACTTTCGTTTCGCGATCCGCAAGCACACGCTGTTGCACGAAGACGTCAAGCGCTTCTTCGACGGATTTCCGAAAGACGCTCACCCGATGGCGATCCTGTCGTCGGTGTGTGTCGCGCTGTCGACCTTCTACCAAGACAGCAACGACGTGCACGACCCCGAGCAAGTCCAGCTTTCGATCGTGCGGCTGATGGCGAAGCTGCCGACGATCGCCGCGTATGCGTACAAGAAGTCGATCGGCCAACCGTTCTTGTACCCGAACAACTCGCTCGATCTGATCGAGAACTTCTTGACGATGATGTTCGCAGTGCCGTCGGAGGCGTACGAAGTTTCGCCGGCGGTCGTGCACGCCTTGAAGCAGCAGCTGATCCTGCACGCAGACCACGAGCAGAA
>SXGT01085375.1_pt1 | contig 20147 bp, 19 predicted proteins | sample 3176221 | NCBI WGS metagenome assembly SXGT01 (sample SAMN11356862, study PRJNA531348) | freshwater metagenome | isolation source: freshwater sample F1-120 | place: China: Fuxian Lake, Yuxi | collected 2017-12-25
ACCGAACTGCCGCTGGAGGAATGCGAGCGTCTGGGCGCGCTGTCGGGGGCCGAGATAAACGGGGCCAAGGTTGTGCTGGCCAACGCGATCACCACGCTCTTGCACGGGGCCGAGGCGGCGGCGGCGGCCGAGGCCACCGCGCGCGAGGTGTTCGAACGTGGCGGGGTGGGGGATGACCTGCCGACCGTGCGCATCCCGGCGGGCGAGTTGGCCGAAGGCGTCGGCATCGTGCAGCTTTTCGTGCGCGCCGGGCTTTCGGCCTCGGGCAAGGACGCCAAGCGGCTGATCCTGGAGGGCGGCGCGCGGGTGAACGATGCGCTGGTCACCGACACCGCCCTGCGCTTTGGCGCGGGGCAGCTGGTGGAGCCGCTGAAGCTGACGGCCGGGCGCAAGCGCCACGCGCTGGTGGTGATCGAATAGGCGGTCCCCGTCCCGGGGCAAGCTCGGGACGGGGTCTGTTGGGCCGTTACTGCTGGACAGTGACCTTGACCATGACGTCGGCCTTCGCCGGCGGCTCGCCGCGCGCGATCTGGTCGACCACCTCCATCCCCGAGATGACCTTGCCGATCACGGTATATTGCCCGTTCAGGAACTCGCCCGGCGCGAACATGATGAAAAACTGGCTGTTGGCGCTGTCGGGGTCCTGGCTGCGGGCCATGCCCACGATGCCCCGGTCATAGGAAATGTCCGAGAATTCAGCCGGAAGGTCCGGCAGGGCCGAGCCTCCCATACCTGCCATCGCCAGATCTCCGTCCGCCTTGCCGAACTGCACGTCGCCCGTCTGGGCCATGAACCCTTCGATCACGCGGTGAAAGACCACGTTGTCCTAGGCGCCCGACTGCGCCAGCGCGACGATCTGCGCGACGTGCAGTGGCGCTGCGTCGATGGCCAGGTCGATGACGATCTGGCCGTTGGCCTGGCCTGCGACGTCGATGATCAGGTTGGGCCCGGGGCCGTCACCCTCGGCAAGGGCAGGAGCGGCCAGAAGCGCGAGCGCGAAGGCGAGGGATTTATTGAACATCGGCGGCCACCTTGACGGAAATCATGCGGTCCGGGTTTGCCGGCGGCTCGCCCTTCACGAAGATGTCGTCCAGCAGTTCGCGGTAGCGCGGGCCGAAGATCACGTTGTGATGCGCGAGGTGCGGGTGCCGGCGCCTGGTGCCGAAGTAGATCAGGAACAGCGACATGCTGAAGCGCGACCGCTCAAGGCCGCCCGCCTTGGTTGCCGCCACCGATTCCCGCCGCAGTAGGCGTCGATAGGTGTGCACGACGTCGGCGTTGCTGGCGACGGCCGTGAACGCCTCTTCGCGGCCGTCGGAGGTGCGGACGCCGGTGACGCGGCCGTCGTGGGTGAGGATCTCGTCCACGCCGGTGTTCAGGCGCATCGTGCCGCCCAACCGCTCGAACAACGCCATCAGTTGCCGGACCAGCTCGCCGGTGCCACCACGTGGAAACGTCACGCCCCACTTCCGCTCGAGCACGTGGATGAGCGTGTAGATCGACGAGGTGGCAAACGGATTCCCGCCGACCAGCAGCGAGTGGAAGCTGAACGTCTGGCGCAGGTGCTCGTCCTTGATGTAGCGCGCGACGATGTCGTAGACGGCACGGAAGGCCTCGAGGCGCATCAACTGCGGCGCCACCCGCACCATGCTCCACAGGTTCAGGAACGGCACGTGCGCGAGCTTCGTGTAGCCCTCCTTGAACACCTCCTCGGCGTAGCGGAGGAACTGCTGATAGCCGTCGAGGTCCGCCGGATTGATGGCGCGGATCTGCCGCACCATGGCCGCCATGTCGTTCGAGTAGTCGATCACGGTGCCGTCTTCCCAGAACAGGCGATAGAACGGCGTGACCGGCATCAGGTCGACGTGGTCGGACAAGCGTTCTCCCGCCACCTCGAAGAGCTCCTCGAGACAGTGCGGCGCGGTGATCACGGTGGGGCCGGCGTCGAACGTGAAGCCCTGGTCGTGGTAGACGTAGGCGCGGCCGCCCGGGCGGTCGCGCTGCTCGAAGATCGTGGTGGGAATGCCAGCGGCCTGCAGGCGAATGGCCAGGGCCAGCCCGCCGAATCCGCTGCCGATGACGGCTGCGCGTGGTGCCGACGTGGATGGCGTCATGCTATCGGCCTCGCAGGTGCGCCAGCGCGCGCGCAAGGGGCACCGGCGGCCGGCCCGCCAGCACACGGGCCCGATCGAGCCACGTCACGCGGCCCGCGTAGAACCGCGCAATCAATGGCTCGGGCCGCTGATAGAACTGCTCGAGTACTCGGAACCGCTCTGTGGGACGCGCGGCCTGGAACAGCAGGCGATTGAGCAGCCTGAAGAACGCGCGCTGGCGCCATTTACCAAGTGCCACCTGTTTCACTCTGTGATAGACGCGGTCCCGGTCGCCGAGGTCCATCCCGGCCAGCAGCTCGGCCGTCGCCACGGCATCGGGCAGCGAATAGCCGGTGGTGGGGTGAAACAAGCCCGCACGCATGCCGATGCGGAGCGTGGCGTCGGGCCAGAACGCCTCGCCACGCCCCTCGAGTGGGATGGGCAAAGCACCAGCTTCCTCACGAATCATGGTCTTCACGGCCCAGCCGCGGCGGGTGACGTAGTCGGCGATCGCCCGGCGGCAAGTCCCGTGGTCGACCGTGGGGGTGTCGGCATACAGCGTGTCCTCGACCAGCACACGGCGGGTGGTCCAGGGCAGGACATAGATGAAGCGGAAACCGCCGACTTGCGGCACCGTCGCGTCCATCAGGACCGGGTGCTCCATGCCGTGATCCGCCTCGAGTTCGAACTCCTGGCCCACAAACGTCTGCCACCCGACGGGGACCGGCGGCTCGAAGGCGCCGCGCGCGTCGATCACGACGTTGGCGTGGATCTCTTCACCAGATTTGAGCGTCACACGCTGGACACCAAGTCGGGCCACCGCGGTATCGAGCTTGAGGCGGTGCCCGAGCGCCGGGGCGATCACGTCATGCAGGCGCGCCGAGGTGATGGAGAGGTAGGCGCCGGACAGCACGCGGGGGCCGCGTGGGAACCGGACCTCGTGCCGCGGCCACCGGGCCGCGACAAGCGGCGCCACCCAGTCGTGGGCGGCCGGCGGCAGATCGGTATCGTGACATGACCAAGTATGATTGCCGCCTAGCCGCGAGCCCCCTTCGATAAGGCACAGGCTGAGGTTTGGATGAGCGGTGGTGAGCCGCCAGGCCGCAAGGCTTCCGGCCAGGCCACCTCCGACGACGAGCACATCGACGATCACGGAGTGATGACTATACTACCCGCCACCCTCGAGGTCAGGCATGCCTCCCGCCGCATCGACGACCGTCTGGTCCTGAACGAGGTGTCGCTCGAGGTCGGGCGCGGCCGGATCGTCGCCGTTACGGGCCCGAACGGCGCGGGCAAGACCTCGCTGATGCGCGCCGTCGCCGGGCGCCTGCGTCTGGACGGCGGAAGCGTCAGCGTCGAGGGTCTTTCCCCGACCGAGGCCAGGCATCGAGGGCGCCTCGGCATCGTGCCCCAGGACATCGCCCTCTATTCGCACCTCACCGTCCGGGAGAATCTCTCGGTTCTGGCCCGGCTATCGGGCGTCGGCGCCGCTGTCCTCGGTGCCCGCGTCGACGAGGGCCTGGCCTGGGCGGGCCTGGCCGACCGCGCCTCGGCGCTCACCCACACCCTCTCGGGTGGCATGCGGCGACGGGCGAACCTGGTGGCTGGCGTGCTGCACCGGCCGGCCCTGCTGCTGCTCGACGAACCCACCGTGGGTGTCGACGCGGAGTCGGAATCGCGCCTGCACACGCTGCTCAGAAGCTTGCGGGATAACGGAATGGGCCTGCTGGTTTCCACGCACAACCTCGATGAAGCCGCCGCCATCTGTGACGACGTGGTGGTCATGCACCAGGGGCGAGTGCTCGCCCACGGATCCCTGGCCGAGATCGTCACCCGCGCGTTCAGCGACGGCCGCGAGCTGGCGATCTCGGTGGAGGCCGGACCAGACGGCTCGGCTCGCGCGCTCGAGGCCGAGGGGTTCAGGCAGGCCGGCGGGCATACCTGGGTCCGGTCCGCGAGCCACAGCCTGGCCGACCTCGGCGCCACCGAACAGCGCCTGCTGGCGGCCGGCGTGCGGGTGGCCGAAGCGCGGCTGCGTGAACCCAGCCTGCGCGGCGCCATCGCCGTGCTCACCGGCACAGCGGAGGTGTCGTGAGGCGCGCGGTGCTGCAATCGTTGGCCCTGGCCCTGTGGCGGGATCGCGGCGCGCTCGTCATGAGCTTCGCGCTGCCGGTGATTGTGTTTGCGATCTTCGCGGCCATCTTTGGCGGCGCGACGGGCGAACAGTTGCGGCTGCGCGTGGCGCTGGCCGACGAAGTGGGCTCGGTGCTCTCCATGAGGCTCATCGAGGCGGTGACCTCGAGCGCGAACCTGCGGGTGGTCGCGCGCGGAGCAGACGCGGCGGCCGTGGACGCCGCGGTCGCCAGTGGCGCGGCCGACGCTGGACTGGTAATCCGGCGAGGCGGGCGGGGTCTGGACGAGCTGGTTGGCGAGGGCCCGGCACCGATCGTCGTGGTCACGCATCCGGCCCGCGCCGTCGCGGGCGCCTTGCTCACCGGCACGGTCCAGCGGCTCTACTTCTCACGACTGCCAGACGCGGCCCTGCGCGGCGTCGTGACGCTCGTGGACGAGTCGATTGTCGAACTGACCGGCGAGCAGCGCGTCGAGGCGGACGCGCAGCTCGACCAGCTCGCGCCCGAACCTGGCGACGACGCCAGTGACGACCTGGGGCCGTTCGCGGCACTGGTCGAGCAGCGCCAGTCGTCCTCCGGCGGCGCCGCGCTCGATCAGGTGGCGTATTACGCGGGCGCGGTGGCGGCGATGTTCGTCCTGCTCTCGGCCGTCCATGGCGCCAGCAGCCTGCACGACGATCGCGATTCGGGCATCGTCGACCGCGTGCTGGCCGGACCAGGCGGCATGGGTCCCCTGGTGGATGGCCGCGCGCTGTTCCTGGTGGCGCAGGGCCTGGCGCAGGTTGCCCTCATCTTCGGCGTGGCGTGGCTCGCATACGGCGTGGACCTTCCGGCGCGGGTCGGACCGTGGGCGATCGTCACCGCGAGCCTGGCCCTGGCCTCGGCGGGACTCACGTTGTTCGTGGCCACGCTCTGCCAGACGGCACGGCAGTCGCACACCGTCTCGAACGTGGCCGTCCTGGTGGTGTCGGCGATCGGTGGCTCGATGGTGCCCCGCTTCCTGATGCCGCCGTGGCTGCAGCAGGCGGGCTGGGCCACGCCGAATGCATGGGCCATCGAGGGATTCGATCGCGCGCTGTATGCAGGCGGCGCCGGGACAGCGGTACTGCCGGCGGCCATGACACTCACGATCGTCGGACTTTCGGGATGGGCTGCCGCGCGCCTCCTGGCGCGGCGGTGGGAAACGGTATGACCGTGCACGACAATAGGGCGATCATGACAACGGACACACACACCGGCAGCGAAAGCTTCACGGACTATGTCGCGGCCCGACGCGTCGAGATCGAGGCGGCACTCGACCGTGTGCTGCCGCGACCGCCCGTCTGTCCCGCCCTGGTCGCCGAGGCCATGCGCTACGCCGTCGGCAGCGGCGGCAAGCGGTTGCGGCCGATCCTGACGCTGGCCGCCGCCGACGCGGTGGCCAGCGCCGCGCGGCCCGCATCAGAGGCGGCCGGTCAGGAAGCCTGGCTGCAGGCGATGCCCGCGGCCTGTGCCGTGGAGCTCATTCACACTTACTCGCTGGTGCACGACGATCTGCCGGCGATGGATAACGACAGCATGCGGCGCGGCCGCCCCACCCTGCACGTGATCTACGGCGATGGCCTGGCCATTCTGGCCGGCGACGGCCTGCTGGCCGAAGCGTTCGCCCTGCTGGCCCACGAGCCGTGCGATGCCGGCCGGCCGCAGCTCACCGAACGCAAGCTGCGCGTCATGGGCCGCGTGGGACAGGCGGTGGGCGCCGGCGGCATGCTGGGCGGACAGGCGATGGACCTGGAATACACCGGGCGCATCACGGCGCCGCACCAGCCGTTGCCGCCGCTCGACGCGGACACGCTGCGCGACATGCATGCGCGCAAGACGGGCGCGCTGATCCGCGCCGCGGCCACCTCCGGGGCCATCATGGCGGGTGCGACGCCGGCGCAGGTGAACGCGATTGACGCTTTCGCCGGAGAGATCGGCCTCGCGTTCCAGATTGTCGACGACATTCTCGACGTGCAAGGCAGCTCGGTTGACCTCGGCAAGACGGCAGGCAAGGATCGCGCGACGGGGAAAGTCACCTACCCGGCGGTGCATGGTCTCGGCCGCTCGCGCGAGATGGCGGCAGACAGCATCGCGCGCGCCGAGCACGCCCTGGTCAGCGCGGGTCTGCCGAGTGGTCACCTGATGAACATCGCCCGCTGGGTGGTCGAGCGACGCTGCTGAGATGGCCCGGCGTGCGAGCCGTTGGCGGCTGCCGACGTGGGGGCGATTCGCCGGCACGCCGACGATGTCCGTGGGCAGATCCCGCCAGGCGCCGTGGCTCAGCGTGGCTTCTGGGAACCCACTGCCGGACCTCTTGGAAGCGGATGACGTGAAAGTACCGCACGATGTCGATGCGAAAGAGGCCGCAGGAGACGGCGCGGGCGAACGTGTCGAGTTAAGGGTGCCGCTTGGTGAGCAGGCGGAAACACCGCTCGAACTCCGGCCCCGTCGCCAGTTCGTGCGCGTGCACGAACAGCAGCCAGGCCCGCCAGCGTCCGACTACTCGGGTCTGCGAAATGTGAACTCCGCATCGTGTTCTTGTCACGAGGTGAAGTGGATGAGTCGCGTGATGTTGGTTTCAGCGTTGGTCGCTCTGATGGGTATTTCGTTGATCGCTCAGGCGCCACAACTCCCGCTCTTTGCGTTCGTGTCGCCCGACGCGGCCGCAGGGTGGCAGGCCGTGAACGACGGCGTCATGGGCGGCGTGTCCGACGGCCGATTCAGGATGACCGAACGCCAGACCCTGGAGTTTTACGGGACGCTGTCGCTGGCGAACCACGGCGGCTTCGCCTCGGTGCGGTCGCGGCCCCGGACGTTCGGCCTGCAGGCTGGCGACCCTCTCGTCTCGCGCGTGCGTGGCGACGGGCGTGAGTACCAGTTGAACCTCTACACGGCAAGGTAGATGAGGGCCTTGTCATATCGGGCGCCGGTGCCGACCCGCGCGGGCGAATGGCTCGAGGTGGCTATCCCGATGGACCGGTTCGAGGTCACCTGGTTCGGCGAGGTCGTGCGGGGAGCGGGCGCAGTCGATCCCCGCAGCGTCATGTCGATCGGTTTCCTGCTGGCCGAGAAGAGCCCCGGCCCGTTCGTGCTGGAAGTGGCGTGGGTTAGGGCGCTTCGTGGCCAGGGCCGCTGAAAGGTTCGGTACGCAGAACTAGCGCAGGGCGAGTAATCGCGGCGCTCTTTGCGAGCACCAGAGCGGCAGGGAGTGATGCGCCTCAGGCAGCGTCGGGATCATGGCGCCTATCGCCGTACCAGAGGTCGAGATGCTTTCGGCTGCGCACCACCGCTGGGCCGCGGGTGACGCTGCTGAGCACGAGCGTTATCACCTCCCAGGCGGAGTGGGTCCGCAACTTGCGGCCGGACGAAACCACGCGTTCGCGGAGCACGATGAAGCGGCCCTGCGTCCACAGCGAGCGGCTGAAGGCGAGTTCCTCGCCAGCGAAGAGCCGGGCGTCGAAGCCACCGACGGCGTCGAACGCCTGGCGCGTGCAGAACACGTAGCAGCCGGCGGCGAGTCGCGCCACGCGCATGCCAAACCGGAACGGATGCAGCGCCAGCCGCGCCAACCACGGCAGGCGTCCGTCGAGGTGCACGCTGGCGCCACCGCCAATCGCCCCTGCCCGCCACACCGTCAGTGTCGCCCGCAGTGTCTCGGCCGGGACGATGGTGTCGGCATCCACAAACACCAGCAGCGTGCCGCGCGCCACCGACGCACCGGCGTTCCGGGTCAGCGCAATCTGGCGATGCGCCACACGGACGACGGTGGCGCCGTGCGCCGAGGCAATGGCGGACGTGCGGTCGGTGGACGAATCGTCGGCGACCACGATCTCGTACGACACTTCCGCCGCGCGCGCCGCGACGTGCAGGGCAGTCAGGGTCTGCCCCAGCAACTGCGCTTCGTTATGGGCCGGAACGATGAAGGAGATGTCGGGCACAGCCGTTGTTATCCACAATGATGACGCAGGAACCTGAGCGCCGGTTTCGCGGCCATCGTCCCACACGGCCAATGCTCGAGATCGACTGAAGCCGGCCGACTCAGGTTGCCAGCCGGGCGAACCGCACGCGCTCCACGATGACCATGTGGGGCACAGTAAGCGCGGCCAGGCCGATGAAGACGATCCGGATCGCCACGGCTTCCACCGGCAGGTGAGCCATCAGGCGCCAGGCCACGAAGCCAGTTGCGACCGTGCCGAGCATGGGCACACAGGCCACCAGCGCCAACCGCAGCCACGACAGGCGCGCGCGCTCTGCCGTGCGCAACAGGTGCCGAGCGCTGTGCATGCCGCAAAAATACACGGTGAAGCCGACGAGCGGTGGTGCCGCAATGGCCACCATGACAGTGGCAGCGGCTTCGGCCGCGACGAACACGCGGCCACGGCGCAGTTCGACCACTGCAGCCAGACCAAGACCGAGTGCCAGCGGGAGCGCCAAAGGTTGAAGCACACTCAGGCACCGGGCAGCGGCCGACGCCCCCGCCAGGTATCCGAGCATCATTTCGGTCTCGGCCGGATGCCACAGCGCCGGCAGCACGATCACGGCGCTGCCCTGCAGTGCTCGAGTGGCCATGGTGGCGCCGCGAACCGGGTCCCCGGAAAAATGGACCGCCGACATGAACAGGAACGCGCCAAGACCGACGGCGGGCCACACGACCCACAGTGTCAGCACGGCGGCAGCAAGAGCCAGGTAGCGGGCCGCAAAGGCCGCCCACTCGCGCCAGCGCGACATCTGGAACGACAGCAACAGGTAGGCGGAATCAACCGCCCCGTGGGGCGCGCCGACGGTCACGATCAGACCGACCAGGAGGCCTAACTCGATGGACGGCGCCAGGCGCGGCAACCCCCAGGAGGCCCCACTAATACCAGCCGCCAGGATGCAGAACACCAGGCCCTGAATCCGAGCGGCGCGTTCCAGTTTCGGCGGCATGGCTTACTTGGCCGCTGCCGCCTCGGACTCACTAACCGCCACCGACCAGATGACGACGCCAAACGCGATCTTGTTGAGCACGTCGGCGAGGTTGTAGACGATGTTCAGGGCGTTCGAACTGTCTGCCGGGTTGCCCCCCGTCAGATACCCAAGGAAATAGCCAATCGGATAGACCGCCCAGCCAAACACCACGATCAGCCGCATGGTCTGGTAAGCGGACTGCACCGAGGCTGGCGCGTGGGCGGCACTCATCCGGCTCGCCTCGCCCGCGAAGATCTCATAAATCACGAAGAGCCAGCCGCCCATGCTTACGATAAAAGCCGGCCACACGCCCAGGTAACCGGCTTCGCCGAGGTAACCGAATACCAACATGACGAAGATGCCGACCATCAATCGCCAGAAAATGCCAACCGGCGGCTTCGCGATGGCCGACAGAATCAGGTAGAACTCGGTGATTAGCAGCGGCACGGTAATCAGCCAGTCGATGTAACGAAACACCGTCGGCGTGCTGCCGGTCGTGACCCACACGTCGCGCATGTAAAAGTAGTGCACGGCGGCAACCAGCGTGACCAGGCCAGAGACGGTCAGCGACGTCTTCCACTTTCCCGCAACCCGCTGTGTCTCGAGGAAAAAGAAAGCGGTGGCGGCGACCAGGGCCATCGAAATGAGCCAGAACGAAATACCGACAAAGTCGTCGGGGCGTAGGACGGTTCCGGCTTCGGCGTAGGCAATACCAGGTGTGGCGAGGGCCGCCAGGCAGGCGACTCCTCGAATGAGAACGGCCATTGTGGATACTCCAGTGATGAGACGTGATGACGAAGTACGCTGTAAGTTAGCGGTTAAGACGCCGACGCTACGAGGTCAGGTTCAGCGGGAACTCTGGCAGCACAGGCGGTGACGCCTGAGGAATCGGGCGGTAAACCGGCGGAATTCGAGGGCTAACGTGGGGAAGGAAGCGTCGTCGGCGCGCTCACCGGCGCCGAAGCCGCCATCGTCGTCAACCGAGGGATCCGGTGCCGATTCGGGTGTCGAGGTGCCGTCCCCAGGTCAGCGCCGCGGCTGAGAACGGGCCTGATGTTGACTCGGGGGGCCGCCCATATTGCTTATCGTCTCATCAGCATGAGCAGAAATGACACCAGGACGTGTCGTGCGGTCATGACGTCAACCTCATAATGAAGGCCTTAACGCGCGATCGTGCCCTTGAAGCTGATGCGAATCTGGGGTCCGACCTTCAGCATGCCCAGGAACACGGCCGGCGGTTCCAGGTTGAACGTCGCGAACTCGAGACGCGTGTTGCCCTCGACCAGCACGCCCTTGTCGGAGGACGTGAGTGTCACCGGCATGTTCACGGGCTTCGATACACCGGTGATCGTCATCGTGCCGGTGGCCTGCGCTTGTGCGCCGGCTACGGCATACTTCTCGAGGCGATAGACGATCTCGGGGAATTCACCCGACTTCATTGTCTCGTTCAGGTGCTGCGTCATCTCGTCGTTGGGGCACTTGAAGGCCGTGAGCGGCACGGTGACCGTGGCGGCCTGCACGCCGGTGGCGAAGCCCGGCACCGGCGCGGCGGATGTCGCCGGCGTGACTGCGATCACGCCCTGCGCCGTGCACGTCCAGTTGCGCACGGTCGAACTACCCGACACCGTGAACTCTACGGTGGACGACTGTGCCGCCGCGCCCGCGCCGTGAAAGACGACGAACGCGACGCCGAACACGAGGGCCCGCCGGGTCATAGCCCGAACCCCTGACGGTTGTCCCGCATCATGATTGGCGTGGCTCCCGGCATGACGGACTGCGGCCCGATCTGAGCGAGCGTCGCCGTGCGGGCCTGCCGCATGACCATCGTGAACTCCTCCAGCAGCAGCGTGATCACCTTGTCGACGCCTTGCTGGCCAAACGCGCCGAGGCCCCACACGTATGGCCGGCCGACGCCCACGGCGGTGGCGCCAAGCGCGAGCGCCTTGAAGATGTCCGCGCCACGTCGCACGCCGCTGTCGATCATCACCGGCACGCGGCCCTTCACGCCTGCGACGACCTCGGGCAGGCTGTCGATCGTGCCGCGCAGGCTGTTCTCGGCGCGCCCTCCGTGGTTCGAGACCAGCACGCCGTCGGCGCCGTGGAGCACAGCGAGTTCCGCGTCCTCGCGCGTGACGATGCCCTTCAGCACGACCTTCATCTTTCCGGCGTCCTTCAGGCGCTTGACGTAGTCCCAGTCGAAGGCTGGGCGCGGACCCGGCGGGCCCTGCACGCCGCGATGCATCGGGCGCTGGTAGCCCGGCTGATGGTTGTGGCAGCTCTGGCAGAGCGGCCGGCTGTAGCCCTCGCTGCCTTGCGAGCGACGCGACAGCTCACGGTTGCTGCCGCCAAGCAGATCGATGGTCCAAACCAGGACGGGGCAGCCTGCGGCGGCCACTTTCTCGATCGTGCGCTTGTTGACGTCCCAGTCCTGATTCGCATAGAGCTGGAACCAGTGCGGCTCGCCCCGGGCTTCGGCAATCGCCTCGTAGGACTGTGAACTCTGGTGCGACTGGATCTGCAGGACGCCGCGCGCCCGGGCCGCCCGCGCCGCGCCGCTTTCGCCCTCGGTGTGATACGCCTCGAGCGCCGCGACCGGACACAGGAACAGCGGCGTCGCCCAGCGTTTGCCAAACAGCGACACCGACGTGTCGAGCTTGGGGACGTCCGGGCCCAGCCGTTTCGGACGAAGCGACAGCCGCTGGTAGCCCGCTCGATTCGCGTAGCGCGTCTCGAAGTCGTCGACGCCCATGTGGATGTAGTTCCAGTGCTGCGGCAGTGTGTTGGCATGGGCGACCGTCTCGAAGTCCCAAACGTTGATCGCGTCACCGGGCGCGTCGATCAACTGTCCGGTCAGATGCACATCGAGCGCATTGGGCGTCGGCGATTGCGGTGCGCCGGCCTGCGGCATAGACGATCGCATCGGCCGCATCGCTGGCAGCTGGAACGCCTGGCCGCAGTCGGCACAGACCATCCGCGTGGCCCGCCCGCTGGCGCTCTGGTCACGCGCCAATATTCGGTCGACTTCCCGCTGCCAGGCGGGCGACAGGCCAGGGTAGGCCATCGCCAGCAGGGGACTCCCGGCCAGCATCTTGAAGAAGTGGCGGCGACTGGTGCCAGTCTGTTGCTCGTCCGCCCGCGCCTGTTGCTTGATCATGTGCGTGCTCCCTTGAAGCGCGCCGGGCCACGAGGGGCCGGGTCGCCAGTCACTCAGCGCCGAAAGTGTAGCCGATCCGTCGGCTCGTCAGCACCCCAGTCACCGAACACGCTGCGCGGTCGCCGCCGTCCGCGCCGACGCCCACGCCTGTCGCGCCGACCCAGTGCCGCACGGAGGGCGACCGCCTGGTCTCCGTCGGCCGCACCTCGGCGACCGGCGCCTTCACCCACGCGCCGTTCGACGTCGCTGACGTGGCGATCATCACCAACGGTGTAGAGACCAACGACCCGCGCTTCTCGTATGCCTGGATCAAGAATCGCGGCGCGTCAATCAACGTCTACGTGCCGGCGGACGGGGTGTTGATCAAGGTCCGGCACAAGGCGCCGAACCTGCCGATTTTTGCCAGCGACGACTTCGACCTGATCTTCCTGGCGGCGTGCGATCCCGCTCGCCCCGTCGAGCGGGCCTCGCAATTCCGCTTCAATCACATCACCGATCTGCGTCCCGACATCAAGGCCGCGTATGGTTTCGGATCACTGCCGGCCCCGGACCTGTCGGTCACGCCAGTCATCGAGTACAAAGAACGCCAGATTCCGACCGTCAAAATCGCGGTGAAGGCCGGCGAGCTGCTGGGCACCAGCCGCGGCCCGCAGAGCCGGAGCCCGTCCGGCGTCGCGGGCCCTGCAGGCATTTAATCGGTGCCTGGTCGGTGTTTAATCGGTGGCCGTATTTTGTATTTTCTTTATACTCACGCCATGCGTCACGCTCTTGCGCTCCTGATCGCGATCTCGACGACGGCGTCAATGTTGGCGGCTCCATCCGCGGAAGTGCTTCGCGTCCGTGAATGGCGGGCGAAGAACGAGAAGCAGATCCTCGCCGAATTGATGCAGTTGATCGCGTTGCCAAACCTCGCCGCGAATCGCGCCGACATCCGGAAAAACGCAGAGCTGTTGACCACGATGTTCGAGAAGCGTGGGTTCGCAGTGACGCTGTTCGAGACCAAAGGCAACCCGGTCATTTACGCCCGCAAGACCGCGGTGGCGGCGAAGGGAACGCTGACGTTCTATATCCACTACGACGGCCAGGCGAGCGATCCGAAAGAATGGACCCGCGGCGCGCCGTACGTTCCTGCCGCGTACCTGGGGGATACGCGCGTGGATCTGCAGTCGATCACCGGGCCGATCGATCCCGACTTGCGGATCTATGGTCGCTCCACCTCCGACGATAAAGGACCAATCGTCGCGTTTCTCGCGGCCATCGATGGACTCGCGTCGGCGAAGGTCATCCTGCCGTGGAATGTCAATGTCGTGCTTGATGGCGAAGAGGAAGGCGGTTCACCGAACTTCACGCCCGCGATGAAGGAGCACGCTGATAAGGTGCGCGCCGATCTGGCGGTGATTGTCGACAGTCCGCGCCATCCAAGCGGCCTGCCAACGGTCTATTACGGTAGCCGCGGCGGCGCGAGCGCCGTGATCAAGGTCTACGGCGCCAACGGCGACTTGCACAGCGGCAACTACGGCAACTTCGTCACCGATCCGACCATGGCACTGGCGAAGCTACTGGCGTCGATGAAGGACAACAAGAACCACGTCGTCATCAAGAACTTTTACGACGACGTGGTGCCGCTGACCGTGGCGGAGCAGCGCGCGGTTGGCGATATCCCGAACGTGGATGCGAAGCTGCTCGAGGAATTCGGATTAATGCGTCAGGAGCATCCGGCGAGCCGGATCGAGCTGCAGCACAATCGCCCGACCCTCAGCGTGCTGGGTATCGAATCAGGCAATGTCTACACCGGGACCCGGTCGGCGATTCCGGGATCGGCGTCCGCGCGCATCGAGATGCGTCTCGTCAATGGCTTGAGCGCCGCGAAACAGCTCGATCGTCTCGAAGCCCACGTGCGTGAGCAGGGCTTCCACGTCCTCACCCAGGAGCCGGATGCCGCGACGCGGCGAAAGTATCCGTTGATCGCGCGCCTGACCCGCAGTGCCGGCGGCTACGGCATCGCCAAGACTTCGCTGGAGGATCCGCGCACGGCGATCGCCGCCAACGCGATCCGCGCGCTCGATCAGCGGCTGGTGCAGATGCCGACGATCGGCGGCAGCCTGCCGTTCTCGACCTTCAGCGATACGCTGGCCATGCCGACGATCGGGCTGGCGGTGGTGAACTTCGACAACAACCAGCACGCCGCGAATGAAAACATTCGCGTCGGCCACTTCTGGGAAGCGATCGATATCTTTGCGGCCTTGCTGACGATGTCGAAGTAGGCGCGGACCTTAGTCCGCCCGACAGAACGCGGCCAAAGCGGGCCGCAAAGGCCTCGACCCGTTCCGCCAGGCTATCGTCGGGGTCAAGGGTGGCCAGCTGTTCGATGGTTATCGGCCTTGAAAACAGCCGGGCGATGACGCGCTCGAGTCCGGCGGCGTCCCTGCGGCACAGCGCGAGGAGACGGCTGATCCGCGCGGCTCCGATCGATGGGGGTGATGGCGAAGTGGGGACCGTCAATGCCCTCCGCCGGACAGCGGGGAAAAGAGGGGACCCGCAGTTGACACTGCCTTCCGCAAGGGTGGCGCAGGTAAGTAGTCGATGATCGACAGCTTGCCTACGGCTGCGGCATCGCTTACGCTGAGGCCATGTATGCCACGGCGATGCTGTATCTTGAGAGTCGGTCTTGACACGTGCATCCTGAAGCTGGCCACCTTCACGCGCCCCAACCTCGCGTCGGCACCGATCTATGAACTGGCCCTTCAATCACGAAGGCTCTGAACTCGCTTGAAGAACTTGATCATTGCGATTGATGGGCCGTCGGGCGCCGGCAAGGGCACCCTGGCCCGCACGCTCGCGACGCGCTTGGGCTATTTGCACGTCGACACCGGGGCGATGTATCGCTCGGTGGCGTGGAAGGCTGCCCACGACGGGCTGTCGCTCGATGACGAAGACGCCGTTGCGACCATGGCCGAGCGCGCGGTGCTGGAGCAGCACGGCGGCACCGTCACGATTGACGGTCAGGATGTCACCCGGGCCATCCGCACCCCGGAGGCCGACAAGGCTGCGGCCGACGTAGCCCGCCTGCCGCGCGTGCGCGAGGTGCTGGTCGCCCGCCAGCGGGCGCTTGGCGCCAACGGCAACGTGGTGATGGAAGGCCGCGACATTGGGACCGTGGTGTTCCCCACCGCCGACATGAAGATCTATCTCGACGCCTCGGCCGAGGAGCGGGCCCGGCGTCGGTCCTCGGATACGGCGCACACTGGAGGCCAGGACACCCTGGCCAACGTGCAAAGTGAGCTGGTGGCGCGCGACAAGACCGATTCGACCCGTGCGGTCGCACCGCTCACGCTCGCGCCCGATGCCGTCTACATCGACACCACCGAGATGCCGATCGAGGTGGTCGTCAATCACGTGATGATGTTGCTGCTCGACAAGATCGAGATCTGATGACCCCCGACGAGTTCCGCCAGGCCGGCCACGCGCTGATCGACTGGCTTGCCGACTATCGGGCCACCGTCGAGTCGCGCCCGGTCATGGCGCAGTCGGCGCCTGGTGAGATCAAGGCGATGCTGCCACCAGCGCCGCCCAAGCGGGGCGAGCCGTTCGCGGCGATTGCGGCGGACATCGATCGCGTCGTGATGCCGGGTATTACGCACTGGCAGCATCCCCGGTTCTTCGGCTACTTTCCGTCGAATGGCATGTTCGCCAGCCTGCTGGGCGACCTGCTCAGTTCCGGCCTCGGCGTGATCGGCCTCGCCTGGCAGTCGAGTCCGGCGCTGACCGAAGTGGAAGAGGTCACCGTCGACTGGATGCGCCAGATGCTTGGCCTGTCACCGGCGTGGAGTGGCGTGCTGAATGACACCGCGTCGACCAGTTCGCTGGTGGCACTGCTGTGCGCGCGCGAGCGAACGACGCACTACAGCCTCAGCCGCGGCGGCCTGCAGGCTGAAGCCAAGCCGTTGATCGTCTACACCTCGGCGCACAGTCACAGCTCGGTGGAAAAGGCCGCGCTACTCGCCGGTTTCGGCCGCGAGCACGTACGCATGGTGCCCCACGACACGGCCTACGCCATGCGGCCCTACGCGCTCGATGCGCTAATCCAGGCCGACCTTGCCGCCGGCAATCAACCCTGCGCCGTGGTCCTCACGACGGGGACGACGACCTCGACGGCGCTGGACCCGATCGCCGCGATCGCGCCGATCACGACAAAGCATGGTCTCTGGCTGCATGTCGATGCTGCCATGGCCGGCTCAGCGATGATCCTGCCGGAGTGCCGCTTCATGTGGGACGGCGTCGAGCAGGCCGACTCGCTGATCGTCAACGCGCACAAGTGGCTGGGCGCCGTGTTCGACTGCACGCTCTATTTCGTTCGAGATCCGGAACACCTGGTGCGGGTGATGTCGACCAACCCGAGTTACCTGCAGACCGCTGCCGATGGCCGCGTCAAGAACTACCGTGACTGGGGCTTGCCGCTCGGCCGGCGCTTCCGCGCGCTGAAGCTGTGGTTCCTGATTCGCGAGCAGGGGGTGGAAGGGCTGCAGTCACGCTTGCGCCGCGACCTCGCTAACGCCGAGTGGCTCGAGGGACAGATCAAGGCCACGCCCGGTTGGAAAGTCCTGGCGCCGGTGCCGCTGCAAACGTTGTGTGTCCGTCACGAGCCGGGTTGGCTCACTGATGAAGCACTCGACTTGCATACGCAAGCCTGGGTGGCCCGCGTGAATCAATCTGGCGCGGCGTACCTGACACCGGCCATGCTCGACGGCCGCTGGACGGTGCGCGTCTCGATCGGCGCGGAGCAGACCGAACGCGTCCATGTCGAACAACTCTGGGCGCTGATGCAAACGGCCGTGAAGACCCCATGAAAACATTCAATGTCATGAATCCTGCGACCGGCGCCAGCGTCGGCACGGTCCTTAACGCCAACGCCGACGATGCGCGCGCGGCGATCGAACGCGCGGTCGCGGCTTTTCCAATCTGGAAGGCCAGCACCGCGTTCGAGCGCTCCAACCTTCTGCGCCGCTGGCGTGATCTCATCCTGAAGAACGAAGACGCGATCGCCCGCCTGATGACGAGCGAGATGGGGAAGCCCATTACCGAGTCGCGCGGCGAGGTGAAGTACGCCGCCGGGTTCGTCGACTGGTACGCCGAGGAAGGCAAGCGCGCCTACGGCGACATCGTGCCGAGTCACGTGGCGAACAAACGCCTGCTCGTGATCCGTCAGCCGGTTGGCCCGGTCTATGCGGTGACGCCGTGGAACTTTCCCGCGGCGATGGTTACGCGCAAAGTCGCACCGGCGCTGGCCGCCGGATGCACCGTGGTACTGAAGCCCGCCGAGCAGTCACCGCTGACCGCAGTGTTGCTCGCCGAGCTATGGATCGAAGCCGGCGGACCCGCGGACGTGTTCCAGGTGCTGACCACCGCCGATCCGGTCGCGGTCTCTGAGCCGTTCTTCGCTGATGCCCGTGTGCGCAAGCTGACCTTCACCGGCAGCACCGAGGTGGGGAAGCTGCTCTACGCGCAGGCCGCGCGGACGGTGAAGCGCGTCTCGCTCGAGCTCGGTGGCCATGCGCCCTTCCTCGTGTTCGAGGACGCTGAGATCGCTGCCGCCGTGGCGCAGGTCATGGCCACCAAGTTCCGCACCGCCGGGCAGACCTGCGTGTGCGCCAATCGCATCTACGTGCACGAATCGATTCGCGACGCCTTTGTCGAGAAAATGTCCGACGCCGTGCGTGCGCTGCGCGTCGGTGACCCGACAGACGACACGACGCAAGTCGGTCCTCTCGTCGATCGCGCCGGATTGGACAAGGTGGCGGCGCACGTCGCCGATGCCGTCGCGAAGGGCGCGCGTGCGGTCGTCGGTGGCCAGGCGGGGCAGGGCCTGTTCTTCGCACCGACGCTGCTGGTGGATGTTGCGGCCGGCATGCGCATCCTTGATGAGGAAACGTTTGGCCCCGTCGCGCCAGTGGTCGGCTTTAGGTCAGAGGCTGATGTGATCGCGGCCGCCAACAACACGCCGTACGGCCTGGCCGCGTACCTCTGGACCCGCGATCTCGGCCGTGCGTTTCGCGTCTCCGAGGCATTGGACTACGGGATCGTCGGGGTCAACGACGGCTTGCCGGCGACGCCCCACGCGCCGTTTGGCGGCGTGAAGGCGTCGGGCGTTGGTCGTGAGGGCGGGCGCTGGGGCCTCGAGGAGTATCTCGAGGTGAAGTACGTGTCGATTGCGCTGCCTTAGGCGGCACTAAAGTTCCGCCCTTCTGGCACGCTACTCGTCGTCTTCGAAGTCGTCTTTCGAACTCGGATCGAACTCCCACCGGTGGGTGTCGCGCTCGGCGATCTCCGCGCCGCCCTGCAGTTCTTCGTCGTCTGCGTATTCCACGTCAAGCGCGCGGCCGATTTCATCGACGACGTCACCGCCGGTGAGCCGGGGGCTGGCACTGTTGTTCTTCTTGAGGGTGTCGCGCAATTCCTCGCCACCGGAGTGTGCGGCCGAGGCGAGGCTCGCCATTCCCAAGAAGCTGGATGGAATGCCGTGGATATCGGCCACGGTCTTCCGCGGCCGGTCGAGGTTAGGTTTCTTGGTCGCCGCCACCTTTGGAGCCTTCTTGACCACCTTCCGGGCGGCCTTCTTAGGCTTGGCGGCTTTTCGGGCGGGCTTGCGCGCCGCTTTCTTGGCCGTTTTCTTGGCTGTTTTCTTCACGGCCTTGCGGGCGGCAGCCTTGGGCACTGGCTTCTTTTTGGCCTTCCTAGCAACCTTCTTGGTGGGCCGTGCGGGCTTCTTGCGGGCCATGAATAATCCTCCCGGATTCTTGACAGTTTGCGCTAAGTGACGTAACCTCCATCGGTTACGCGGGACGCTGGTTTCCAGTTCACTTCACAAGCAACGCTGTGATCACGCCGCCGGCACCCTGACAGTAGCAAATCTGAGAGTAAAGGACACGCACCGATAATGGCAATTTCGCAAGACCAACAAACTCCCGTCACAGAACCAGGCGCGGCGACCCCCGCGGCCCGGGTACCGGGGAAGCAGACGCTGAAGACCACGTCACCCTGGGGTCGTGACGACGAGACCGCCCCCGAAGAGTTTGCCCGCCTGCTCGACCTTTACGATAGCAGCTTCCGCAACCTCGCGGAAGGTGAAGTCGTCAAGGGCACCGTTCTCAGGGTGACCGCCAACGAAGTCGTCATCGACGTCGGCTACAAGTCAGAAGGCGTCATCGCCGTCGAAGAGTTCCTCGACGAAATCGGCCAGGTCATCGTTCGTGAGGGCGACGTCGTCGACGTGCTGCTCGAGCGCACCGAAGACCGCGAAGGCCACATCGTCCTCTCGCGCGAAAAAGCCGAGAAGATGAAGATTTGGGATGAAGTCGAGCGCGCCTTCCAGGAACGGAAGGTCGTGATCGGCCGCGTCGTCGAGCGGATCAAGGGCGGTCTTGCGGTGGACATCGGCGTCCGCGCGTTCCTGCCCGGCAGCCAGATCGACGTTCGCCCGGTGCGTAACCTGGATGCCCTCAAGGGCCAGGAACTGCGCATGCGCGTGATCAAGGTCAACAAGAAGCGCGGCAACATCGTGCTCTCGCGCAAGGTTCTGCTCGAAGAGGAGAACGCCGAGAAGAAGAAGTCGACGCTCGAGACGCTCGCCGAGGGCAAGGTCCTGCGCGGCGTGGTCAAGAACATCCCCGACTACGGTGCGTCACCCCGATCGCCAACACGCCCCTGTTCGTGGCGCGCTGCGTCAATGGCGTCCAGACCGTCTCCGCAACGGTGACGGCGGGTACCTGGTATCAGGTGCTCGTGGTGGGCGGCATCGGCGTC
>SXGT01870598.1_pt1 | contig 20147 bp, 18 predicted proteins | sample 3176221 | NCBI WGS metagenome assembly SXGT01 (sample SAMN11356862, study PRJNA531348) | freshwater metagenome | isolation source: freshwater sample F1-120 | place: China: Fuxian Lake, Yuxi | collected 2017-12-25
CATGATGCCGATGCCGCCGACGAAGAGCGAGATCGACGCGATGATGCCGATGAGGAACTGCATGGTGCGCGTCATGACGACGGCAATCTCGGCCATTTCCTGCACGCTGCTGACGTCAAAGTCTTCGAGCCCTTCCTTGACTCGGCGTTTTTCGCGAAGGATACGAGTGATGTCTGCCTTGGTCTTGTCGAGCTTGTCCACGTGATCCACGGAGGTGAGGAGCATGCTCAAGCTTTCGTCGCCGACGAGTTTGCGCTGAAGGGTGTTGATGGGCAGAAAAATCTGATCGTCCTGGTCGCCGCCAATCGGCGATCGGCCTTTGCCCTCGACGACGCCGACGATGCGCAAGGTGAGGCGATCGACCCGAATCAACTGCCCGACGGGGTTGGGCATGTCAGGGAACAACTTCTCGCGCACGGTGGGTGCGATGACGCAAACGGCGGCCTGCTTTTTCATATCCTCCTCGCTGATGAATCGGCCATATTGAACGACCCAGGTCCGCACTTTCTGCATATCGGGACTGGTGCCGACCACCATGGTGACGCAGTTGCGCGTCCGCGTCGAGACGGATCGAACCGTCGCCTGGACTTCAGCCAGGCCTGTGGTGCTGGATCGCAGTTGCCTGCGGAGGACGGTTGCTTCTTCATTGGTCAACGGCTTGATGTCGGCGAGCGTGCCGTTCTGGGTGCGTGCGCCGGCGCGGATGATGATGAGCGTCTTGCCGACGTTGTCGAGGCGTTCGTCGAGTTTCTGGCGGGCGCCGCCTGCGGCAGAGACCATAGAAATCACCGCGCCCGTACCGATGATGATGCCGAGGCTCGTCAATGCCGATCGCCCCTTGTGAATCACAAGGGCATTGAGGGCGATACGGAGAGCGGCAAGAAGGTTCATGGTCCACCCCGACCTGTTGTTGCGGCTTGTGGTTGAGCATTCGCCGGAACGAAGGCCCCAACCCAAGCGGCGCTCATGATGCCGCGCTATACACGGGCAGCTGCGCCGTCACGTTGAGAGCCGGCAGCGGGCCGCGCCGGAAATCGTTGGCGATGACGCCGTCGCGGACGGTGATCTGTCGCGGGGCCCGCTCGGCGACGGCGGCGTCGTGCGTCACCATCACGATCGTCTGCTTCAATTCTCGATTCAAGCGCTCAAACTCCGCGAGAATCTCTTGCCCCGTCTTCGAATCCAGATTGCCCGTCGGTTCATCCGCGAACAAGATCTGCGGATCGTTCACCAGCGCCCGCGCAATCGCAGCCCGCTGTTGTTGGCCGCCGGACATCTGGTTCGGCATGTGAAACGCACGGTGCGACAGGCCGACAAGATCGAGCATGCGCAGCGCCTTCTCGCGCCGGCGGGACGGCGACAGACCGGAGTAGATCAGCGGCATCTCGACGTTGTCCAGGGCGCTCATGCGCTTGAGCAGATTGAAGCCCTGAAAGACAAACCCAAGCTTACGATTTCGCAGCAGCGCGAGGGCCGACTTGCTCATGCGCTGCACGTTCTCGCCGTCGAGATAGTATTCCCCTTCGGTGGGACGATCGAGACAGCCGAGGATGTTCATGAGGGTGGATTTGCCCGATCCGCTCGAGCCGCGGATGGTGACAAACTCGCCGGCCTGGATCTTGAGCGAGACGCCGTTCAGGGCTCGCACCTCGGCGGCGCCTGGGTCGTAAATCTTGGCGATGTTGACGAGTTCGATGACGATGCGCATAGGTGAAAACGCGTTCTATTGAGTATCCCGCGTCCATCGAGGACAGGGGGCGACGTTAGAGTTTCACATTGGCCGGTTGATCGAAGAACCCTGGCGCTCGCGCCGGCGGGGCCTTGATGATGACGCGGAGAGACTGCGAGGGCGTAAGGCCGGGCTCCCATTCGAGGATTTCGTTGCCTTCGCTGTCCTTGAGCGCAACTTCGCCCGCCTTGGCGACGATGCGGACAAACACGGGGGCCGGTTGCTGGGCCGACTCATCCCAGGTCCAGACGGTGTGCCAGGACTTCGCGTCGGGGCGTTTTTTCCAGTCGGCAACGCGCTTTCGAGCCGCGGACGATTGATAGGCCTCCTCGAGCGTGAAGTTCAAGGCCTCGGCGGGGACGCACCAGACGTCCTTGTGCTCGATCCGGACGATATCGATGGACGCCGTCATGCCGGGGCGAAGCTGCCATTCGCCGCTTTTGGGATCCGCGCGATTCTCGACCTTGATCACGGTGTCGTAGTAGACGGCCCCCTTGATGCTGGTGGCGAGGGGACGGATCTCGGTGACGATGCCGTTGAAGTCGCTGTCCTCGTCGTTGAAATCCTTGATCTTGAAGTGGGCGGTGAGATCGCGTTTGATTTTGTTGATATCCCCCTCGGCAACCTGGGCATGGACTTCGACGATGCCAAGGTTTCCGGCCAGGATAAAGAGCGGCCCGCTCTGGGGGCCGACCATTTGGCCTTCGTTCACTTTGCGATCAAGGATGAGGAATTCCCGTTTCGGCAACCCCGGGGACAGATAGGACAGGCCGGGGACGCGAATGCGCGTCATGTTGCGAACCAGCTCGGCCTCCCTGTGAGCGGTCTGTGCGGCCTGTTTTCTGGCGAGGGCGACATCGATGCCGGCCTCGGCCGCCTTGACGCCCGCCTTGGCGGACTCAAGCTGAACGATGGCCAATTCGCGTTCGGTGCGGAATCCGCCGGCCTTGGCAAGATCGTTCTGGATCGTCAGGTTGCGGTCGGCCCCTTCCCGGTTCGCGATGGCCTGCGCCAGGGCGGCGCGGGCTTGCAAAATGGCGGCCTCCGCAACCTTGATGCCGTTGCTGGCTTCCTCGATCTTCAGGACGATCTGGCGATCATCGAGCTGCGCCAGCTCCTTGCCTTCCAGAACGGTATCGCCAATGCGCCCGAAGATGCGCACGATAGTTCCGGGAGTCTCGCCGCTCACCACGACCGTTTCGCGCGGCTCCACGAGACCTGTCGCGCTGACGACGTCGCGCATGGTCGTGCGGCGGACGACGGCGAACGTAAGAGATTTCTCGGATAAGGGCTGCACGCCGATGCCGACCAGCCAATAATAGAGTCCAGCCGCGATTACCGAGATGCCACCAAGGACCAACAGCCACTTTTTCACGTGTTGCAACCTTGCTGTGATGCGTGGAAATTGCCTGCTCTTTCTAATCATCGCCCTTTTGAAGCAACGGGCTGAGAGAGGGGGGCGGCTTCCGCACGCACCGGCGCAAGCCTCCTCACGTAGGTTACACATAACCAGCACATTCGGCAGGTCCGATGCGGAAATTCGCGCGAAATGGGTAAGCTGTGTGGGTCAGCACGACCTCGGCAGCAGGCATTGCATCTTATCGGGGAAACCGCGTACAATCCCCTCCTTGCTCTCGCACCTGGTGGGAGAGAGCGAAGGCCCCAAGGAAGGAGCCTGCCTTGTCTGCCGTTCCGCCATCGATCCACGCAGCCTCCGAATCGTTCGCGCCGGCCGAGCACAATCCGCCAGCCTTGCTCGGTTTGCCGCGGCTCTCCGTCGTGATCGTGAACTACCGGCAATGGGACAAGACCGAGGAACTCGTGAGGCACCTGCAGACATCGGTCGCGCTGCGGCGCGGCGATGCCGAGATTGTGATCGTCGATAACCACTCCCCCCCGCATCCTATCGTCAAACGACTACGCCGGCAGCCGCACGTGTCGCTGCGCCGCTGGCCCCGCAACCGCGGTTTTGCCCGCGCGGTCAATGAGGGCTGCCGGCTCAGCCAGGGCGACTGGTTCTTGTTGTTGAATCCCGATACGACTCCCGCGGAAGAATTCCTGGACGGGGTGATGACGCTTCTTGAAGGGCTGGAAGCCAACGCCGGCATTGTTGGCTTCCACCTGCGCAATAGCGACGGCACGCGCCAGCACTCGGCGGGACCGTTTCCCACGCTCTGGTCCACGCTCGCGCGCATTGTGTTGCCTCGCAGCCGGCGCAAGTATCAAGCCTTGCGAACCCCGCAGCGCTGCCAGGTTGCCTGGGTGACCGGCTGCTGCCTGCTGGTGCGTCGGGAATGCCTGCGCGACCTTGGCGGGCTGGATGAAGATTACTTCCTCTATTACGAGGACGTCGATCTATGTCGCCGCGCTCACCAGCGCGGCTGGTCGGTCTGGTACGACCCGAACCTGCATGTCGTGCATCATCATCCCCTGCATCAACGCGCCGTTCCCGCGGTATTACGGATGGTCACCCGGCACTCGCTGATGACGTATGCGGCAAAACATTGGCCGGCGTGGCAGTTTCGCATGCTGACCCACATCGTGCAGAGTGAAACTGCGCTGCGGCGGCTGCGCGCCTGGTGGAGCGGCGATGGACAGGACGCCAAACTACTCGCCACGCTCACCGACATTTGCCGCGATCTACGCAGCGGCAGGCGCGTGGATGCCGAAAAACGCATCGAAGATGCGATTCGCCACCGCGATGTGCGCATCGGCGTCTAGGGCGCTGTCACGTGAGGACTGATGGATTGGGAAGGTAACCGGCACCCTCCGTGTGCCGGCCTCCGCACACGGAGGGTGCGGGCTACGATTGCCGGACCCCTCACCCAACGATTGACAGAGCACCAGGGCTTCCCCTTGACACGAAACGTGGTTTTCGGCGACATTATGCGCCGCTCACAGCGGGAGCCTTGAGATTTTAGCGTGAATGCCAGGCTGAAAGAGGCCTTTACGGAAAGGAAACTCATGAAACGCTTCGTCTTGTTTGCCGTCGCTTTGACGTTTGCCATCTGTTTGCCTCGCGTTGGTCTGTCGCAAAACAAGGTCACGCGCAGCATCACCAACGACGCGATCGAAAAGATCTTGCAGGGGCTCGACCTCAAGTACCAGAAAGGGGAGCGCAAGGACAAGGACAACAACGTCGTGTACTTCGACTTCCAGCGTGGCGACTCCAAGGTCCGCCTCTTGAACTATGGCACCGATCTGTGGCTCGAATCCACGACCGACAAGAAGGTTCGGCTGGAGGAGATCAACCGCTGGAATGCCGAGGCGAAGTTTAGCCGACTGGTGCTGATCGAGGAGAAGGACAAGACGGTCCTGTCACTCGAATCGCAGCTGGATTGCCTGGGGGGCGTAACGGAGGCGATGATCAAACAATACATCAACCGCTTCGACGAGGATGCGAAGAAGTTTGCCAAGTTCGTGAAATAACTGCTTGAAGCCCAGAGAGGAGTGCAGCGAATCTCTGGGATTGAGCCACACGTAGCCAGGGATTCGCTGCGCTCATCTCTGGCCTAGAGGTGCATCATGCATCGATCACGGATGATCGCTTTCACGTTGGCCGCCCTTATTCTCGTTGCGTCGAGTGCACGAGCCCAGGACGACAAGGTCTTTCGCTCGCTGAGTCCCGAGGCGACCGAAGCCCTGCTGCAAGATCTCAAGATCGAGTTCAAGAAGACCTCCTCGAAGAAGGGGGACGAACACTACTACGACTTCGCGCGTGGCGCCTATCGCGTGCGGCTCACGCACTTCGCGGCCGACGAGATTTTGCTCGATTGCGTCTTCCGTGGTCTGCCGCTCGAAAAAGTCAATCAATGGAACACGCTGACGAAGTTCACGCGGGCTAACTGGCAGAAGGACCAGACCGGCGAGTTTTCGATTCTCGAGTACGGGCTCGATATCTCCGGGGGCATCACCTCTGGAACCTTCAAGCAATACCTCGCTCGCTATGAGGATGAGCTCAAGAAGTACGACAAGTTCATCACGGGCAATGCGCCGGACGACACCCTTCTTGCCGAGGTTTCCAATGACAAGATCGAGAACATCCTGAAGACGCAAGGCATCGCCTACAAGAAAAAAGCCAACGCCGCCGGCGTCATGATGTTCGACTTCGCGCTGGCGGACCATAACCTGCGGCTCTATAACTTTGGCGGCAAGGACCTGATGATCGACGTACACTTCAAGAAGGTCTCGCTGGAGGATGCCAACCGTTATAATTTCAATCGCAAGTTTGTGCGCGTCGTCAATTACAAGGGGAAGGACGTCGAGTACACCGCCCTCGAAGGCAATCTCGACTGCGAAGCCGGCGTCACGGAAGGCATGATCCGCCATTGGATCTTGTCATTCGGCGAAGACGTGCGCCACTTTGCCGACTACGCGAAGAAGGAGCAGACGCCCGAGAAGAAGTAGAGTGTTTTCGTTTAGCGCCCGCCAACGCCAGGCGGGCGCTAAACGAATCATCGGGGCTCGCCATGTCGCGCCGAAAAATACTAATCGTCTTCATCGGCCTGTCGCTGGTCGCCGTCGGCCTGGGTTTTTGTATCCCTCAGCACGAGCACGACCCGCTCGCCGAACGCATCCTCGCCTACCTCGATCTCTGCGGCGAGCAGCCTGGTGACAAGGCAATGAACTCGGATAAGCCAGCGACCATTCAAGTTGAAATTCGCGCCGTCAGCCTGCCCGCTTTCTCGAATCACGCCAAACAGGGCAAACCCGTTGCCGGGGTCGCAACGGACCTTTTGCATTTCCTTTCCGCAGTCCAAAATGTTCGCCGTGCCCATATAACGCAGTGGCCGAGACTCACGCTCTCGAACGGCCAACCGGCGGTGTGTGAGGCCCCCATGGTGCGAAGGGGAATAGGCAAGGACGGGGCAACTGTTCTCAAGTCTTATGGTTTCAGGTTTGACGCAACTCCAACGTTGCGCAAGGACGGCCGGATTCACTTGCAATTTGCCGCCGAATTGGCGTCGCCACCCGATAGGCACCTGCCGGAGAACGTAATGCACGCAAATGCATCCTTCGTACTCAACGATCAGCAAACCGGTGTCATAGGGGGCCTGAAGCGAGAGTGCATCGATCGAAGTGATTATCACGTCCCGATGTTAAGCGAGCTGCCCGCAATCGGCCCCTGGTTCCGCGTTCCGAGTGAGCGCGAAATCGATGAAGAGTTGTTTATCCTCGTTACCCCGAAGTTGGTGTTAGCGCCTTGAATTTCCGAAGTACGATGCACGCCTGTTCTTGGGACGCGGGCGCCAAACGAAGACTCATTTCACCAGCAAGTACACGCCAATCACCAGCACGGAGCCGTGGACGATTCGGCCGAACCACACGTCCGGCACGCGGCGGTTCAGGAGCACGCCGAGCAGCGTGCCGACGAGCACGATCGGCATGAAAGGCCAATCGGCAAGTAGTGTCGTTTCGCTGACCAACCCCTCGCGCCAGAACACGGGCATTTTCAGCAAATTGATCCAGAAGTAGAACATCGTCGTCGTGGCGACGAAGCGCCGGCTTTCCATTTTCTGCGTCAGCAGGTACATGCTCGTCAGCAATCCGCCGACATGCGACAGGGTTGAGACGAAGCCGGTCGCCAGGCCGACGAGGAAGCCGTGCCAGAAGCGGGGCTCGATCGGTTCGTCCCGTTTGAGCCATGCGCGCGTGAAATGCAAAAGGCTGAAGAAGACGGCCAGACCGCCGATGAGCCTGGTCAGCATCTCGTCGTTGATCGCGGAGAGCGCGAAGGCGCCGAGCACGATGCCCAGGATGCCGCCGGGCAGGAGATTGCGAAGGTTGACGACATCCCATTGCCGCCAGTAGGGAAAGAGCGCGATGGTATCGCAAAGGAGCAGCATGGGCAACATGCGGCCGACGGCAGGCTTGGCGCCGAAGAAGAGCGTCAGCATGGGACTGGTGAGGATGCCGATGCCGCCGCCAAAACCGGCCTTCGAGATGCCGATGAGTAGCGCCGCGCAGCCGAACGCGAGGTGTTCGTTGGCAATCAAGGGTGGGTCCGTGGTTAAGCCGCTTGCGGCGTAGCCTTTGCGGGGGGGGCGTGCGGCTGCTACGACGCAAGCGGCTTCATCGAGAGCCGATGGATTACAGGTCCTTCTTTTTGCCTTCGGGCATTTTGCTCGGCGCCGCGATGATTTCACCCGTCATCGGGGGTGCATTGCGGGTCCACGGCGCCCGGGTGTGACAGTGATTGTCGATCTCACAGTCGCAAACCCCGTGCGAGAAGCTCCTGCATTTGCAGCCGGCGAGGGAACCCACGAAAACGACAACAGCGAAGAACAACATCCAGCGACGCATGATCTATCCCCTTGTTGATGTCAGGTGAGCCTACAATCGGTAAACCAGGCAAGATTGCGGAAATCGCCAAGTTCGTAATCTTCATCGTCTGGGGAGCAATGCTCGCTTGAGGAATTATTCCGCGAAAACATAAACGCGCCAATCTTCGCAATCTCGGTAGAATCGATAAACTCGACCGGAGAGGAGTCACCCATGGATGCCGTGCTTTTGGCCGCCGGACTTGGAACGCGCCTTCGACCACATACCTTGACGACGCCGAAGCCGCTGCTGCCGGTGCAAGGGCGGCCCATTCTCGACTGGACGTTCGGCGCGCTGCCGAAGGCAGTCGATCGAGTTGTGGTGGTGACGCATTACCTCGCGGAGCAAGTGGATGCCTATCTTCGGCAGCAGACGCACTTCAAGGACTGGGTGACCGTCCCCCAGGGCGATCCCCAGGGGACCGGTGACGCCTTCCGCAAATGTCGGCCGCACATCCGCTCGGACAAGGTGATGGTCATCAATGGCGACGACCTGTTCGGCGCCGCCGACTTTGCGAAATTGGCTGAGTGCCCCGCCGGGGTGATCGTCACCGAGGTGCAGGAGCCGAAGAAGTTCGGCATCGCGTTTCTCAAGCCGGACGGGACGCTGGAGAAGCTGCTGGAGAAGCCCGACCTGCCTCCGCCGCAGCTTGCGAATACGGGGGCGTACGTCTTTCCGCGCGAGGTATTCGAGATCGAGATCACGCGTTCGCCGCGGGGGGAGTACGAGATAACCGACTACGTGACGAAGCTGGCGGCGAAGCAGCCGTTCCACGTCGTGCGCTCGACGTTCTGGTTCCCCATCGGCGACGAGCCGGCATGGAACGCGGCACAAAAGATGGACTTGAATGCCGTGCTGACCGCACAGAGATAAACCCCGCCGGCGTGCAGAGGGCTGGAACGACTGGGTGTGCCAACCGTTTCCAGAAGTCTGCGACTTGTGTAGCACAGGCATCTTGCCTGTGCTTGCAACTGAAAGCTGATATGTGCTCCCAGCACAGGCAAGATGCCTGCGCTACACGCACGGCTGGGTGCCTGAATCAGCGAGCACAGATGGAGCGACTACCGTGTATCACGCAATCTTTCTGACGACAGTCATCGCGTTCCCAGGCAACCCGCCTGTCATGTCCACTCTCGCCGGCACCGGCCAGCGCGGCCACACGGGCGATGGCGGCCTCGCCGGCAAAGCGACGTTGAGTGAGCCCTTTCACTGTGAGCTCGACCACAAGGGAAACCTCTATGTTGCCGAGGCGACCAACCATTGCATCCGCAAGGTGAACCTCAAGACAGGGATCATCTTCACGGTCGCAGGCAACGGCAAGAAAGGCTACACCGGCGACGGCGGCAAGGCGACCGACGCCACCTTCGACGAACCTTATGCCGTCGTTGTTGACAAGGACGACAACCTCTTCGTGGTCGACCGACTCAATGCGGTGATTCGCAAAGTGAATGGCAAGACCGGCATCGTCACCACCGTCGCAGGGACGGGGAAGAAAGGCTACTCCGGCGACGGCGGTAGGGCGACCGATGCTACCATGCGTGAACCCAACGATTGCTGCTTCGACGGCAAGGGCGGCTTGCTCATCGCCGACGTCGGCGACTGGCGCATCCGCCGGCTCGATCTCGACACCGGCGTCATCACCACCTTTGCAGGCATTGGCCGCGCCAAGATCGCCACCAAGGTCAAGATCGATCGCACCAGGTGCGGCGACGACGGCCGGGCTGACAAGGCACTCCTCGTCGGCGCTCGCGCCGTCTGCGTCGATGCCAAGGGCAATACCTTCATCTGCGAGCGCGAAGGAAGCGCCGTGCGCAAAGTTGACGCCAAGGGCATCATCACCACCATCGCCGGAACCGGTGAATGGGGCTACTCCGGCGACAAGGGCAACGCGTTGACGGCCGTCTTCGCGGGACCGAAGGGGATTCGCTGCGACAGCCACGGGGACATCTTCGTCGTCGATTGCGAAAATCACTGCGTGCGCAAGATCGACGCGAAGACCAACCTCGTGACAACGGTCGCCGGCGGGCAAAAGGGCAAAGGGGGCGACGACGGTCTCGCCACACAAGCCGGCATGGACCGGCCGCATGGCTGCATCATCGGCCGCGACGGCACAATTTACATCGCCGACAGCAATAATCACCGTGTCCGCGTCGTCCATACTGGTAGGTGAGTGGTGAGTGGTGAGTGGTTTCAAGCCCAGGGGCGAGTGAAGGGAGCGCCTGGGATCTTTTCGCAAGGAGTCTCCGCATGCGTCCTTTGATGGTAGTATTGATCACCGTGGTTGTCGTTTCCGCCGCTCATGCCGACGATTGGCCACAATGGCTGGGCCCCAAACGCGACAACGTCTGGCGGGAGAAAGGCATTCTCGAATCTTTCCCCAAGGATGGCCCGAAGGTTTTGTGGCGTGCGAAGGTCGCCAACGGTTTCTCCGGCCCCGCAGTCGCGGATGGGTTGGCATTCGTCACCGACTTCGTCTCCGACACCGACCTCCAGGAAGACAACTTCAAGCGCAAGAAATTCGTCGGCAAGGAACGCGTCCAATGTTTCGACGCCAAGACTGGCGTTTTCCAATGGAAGCATGAATATCCCTGCACCTATCACGTCTCCTATCCCAACGGCCCGCGCTGCACGCCCAACTACGACGCTGGCAAGGTTTACACCCTTGGCGCCGAGGGGGATCTCTTTTGCTTCGATGCCAGGACCGGCAAGATCGAGTGGTCGGTCGATTTCAAGAAAGCCTACGGCGTCAAGTCGCCGCTCTGGGGATTCGCAGCCCATCCGCTCATCGATGGCAATCGTCTGATCTGCCTGGTCGGCGGCGCGGGGAGCGTTGCCGTCGCTTTCGATAAGAGGACGGGCAAGGAACTCTGGAAGGCCCTGTCCGCAGATGAACCGGGCTACAGTCCGCCGACCATCGTCGAAGCGGCAGGCAAACGGCAACTGCTCATCTGGCATCCCGAATCGATCAACAGCCTCGATCCGGAGACCGGCAAGCTCTACTGGTCGATCCCGCAGGAAACCGCCAACGGCACCTCCATCATGGCCCCGCGCGTCCTCGACGGCCAACTTTTCATCGGCGCCTGGCAGCGCAAGGGGGGCCTCTTCAAGCTCGATGCCGACAAACCTGGCGCCACGCAGGTCTGGAAAGGCAACCGCGATAGCTCCGTTTACCCGGTCAATAACACGCCGTTCCTCGAAAATGGCCACATCTACGGCGTCTGCACCGACGGTGAATTGCGCTGCGTCGATATGAAGACCGGCGAGCGCAAGTGGGTTTCCTACAAACCGGTGGCGGGCGAAGAGACGCAAAGCGGCACCGCCCACCTCATCAAACACGAAGACCGTTTCTTCATCGTCGCGGAAACGGGGCACCTCATCATCGCCAAGCTCAGCCCCAAAGGATATGAAGAGATTAGCCGCTGGCAGATGCAGACGCCCACCGCCAAGGCGTATGGCCGCGAGAGGTACTGGAGCCACCCGGCATTCGCGCAGCAGTGCGTGTTTGCGCGGAACGACAAGGAGTTAGTCTGCGTATCGCTGGCGAAATGACTCTCCCTCCCCTGGCGGGTAAAGGGAAGAATTTACGAAAGTTCTCGCTGATCCCCACCGGAGATAGAACCACGGGGAGCACGGGGAGGAGTATGAGATCGAGAGCAGAGAACACCCAAATGCGAGTTCGAAAGACATCCATGCGCGACCGTCACTCTGACCCTTTTCTCTCTTGTATTTCCCCGTGTTCCCCGTGCTCCCCGTGGTTTTTTTTGGAGTGGGGATGGGCGAGAGGTGTCGAACTTACGAAAGGCATAGCACCATGATGAAGCGCACTCTCGCAAGCCTTGTTCTCGCTGCCCTCGCGATTGCGGCCGTCCATGCCAAGGACGACTACGAACTTGGTCCCGATTCGAAGGAGCAGCCGGGGGTTCCCAAGGGAGATGTCACCACGTTCAAGTGGAAGAGCAAGATCTTTGCCGGCACCGTCCGCGATGGTTGGGTTTATGTTCCCAAGCAGTACGACCCCAAGGAGCCCGCATGCGTCATGGTTTTCCAGGACGGCGGCGGCTACCAGAACCCCAAGGGGCAGTACCGGGCTACGATCGTGATGGATAACCTGATCCACAAGAAGGAAATCCCGGTAATGATCGGCATCTTCATCAACCCGGGGGTATTCCCCGATAAGGTGGACGCCAAGAAGAAGCCAGCCAGCAATCGTAGCTTTGAGTACGACTCGCTGACCCCGCAATATGCGGAGATGCTGGAAAAAGAGATCTTGCCGTTCGTCAGCCAGAAATTCAACCTTCGCAAGGACGCCGCCGCCCGTGGCATCTGCGGCGCATCTTCAGGGGGCATTTGCGCGTTCACGGTCGCCTGGGAACGGCCGGACCTCTTCAGCAAAGTGCTGAGCCACATCGGCAGCTTCACCAACATTCGCGGCGGCGATCGCTATCCCGGCCTCGTCCGCAAGGCGCCGAACAAGGACATCCGCATCTTCCTGCAAGACGGGTCGAACGATCTCGACAACCCGGCCGGCAACTGGTACCTCGCCAACCTGCAAATGGAGTCGGCCTTCAAGTTCAAGAAGTACGACCACAAGGCGGTCTGGGGCGACGGCGGCCACACCGGCAAGCACGGCGGCGCTATCCTGCCCGAATCGATGCGCTGGCTCTGGCGCAACACCCCCGCAGCGAAGGCGGAGTGATCCGGTTCGCCCGCTTGGATGCTGTTTCAAAACCCGTAGCACGGGCGTCCCGCTTGTGTTACAACGCAGAGAAAAGCAGCACAGGCGAGACGCCTCGTGCTCCGTCAATCGCGGGGTGAAGGGTCCGGCCATCGTAGACGGCACACTCCGTGTGCGGAGTCCGGCACACGGAGTGTGCCGTCTACATTCCGAATCCATCATTCTTGGGATCGTTGTGACGAATAATTTCCCGAGTTCAGAGCTCGTAAACGAGCCGCGACCGTCAGGGAGCGTTGGCAACTGCCCTGACAGTCGCGGCTCGTGCGAGGCCTATCGGGAAGTTATTCCTCTAAACGATCTTGACGCGGCTGAGCCGCAACCCAATGCGAACCAAGAAAACACGAAAGGGAAAACCTGAAGGACTGGAACGAACTGTTCAAGCCAACATTTCTCTCCCTTTCGGTGTTTTCGTGATTCGCATTGGGTGCTGAATGAGGTGTTGACGAAAAACCAATCCAGTGAGTTCTTTCTATGCCGATTAGTCATCAATGCGATTGCGGACGAGCGTTCAAGGTCAAGGATGAGCTTGCGGGGAAAAAGGTCCGCTGCCCCGATTGCAAGATGGTGGTCCAAATACCGGAGCCGGAACAAGACGCGGAAGCGTCGGAGCCCATCATGGCAGTCACGGCGACTCCACCGCCGGTCAAGAAGGCCCAGCCCAGGCCCGCGTGGGAGCAAGACGAGGATGAGCAAGAGGACGACGTTCGTCCCAAGTCTCGGCGGCGCGAAGACGATGACGATGAAATCGACGACGAGCGCTCCCGTTCCAGGAGAAAGCGTCGCAACGACGATGACGATGACGATGACGACGAGGATGAGCGTCCTCGCTCCAAGAAGAAACGTCGGCGCCAAGACGACGATGAGGATGACGACCGCGATGAGTCTCGCGACGGTGAATCATCGGCCGCTGGTCAACCGCAAGCGATGGCGACCATCGGCATCGGTCTCCTGATGATTCTCGGCGCAATCGTCTGGTTCGTCGGCGGCCTGCTGGGGGGCATCCTTTTCTACTATCCGCCGGTCCTCCTCGTTCTTGGCGTGATCGCCGTGATTCGAGGCATCATTCAAAAGGGTTCGGAGTAGGCAAGGCGTCGCTATGAGTTTTACAGCCGGATATCGCCGCTTACGGCTTCGCGCTCACGCGGCGCCTTGGGTGCGCGAAGCCGCAAGCGGTAAAACAGAGCAGCTCGTTGGTGCAGTTGCAAACACGCCGCCAGTTCTTTTGCCGTGCCGCGTCCGGGACCTTGCATTGTGCATTTGTTGTCGCGTAAAATGCTCCTGAATGAGAACGGGTTCTATCTGAGGGTCCACACGATGTCCGTCCAATACGATTCGCTGGTGCAACAGGTGTTGGCTCTGCCATCCAAGGATCGAGCGTCGCTCGCGAAAACGGTGATCGATAGTCTGCACGAAGATAGCCCGGAGGAAATCCGCGCCGCGTGGTTGGAGGAGATCGACCTGAGGTTGGCGGCAATTGATCGTGGCGAAGCGAAGTTCTACCCCGTCGATGAGGTCATAGACAAACTGCGAAGGAAGTACTCGTCCTGAATCACCTCATTTCCGAATGGGCGAACGAGGAGCTTGCCGAGGCCGCTGCCTACTACGATGCTGAAAGACCTGGTTTGGGCGCCGAGTCATTGTCCGAATTCAAGGATGCATTGCAGCGGATTATTGATTTTCCTGAATCGTGGGAACGTGTGTGGAAAAATGCTCGCTTGTGCCACATGCAACGATTTCCTTATGGAATCATCTATTTCGTGCGCGATGACGTCATCCGCATTGTTGCTGTGATGCATCTGCATCGCAGACCGGGTTATTGGAAAAGTCGCTTGAAGAAAATGAACACGTAAACGAGACCCTGCCATGAGCCCAAAGCACGAACATCCACTCCAGCAAACCCGCCGCCAGTTCTTCGGCCGTGCCGCGTCCGGCATCGGCATCGCCGCGCTGGCGTCCTTGCTCGACCGTGATGGCCTCCGCGCCAACGAGATGACGCCGCGGGCCGGTGTCCTTCGCGCTCTGCACCACGCCCCGAAGGCCAAGCGCGTCATCTATCTCTTCATGTCGGGCGGACCGTCGCATATCGATCTCATCGACTACAAGCCGCAGTTGCGCCGCTATCACGGGCAGGAGCTGCCCGGCTCCATTCGCATGGGGCAGCGCGTTACCGGTATGACAGCGGGCCAAAGCTCGTTCCCGTGCGTGGCGCCGATGTTCCGGTTCGATCGCCATGGCAAGTGCGGCCTCTGGCTCAGTGAGCTGCTGCCCAACATCGGCGCCATCGCCGACGATATCGCCGTCGTCAAGTCGCTGCACACCGAGGCGATTAATCACGACCCCGCGATCACCTACATCCAGACGGGCCATCAGCAACCCGGCCGGCCCAGTCTCGGTAGCTGGCTCAGCTATGGCATCGGCGCCGAGAACGCCAACCTCCCCGCATTCGTGGTGATGACCTCCCAGGGCTCCGGCAACCGCACCGACCAGCCGCTCTTCTCACGCCTGTGGGGCTCAGGCTTCATTCCGTCCGAGCATCAGGGCGTCCGTTTCCGCACCGGCAACGATCCCGTTCTCTATCTCTCGAACCCGCCTGGCATCAACGCCGACACGCGGCGCTCCATGCTCGATGCCACCCGCGAGTTGAACGAGCTGGCGGCCCAATCGGTCGGCGATCCCGAAATCAATACCCGCATCGCCCAGTACGAGATGGCCTTCCGCATGCAAACCAGCGTCCCCGAGCTCACCGACATCGCCAGCGAGCCTCGCCACATCCGCGACATGTACGGCATCGAACGCGGCTACGACGACGGCGGATTCGCCCGCAATTGTTTGCTCGCACGCCGCATGATCGAGCGCGGCGTGCGCTTCGTGCAGCTCTTCCATCGCGGCTGGGATCAGCATGGCGGTCTCCCCACGCAAATCCGCGGCCAGGCGCGCGACGTCGATCAGCCAAGCGCCGCACTCGTCAAGGATCTCAAGGCCCGCGGCTTGCTCGAAGACACCCTCGTCATCTGGGGCGGCGAGTTTGGCCGTACCGTTTATAGCCAGGGAGCCTTGACCGCAAACAACCACGGCCGCGATCATCATGGCCGTTGCTTCAGCGCCTGGATGGCAGGCGGCGGCATTCGTGGCGGCGTCAGCCATGGTGAAACCGACGACTACTGCTACAACATCGCCCAGAACCCCGTCCACATCCACGATCTCAACGCGACCATCCTCCACTGCCTTGGACTCGACCATACCCGCCTCACCTACCGCTTCCAGGGCCGCGACTATCGCCTGACCGACGTGCACGGCGACGTCGTTCACAGTCTGCTCCAGTAAGAGGAGCCATGCGAAGACCGCACGCTTCCCAAGCTGCTCCCTTGGGGAGTGGCCGCCGCCTCCCAAGGAGGCGGCTTGGGATCCTATTGCCAGATAGGTAGCCCAATCGGAAAAACCCGCAAGATTCGCTCAATTTATCACCCGCGCCCTGCCGATGAACATTGGAACGGAACGTCTCGGTTCCAGTTCAGCGTGCTCGGAGGGGGGTGAGTCGTGAAACTGCACAAACCATGGATGATCCGGCTGGCGGCGCGTTTGGGGGCAGGCGTCCTGCGGGCCTGGATGAGCACAGTTCGCTATCGCATCGATTCCTTGGGTCAACAGACGGACCCCTGGGACCCCAACCTTCGTGAGCGGTTCATCTACTGCTTATGGCATGAGAATCTCATCGGCGCACTCACCGTTCGCTCCGTGGCTCCGATGTCCGTGATCGTCAGCCATAGTGCCGACGGCGAGCTGCTGACACGGATGCTCGAATGCTACGGCAAGAACACCGTCCGCGGTTCTTCGTCCAACGGCGGCCTTGAAGCGGTCGATGAAATCCTCAAGCTCAACATGCAGTCGCATCTCGTCGTGGCGCCCGATGGGCCACGCGGACCGCGTCATGAGGTGAAGCGCGGCCTGGTCTATCTCTCGGCCTGGACGCAGTTGCCGATCGTCCCGCTCGGCTTTGCCTGTCGCCGTGCCTGGCGTGCCAAAAGCTGGGATCGCCTCGCCTTCCCGGTGCCAGGCACGACGCTTTGCATCGTCGGCGGACCGATGATCAAGGTTCCGGCTGGACTCGGCAAAAAGACTATGGAAGAATACCGCCAGCTCGTCCAACGCTCCATGATGACGGCCGGCGAGGTCGCGGAAGCCTGGGCCCAAGGCAAGACGAAGAAGGCCGAGTGGCCTAACGCTGCACCCGCCCCCGCGGCCGCCGCCTGAGGTTGCAACCGATCCACGAAAACACGGAGCGATCATGGCCAAGCCCCGTTCCCGCTGTCTGGACTTTGCTACCTACCTTGTCGTGCGCGTGGTCGGCCTCCTCTTCCAGACCTTGCCGCTCGCCTGGTCTCTCTACGTCGTGCGCACCATTGCCCTGGGGCTCTACCACGTCGACAAACGTCATCGCCGTGTGGCCATCGATAATCTCCGCCACGCCTTTCCCGGCGTCTATACCGAACAGCAACTCGAAAAAATGGCGCTCGACGTCTTCACCCACTTCGCCACCATGGCCATGGAGATGGCACTTATTCCCCGCATGGTCGGCTCACGACGCTGGCGCGATGGACTCACCGACACTTTTTCGCCCGAACTCAGAGCGGCCCTCTCTTCCGGACGCCCCATTCTCGTCGTCACCGCACACTACGGCAACTGGGAGTTGACCGCGTTCATGCTACGCTTCTTCGGCATCAAAGCGCACCTGGTCGCTCGGCCTCTCGATAATCCGTACCTCGACGACCTGTTCCGCCAGTTCCGCGAAATGGTGGGCCACAAGGTCCTCTCCAAGCACGGCGACCTGCGCCGCATGCACGAGGTGCTTGACGAAAACGGTTGCCTCTGCACACTCATCGATCAGGACGCCGGCGCCCGCGGCATGTTCGTCGATTTCTTCGGCCGCCCCGCCTCCACCCACAAAGTGATCGCCCACCTGGCGAAACGAACAGGAGCCCTGATCGTCGTCACCGCCGCACAAAACCTCGGCACTCCTCTGGACTACGCCGTACGCACCACCGACATCATCGACGCCGACGAATACGCCGGCCACCCCGATGCCGTCTTCGCCATCACACAGCGCGTCACCCACGGCATCGAAAAGCTGATCCTGCACGACCCCCGCCAATACTTTTGGTTCCACCAGCGCTGGAAGCACCACCCCCCAACGGCACAACTCACCGCCGCGTGACGGCCGCTAAATGGTGCCGTTTCCTTGGTCCGTGCACCACGAACTTAACTGCCGATGGCCCGGCTTCGCAACGGACCTCGCAATCCGAGTGGGGGTCGGTTAAAGTGGAAAGTGTAACCGCGGAGCCATCGCCATGCGAGGTCCGTTGCAAGTTAGTTCAGTTCCGCCTCACCCCCGGCAATGGGGGTGCGGCTTTCGGGCTGGCCTTGGTGAATTCCTCCCTCAGCAGATGCGCAATCGTCGCTGCCACCTGGCTTTGCGTCGTCTCCACGTTCTCACGCACCCCCAGCGCCGGCGTGTCCGGGCCCAGCACCGCGATCCAAATGAACTCCGCCAGCGGCACCTTCTTGCCATGATCCGTCCAATCGACCCGCGTGTCGCCTCGGCCGTGATCTGTCGTGATGAGCAGCGAGGTCTTATCCTTGTACTGGGGAATCGTTTGCAGTGTTCTCCACAGCTCGGCAAGATACCGGTCGGCGTTGTTCGCCGCATCCAGGTACAGATCATAGCGCCGCCCGTGGCCCCATTCGTCGGTCTCTCCCAGCCCGATGTAAAGCACACGTGGCTTGTGCCGCAGCAGATGTTCGCGGGCGTATTCCATCGTGATCACGTCAAAGCAATTATCCGGCCAATAGCGTGGCAGCAAGGGGAGGGCCGCGTTCATCGCCCGTTGCCGATCGGTGAGCGGTGCGTCGTCAATCGGCTTCCAGTCGGTGTGAACCTTGAGCCCATTGCGCTCGGAGCGAAAGATCGAAGGGAATACGTCCCATGTGCAGAACGCCGCCACGCGGTTCTTGTATGAGGGTTTCTCATGCAGGAATTCGAGCACCGAGAGGTTTGGATTCGGCTTCTTCGCGTTCGAATTGATGGCAGGATCGCCGAAGCCGCAGAAGATCTCGCTATAGCCGGGATAGGAGAACTTGAGCCCGTTGGTCAGCTTGGTGGTCGCTTTGCGAGTACGATCGCCGAAGATTTGACCTTCCTTGACAAGGGTCGTCCAGAAGAACGGAAGCAGCACGTCGCGGCGCTGTTCGGGCTTGTCGCGCCAGTAGCGTTTCTTGAGTCCGTCGAGATCCTTGACGCCGCCGAACTGTTTGTTGAGGAGCGATTCGTCGGCGCCGCCGAAGAATTCCTGGAAGCGGAAACCGTCGAGGGTGACGACGATGACGTTCTCGGTTCGCGGCCTGGCTTGCTTCTCGCCGGCCTTCAGCGAGGTGAAAGTGAGGAGGACGATGAACGTGGTTAGTACAAACGGACGCTGCATGATGAGCCCTCGTATTGGTGGATCGGCGGCGGCTAGGAGGTTGAGGCGGGAAACCGCCAAGCGATACGCCGCCCCGATCTAGGCGGCATTCGGCGGCGGTATCTTTGGCGTGTTTCGTTGGATGACATAGTAGAACACCGGCGTGAGAAAAATGCCGAACACCGTCACGCCGCACATCCCGGCGAAAACAGCCAGGCCGAGTGAGCGGCGCATTTCGTGCCCGGCGCCGTGTGCCAGCACCAGTGGCACGACACCGAGGCTGAAAGCGACAGACGTCATCAGGATCGGGCGCAAACGCAGTCGGCACGCCTCGACGGTAGCTTCGCGGATGCCGATGCCTTGCTCGCGGCGCTGCTTGGCGAATTCGACAATAAGGATGGCGTTCTTGCTGGCCAAACCGACGAGGACGACGAACCCGATCTGCGTGAAAATGTTCACCTCCAGATTGGCGATCACCACGCCAGTCACGGAGCAGAGCAAGCACATAGGCACGACAAGAATCACCGCGAGCGGGAGCGACCAGCTTTCATACTGAGCCGCCAGCACCAGGAAAACGAAGATCACCGCCAGCGCAAAAAAGAACATCGCGACATTGCCTGCTTGCAGTTGCAGAAAAGTCAGCTCCGTCCACTCCGAAGCCATGGAGCGAGGCATCTCCCGGTCGGCAATCTCTTGCATCAAGTCGATGGCCTGGCGCGAACTCGTGCCCGGAGCGGCGTTCCCCGTGATCGCGGTGGCGGCGTACATATTGTAATTCATCAGCATGACGGGGCCGACCGTATCGCGCACATCCATGAACGTGCCGATGGGAATCATCTGTCCCTGCTTGTTCCGTACCTGGAGTCGGCCGATGTCGTTGACATGATCGCGAAATTTTTGATCTGCC
>SXGT01284210.1_pt1 | contig 20145 bp, 13 predicted proteins | sample 3176221 | NCBI WGS metagenome assembly SXGT01 (sample SAMN11356862, study PRJNA531348) | freshwater metagenome | isolation source: freshwater sample F1-120 | place: China: Fuxian Lake, Yuxi | collected 2017-12-25
GCACGGCGTCGAGCGCCGACTGCTGATCGACCGCCTGCAGAATCATGTTCCCGCCACCTACTCCCTTCTCAACAAACAGCGTGTCGGCAATCAGAAACTCGCCGTCCATCACCGGAATTCGCCAAAACCGCCGGCCGCCGACTTGCTTGCTCTTCTGAAAGCCGTCGCCAAAAAAGCGAATGTGCTTGCCGAGGGGAATTTTTTCTTCGCCGCCGTCCAGTCCATCGTACACGGCCGTCGTCGGACAGGTCATTAAGCACTGCCCCGCGCGGTTGGGAACGACTTCAGCAAGCCGCTCGGCCGAGAATCCAAAGACCATCACCGCCACGCCGGACCGTCCATCTGGGGTCGCCTCTGCGGCAAGGCGCTCTGCCGGGCCGATTTCTGAATCGCACGAAATGATCGACGAACTATAGCCGCAAAACTCGCGTAACGCCGCATCCAGCCAATGTTCATCGTGAGCGGTCACGATCAACCGCACGTAGCGCATGCGGAATGCTTCCGCAAACGTATCATCAATCTGGGTGCCATTGATTTCCACGCCAACATGATGACGACCGAAGGATTCAATACAAGGGGTCTGCGGAGTAGGGCCGGCTGTGCCGGCCAGAGCGGAGTGGAGTGATTCATCTGCACGAGGGGGAGTAGGGCCGGCTGTGCCGGCCAGGGCGGAGTGATTCATCAGGATAATCATTGACAGCCCGGCACGGGCTGGAGCCGTGGAAATCTTGAAACGATACACCGCTTTTCGGGGCACACCTTGCATTGCTCGTACCCTATCGCGGCGGGATTTCGATTCCTAGAATAGATTCGCTCACTCGGCGGCTCCGCCTCCCTACCCCCAAAGGTGTTTGCATGTCGTCCTTCCTCGCTTTCACCGTTGCCCGAAATTCGTCCCAGGGCCTGTCGACCCTGCGCCCTCGGCGCTGGGCACTCGTCGGTCTGGTAGCTGTTTGCTTTGTCGCTCCCGCAGCCGCCGCAGAGAAGTACGGCAACTCGCTCGACTGGGTCCCGGCCGATGCCGCGTTCTACTCGACCAGCATGCGGCTCAAGCAGCAATTCGACATCGTTGCCGCAAGCAACGCCTGGCAAAAGTTCCGCTCGATTCCCTCGGTGGCCATGGTCTGGCAATTGGCCGAGGCACAAATTAACAACCCGGGTGGTCCAGCGGCGATGGCACTACAGCTTCTGGAGTTGCCCGAGACTCAGCAACTCTTGCAGATGCTCGGCGACATGTTTTCAAGCGAGATCGTTGCCTACGGTGGTCCAAAAACGGCCGACTGCATGGAGCTCTTCCAGCTCATCAACTCCGCGCAGCAGCAAGCAACGCTGGCGGCGGTGCGAGCGGTGCAGGAAGACGACGGGCAAGGCGGGTATAAGGACCGTGCACGCGCGATTCTCAAGGCGCTCCAAGAGCACAAAGAACTGCTGAAGACGCCCGACCTGGTGGTGGCCTTCAAGCTGGTTGACCAGCAGGCTGCCCAGACACAGCTCAAGCGGCTGGAAGTGCTGACTCGCATGGCCTTGCAGCAATCGCCCATCCCCGATCGCTTTAAGCGAGAAAAAGTCGGCGACGTGGAATACCTCACGCTCAGGCTTGACGGCGGTCTTGTCCCTTGGGACCAGGTGCCATGGGGCGACTTTGAGCAGGCGGAAGGCGAGTTCAAAGAGCTGAGGGGGGCTCTGGAAAAGCTCACGCTCGTGATCGCGCTGGGTGTGCGCGACAACTATCTGATGTTGTCCCTTGACGAGTCGACCGACCGTCTGGCCAAACTGGGCCAAGGACCCGTCTTGGCCGACGCAAAAGAATTGGCTCCGCTGGCCAGGTTCCGCGATCGCCCGCTGGCGAGCGTAGCTTACGTGAGCGAGGCCTTCGCCAATCGCGTCCGAATGAATCCGACCGACATCGATCACATCGTCGAGCAAGTCGGCGGTCTCCTGGACGCTTCCGGCGTGGAGGATCAGAAACTGAAGGATCGCCTCGCCGTCGACATCGGGAAGTTGGGCGATGACCTGAAGCAATTCGTCCCCCAGCCGGGCGCGGTCCTGGGCTTTAGCTTCATGACACCGACAGGCTTCGAGGGCTACACCTACAACTGGACGCAGCAATTGATGCTCGACGGCCGTCAGCCGCTGCCGCTGGCCAGCCACTTGGGCGGCAGCCCTGTGTTGGCCGTTGTCTCGCGGTCAAAGTACGATCCGCATGCGTACGACACGCTCGTTAAATGGGCGAAAGTGGGCTTCAGCTATTTCGAAGAGTTCGCCCTGCCGCAGATGGGCCACGACGATCGCGAAAAGGCGACCCAAGCCATCAAGATCGTCAAGCCGCTTTCGGCCCGTGCCGACAAGACCACCCGCGAGCTGCTCATGCCTGCGCTGAAAGATGGCCAGACCGCCTTGGTCCTCGACGCGCAGATCGCGAGCAAGCAGTGGCACAAGGAAATGCCGGTCAGCGCCCATGCGTTGCCGATGGCCGAGTTAGCGATCGTGATGGGCATCAGCGACCCAAAGCTCTTCAAGCAAGCGATGGGTGAATACAAAGCCATCGCCGACGATCTGGTAAAAGCAATCCGCGAAAATGATCCCAGCGCGATACCCGCCAACTACCAGGTGCCCGACCCCGAAAGTGAAACCACCCAAGGGGGCACAGTCTACCACTACCGGCTGCCTGCCGCAGCCGGCCTTGACCCGCAAATCGCCCCCAGTGGCGGCGTGGGCGAAACGGTCGCGGTGTTCGCTACCTCTCCACGATTGGCCGCCAGGATTTTGGCGGACGCACCCTTGGCAAGCCAAGGTCTCATCGGCAGCGCTGCCGCCAGGCCATGCGCGACGCTGGTCTATTTCAATTGGCCGGCGCTTGTGGATGCATCCACGCCCTGGATCGAATTTGCGATCCGCCAGAACGCCTCCGGCGCCGCCGGCGTGGAAGCCAAAGAAGACCCCGCCGAAATCGCCGAGATCCTAACCCAGGTCCGCACGCTGCTGGAAATCCTCAAATGCTGGCGCACCACCGAAAGCGTCACCACGATAGAAAACGGCGTCACTATTGCGCACACGATTACGACGATTAAGGACCTGGAGTAAATGCGGCCTAACGGCATCCGTCCCAGGTAACCGTTCAAGGGCCAACAAAGAAGGTCAGGCACATTTCCAGGGCGCCACGCTGGAGAACCTCCTGACAGGACGATGCACCTCTCACGAACTCGCCGGGAAAATGAGCCAGTCCCCGGCCCGTGAACGGTGACCCTCCCAGGACTATTCAAGCTCCCGCGCGGCCGCGCGCTTGGCGGTCTCCATCGGCGACGGGCGGCCAAGCAGTACCACTTCACCGGAGCGAAGAAACCGGCGATCGCGCTTGAGTACAATCACGTCCGCTGGCAAGTTGCCTGACAGCCCTTTGTAGCACCTGTCGGTCGTGATCAGAAAAGCATCGCGCGGGTTCGCCGCGAAGAATTGAGAGATTTCCTCGGACGTGCCGGCTCGCTGGATAGGACCATGATGGTAATAGACCAGGCTCGGCGGCAAGTAATTGTGCGACGCGATGTGTGGTTGGCCTGCCGAGTGCTGACGCGCGAACTCGGTGAACATGAGGCTATTCTGATGCGCATTGATCGGCAGCACCGCGAAGCCCAGCAGTCCGACGCAGAATGCCACGCCCACGATCGCCAGCGTAACCAGCGACCGCCTTGCGTCGCCCCGTTCCGAGAGCCACAACCCGGCAAACGCGCCGGCGATGGGAATAGTGCCGACGAGCGCCGGGGTCCATTCGCCGCTCAGATAGATTCGCGTGATCACGGGGACGGCAACCAGGATCCCCACGCCGGCCGCGGCAATTGTTCCCCACGCTGCGCGCAGCCAGTGTTGGCACTTCTTGGGTTCAACCGCGTTGAACCAGCGATCGATGTGCGACGCGAACAAAATCGCAATCGCCGGATAACACGGGATGATATAGCTGGGCAGCTTCGTACCTGCCAACGACAGGATGCCAATCCATACGCCGGCCCAACAGGCAAGTAGAACGTACGCCGACCGTTGGGGATCGTGCAGGCGAATGGCCCGCACCAGATTTCCGATTGTCGGCCCCAGCAGTACGCACCAAGGGAACGTGCCGATGCAGACCGCGATCAAATAGTAATAGATCGGTCCGCTGTGGCTATCCATCGCCTGGGCTGCGCGGCCGAAGTTGTGGACCAGAAAAAACTCGCGCAGGAATTCGCCATTCGTGCGAATTCCAACCCAGGCGTACCACGGCCCCGCGACGAGCAAAATCATTGCCGTGGCGGTGATCGGCCGCATTCGCCAGGCGGTCTTGAAGAAATACCGTGGAGAAAACCAAGCGATTGCCTGCCGCCATCGGCTTTGCGGCAACGAGGACTCTTGGGGTAGACCGCGCCGCCGTTGCTCGATCAACAAGAACATTCCCCAAACGGCGATCGGCACGATTCCACCGACAATCGGCCCCTTCACCAGCACCGCCAATCCAAGAGCCGCATAGGCAATCGCGTAAACGCCCCAACGCAGAGGCAGCGCAGGCTGCCAACTCGGCGGTGGAGTGGTGGGGCCCGCAGAAGATGGGAAGAGCTCTCGCATCCCAGGTTCCTGCTCCCCTGCCATTCCAACGTGCCGCGGCCTCCCTCGCACCAGCACCAGCATCGCCAGGCTGCAGAAAAACGTCAGATGGACATCCGGCGTCGCGGCACGGGCAATCAGCGCGAAATTAACGCAGCTACCCAGCACAATCGCGGCCCACAGCCCGACACGCCGATTGAACAGAAACCGCCCCAACTCATAGGTCAGCAGCATCGTGCCGATGCCGAATACCGCTGAAAAGAAGCGGGCTGCGAACTCGGTGGTGCCGAGCAGGTGGTACGCGGCAATCTGGCACCAGTACATCAGGGGCGGTTTATGGCCGAACAGCCGGCCATTGAAGTAGGGTGTCACCCAGTCATGGCGGTCCATCATTTCCACGGCGGTCCGCGAGAAAATCGCTTCATCCACGTCCCACAGACGGGTCCCCCCAAGATTGCTGAAAAACAGTAGCGCTCCGACGAGCAGGATCGCAAGCCAATGTCTCCCGGCGGATGGTGCGTGGGAACCGATAATCGATGGCTCCTAAAGCTCTTGGTCGGCGGTAGTTTAGAAAACCCGTGCGGGCTGACCAACAGCAGTTTGCCAAAACATTGCAATACGGTACCTGGTCTCGCTACACTGAAGTTTGCGATTTATCCGGCATTCGGGCTTGTCATGATGGCGGGATTCACTGGCGATTTCGACCCGTATCACAAGTGGCTGGGGATTCCTCCGCGTGATCAGCCTCCCCATCACTATCGCTTACTGGGACTCGAGCGGTTCGAGACGGACGAAGATGTGATCGAGGCGGCGGCCAGCAGGCTGATCGCGTTTTGCGAGCAAAATGCGCATGGACCGCACGCGCCTGCGGCGCGCCGTGTGGTCTTCGAGATTGCGGCGGCAAGATTGTGCTTGCTGGACCCCGAACAGCGGGCCGCCTACGACGCCAACTTGAAGGCCCAACAAGCGGCCGCCCCGCGCCATTCGGCGGGCGTCACAAGAAATCCGGCGGCTCGGGCCGGAGGCAAGGTGGATCGGCGCACCACGCCACCCCCGCGTGCCCCGGCGGCGCCGCCAATACCTTCGCCGCCGGACATTGGCCAGTTGCCTTTCCGAGAACCGCGATCGTCGACCGTAGACGATGCCTTCGACTTCGAGGCGGAAACGAGCGTTATTGGGCATTCGGGAAATCGGCCGAAGGGATTCAGGCCATTGCAGGCTTCACAATCCGCCGAGTTGGACGAGATGCTCGCCGGACCCACGCCGGCACCGCCCGCGCCAATGCCGCGCGCCCAAACGCCGCCAGCGCCCGCTCCGCCCGCGCCGACACCAGCCGTGGCGACACGGCCGGTCAAGAGCGTGAACGCGACCCGGGCTTCAGGTGCTCCGCCAACACCCTCCTCCCGATCCAAGGCAACGGGTCCCCCAGTCCCAGCACCGCTGCCCGACGGTATCGAGGACTTCTTGGGATCCCTCGACGAGCCATCCACGGTGCAAGATTTGTTTTCCGCTCACGCTACGCAGGACAAACACGGCAAGACGAAGGAGAAAAGCAGGCAGAGTTTGGTCATGCTTGGCGCGATGACGGCGCTGGCCGTGCTATTGATCGTTGTCGGCGCATGGGTCCTCATGCGCAGTGATCCATCAAGCGACCAGAACTCATACACGCAAGCAACAAAAACCGAAGAGCGAGATCCAATCCTGGCAGTCGTAGCCAAGAGCGCCGATGAACAAGCTGCCATCAACAAGCCGGGCGACTCCGAGTCGATGCGGCAGCCCAACGACGATGTGGCGTCGTTTGAGCCGGCGAAGTCCGCGGCGATCGCGAAAACCGTCCTCCAGGAAGATACAGCGAAGACTGCTCGAGCAACCAAGGAGACTGCATTGCCAATCGCGAATCCCTCGCAACGGCTGTTGGAACTGTGCGCGGACGGAGGGAGTGCCGCCGAGGCCGACAAGTTGCTCGCCGAGGGTGCCAATCTGGAACAAACCGATCTCAACCGTCGCACACCTCTGCGGCTGGCGGTCATGGGGAAAGATCTTCCGCTGGTGCATGTTCTCTTGGCTGCAAAAGCGGAAGTCAACACGCGCGATGCCGCTGGAGAAACGCCGCTGATGTCGGCCGTTCAGCATGGCGACGCGAAGCTTGTGCTGCAACTCATCGAAGCCGGTGCTGACCCGAAACTGGCGACGTCGGGCAAAGATCGCAAGGGGGGTGGCACGACGCCACTGCACGTCGCCGCGCGCCAAGGCCACACCGAGGTGGCCCTGTTGCTTTTGGAGCATGAGGCTCCTGTCGACGCTGCCAATCAGGAGGGCGTAACGCCGTTGATGGTAGCCGCGTGGCAGGGTCACGTCGACACCGCAACCGCCTTGATCGAAAAAGGGGCCGACGTGAAAGCCGCGCTCGACGCCGTCGGCCAAACTCCGCTGATGTACGCGGCCCGCGGGGGAAGTCTGGAGATTGTTGATGCCATGCTCAAGGCAGGCGCTCAAATTGGGTTTCGCAGCAAATCGGGATCGACTGCCCGCACAATCGCCGAATCATTACCCAACCCCAATCAGCAACTGATCGACAAGCTGCGGCCACGCGATCGCGATGAGGCGCCGCCGCTGGATTTCTAGTGGCGGCGCGCTCTCCGCCGGCTACTTCTGGGCCGCATGGTTGCCGTCCACGACAAATGTGTCTCGGACGAGGAGTGCTTCCGCCGGGTCCTCATCCTCATCGCTCTTTTCCATGTCCTCCACCCGCGATCCCTCAATTGCCGTTGCTGCGGGGCTCGCCTGTGGTTTCTCGGGCATTGAAGGATCCCTGAGGCCGCCGGGGGGTTCTTCATTGCCCGGTTTCGGCGCCAGTGGCGTACTGTTTTGTTCCTCCTTGGGCGTACGAGATGAAGCCTTCTTCTTGGACCCCTCCACGATCGCAAGTTCGCGGCGCTTGGTTTTGCTGATCAGCGGTTTGGCCAGCGTCACTTCCAAGACCTCGGCCAGCATGGTGTTTGACGGCGGCTGACCGTTCCTGGCGCCGACGTAGCCTTGAACCGAAACGGTATCGCCGGGCTGAACCAAACTAAGGTCGCCCAGTCGGACATCAACTTTAGCTGACTCGGCAATAGCAACGATCAGCTTCATGCTGCCTCGCCCCGTCTCGTTGGGAACAGCCACCATGAGCTGTCCTTTGCTCGACGAGACGATCTGCCCAGAAATCAGGTTCGTGCCAATCGGCGGCGTTTTGGCGTTATCGCTCACGAGCCCCGACATGTTCGTGATGCCCAGCGAATGGGTAGGGCTCGGCGTAAAGAGCGTCAACTCCTTTACCTCGTCGACCACCTTGTTGTTCTTCAGCTCCGCGCTGAAGGTCACAAATTGGTCCTTTGCGAGAAAGCTGCGATCGGCCTTGCCATTGACGGTAATCTCCGTCTTGATGGGGGGGTCGCCGAGTTTGAACGTCGATTTCTTCAGTTCCACAAGCTGTTGATCGGAAACCACGATTTGAATCGTGTGGACCCCCTTCAATTGGATCCAACCCGGCCCCACGGCTCCCACCGTGCCCATCGTTTTCATGGGGCTGTACGTAACATCTCCCACGACAATGGGCTGTGCATGGCCCAGTGTTGCCGACAAAATCAACGACGCCCCTATGAGCAGCCTGACGACTTTCAGTGATCTGCGTGATGCAACCATGGCAAAGTCCCTGCAGGGGTTCGCTAGCGGATAACTCGGATGTCCTCATTCTGATAGGTCCACAACCCATGTCAAGAAACAGACGATACGGTCTCGCCGAGCCCCGGGGACGGCCGCTCCTGGGCTTTCATCGCCCAAATTGCAGCGGTCACTTGTTATGTGCAGCGATTGAACTTACCATCGTATCACCGCACCTGTTGCACCGCCAATTATTGATACCACGCCCATTGAACGTTTCTTACTGAAACACCATCGGGACGTTACCGGACGAGAGGTTATTATGAATCGCATCAAGGAGACGGTGATCATGGAGGGGATGGCCCTGGCCATGCTGGCGGGAGTTGTCGCCGCCGCGCCGGCGGTCAAAGCGGACCGCGCGCGGTTGACGTATCGGGACAGTGGCCTGTACTGCAACTTGAATTTTTGGATGAGTCACAAGCCGGAAGACGATGGGGTGACCAACCAGCTGTCCGCGGAACGCGCCGCCGGTTCCGAGTCGCCCTGGTCGTTCTACGTAGTCCAATTCAACGGTCCGGTGTCACCCGAACAGGCCCAACTCATCGAGCAGATGGCGGCCAATGGCAAGAAGGTGATCCTTCGCATGGATATCGGGCGAATGGACCCGAGTCCGAAGGTGGACGAATTGGAACGGCGACTGGTGGACCTGCTTAAGGGTCTCGACCCGGACTGGCTCTACGCCATCGTCCTGGGCGAGGAACAGGTGTTCTGGAACGGCTGGCTGGACTCAAGCTCTGACGGAGTTGTACCAGCGGTCCAAACAGCGATGGCCTGCCTTGCCCGTCTACCAGTGGTGGACACCCATGGAAGTTCCTGACGTGCGGGCCACCTCAGCCTGGGTAGCGCTCCCCGCCGACGGCTGGATTATCGACCTGTACGGCCAGCCCCGGGAAGCTTTCGAGAAGAAGCTGGTCCGAACGCTTGAAACCGGCAAGCCGGTGATCCACACCGTCTGGTCCTCGCCGGACTGGCCGGACTACTGTGGTGCGAAGTCCTGGGACGAAGGAGGTCGGAGTATTTTCGACGACCAGTTGGAGGTCTGCCGCAGCTACAACGTTCCGGTGGCGCACTTCTGCACGCAGAACGAAATTCGCCGGGACGGCAAGGTCATTGAGCAAATCCGCTGGGGCTGGCACGCGGTCAATCCCCTCGTTCGTGATTAGTTCAGGTACCTCGAATCGCTGGCTGAAAACAACCGCCAACTTCCCGATACTGCCTTGGGCTTCCGCACTCTGAACCAGAGACTATTCGATTGGGCCCACGGCAGCGACCGTCCTCAGGGAGTATCGTTCGACCTGGACGAGCGGGGCCGAAAGCAGATTTTCCTGCGCGCCTACCTGCGCGACGTTCCGCTAAAGCCTGGAGAGCACCCCGTCTCTCTGGGTGTGGGAGACCGTTACTTCAAGATGACCTGTATCCTGGACGATTCGGCCTTGAACCTGCAATCGGGCATAGGCGTGGCGGGGGCATCTGGTCGAGTCGTTGGAGCCGCGATCACGTTCCGAATTGAACCCACGCGCCCCGTGACCAACCTGTCGCTTAAAGCCAATGTGTTCGCCCACACTAGCCTGGGTGGATCAGCGAGCGTCGCATCTTCCACTGACGGAGAGACCTGGTCCGAGCCAGAGAAATCGGATCCGAAGAACCAGAATCATGTCCTGGTGGCGCAGAGGGGGACTGGGTACGAGACGGCTTCAAGATTCAGCAAAGAGCCGATGTGGGTACGAGTGCAATTCGCAGCGAATTCCGGCACGGAGACCAACACGGCCGCAAGCCTGGACAGCATCGAAATCACAGCGGCCGTAGCGCCTCCTCTCAACTGAGAAAGTTGCGTGCGCGACGGCAGATCGCCTGAATCGGTCACGCTACCCTGGTGTCGGCAGTCGGTTCCGGGTCCAATCAAGCCCAGGGGGTAACCTCTTGGGCTTTTCCGTTTTCTGAGACGGCGGTTTGCGTCTCATGCAATCTGGCCCCCGCGAACGCCCTGTGATGCGCATCTTCGTCTACGAATTCGTGACCGGCGGCGGCTGGTACTCCTGGGGCGAGGGCGTTCCGCCCGAGTCTCTGGTCCGCGAGGGCATGGCGATGGCCTCCGCGATCGGCGCGGATCTTGCGGCCCTTGGTCACACGGATGTCGTCCTGCTGCGGGACCACCGCTTTGACCACCCGCCTTCCGGTACCGTCCGCACTGTCTCGGTCACGTCGCGCTTCGAAGAACTTGCGGCGTTCAAGCAGTTGGCAACCGATTCGGACTGGACGATCGTCATTGCTCCGGAGTTTTCCGGGTTTCTGGCACAGCGCATTGCAATCGTTGAAAAGCTGAGCGGCAGATTGCTTGGCCCGGGCCTCGCGACGATTCGATTGACAAGCGATAAGCATCTGACGGCCGAATACCTTGCGCAGCGAAATATTCCTGTGCCGCGTGGGCTGCCGCTCGAGCCGCATGCATCGCTTCCGATCGCATTCACTTATCCCGCTGTGCTCAAGCCGCGTGGCGGCGCGGGTTCGCTGGGGGTACGGTTGGTGCGGTCGGAGACCGACGTGGGCGCGATCAACGAGCCAAGCCGGCTGGAAGTCTTCTGTGAGGGCGAGCCCGCCAGCGTGGCTTTTCTGTGCGGCCCTGCCGGAAACAGACCGCTGATTCCCTGCCGGCAACGGCTGAGCGAGGATGGGCGGTTTACCTACCTCGGCGGCTCGCTTCCGCTCTCTCCGCCGTGCGCAGCGCGCGCTACGGGACTTGCCAGGCAGGCACTTGCTGCCTTGGGCCCTGTGCGAGGGTACCTGGGCGTTGATTTAGTGCTTGGCAGCGCGTTGGACGGCAGTGCTGACGTGGTCATCGAAATCAATTCGCGGTTGACGACCTCCTACGTCGGTCTGCGCGCCGTTGCCCGCTCGAACCTCGCAGAAGCGATGCTGCGTATTGCCGAAGGTTGCGATGCAGGTATCGTTTTCGACGACCGCGAGGTACAATTCGATGCGAGCGGCCGCGTGTGGTAGGTGTGGCTTTCCAGGCCAGCGGTTTTTCAGGCTGCCAGCCATCCGCGTTCCGAGTTCCAGGTTCCGCGTTCCCATGAAATGGCTTGCTCTTGACGTTGGAGGCGCTAACCTGAAGGCTGCCGACGGCCATGGTTTCGCCATCAGTGAGGCGTTTCCGCTTTGGCAACAGCAGGACGAGTTGGCCGAGGCCCTGCGGAATTTGATCGCGCAGGTGCCCAAGGTGGATCACATCGCAGCCACGATGACAGGGGAGCTCGCCGATTGTTTTGACACCAAGACCGAGGGCGTGCATGAGATCCTCAACGCCATCGAGGAAGCAGCCGATCGGCGGCACACTCGCATTTACCTGACGAGCGGGATGTTGGTGGCCATGGCCATTGCCCGTCGGCAGCCATTGCTTGCCGCGGCGTCGAATTGGCACGCGCTGGCCAGGTTTGCTGGCCGGTACGCACCGCAAGGGGCCGGCATGGTGATCGACATCGGCTCGACGACGACCGACATCATTCCCTTGTCCGATGGCACGCCGACCACGATCGGACGCACCGACACAAATCGGCTGCTCAACGGCGAACTGGTTTATAGCGGCGTCGAGCGCACGCCACTTTGCGCGCTGCTGAATGCCGCCCCCTTTCGCGGGCGAAATTGCCCGACGGCGGCGGAAGTTTTTGCGACGACGCTTGACGTGTACCTGACACTCGGGGATTTGCCCGAGGAACCGGCGAACCTGCACACGGCCGATCGCAGGCCCGCCACCAAGGAAGGCTCGCGCGGTCGTCTGGCGCGTTCGATCTGCGCCGACCGCGACACCTTCAACGAAGCCGACGCGCGCGCCATGGCCATCGCGGCGAGCGAAAAGCAGCTCTCGCGGATCGTTTCGGCACTCAAGCATGTGCTGGAGCGGATGCCTCAGTCCCCCTCCACGATCGTGCTGTCAGGACGCGGCGAGTTTCTGGCCCGCAGGGCGATCGATTCGCTCGGTCTGATGGCGCGGATTATTTCGCTGGGCAAGGAGCTAGGGATGGAATTATCCCGCTGCGCGGCGGCCCACGCACTGGCGGTGCTCGCCCAGGAGGGGCCGAAATGAGCGCCACCGTTCAAAAAGGAGGCTTGCGCGTCGTCAAGCTCGGCGGCAGTCTGCTCGACTGGCCCGAGTTTCCAGCGCAGCTTCGCGCATGGCTTGCGCGGCAGACACCGGCATGTCATGCGATCCTTACCGGGGGGGGTGGGTTGGCCGACGTGATACGCGTTCTGGATCGTAACCACGCCCTCGGGGAGGCCGCTTCTCATAAGCTCTGCATCGATGTGCTGGCAGTGACCGCCAGGATTCTGTCAATGGTTCTGCCGGAAGCCCGCGGCCCGTTGCCGCCGCATGCGATCGAACGGGAAAATCGCTCGTCGCTCGTGATTCTGGATCTGCCCAAGTTGATCGAGCTCGATGCGCAGCGCAGTGCCCGGCCGTTGCCGGCAAGTTGGGACGTCACCGCCGATTCGATCGCCGCCCGGGCGGCCGTGCTGCTCGGTGCGGACGAGCTGGTTCTGCTCAAGTCGGCCCTGCCGCAGCGTGCCGGGTCTCTGAGAGGATATGCCGACGCCGGCTACGTCGACGCTCATTTTCCGGTGTGTGCCAAGAGCATCGGCCGGATTCGCCTCGTCAGCCTCCGCGACGCAGATTTCGCCGAAGTGGTTTACTCGACCTCGCAACCGCACCGCTGAACCGCGCAAAGATCACTGTGCCTCGAGCACGGAAATCTTCAGCCTTCCGAGGACCTGCGCCACCGGCAAAAAACTGCTGTAGGGACTGGCGCCTTCCAGGTTGGTATCGAGCAACTTCAAGTGCGCTCCGCCGATCCCGCCCTGGGCCAACGTGGCATCCAACGGTATCCAGCGATCGACGATAAACGCCTCGGTCCACATGTGAAAACCAAACGACTGGCCTGGTTCGATATACACCAACCCAATCACCAATCGCGACGCTATGCCGCGGGCCCGGAGCAACGCGGCCAAGAGGACGGCGTGTTCGGTGCAGTCTCCTTCTTTCGACTCGGCCACTTCCGCGGCCGAGGCGAACGCTTGCGAAAAGTTTTTCTCTTGGACGATCTCGTGAACAAACTTTTCCAGCGCGACTGCCGTTGGCCAGGGGTCGGTGGAAGGCAAAGCCGCTTGCGCGGCCAGGCGGACGATTCGCTCATCGTCGCTCTGCACGAGCGAATTGGGCGATCGGTCCCCCTCGGCTGGGGCAACTACGCCCGGGGGCGTGTGCGCGGGAGCGTCAGGTCGAATGGCGGTCACGGTGATTTCGGAAGTTTCCGGTCCTATGCGACGGACCGTTTGGCTGGGGCAATTCGCGAAGACCTGCTGCGGAACACCCCCCTGAAAATGCACTTCGTACCGCACGCGCCGCGTGAGGTGCGGGTGATCCATGCGATGAGAAACGGGAATCATCGAGTCGATTCCCAGGTCGAATTTTCCTGCCGGCATCTCGGCCAGTGCCAATTCCTTGCTGGTTCGAAACGTTTCCTGCTGCATCGCTTCGGCGCGCGTCTTCATCACTTCGCCGGCATCGTTGGTCCAGACCGTCGACCGGATCTTGTTACCGTCGGGAAGCGAAGTTAGGCAATCGACGCGCATCAGATGTTGCGATTGTCCATCGAAAAGCCGGGTCCCTTCCTTGCCGCGCGCAACCATATCGATGGTCGCCACCTGATTGATCATCGGCACCAGCATTGGGAAAGAGCGATGCTCTCCCTGCGCGATGGGCTGCGCACGTAGCGATTGCTCGCTGCCGAAAAAACCGCGACCATTCTTGGGCCAGGGCAGCCTGGCGGTCCACCGCTTGCCGCCGGTCGCGGTAACAAGCATGAGACTGTGTTGGGAAGCATCGAGCGTGCCCCGCGTATCCACGGGCGTTGGACCGAAGGCCGCCTTGGTGGCAAAGCCGACGAGTGTTCCCGAGGGTGTTTCGATCGAGGTGAGCTGAAGAGTCTGTTCGTTCTTTTCACCGAAACGCGTGATCGACAGTTTGCTTTCACTAACGAGCTTGATCAGCTCGCGGCCGCCGTCGTGATGGGGCTGCACACTTGTGTGGGTGTAACCCACCCGGTTTCCCTGGATGAACATCACGTCCCAGAAGTCACCGAAAACGGTTGTTTCCGCCGCTTGCGCGGCCGCCGTTGCGACATCGTTCCTGACCGCCGTGCCGGGATTTTCCGCCGGTTGACAACCGACCAAGGCCAGCGAACCAATCCCCAGCAGGCACGCAATTGCCAAAAGGCGCGCGCGACGATGGGTTGTTGACGTCATTACCATTCTCTCCCTTGTGAAAATCTCTGCCGGATTATACCCCCCCGCGGCAACACATTAGTAGATCTGACGTAACCGATCACGAAGAGAGGGGGACGGGCACATTTTCTCGGGAACCACGTTGGACAACCTCCTGACAGGACGATGCACCTCGCGCGAATTCGCCGGGAGAAAGAGACAGGCCCCGGCCCGTGGAGGACGTCGTTCGGCTCGTGGAGTCCAGCGGGGATCGTGGCAGGGAAATGCCTCGCGCTTCGCCTTGGCAGATGGTACTCGGTATCAGGCCTGCGAAGAGTTTAGCGGCAGCAGACTTTTCGTGACTGATTCAACCCTGCATCTTCCCACCGAAACGTCCACGAAGCATGGCGCCGTCTTAGGCGTGGCGTCAGTGGGCGCTGGTAGAGTAGCTGTAGGTCCGAAAAACGGCGCCGGACTGGCATCCTGCGCGCCCAATATGAGAGCACAGACGGGGAAGCCACCCTCCGTCTGCTTGCGAGCCCCGGCTCGCAGGGTCCAAGGGGCCGGTTGTGCGGTTTCTGCGGCAGGTTGAGATCGTTTTTCAGCTCAAACCGGGGTGCAGATAAGCCAGTTACGGCGCGCAACGTGACCTAGGTTTGTGGTGTTCCGCGAGGGATTGCGGCCATGAAAGGTTGTTTAAGGCAAGACCGGCTGGGCGCCGCTGGGGTTCGCCGCGCCGACGGACTAGGGTCGATTGACTCCGGCCCGCCAAACGACAACCACCCGAATCAGCAGCCAGAAGTTCAACCGGATTTGAGGTCGCCGAATGGGTTTCCTGAAAAAATTCTTCCGCAACGCCTTTCGCGAGGAGGCCCAATCGTCTGCACCCAGCAGCTTCGAGCGCTTGAGCGAAGAAGAGCTGGAGGCCCATCTGGGAGTGACGAAGTACGGCCGGTTCTTGCTCACTGGCGCCGTGCGGCCTTCGTACGATCTGCAGGTTGTGCCGAAGCAGGGATTCCGGCACGATGTGTACCGCGACGAAGAAAGCAAGACCAGCGTGCCGGTGCTGATGGCTTCCGCGAGTGCCGAGAACGTATTTGAAGTCTTCATGGATTTGCTCGACCCGCTCGGCCCGGAAGTGGATGTCGTGCTGGAAACCAGCCACCACCGAGATCGCCGCGGCCACACCGACCTGTACCGCGAGCACATCGATCTGCCGGTTCTCAAGAGCATCTTGTACGACTACGAGGACTTGCTGGTGAACGACGGTTGCAGCGGAATCGCCGTGCTCAATCCGTCGGCCCCGCATGAAGTGCAGTTTGACGAGCACAAACTGCTGATCGTCTACGGCAACAATCTGAAGCCGTTCGAACTATCGCTGATCAACCGCTACGTCGATTGCGACGACCAGATGAAATTCATCACCGAAGCCGAGCACGTTCACTCGTCCAGCGAACAATACTACGAAGTGTTCCAAGAGCTGAGGATGCGTCTGGGCATCGACGCCGGCTTCGGCGGCCGCCACGACGAAGACGAAGACCGGAACGTGTATCGCTGCTAGCAGGTAGAGCTCTTGGGCCTGACGGCTTCCCAGGTCAAACCGTACGACGGACCTACTCCAATCGATACGCCTGGCCGCCGAGTTCGATCGTCACGGGTTCGTCGATGGCCAGGTACTTGGCCACGTCTTTGCCGTGCCTGGCGACAAGATCAAAATACTCGGCGCTAAACCGCTCGACCCTTTGCACTTGTTTCTCCTGCTCGGGAGTCACGGCACTGTCGACCCAGCGGTCGGCGCGGCGGTAGAAGGTTTTGCGGCCAAGTTGCAGCACGTTCTCCGCGATCTTGGCTTGCTCGGCCTTCTCTTCGGCGTCGGCGGCCTCGTACGCGAAGCCCCCCAGGCCGAACGCATCGCCCGCGGCCTCGGCCGCAGGCGCAGCCGCTCGAAAGCGACCGCGGGAAATGCCGGGCGCTTGGTCGGCTTTCTGGTAGGCGCCCTTCAAGCCCCGCTGATTGAAGCCACCGCGGCCGCCGGATTCGGCCAGCTTGCCGAGGCGCCTTTCGGCTTCGACCGCGTTCCGCGCCAGATCGTGCGTTTGGGCGTTCTCATCGGCCAGAAATGCCGTGTAGGGCGTGAGAATCCCGTGCTGCGTCGAAAGTTGCACAAGCTCCTTGACGAGTTCCTCGTTGCGGCCTTTGAGGTCCAGCTCGTCGATGATCTCGCCGACGCGGCGCACGGCCCAAAGCTTCTCCACAAAAGCGTTCGTCTCGTCGGCGCTCTTTTCGACAAACGTCGCCGGGAAATCGAACGATCGTTCCTCGGCACCGACCTTCCCTTTGATGACGACCTTCGCGGCGCCAAACTTTTTGTAGCGCCCGACTAGAACCAACTGTTCGCCGGAAAACAGGTCGCGCGTCTCGGCCGGATAGGTGCGGTTGATAAGCGAACCCGGCTCCGGTGTTAAACCGTCAAACTGGAACGCGATGCCCAAATCGGTCATCACGGGGGAGCCAATGCGGTTGTAGAGAGCACCCACGCGGGCCTCGATGTCCTCATTCGGTTTTACATACTCGCTCTGGCCGAAATTGGTGCGCACCAGCTTGTCGAGCAGCCGGCTGTTGACGTCGTAGCCGACGCCGAACGCGAAGAGGCGTGCCCGTACGCTGTTGTTGGCCTTGGCATTGACGACGATCTTGGCCTCATTCGTCTCGCCGTCGGTGGGCAAGCCATCGGTCAGAAAGATCACAAAGTTCGGCCGGCTGCTGTCCTTGAGCTGCGTCAAGGCCGAAGTGAGCGCTCCGTTAATGTTGGTGCTGCCGCCGGCGTACAACCCCTCGACGAACCCGAGTGCCGCCTTGCGCGAGTCCTCGTCGAACTTCTGCAATTCAGGACGAAAACTTTCCACGACGCTGTCATAAGCCACGATGTTGAACAGATCGCCTTGGCGCAGATTGTTGAGCACGAACTTGAGCGCCCCCTGGGCCTGCTCGAACTTCTTGCCGCTCATGCTGCCCGAGCGATCGACGGCGAAAACGACCGTCTTCTTCGGTCGCTCGGCATCGGCTGCCTTGATTTCCGGACTGGCCAGCAGCAGGAAGTAACCGTCGTCCCCCTCCTTCGGCCGATAGCTCAACAGACTGGCACCGACCTGCCCCGCCCCCACGTCGTACAGCAGACGAAAATCGCTGGTGGGAATTTCATTCGTGCGCGTGAACGCAACATGGGCGTGCTTGTTGTCGGGACGCTTAATCTCGATTGCATGACTCGGGCTGTACACATTCTTGATGTCCGCCGAAGACTCGATGGAAAGCTGAATCTCCAGCTTCTCGAGCGGTGCCGACGTGTACCTGGCCGTGCTGAGCGGAAACAGGAAGTCGGTCAGCCCCTGATCCTTGCGGCAAAGCTGGGAGTAGCGCAGCGTGACCTTGCGTTCCGCGCCAGGCGGCACCGGAAACACGCTCGTCTGAAACATGCCGTTGCCCAGCCATTCCAGCAGCGCTGGATCGCGATTCTTGCGAACGATCTCCTCGTATTTGATCCGAGCCTCGGCCGCTGGAAGTAACCGGGCGGGAAACTCCTTGCCGTCCACGAGCAGCGTAAGCTGATCGATCGCTCCGTCGTAGGGCAGCGGGAATACGAACGAGACCTCCATCTGCACGCTGCCTGTGTTGACGAATGACTGCGTGACTTGTGTCTTGGCCACCTGGTCCGCAATGCGAGCTTGCACCACCAGTTCCTTGATTTTATAGGAACCAGGAACTGGCGTTGGTTGCGGCGGCCGGGGCGGAAACGGCGGATGTGGCGGCCAGATGATGATTGGCCGCGGCAAAATTACGACCTCGCCCGGCGTGACATTGACAAGCAAACCTTGGGCCTGTGCCGCAAGTCCATTCGCCAGCAGCACAACTCCGGCGATCCAACCCGTGAGCGATCGTTTCATGGCAAATTCTCCGATGGGGAAGTGGTAACCGTTCACGGACGGGGGACTGGCTCATTTTCCCGGCGAATTCGCACAAGGTGCATCGTTCTGTCAGGAAGTTGTCCAACGTGGTTCTCGGGAAAATGTGCCTGTCCCCCTCTCCCGGCCCGTAAAACAAGGGTCTCCCCCTATCCTTGACGGCAAGCCTGGGGGGTGTGGGAGTTGCGCCGCCAATCATTTCGACGCGCATGATACAGCCGAAAGTTCCCCCCGCGTGGAACCGCCGGATAACAATTTGACAAGCCTCGGGCATGACCTAAGTTTTCAACAGCCCGCGCTATGGAACAGAGTGTTGGATCCGTGGCGCGGCGGGGATAGCTGGGAGCTTGAGGGGACCCTGCCGCGCCTTTTTTCCTGCGCCATAGATAGGTTGTGGAAGGCAAAGTCGCCTTTTCCACAGTTGCTTCCGCGGTGATCTCCATCCGTTGCCAACGACGTTGGCACGACGACCATTCGATTCCAGCCGCACGCTTCGGTTCCTGCCGACAGCTTCCGCTAAGTGCCCGTGGAGTCTGGCGTCACAGCTCAACGGCCGCAGTCTGTGAATTGATTCGAGGAATCGAACAGCAGCTCCAAATGATCTGGCTGGCCGGGTTCAAGCTGGATGTGGTGGGAGAAACTGGCGAGACTACACGATGTGCCGTTGAATTGGCGATATTTGTCGACAATCGGGAGATTTCCAATTAGGTCGATTGTTCCGGGTGCCGATAACAGACGTGCTTTATAGGCAGGGATCAGGCGTGCCGGGTCCGTGGGACGAGCAACGCCTCGAACGTTTCTGTTGTCACGGACGACGATCAACAGCATGTTTCGACTACTTTCACTTGCATTATGCGGCGCTTTTGGGATAGGCGTGGCGATCTGCCTGGCGACGTCCAGCGAACCTAAAACCCGTGTTGCTCAGCCCAAGTCGAAACTGACAGCGGTGAAATCGTCCGAGGCGGAGTCCGCCGATTCGCGCCTCGAAAAGAGGGCCTCGTCGCGGAAATCCAAGCTAAACAGCGGACTGATCGTGTCGCCTGCCGAGATGCCGCAAACGCACGATGCACAGCCCGCGGTTGTTGTGCCGCAGCCAGCCTTCGCGCAGCAGCCCATTCCTGCGGCGACCACGGATTTGATCAATCGTCTCGAGACCGCCATCGGCAATCTGCAGTCGCAGAATCTCGATCGCCAAGGCACGCTGAATAAAGCGCTGGAAACGCTCCAGACCATCACGGGCAAACACGAGGCACCGGTTCCAGCGGTGACGGCGGCACAGCCCAATCTGGCGAATGCCATCCAGGACGAACCACCGCTGGCAGCGCCGGATCCGTCGCCTGCCGCAGCGGCCAGGCCGAAAGCTGAGATCAATCGGGTCGAGGGCGAGGGCGACGGCAAACTTTCCATCCACATTCAAGACACTGAGTTGCGCGAAGTGCTTGACATGCTCAGCGAGCAAGGCGGCCTCAACATTTTGGCCAGCAACAGCGTGCAAGGCCGGGTCTCCGCGTCGCTCAATAACGTCGACATCGACACGGCTTTATCCGCAATCCTCAAGTCCACCGGCTTTACCGCCCGTCACGAAGGCAACCTCGTGTATGTCGGCAACACCAAGGACTTCCAGACCATGGATGAATCGGTCGACCGAGTGGAGGCGAGA
>SXGT01518874.1_pt1 | contig 20142 bp, 17 predicted proteins | sample 3176221 | NCBI WGS metagenome assembly SXGT01 (sample SAMN11356862, study PRJNA531348) | freshwater metagenome | isolation source: freshwater sample F1-120 | place: China: Fuxian Lake, Yuxi | collected 2017-12-25
ATCCGTTGACCTGGGCCCAGCCGGTGATACCTGGCTTGACCTTGTGGCGGAGCATGTAGCCTTGTATCTTGGCGCGATAGAGCTCGTTGTGCGCCACCGCGTGCGGGCGCGGGCCGACGAGCGACATCTCGCCCGTGAGGACGTGCACGAACTGCGGCAGTTCGTCGAGCGAGGTCCGCCTGAGGAACGCGCCGAGCCTGGTCACGCGCGGATCGTCTCTGGTGGCCTGCTTGATGGTGTCGCCGTTCTCGCACACGGTCATGGAGCGGAACTTGAGCACCTCGATGGGTTGACCATTCAGGCCGTAGCGGCACTGCTTGAAGAGGACCGGGCCCCTGCTGGTGAGCTTGATGGCCGCCGCGATCAGGAGCATCGGCAGAGCGATGACGACCATGATGATCGAGCCGAGGACGATGTCCTCGACGCGCTTCAGCCACCCTGACGAACCATAGAACGGCGTTTCGAAGATGCTCACCACTGGGATCTCGCCCACGCTGGTCCACCGGGCATGCAAGAGGTCGAACACGAAGAAGTCCGCCACCACGTACACGGACGCGGTGGTGTCGGCGAGCTTGCGGATCATCGCGTTGATGCGCGGCTCCGCGCGCAGGGGCAGCGCGATGTAAACCATGTCGATCTGTCCTGTGCGCGCGGCCAGCACGAGCTCGTTGAGGCCACCCCGGAGCTCTCCGAGGTGCCTGGGGATCGACTCGATCCGCCGCGACGGTCTGGCCAGAGCGTGGTCGCCGTCCTCGGCGTTCCCGCCGCGGTCGTCGTAGAACCCCTGGATACGTAGGCCGTTCCATGGGGTGTCGAGGATCGTCTGTGCGAGCTTGGTACCCATCTGGTTGGCTCCGACGATGGCGACGCTGCGCGTGTTGAGCCCGCGCTGACGGAGCTCCTGGAGCGCGATGCGCACCAAGGCTCGCCATGCGACCAGCATGACGGGCGTCGCCACGAACCAGCCCAGAATGACCACGCGGGAGTACTCCTGCGAGGTCCTCGTCGCGAAGGCGAGGAGCAGCAGGAGCGGGGCGGTCCACGTCCACGAGAGCACGATCCTGAGGAGTTCCTCCCTGAGGGGCGATCCGCGCCACATCCCGTAGAGGCCCGAGGTCTCTCCGACCAGGTAGAACATGATGATCCCGACCGCCGAGGCGAAGCTGTAGCGAGCCTCCCACGCGGGGTGATAGGCGCGATGGGAGAGGTACAGAGCGGAGGCAATCCAGAAGCCATCCATGAGCCGGAAAAGGACAACCAGCTTCATGTGATGTGGCTTTAGAATTCCTCTGTCCTGACCCATGATTCTTCGTCTCCGTGGAACATCGAGATAGGAGCGTTCGCTGCGCCGGCGGTTGGCGAGGTCGATCCAGCGGAGGGGATCGAGGGCAGGCCCCGATGTCGGGGCTCGCCTCCGGAGCGTCAGGCCGCGAGCTTCATCTCCTGTACGCCCTCGGTCAGGAGGTCCTTAAGCCGGAGAGTGGCGCGGGTGTGAAGTTGAGAGATCCGGGCCTCGGAGAGGCCCATGGCCCGGGCGATGGCTTTGGTCGACAGGTCCTGGAAGTAGCGCATGCGAACGATGGCGGCCTCCCGCGGCGGAAGCTCTTCCACGGCCGCGTGGAGGGCCTCTTGCTCGCGCCGAGCGAGGATGTCGTCGAGCGGCGACGCGCAGGCCTCGTCCGTGAGCAGACCTGCGGCGGAGTGTGCCGGAAGGTCGTCCAGGCCCACGACGGTCACGCGAGGCTTGGGGGGGGGGACGGAGTGTAGCATCGGGCGCTGGGAGGGGCTGGTCCTGGCCGGGTTGGTGTCCAGGCTGGGGGGGCCTGGCTCCTTTCGACGACGTGGCGACCAGTCGTGACGGCGAAGCTCGTCGATGACGGCGCCGCGGATCCGGATGCGCGCGTAGGCGGCGAACATCTCGGGACAGGTGTGCGTGCTCGAGCGCAGGGCATGGAAGAGGCCGAGGGTTCCTGCGGCGATGAGGTCGTCGCGCTGCACGCTCCGCGGCAAGCGGCGCATGAACTCGGCGGTGATCCGCTTCACCAGGTGCATATGTTCGGAGATGGCCTCCGACGTCGGGATCTTCATCACCTGTCTGGTTATGGGGGTAGTCGCGTAGGTCAGCGTCATTGGAGCGGGCGTCATCGGGGTGTTCATTGGTGCCTCGGAGGGGGCTTGAGCACCTGCCGTGCCACACCATCTTGGCCCTCCAAAGCGCGAAGGGCGGCCGCTCGCGAATGGCTACGACGGTTCGCTGGCAGAGCGGCGTCATCGGGATGGCGCCGGCGGCGTCGATGGACGAGTCCATGGCTCTCCGTCGAGCGCGCTCGCTCGACCAGGCGTCGTCCGGGCACGCACCGTGCAACACCGCGCGCCATGCACAAAACGACCAGGCTCTTCGTCGGGGATTCGTTCTCCAGCGCCAAGCGAATGACTCCACACCATCGGGCAGGCGCTTCCCTGGGGCGCTTCGCGCTCCTGGTCAGCCTCATCGCCGGCTGCAGCTCCGTCACCGCGGATGGAGGAGATGAGGTCAGGCCCGTTGCTTCCACGGCGGGGGACGCGTCGCACACGGATCGCGCTCCGGAAGCTCCCTCGGAGTCCCTGTGCACCCTCGCCGGCCCTCCCCCCGTGACGCCGGGCGACGTGCTCGTCCACGGCGATGATTTCTCGGGCAGCGCAGTGGATCCGCTCAAATGGAACATCGCGAGCGGCTACAGGGGCCACGGCACCATCCTCAACACGACCTCGCCGGACAACGCCGTCGTCTCCCAAGGATTCCTCTCTTTCGTCACGCGGCGCAACCCGGCCGACGGGATCGCCCGGGGGGGGCCCAACTACCCCTACGTCTCGGCGTACGTCGACTCGCTCGGCAAGTTCGCTCGCACCTACGGCAAGATCGAATTTCGCGCCCGCTTTCCGTACGTGCCGGGAGTCTGGTACGCCCTCTGGGGAAGGCCCTGGTCCCAGTCCTTTCCCGAGATCGACATCGAGGTCCTCAACGTCGATTCGGTCGGGCACAGCAGGCTCTATTTCGTCAATCACTGGGCAGCGCCGCCGCTGCCGGCGCCCGAGCGGCGCACCTTCAGGATGATGGAGGACATCGACGTCAGTCAGTTCCACGTCTACACGGTGAACTGGAGGCCGGGTTTCCTGGAGTGGAGCGTCGACGGCGTGGCCAAGATGCAAGCCGATCCCCGGGGCATCCCTGACCTGCCCGTGTTCTGGATCCTCAACGGCTGGGTTGGCGGGTGGGCCGGCGACCCCACGGACAGGACGCCCTTCCCCTCCACCTTCGAGGTGGACTACGTGCGCGTCTACCGCGTCGACGGCCTCGTCGGCGAGCCGGCGCTCAGGCTCGTCAAGCCGCTCGCGAGATACACGAGGACGAACACCCTCGAGATAGCAGCCGCCAATTTCGACGAGAGCTGCGCGCACGTCGCCATGTACGACGGGGACGCGCTCGTGCGGACCACCTCGACCGCGCCATTTCGCTTCCCGCTGTCCATGCTGGCCCCAGGCCAGCACAAGCTGTCGTTTGTCGCGACCGACGGCGTCCGCCGCACGAGCATGACGCTCGACATACAGATCCATTGACGTCACGGCGAGAGCCGGGCCCAGACATAATAGTTGACGATTCGTCAGAAAATGTTATCTGACAGTTCGTCAGCAAATGGCTCGCCCCTCCGAACCAGAGAAGCGCCTGGAGCTCGCTCGCCAGGCGGTCGACGTCCTTGCCCGGCTGGGGCTGGACCTGCCCATGGCGCGGCTGGCTGACGAGCTGGGCGTCAAGCGGCCCTCGCTGCTCTACCACTTCCCGACCCGGGGCCACATCTTCGAGACCGCGCTCCAGGATCTGCTGGTCCAGCAGGCTGCCTATGTGCTGGCTCGCGTCGAGGAGCACGAGCACCCGATCGATCGGCTTTTTGCACAGGTGCGGGCCGTCCACTCGTTCCATCACGGGCGTGAGGCCAGGATCATGCTGCTGAGCCAGGCCATCGCCTCGAGCGGGGAGCGAGTGGCCGAGATCATCGATATCGGTAACCGGGTCTTCGAGGCCCACAGGCGAGCGGCCGCGGATCGTATCCGGGAGGGAATACGCCAGGGTGTCGTCGCTCCGTGCGACGCCGAGGCCCTGGTGAGCCTGATCCGCTCGGTGATCGATGGCCTGATGGTGCAGCGGGTGATGACGGGGCGAGAGATCGGGCCTGTCCACGATTTCCTCTGGAGGCATGTCCTCCATCCCCTGAAGCGAATACCGGAGCAAACATGAAAGAGCACGATATTTTCCCGGAAGTAGGTCATCGACGCGAAGACGTTCTCAACGCCCTCGCCGATACGAGGGCGAGGGATCCGAAGGCCGACGGACGGGCGTTCGCGTTCGTCTACGACGCAGGCGAGGAGGCGCGATCCATCGCGCGCGAGGCGTTCACGGCGTGCATGGGGATCAACGGGCTCGACCCGATCGTGTACCCGTCGGCGCGCACCATCGAGAACGGCGTGGTCTCGGCGTGGCTCGAGCTTCTCCACGGCCCCCCCGGGGCGGTGGGCACCGCGACGGCCGGCGGCACCGAGAGCGTCATGCTCGCGGTGAAGGCCGCCCGCGATCACGCGAGGAGGACGCGCCCCGACGTCACGAGCCCAAGGATGCTCCTGCCCGAGACGGCGCACGCCTGCTTCCACAAGGCCGCTCACTACCTCGGTGTCTGCGTGGTCCCGGTCCGCGTCGATCCCGTGACGCTGCGCGCGGACGTGGGGGACGCCAGGGCCAAGATGAGCGACGACGTGATCCTGGTCGTGGGTTCGGCGCCAAGCTACTCGCACGGCGTCATCGATCCCATCGAGGAGCTGGCAGAGCTCGCGCGGGCGCACGGCGCCCTCATGCACGTCGACGCTTGCGTGGGCGGGTGCGTTCTTCCCTTCCTGCGGGACGAGGGGGTGTCGGTTCCCGAGTTCGATTTCAGGGTAAAGGGGGTCACCAGCGTGTCGCTCGATCTCCATAAGTACGGATTTGCTCCCAAGGGGGTTTCGCTCCTCTTGATGCGAACGAGGGAGCTCCGCGATGCGCAGTATTTCGCGTGCGCTTCATGGACTGGCTATGTGATCGTCAACTCGACCACCCTGGGCTCCAAGTCCGCCTCGGCGATGGGCGCGGCGTTCGCGCTCATGGGACACCTTGGCAAGGAGGGATACCGAGACCGGGCGAGGGCCATGTGGGCCGCAACGCAAAAGCTCACCTCGGCGATCGACGAGACCCCCGGGGTACGGATGGTGGGCCGCCCGGACATGAACCTCTTCGCCTTCACCACGTCGCAGGGGGACGTATTCGAGCTCGCCGATCGGCTCACCGAGCGTGGCTGGCTCGTCCAGCCAACCTATGCCTTCGGCCCTTCGCCTGCGCATATCCACCTGACCGTCGATCCGGGCAACTCCGCGCGTGCCGGGGACTTCATCGCCGATCTCAGGGAGTGCCTGGTCGATCTTCCGGACACCGTCCGTCCCCCCGAGGAGGTGATCGCGCTGCTCTCCAGACTTGGATCGGATGGAGGTGAGCTGGACGGGACGACGCTGAGCGCTCAACTCGGGATATCCGACGGGCGTCTCCCTGCTCGTTCGGCGCATATCCACCGGTTGCTCGACGCGGCGCCTCCTCGGGTGAGGGAGCGGCTCCTCTCGCTCTTCGTCGGGGAGCTCTTCTCATGATCGGCGAAAGCTTGCTGGGAAAGCTGGGGCGCGGAGGGCGTCCGCTGCGCATCGCCTACGGGCGGATCTTTCACGAGGCCAACGCGGCCTCCCCGCTGGCCACCACGCGCGAGGACTTCGAGCGCATGCACAGCCTGGAGGCCGAGGCGCTGGTCAGGGCCACCTCCCTCCGGGGCTCGGAGCTCGAGGGGTACGTGGCCCACGCGGAGCTCACGGGCTTCGTGCAGGCTGCCAGGCTCGCGGGCGAGGTCACCACGGTGCCGCTCTCGTCCAGGCTGGCCGTGCCCGGCGGGCCGCTCACCGCCGAGTGCTTCGAGTGGCTGGTGTCGGATCTCGTCCGGAGGATCCGTGAGGCGGGGCGGCTGGACGGGCTCTACCTCGCGCTCCATGGCTCGATGGAGGTCCTGGGCCTGGGGGAGGCGCCCGAGGCGGTGCTCCTCCGTCGAGCGAGGGAGGCGCTGGGCCCCGAGCCAAGGATCGCGGTGAGCTACGATCTGCACGCCAACCTCTCCGAGGGGCTGGTCGCTCCCGTCGACGTGCTCGTCGCCTACCGCACCAACCCTCACCGGGATCTCGCGCCCACGGGCTTTCGAGCGGGATCCCGGCTGATCCGGGCGCTCCGCGGGGAGATCCGCCCCGTCCACGCCTGGCGCAAGCTGCCCATGGTGCTGGGCGGAGGTGTGACCATCGATTTCCTCGCCCCCATGAGGAAGGTCTTTCGCCAGATGCGGAAGCTGGAGGACGAGCCGGGGGTCATCTCGGCGAGCCTCTTCATGGTGCACCCCTTCACCTCCGCGGACGATCTGGGGTGGGCCGTGCATGTCTCGACCGACGGCGATCCCGAGCTCGCCGGCAGGCTCGCCGACCGGCTCGCCGACCAGGCGTGGGCTTCGAGGGAGGTCGCCCTCCCCAGGTTCTTCCCCGCGGCGGCGGCCCTGGACGAGGCGGCGAGGAGCTCCTGGCGCCGCCTGGGCCCGGTCACCCTGGTGGACGTGGACGACGTGGTCGGCGCAGGCGCGCCCGGCGGAAATACCCGCTTGATCGCCGAGCTGGTGGCCGACCCTCGCGGGCTCATAGCGCTGGTCCCGGTGCACGATCCCGGGGCGCTGGCGGCCACCTGGGATCTCCCCCAGGGAACGGAGGTCAACGTCCTGCTTCGAGGGACGCCGGGCTACGGGCAGCCGGAGATCCCGCTCCAGGCGACGGTCGCCGCCAGGTGCATGACCGACTTCGGGCGCATCGTGAGGCTCCAGGCGGGCTCGCTCCACGTGGCCGTCTCCGAGCGCCCCCCCCTGCCGATCCACCCCAAATTCTGGAGAGAGCTGGGCGTCGAGCCCAGGCGTGCCGACGTCATCGTCCAGAAGAACTTCTTTCATTACCGGATGTTCTATGCGGCGATCTCGTTCTCCCACCTGCCCGTGACCACCCGGGGCGCCACCAGCTTCGACCGGGTGATCTCGCGCGAGTACCGGGTCCCCGTCCACCCCTCGGCCAGGCTCTCGGACTGGCGCCCCTCGGATCGCGCTCTTCGTGGCCCCCGTGCCCCCGATCGGCTCGCCTCTCTCCATGCGGGTGCTACATAGGGGATGAGGTGGGAGAGAAACGAAAGATCTTACGTGCTTCTCGTTTGAAGAACCCTCTCCCTATCTCTAAACCTTGCTCATCCCCGGCCGCACCCGAGAGGAACCTGCATGCCCCACTCGACCCGCATCGTTCTCGCCGCGTTCTCTGCTCTCAGCATCGTTGCCTGCTCGGCCTCACCCGAGGATCTGACCCGCCGGGCCACCGGGACGGCGGAGGGCGCGGTCATCAAGGGGACGGCCTCGGATGAGTCGCAGGACGCGGTCGTTCTGGTCGTGTCCCTGGGAGGGTCGAGGGGGGGCATCGGTTCGTGCACCGGCACGCTGCTCGCTCCCAACCTGGTGCTCACGGCTCGCCACTGCGTATCGGACACCGAGGAGGGAGTCGCCTGCAAGTCCGACGGAACGCCGCTCGCGGGGGGGCGCGTCATCCGTGACAAGAAGGCCTCGGATCTCTACATCATCAAGGGCGTCAACCGGCCCACCCGGCCGGTGGCGGATGGGCAGGGCGCCAAGCTCATCATCAACGACGCCAAGAACCTCTGCAACAACGACATCGCCCTGCTCCTGCTCAAGGAGCCCATCAAGGACGCCCAGATCGCGCCGGTCCGCCTGGAGTCGCCCGCCATGGCCGGCGAGACCATCACGGCCGTCGGCTGGGGGGTCACCGACAAGACGTCGTCCCCTGACGTGCGCCAGCAGCGCGCCGGTATCCCTGTGACAGGCGTGGGTGGCGACGCGCGAGAGCAGACGGGGCCCAACGAGTTCCGCGTCGGCGAGTCCATCTGCTCGGGAGACAGCGGGGGGCCTGGCTTCGCGGAGTCGACCGGCGCCGTCCTCGGGGTGGTTTCCCGGGGTGGGAACGGCCAGCCGCCCTCGAGGGACCCGGCCGCGTCGTGCGTCGGTGCCTCGGCGAGCAACATCTACACCGGCGTCGCGGGCTTCAAGGATCTGCTCCTCGACGCCTACGCCCAGGCAGGGCAGGACCCCTGGTACGAGGGCGAGGGGGATCCTCGCCTCTCCAAGGACGGGGAAGCCTGCTCCAATGCGACGGCCTGCCGCTCGGGCCAGTGCATCGAGGGCAAGTGCACCGCGAGCTGCGCCAAGAAGCCCTGCGCCGAGGGGTTCGTCTGCTCCGACAAGGCGGGCGGCAAGGTGTGCACTTCCACGTCGCCGGGCGCAGGCCCGGGGGATGGCAGCGGTACGATCACCACCATTACCAGCTGCAGCGCGGCGCCTGCTCCCTCGTCGGCGGGTGGCTCGCTGGCACTCGGGCTCCTGGTCGGCGCGGCGATCCTGGGGGCGCGCCGCCGTCGCGACTAGGAGGCCGTCCTGCCAAAGCTTCATCCCTTCGCGGAGGGGGACGAGGGTCGATTCACAGGGAGGAGGCGAGGAGGGAACGTCCTCGCAGCCGCACTGTGGGGTGATTCTATGGGGATCGAGACACAGGGCTCGCGCGCCAGCGCGCTGCGCCTCGTCCTCGCCGCGTGCTTCTCCGCGCTCTGTGCGCTCTCGGCCTGCGCCCCGGCGCCCGGGGCACCCCTCGGGTACGAGGTGCAGGCGATCGTCGGAGGCGAGCCCTCGGGCCCCGAGCAGGACGCCGTCGTCCTCCTGCGTAACCCTCGCGGCGAGTGCACGGCCACGCTGGTGGCGCCCAACCTGATCGCCACGGCTCGTCACTGCCTCTCGTCATCCAACCTGGCGATGAGCTGCACGCCCAGGGGCGAGACCCGCAAGGGAGGCGAGGTCGGCGCCGACTACGAGCCGGCGCGCGTCGCGATCTACCTGGGAGGCAAGCTCGATCCCGCGAGCCTGCCCTCGCCGACGGCGGTGGGGAGCCGGGTGGTTCACGACGCGTCCGTCACGCTGTGCAACCACGATCTGGCGTTCCTCGTGCTGGGCGAGAGCGTGAAGGGCGTCGTGCCCGCGAGGGTGCGCCTCGATGGTCCGGTGCTGCCGGGCGAGAGCTTCACGGCGGTGGGCTGGGGGGTCAGCGACGCCGCAGGAGGGCGCGCAAGGCGCGCCCGGCGAGGGGTCAAGGTCACCGCGGTCGGCTCGAGCGCCCAGGCCTCCACGGGCCCCGCGGAGTTCGGCGCGGGCGAGGCGGTCTGCGACGGCGACAGCGGCGGCCCTGCGCTCGCCGAGTCCGACGGCGCGCTGCTCGGCGTGGTCACCCGAGGCGGCAGCCCTCGCGTCGTCGACCTCATGCCTCCCGAGGCTTGCCAGGGCGCCGACATCGTCAACGTCTACACGAGCCTCGAGGCCAACGCCGAGCTCGTCCAGGAGGCTTTTCGCCAGGCAGGCCAGCCCGTGCCTCCTGGACCCAGGCCCGGAGATCCCTGCGCCGCCGCTCGCTGCCCCGCCGGCACCGCGTGCGTTCTCCCCGGCGCCACATGCAAGGCCGTCGAGATCCAGCCCGGGCAGGGCTGCTCATCGTCGCCCCTGGCCCCCGGTCCGGCGGTTCCCTTCCACACTCTCGTCCTCCTCGGCCTCGCGCTCGCGAGGCGTTGCCGTCCTCGATTTCTGCGAGCCCTGTTCTACGTAGGCGCTACTTCGATGAGGAGCACCGCACCTGCGAGATCGCAAAGCACTCACTTGCGCCGTCTACGGGGGCCAGTCTGCCCGCCGAGCCAGTCATTCCTGAGCGTGAAGCCGGCGCCCACGGACCACCCGCCCGGTATGGGGATCATCGCCTCTTCGACCGTGACGCGCTGCTTGGCACCAAGACAGTTACACCCGAAGGTGAAGGAGACGCCGATCTGCAGATTGCGTTTGGGTAGGTCCAACGCGACGCCCACGGTCGGTGAATACCTGTTGTCAGAATTGGGCCCGATGACCGAGAAGTGATCGGTTACCCACTCGCCCAGCACTCCGCGAAGAAACGTCTTGAAGACCAGCTCATTGAACGTATGCTGCAGGAAGTCGGGCGACATTCCCACCCTGCCCTGCGGATCGCGTACGACAAACCCCGCCTCGTCAATGTGGATATTGCATGCCTCGGGCGTGATTGCGGCGTGCAGGGAAGAAATTTCGATTTTTCGCTCGGCGCTCTGCCCGAACCGAGCCGCGAAGCTGCGGTCGGGCCGCACGCTGGACATGCTCAGAGGCCGGTCGTCCAGGGGGGGGTCAAGTCCTTGATCTCGCGGAATCCCGAGGCGCTCTGTTGTTGCTTGCCAGGCATGCCGGCCTTGGTGAATATGTAAGATATCTGGATTGGATCGGCGTTGGTCAAATTGTGAAAAATCTGTTTGACTAGATGTTGGCCTGATAGAGGGTGAAAATGAAAGGCAGGGGCCCCGTCACGGTCTGCCTTCCGGAAGCAGTCTATCAAGTGTCGGGAGTTCTTCGGGCGAAACGTGATGCCGACGAGGGTGCTGCTCCCCTCCACCACTTTGCCTGGACCGCGCGCGCCGCTGTTCGTGCCCTTCGATGATTCTTCAGCGACGTGTGTCTCGATGTTGATATTGTATTCCTGCAGCCGGCGGTCAATTGCCCTGAAGATATGCCCCCTCGATGCCATGCGTGTCAGCATAGCACAGCCATTTTTGGCGGTGCGTCGAGCGAACGGATCAGGGGTCGTAGAAGAACTTCGGGCCGCTGCAGAGCGGGTTGTTGGTGGTGCACTTGTTGACGACGCGCTTTTCGCCGAAGGTCCGGAACAGCTCCGCCTGGAGCGCCGCGTTGTTGTTGCACACGTGGTACTCGGCCAAGGTCGTCTGGCTGGCCTTCGCCACCTCCGCCATGGCCTGGTTCATGGTGGCCTCCACCGAGCCCCCGTCGAAGTTGCACTGGGGGACGATGGCCAGGGCCTTGTCGAAGTTGCCCTCCTTGAGGGCGAGGACGAGGGCGGCCTTCCCGCCCTCGTTCTTGCAGACGAGCGCCGTGCTCTGCTCGACCAGCTGGATGAACTGGCCGAGCAGCTTCTCGGCCAGCGCGCCCTTCAGGGTGTCCATGCTGAGGAACTTGTCGGGGTTGCAGCCGCAGGCCTTGTAGGCGTCGAGGAGGGCGAGCAGATCGTTCTGGGAGCCGGTGATCGTCTCTCGCTTGACCTCCACGAGGAACACGGCGCCGTTCTTGTCCACGGCGCCAGGAGCGGTCCCGTAGTTGGTCTGGAACGCGCTGCCCAGGAGCTTCTTGCCCTCTGCCCGGGTGGTGCAGGAGACGTCGACCTGGGTGGTCGTGTGGGGGGGCCACATCTTGCTGGTCCGCCCCGCGGTCTCCTTGTAGGCGTCCTTCTGGAGCCACTGGAAGGTGGCCTGGCAGTTGGTGCCCTTGATCTTGTCCTCGCCGATCGAGGGATCGGGCTCGGCAGGCGTCTCCGCCGAGCAGCCCCCCAGAGCGGCGAGGGGCAGGGCGAGCGGCGCAAGCGAGATCAGCGAGACGAGCGAGGCCGCGAAGAAGCGGCCTGAAGAGGAGCGCATCGGTACGAGTATGCCTGGGTGCGGCGGGTTGTCGACTCCATCCTTCACCCTGCCACGGCTAGGCGAGGGTGGCGCTCTTCACCGCCAGATCCCAGGCCTTGCCGGCCGCCAGCCCGTGCCGCTCCAGGCCGGGGATGGTGACCGTGCGCATGGTCTCCACGAAGACCGCGAAGCTGGTCGGGCCGCCGGGCGCGCCCACCGCGAGCGCCGCCGGCGAGGCCTCGTCCATGCTCAGGAAGGGCGCGAAGAAGGCGAGCTGATGCCGGAAGGCCGAGACCAGCCACGCGCCCAGGCGCGCTCGTAGCCGCGGATCGAACCCCGGTCCGAGGCGCTCGAGCAGGCGCCAGCCAAAGCGCGCGTGCTGCACCTCGTCGGCCAGGATCCGGGAGAGCTCCGCCGCGAGCTCCGGTGTGCCGGCGGCCTCTCTCTCCCCACCGACCAGCGCGACCGCCACCGTCTCGCTGCAGCAGCTCACGCTGATCACGTTGCGGAGGAGCGCCTCGAGCGGCGAGGCGTCCTCGTGCCAGGGGACCTCGGCGAGCACCGGGAGCCTGGCGACGGGAGCCTCGTCGAACGCTCCGAGCACCCGGGCGCAGCGCCTCGCGTGGTCCATCTCCTGGGTGACCATCGAGGCGAGCCGCTCCACCTCCCCGTGCTCGAGGCCCGCGGCCATCGCCTGAGGGACCAGCGAGGCGAACACGCGCGCCGATGCGTACTCGCTCGCCATCCGATCCCGCCAGCTCGAGATCGCCGCCGCGCGGCTCCCCGGGTCGAGGCCCGAGAGGGCCAGGGGCACCGGACCCTCGCGGGCAGCCACGTCGCGCAGATCGAGCGTCAGCTCGCGGCTCGCCTCGCTCACCTGGTAGGTCGCGTGGAGGGAGGGTTGCATGATCACGCGACCTCCAGGAAGAGGGCGAAGAGCTCCGCGTCGACGGCAGGAGGCGCAGGGGGCCCCCAGGTCGGTACGCAGTTGCCCTTCGATTGCAGGCGGAGGAGCTGGGCGGCGCGTTCCACCGGGTGGCTCGAGGATGGCTCGCTCGCGATCGTGGAGGCGCCAGGAGTGTCCTCCTCGCCGTGGGCGAGGCTCGCGGTGGCTCCGAGCAGCGAGAGGGCACAGGCGACCTGAGCGGCCATGCGGAGGCCGCGGCGATTGGCAGGAGACAGAGTGGGCATGGGTCATTCTCCGGTGAGGGTCCGGAGGAGCACGAGCAACAGGCATACCATGTGGTTCGCTGGTTCAACCATTGGATGGATCACTGATTGCTTTGCTCCTTCCTCATGGACGCCCATCCATGGATCCTCTGTCAGCTCGCGGCGCTCTTCGCTGCGGCCTGGCTCTTTCACCGGACCACCCGGGGCGAGGAGGCTGTGCTCCGGGGGCCCTTCCTCCGCGCCCTCCCGTTCACGGTGCCGGGCGCGCTCTGCGTTGACTACGCGCTCCGTATAGCGCTCTTCGCGTCGTCCGGCATGAGGGGGGCGCCGCCGCGCTTCGGTGGGATCATGGCCTACGGGGCGCTCCTTGGGTGCGTCCTCGCCTATGTCGTCTTCGTGCGGAGGAGGAGGATCGGCGTCGCCTTCGCTCTCGACCGGCTCGCCGCGCCCCTGGCGCTGCTCGTGGCGCTTGGACGGATCGGCTGCGCGATCGCCGGCTGCGAGCATGGCCGACCCACCCGGCTTCCCTGGGCCGTGCGCTATTCCCGGGCGCACCCGGACTACGGGCGCTTCGTGGACGCCGGCGTCGCCAGGCCAGGGGACGCCGAGACGCTGGGGCTGCACCCGGCCACGCTCTACGAGGCGCTCTTCGCGCTCCTCGCGTGCGGGGTCGCGCTCCTTCTCTTGCGTCGGGCGAGGACGCCTGGTGCGACCTTCTACGCCGCGGTGTCCATCTACGCCTCCGGACGGATGGTGAGCGAATCCTTTCGCGGCGATCTTGCCCGGGGCGAGAGCGGCCCGTTCACCACCGGCCAGGCCATGAGCCTCTTCGTGCTCTCCCTGGTCCTGTCCGTGTCTCTGCGCGCTCCGGTCAAGGTCACAGCCGGATCCGAGTGATGCCGAACGGGATGCCCGGGAGTCTGGTAGGCTGGCTGGTTCGCTCACTCCCAATCCACCGCCACCTCTCGATTGTCGTCTTCACCCTGTCCGTTGAAGCCCTTCCCTGAGACAGGCGAGCTGGTAATTCACATGAGAGAGGAGGCCGTCGCCTCTTCCCTGTGATTTACACTCGTCCAGTTCAGCGAAGGGCCCGAGCTTCGGCAAGGACTGGCTCCTAGTCTGGAGCCTGCTCCAATCCAATAAAGCTCCGCACGGCCTCTGCCATGGAGAGCGCCGCCGCCCGGACGAGGGCGCGTATCGTGGGCTCGCTGTCCTCGCCCTGGAGGGCGACCTCGAAGCGGTAGGTGACGTCGGGGTCGGAGCCGGCCTTCTTGGCGAGCTCTTCTTCCAGGAGCTCCGCCCCGCTCGGCGGGTCATCGGGCACCTCCCGGACGAGGGTGGCGCCCACGCTCTCCAGGATCTGGCGCATCGGCTCGTTGGTGCCGAGGACCTCTCCCCGGAACTTGCGTATGCCCCGGCACCACGCGGCCCTGGCGAGCTCCGCGAGGAGGAGGGTGCCCAGACCGTTCCTCTGCATGTCGTCGACCACCGTGACGGCGGCCTCGGCCACGTCCGGCTCGCCCGGGACACGGACGAAGCGCGCCACGCCGACGCCCCGCTCACTCTTCAGATCCAGGGACTCCAGGCTGGCGACGATGGCCACGTGGTCCTTCTGGTCGACCTCGGTGAGGTAGCGGAGCGTGGCCTCCGAGGGCTCGGTCACGGCCGAGAAGAAGCGGCGGTAGCGGGTCTCGGGCGAGAGGGTGCGGAAGGCGCGCAGGAGCTCGTCGCGATCCGTTGGCTCGATGGGACGGAGGACGACCTCCTTCCCGTCGCGGAGCGTGCGCCTGACCCGCCAGGACATATGCTCGAAGGGGCCTCCGTCGTCGCTCATCGGGAGTAAGATATCCCAAAATGTTGAATATATAATAAATTTGGACCTTTGCGGGCCTTGTACCATGGGCTGAACGGGAGCGTGGGGATGGACAGGGAGACGAGAGGGATGGAGGCGCGCACGGAAGCCTTTGCCGAGGTGCTTCGAAAGGGCGAGGTGAAGGGGGCTCCTCCCCGGGGCACGGTGGAGCGCTGGGCCTGGGATCACGTGACGACGACCGATCTGGCCAGGAAGCTGGCTCCCCCTGCGCCTCCTCGCCTCTGGGAGGAGCCCCCTGTTCCTCGTCGCCTCCTCCTCCCGGGGCGGCCCGCCGAGCTGGTCCGGGCCGAGCGCGCCCCCAAGAGCGGGGGCAAGGAGGCCCTCCGCTCTCGGCGCAGGAGGGCGCAGGCCTTTCATACCTTCCTTCACCACGAGCTCCAGGCCGCCGAGCTCATGGCCTTCGCCCTCCTCGCCTTCCCCGAGGCGCCCCTGGCCTTCAAGCTGGGGCTCCTCCGGGTGCACCACGACGAGGTGCGCCACATGGAGCTCTACGCCGAACACCTGGGGTCGCTAGGCCATCGCTACGGCGATTTTCCGGTCCGTGACTGGTTCTGGGAGCGGGTCCCCCGGGCGCCCACCCCCGCCCATTTCGTGGCCGTCATGGGGGTGGGCTTCGAGGGGGGGAACCTCGATCACGCCGCGCGCTTCCAGGACAGGCTGCTCGCCGCCGGCGATCCTGGAGGAGCGGCCCTCCAGGCCAGGGTGGGCGAGGAGGAGATCATGCACGCCCGCTTTGCGCTGCGCTGGTTCTGCCGCTTCACGGGCAAGGCCGAGGCCACGTTCGAGGACTTCGCCGCACACCTCCCGCCGCCGCTCACGCCCACCGTGATGCGAGGCCGCCCCCTCGCCAGGGATGCCCGAATACGTGCAGGGTACACGGAGTCCTTCCTGGACGCCCTGGAGGTCTGGGCGCCGTGAGCGCTCCCCGGCGCCTTGCCTGGGTCCTCAACCTCGACGCCGAGGACGAGCTGTCTGGGCGCCCGGTCACCACCCCGAGCGCCAGGGCTCTGGCCCGTATCCAGGAGGCCAAGCGCTCGCTACGGCCGCGGGTAGGGGAGGGGGCCGTGGTGCTTGGCGAGGGGTGCGACAGGGAGGCGAGGGGCCTCCAGGGGCGGGCCTTCTGCCCTACGCCCTCGGCTCTCCAGGCCCTCGCGCGCGTCGGGGCGGTGGTGCCCGAGGCGCCCGCCGTCTCGGTCCTGGCCCGGGTGAATCACAGGGCCTTCTCCGCTCGCCTGGGCCAGGGGCTCCCTCGCGGGGTCTTCGTCACCCGCTTGGAGGAGCTCGAGGGGGTGATGGCCTCCCCGCTCGAGGGCGGCTGGCTCCTCAAGCATCCCTTCGGTCATGTGGGGCGGAGGCGCCTCCATGTGTCCTCGCTCGATCCTCGCGCCCGGGCGTTCGCCGCCCGCGCCCTCCGGGGCGCTGGAGGCCTCCAGGTCGAGCCCATGGTGGAGCGCCTGGGGGACTTTGCGATCCACGGCTTCGTGGGCAGGTGCGGGACGATGCTGGGGGCTCCGACGATGCAGGAGTGCGACGCGCTGGGGGCCTGGCGGCGTAGCAGCCGGAGCCACGACCTCACGGAGCGGGACGCGCAGGCGCTCATCGCCGAGGGAGAGCGCGTGGGTCTGGCCCTCCGGGCCGAGGGCTACTTCGGGCCCTTCGGAGTGGACGGGTTCCGTTACCTGTGGGAGGGCGAGCCGAGCCTGTGCGTGCGCTGTGAGGTCAACGCCCGCTACTCGATGGGGTGGGCGGTGGGGATGGGGGAGTCGAGGCCCGATCAGGGCACGCCGTAGGAGCTCTTCCAGGTCTCCCTGTAGCGGCGCTCCTCGAGGTCCCAGGTGGCGTCGTCCCAGCCCAGCTCGGGCTGGGCCACGGCGCGGATACGGGCCATCTCGCGGAGGCCTCCCTCGGGCAGGAGCAAGCCGACGCGCACCCGCCTGAGCAGCAGATCGCCCAGGGTGACGCAGCCCTCCTCCCTCGCGGCGTGGCGGAGCTCGCTGTAGAGCGCCATCGATCCGCCGATGGACTCGGCGAGCTCGTGATCGTGGGCGACCTCGCCTGTCCCCTCGCCAAGGCGCCCCTGGATGCGCCGGCGCTGGGCCTCGCTCAGGGCCTCGGGCCAGCCCTCGACGGCGGGGTTCTCCTCCAGGATGCGGGTGCGTTCCTTGAGCGGACCCAGCTCGGCCTCGGCTGCCTGGAGGGCCTCCCTGGCCATGAGGGCCCAGGTGGTGAGCTTTCCCCCCGTGATGGTGAGCAGGCCCTTCTCGCGCCACACTGCGTGCTCGCGCGACTCCTTGGAGGGATCGGGGACGCCGGTGTCGACGACGGAGCGCACCCCCGAAAAGGTGGAGATCACGTCGGCCTCGGTGAGGTTCAGGCTGGGGAAGACCTTGCGCGCTCCCTCGAGGATATACGACGCCTCGCTCTCTGCGATGCGAGGCTCCTCGTCGAGGCTCCCCTCGTGATCGACGTCCGTGGTGCCTACCAGGGTGACGCCCTCCCAGGGCACCGCGAAGACCGCGCGCTGATCGCGAGGGTGCATGAAGCCCACCGCCTCCTTGACGCGGATCTTGTGGGCGGGAAAGACGAGGTGACTGCCGCGGATCTTCCGTAGCCTGCGGGCCTCGCCCAGCTCGCCGCGGAGCTCGTCGGCCCAGGCGCCGGTCGCGTTGATGACGATCTTGGCCCGCACCTCGACTGTGCGCCCGCTCGAGGCGGGCGCACAGTCCTTGACGACCACCCCGGTGACCTGCCCTTCCCCGCCGCGGAGCAGCTTGATCGCGGGCGCGTAGTTGAGCGCGACGCCTCCCCTGCGCACGGCCTCCTGGAGCACCCGGAGGGTGAGGCGGGCGTCGTCGGTCTGGGCGTCGAAGTAGCGGTAGCCTCCCTCGACGCCCGAGCCCTCGAGGGCAGGGATATGGTGGAGGAGCTCGGCGACGTTCAGGCGCTCGTGCGCCCACTTCCAGGCGATGGCGTCGTAGATGCTGAGGCCCACGCCGAACATCCACCGGGGCATCTTGTCGCCCGGGAAAGCGGCCAGGGAGAACGCGAGCGGCTCCACCAGGCCCCGGCCCTCGTCGAGCATGCGCTCACGCTCCTTGACGCTCTTGCGGGTGACCAGGAACTGCCCCTGGCGCAGGTAGCGCAGGCCCCCGTGGACCAGCTTGGTCGATCGGCTGGAGGTGCCGGACGCGAAGTCCCGCGCCTCCACGAGCAGCACCCGGAGGCCGTGGCGCGAGGCCTCGGCGAGGATGCCCGCGCCGGTGATGCCTCCGCCGACGACGACGAGGTCCCAGGGTCGATCGAGCTCGCTCCACACTCCGTCACGCCACCCACGCTTCCACATGAAGAGCCTTTCCGCGCCGTCGCGCTCGCCGTCCCCCTATATAGAGGCCATTGTCGGGCCTGGAAACGGACAAGGTGCTCCAGGGGTGCGCAGCCGACGTGCAGGCGCCGCCGATCACCGCTATGGTTCTCGCCCCGACGCGGGGCTCTGACTTCCGCCGCGTCACCTGTAGAAGGGAGGGCCCATGGGTTTTGCCGCCGAGACCACGAACGACAGCGGGACGCACGAAATCAAGGACGGCGCCAAGGGCGCCAGGAACGGATCGACGCTCGAGGCGCTGGGCGCCACGCTCGCCGACATCAAGCGCGCTCAGCGCAAGAACGGCACGCCCAGCTACGAGGCGCGCCTGGAGCACCTGGATGCCCTCAAGCGGGTGCTGCTCGCCCGGAAGGAGGAGATCGCCGAGGCTATTTCCAAGGACTTTGGTGGGCGCTCCAGGATAGAGAGCCTGGTGGCCGAGGTGTTCGTCACCGTGGCGGGCATCGACTATGCCAAGGAGCATCTCCACGACTGGATGCAGACCGAGCCCCGCGACGTGTCCTGGACCTTCCTCCCCGGGCGGGCCGAGGTGATCCCTCAGCCCCTGGGGGTCGTGGGCATCATCTCGCCCTGGAACTACCCTGTGAACCTGGCCTTTGCCCCGCTGGTGTCCGCCCTGGCGGCGGGCAACCGCGCCATGATCAAGCCCTCCGAGCTGGTTCCGGAGACCAGCGCGCTCATCGAGAAGATGGTGGCCGAGGCCTTCCCCAGGGACCGGGTCACCTGCGTGACCGGGGGCGTGGAGGTGGCCGAGGCCTTCTCCAGGCTGCCCTTCGATCACCTGGTGTTCACGGGCTCCACCCGGGTCGGCAAGGTGGTCATGCGGGCCGCCGCCGAGAACCTGGTCCCCGTGACCCTGGAGCTCGGAGGAAAGTCGCCCGCCATCGTTGGCGAGGGCTTCTCTCTCACGACGGCGGCCGAGCGCATCATGGCCGGCAAGCTCTTCAACTCCGGGCAAACCTGCATTGCCCCGGACTACGTTCTCGTACCCCGGAAGGACCTGGACGCCTTCGTCGGCGAGTGCAAGGTCGCGGCGGCGCGGCTCTATCCCAGCTTCGTGGGGAACGCGGATTACACCAGCATCGTCAATCCCAGGCAGAAGGCGCGCCTGGAGGGCTACCTTATGGACGCCAGGGAGAACGGCGCCACGATCGTGTCCCTCGCAGGGAACGAGTCCTTCGAGGGCTCTCGCAAGATGCCCCCCGCGCTGGTGCTCGGGGCCAAGGAGAGCCACGCGATCCTCCAGGAGGAGATCTTCGGGCCGCTCCTCCCCATACTCCCTTACGAGACGCTCGAAGAGGCCATCGCCTACGTGAACGATCACCCTCGTCCGCTGGCGCTCTACTACTTCGAGCACGACGACGAGGTCATCCAGCGGGTCCTCTCGGAGACCATCTCGGGCGGGGTCACCGTCAACGATGTGCTGCTCCACTTCGCCCAGGAGGACATGCCCTTCGGCGGCGTGGGCCCGAGCGGCATCGGCCACTACCATGGCCGGGAGGGCTTCGAGGCCTTCACCAAGAAGAAGCCTGTCTTCTACCAGGCTCGCCTCAACGCCACGGGCGTCCTCCGCCCGCCCTACGGCAAGCTGGTGGACACCTTCCTGAGGCTGTTGCTGGGCAAGTAGGCAAACGGTTGCAGTAAGAAATCCAGGGAGGATGCGCTGAGGGAGCGGCCTTGCCATCTCGCAACGAGCCACCTTCGGGCGTCTCCTCCACGGGGGACAGGGTTCGATTCACGGTTCTCACTGGCGTGCCGCCGACCCTGACGGACGAAACAGTGGCATGCCCGTTGCCGTCCGCTCGGTCGCCTCCGGGTGAGTTTCTCTCTAGGAGAAGGTCACGAGGCCACGCCTCGCAAAAAACGGGCGAGGTCCAGATCCACGTTATTGGCCGAAATTGAGCCATGTCACTTCGTAACCCTCGCTGCGAGCTCCACCCTGAATCGGCTGGATGTCATGACGCTGCTGGGCCGCCTTCCGCATTGATACCGATGAACATGCGATACGCCAGAAGACGGTCGGCGTCGACC
>SXGT01780059.1_pt1 | contig 20140 bp, 17 predicted proteins | sample 3176221 | NCBI WGS metagenome assembly SXGT01 (sample SAMN11356862, study PRJNA531348) | freshwater metagenome | isolation source: freshwater sample F1-120 | place: China: Fuxian Lake, Yuxi | collected 2017-12-25
GTCGCAAACAGACGCTGGCTCGATAGAAAAGGGCGCGAAAATATATCGAACAAACTGCGCTGCCTGCCACGGCGAAGGGGGTGGAGGGGACGGGGTCTACGCAGGGAAACTTGCTGCTGATGGTGAGAGCTCATTACATGGTATGTCTGGTTCCATGGACATGTCGCTTCAAACACCGGCAGATCTTCGTAACCCAACTTCAATGATGGGTGCGAAACCGGCTGTTTTGCATGGAAAGATCCTAAGAGGTGGACTGGGCTCAGGCATGCCGAGTTGGGGGAGTATCCTTACGGATGAACAAATTTGGAATGTGGTCGATTATTTGTTCAGTTTGCAATTTGAGACTTCACCATAGAGCTGAATACGTTTGCAGAAGGGAATGAGACATCGAGAAAATTAATGAAAAAATCAAAGCAACGCCCCGGGCAGGATACGCAGGAAGAGCGCCGATCTGATGCATAAAAAGCCATATCTAATAAAATCCATAGCAATATAAAAAATAGACTTATGCGCATAGGCGAAGGATCTTTGATCTCAAATTAGCTTCAAACTCCACCTCATACCAAAAAAAACCATTTCAGTTGGAATATGGCAAGAAGATCGCTGAGACATGACCAGGTGGGATTCGGATTGGCTTTAACGTTTGGGAATGGGTGCAATTGCCCTTTTTTGAACAACGCCAGAAAAAGTAGATCTACACCTTGCCGATCAGATGAGTGACAATGCATTCTCTTCGTCGGGTTTCTCACCATAGCGTTATCGGAAAAAACGTTTTGAAGAATCCCAGTTTCATTAGTGGGTGGATTGAAAAATTTGCATAATGCGTATAATGAATTATGAGATTTGAAAACCCATAAGGAGACAATATGAATATTTTTAGTACCATTTTGCAAAAGCTTGGTATTGGCAAAGCCTCTGAAGAGGTGAAGGCAGCCCCAAGCGCGGAAGTGACTGCGGCCGAGGCTGCCGCGGATGCCGCCAGAGTGCAAGCGATGGCCAAGGCCACCCAGGAAGCAAAAGTGAATGCAGCGGCACGAACCGTCGCCCCGGGTGCCATCCCCGCTGCGCCAAAACCAACGCGTCCTGCCGCCATTTCGGTGGTAGATGTGGTTGCCAAACTGGAAACTTTGTCCAAGGCACACCCTGAACTGGATTGGAAGGTATCGATTGTTGATCTGTTAAAACTGCTTGAGATCGATAGCGGTTTTACTTCACGGAAAGACCTGGCGATTGAACTTGGTTGCCCGGCAGATACTATGGCAGATTCTGCCCGGATGAATGTTTGGTTGCATAAGACAGTTCTTCAAAAGATCGCGGATAACGGTGGCAATATTCCGGCAAATTTGCTGGATTGATCTGACGGACGATCACCACCAATGAGTGGTGGGCCCTATGTAGCAAGAAGCCCCAAAAGTTGGATAAAAACCAACTCTTGGGGCTGCAATTTAATAATCGAGATAACTTGTATTTATCTTCTTGGTTGCTGGGATGCTTATTTTTTCCCGGATAACAATTTACCGGCGATCCCCAGAATGTCATCCAGTGCAGATCCATCGTTATTCATATCCAACAAATTGTTGATCGTGCTCATCATGTCGGGGTTGGTTTGTTCAGCCAACTGTTTTTCCTGTCCCAGCATACCTGAAAGGGAGTCGGCATTCAGGCCACGTTGTTGCTGTTGTTTACCGAGCATGCCCATCACAAGTGGCGCGGCGATTTGTAATAACATGCCGACCTGTTCACTATCCAACCCAGTATTTTGGGTAAGCCCTTTCTTAACCAAAGGTTGTTGATTCCCCAAAACATGTTTTAAGATGCCCGCCCCATTCGCAGATTCAGGGTTGCCGAGAAAACCATCAAGGTCGTCCAGGATCGAACCATCGTGGTCTTTGGTTACCGCTTGCTGAAGTGCCTGGGCTCCCTCGGGTTTGGCGGCATTTTTGGCCAGCGCGGAGACCAACAAAGGGATCGCCGCGGATAATGCTGAATTGGTAGCTTGCTCATCAGCGCCAATTTTTTGGCTGATCTGTGAGACTGCCCCACCAGCCAGTTGCTGCAGCAATTGTTGGGTAATTGTGTCCATTGTAATTCCTCCATAAAATAAGATCGTAGCGGTTACAGGTGTAGCCGATAGCCATACCTTTTGGCTAACTTAATAACCTATGTTTGATTGTACACTTTTTAAAGTTAAATCAATATAGGCGAAAAGACCTTAATTAATTTTAAAGGTGGAATCACAATGGGGAAAATTCGCGTAGCCATTGGCGAATTTGGATACACCAACATTTTGTAATTCGATGGCATTTTATTACAGACAATTGCCACATATTGCATCCTGGTTGGAAGGCAGAATAACCCAGGTAGGGGAGTACGCCCAGACATGGGTGCCAATATTTGGCTCACAGCCATGGGGCGTCGGTTTGTACCTGTAAAGGACGATCCGCGTGATGGGTGCAAAATTCCGTTTTTCCCTCCAATCGGACCAAATATCTGGTGAAATTTGGCATTCAACTGCACGTTTCAAGCAGTATCGCTGGCATTCCAAGAAAATTATGGAGATTGAGGCAGCAGGTTATGGCTATGGTTGCGTAACCTGGTCAGGGAGTGGTACCTCGTTTGTTCTTGCTACTTCCGTTTTGAGGATGGGGTAGGAAATTGGTTCCAGTTGATTCCTGTTGATAGGATAAAAATTGGCTGCCGTTCAACGGGCAGCCAATCATTTTTCTTGTTATTCCAGGATCTCTTTTGCTTTTTTGGTGATCTTGCCACGTTCTTCAGTGTTTAAGATCCTCTTGCGAATGCGGATGCTGGTGGGTGTCACCTCAAGCAATTCATCGTCCGCCAGGTATTCAATCGATTCATCCAGCGACATCTGCCTGGGCGGCGTCAGCCGAATTTCCATGTCTCCACGAGCAGACCGCATGTTGGTCAGGTGTTTTTTACGGCAAATATTGATCGCGATATCACCGCTACGGGTATTTTCGCCAATGACCATTCCTTCGTATACCGATTCGCCGGGGTTGATGAATAAAATCCCACGTTCCTCTGCACCTTTAAGGGCATAGGCGGTAGATTCGCCTGCTTCCATGGCCACCAACGAACCGGTGGACCGGGTTTGGATCGAACCGGCTAATTCATCGTAACCATGAAAGAGCGAGTGCATAATGCCCATTCCGCGGGTAGCGGTAAGGAATTGGTACCGGAAACCAAGCAAGCCGCGTGTAGGCACAATATAGATGATGCGTACGTGCCCATCGCCAGTGTCTTCCATGTTTTGCATAATGCCACGGCGAGTACCCAGCATTTCAACCACTACTCCTACAGTGTCTGAGCTGGTCTCAATATGCACTTCTTCAAAAGGTTCCAGCATGCTGCCGTCATCAGCCTTATGAAAGATCACTTCAGGGCTGGAGACCTGGAATTCAAATCCCTCACGGCGCATGGTTTCGATCAAAACAGCCAGGTGCAGTTCGCCGCGGCCAGAAACCAAAAATGTATCTGCTGATTCTGTTTCTTCCACGCGAAGCGAGACATTGGTGCGCAATTCTTCAAATAAGCGTTCGCGGATTTTTCGGCTGGTACCCCATTTACCTTCCTTGCCTGTAAATGGAGAAGTATTCACACCAAAGGTCATTCGCACCGTTGGTTCTTCCACCTTGATGGTTGGCAGCGCTATCGGATCATCCGGCGAAGCCAGTGTTTCACCGATGGCAATGCCTTCAAGCCCGGCAAGCGCAACAATATCACCAGCAAGCGCTTCTTCGGTTTCTACTTTATGCAAACCCTGAAAGTGATACAGGTAACGGGCGCTTTCGGGCAAGATCTTGCCATCATACTGAATGCGCGCCAAGCGCTGGCCTGCCTTGATACGGCCAGCGAACACACGGCCAACAGCGGTCACTCCGCGGTAATCATCATACCCAAGTGTGGTTATCAGCATCTGCAAGGGGGCATCCAGGTCTACAACCGGAGCAGGGATGTGGTCGAGAATGGTTTGGAACAAAGGCTGGAGATTGGCTTCAAGGGTGGTTGTCAGGCCTGCCTGGCCACTGGTGGCTTGGGCATAAATGACTGGAAAATCCGCCTGTGCTTCGCTGGCGCCGAGTTCAATAAAAAGATCAAAAGTGTCGTTTAATACCCGTTCTGGTTCGGCGTCTTTGCGGTCGATCTTGTTCACCACCACGATCGCCTTGTGCCCGCGTTCAAGTGCCTTTTTAAGGACGAAGCGTGTTTGGGGCATGGGGCCTTCAGCGGCATCTACCAATAATAAAACGCCATCCACCATGTTCATAACCCGTTCAACTTCACCGCCAAAATCGGCGTGGCCAGGGGTATCTACAATGTTTACCTTAACAGGTTGGCCGGTTCTGGGGTTTTGTAACGTGATGGCCGTATTTTTGGCAAGGATGGTAATACCACGTTCCCGCTCCAGGTCGTTCGAATCCATCACCCTTTCAGCGACTTGTTGATTCTCGCGAAAGGTGTTGGATTGCCGAAGCAGATGATCTACCAGCGTTGTTTTGCCGTGATCAACGTGGGCAATGATCGCTATATTCCGAATATCTTCTCGTGATTGTTGCATGAAATTCCTGTTCTACTAATTGGTTTTGGTCAAATTTAGAACCCCGTTTTTGCAAACGGGGTTCCGGATTGAGCAAAACCGTGTTGGTTTAGGTGCCTTCTTGCCACGAATTGAGGTAGGCAACCTGTTGGTCTGTGAGGGTATCGATCTTGATGCCCATCGCCGCCAATTTAATACGCGCGATCTCGGTATCGATATCGGCAGGAACTGAATAAACCTTCTTTTCGAGGGATTTGGCGTTCTTCCACATAAATTCTGCAGATAGAGCCTGATTGGCGAACGACATATCCATTACTGAAGCTGGGTGGCCTTCAGCTGAAGCCAGGTTGATAAGGCGGCCTTCACCCAGGATATTGATCTTGCGGCCATCCTTGGTTGTGTATTGGTCAACAAACGGGCGAACGAGGTTGGGCGCGCCAACTGACATCTCGGCCAAAGCGGGGATGTTGAGCTCAACATTAAAGTGGCCAGAATTGGCAACCAAAGCGCCATCCTTCATCACTTCAAAATGGTGCTTGTCAACCACATTCAAGTCACCGGTAACGGTACAAAAAATGTCGCCGATCTTGGATGCTTCCAACATGGGCATCACTTCGAAACCATCCATAACCGCTTCCAAGGCTTTCATGGCATCAACCTCGGTTACTACCACCCGGGAGCCCATACCGCGGGCTCGGGAAGCTAAACCGCGGCCACACCAACCATAGCCAGCCACAACAAAAACCTTGCCAGCGAGCAATACATTGGTGGCGCGGATGATGCCATCCACGGTGGATTGGCCGGTGCCGTATCGATTATCAAAGAAGTGCTTGGTCATCGCGTCATTCACAGCGATCACCGGGAACTCGAGCATATTGTCCGCGCTCATGGCACGCAATCGGATAACGCCGGTAGTGGTCTCTTCGGTGCCGCCAACAATATCGGCCAGCAATTCGCGGCGATCTTTGTGGATGGTGGAAACGAGATCGGCGCCATCGTCCATGGTCATGTGGGGTTTGTGATCCAAGGCAGCTTTGATGTGTTTATAGTACGTAACGTTATCTTCGCCCTTGATAGCATATGTGGGGATCTCGTATACGTTCACCAAGGCGGCAGCAACATCATCCTGGGTAGAAAGGGGGTTGCTGGCGGTGAGTACGACATCAGCGCCACCGGCCTGAAGGGTGGTCATCAGGTTAGCGGTTTCGGTGGTTACGTGCAAACAAGCTGATACGCGTACACCTTTTAAAGGTTTCTCTTTTTTGAACCTTTCTTTGATCATGCGTAAAACAGGCATTTCACGTTCCGCCCAATCAATTCGGCGGCGACCGCCTTCCGCCAAAGCGGCGTCTTTAATATCGTAATTGTTCATATTTCTCCTTAAGTAAGTTTTCTTTATAGTTCGTTGAGTTTGCCTTCATCGTCGAAGTGTTCTCGGAATCTGGAAACGAATTCATCTTTGGTGTAGAAGTGGTTTTGGGTGCCGTTCTGTTCAAGGCAATAGGCGGCGGCCAAAGAGCCCATCCGTGCGCAAAAGTCCAATGGCCAACCATGTGCATAGCCGGTTAAAAAACCACCCCGAAAGGCATCACCAACGCCTGTTGGATCCGTAATGCGTTCTTCTTTAAAAACAGGAATGTGGGTATCGCCTTCTTTGGTGTAAATGGTTGCGCCGTCTTTGCCTTTGGTAACAACGATCACATCCACCATATTTAGGATCTGTGAGATCTCGAGGCCGGTTTTCTTGGTGATCAAGCCGATCTCGTAATCATTTACAAACAGGAAGTGAGCCCCTTGCATGTCGCGGGCGAGGTCGTCACCATCCAATCTTAACACCTGTTGAGAAGGATCATACAGATACGGTATACCGAGTTCCCTGCATTCGGCAGCGTGTTTCTTCATTGCCGATGGGTCGGTGGGAGAGATCACCACCAGGTCTGGCGTTGTCGTTAATTCTGTAAACGAGAGTTGGGCTGCATCTTCCATTGCGCCCGGATAAAAAGACGCGATCTGGGCATTCACCTTGTCGGTGGTGGCAAAGAATGAAGCGGTGTACTTTCCCGGAATGACGCGGGCATAATCTGTGTCAACTCCGGCTTTGTTCAGCCAGGCCCGGTACTCTTCAAAATCCTCGCCGACTGTCGCGAACAAGTGCGGTTTTTCGCCAAGCAATGCCATTGTGTAGGCAATATTGGGGGCAATACCCCCACGTTGGCGGGTCATCGATTCCACCAAAAAAGACAGACTGATCGATTTTAACCTCTCAGGCAGGATCTGCTCATGAAACAACCCTGGAAAGGTCATCAAATAGTCGTAGGCGACGGAACCGCTAATAAAAATATCCATGTATATGGTTGGCTTCCTTTTTAAGTCGGTGATTAAAGCAAATTATTTTATCATAGGAAGCGCCATATTATTGGGCTATCGCGGACAATTTTGGTGCGAGTTCCCCAAACTTTAGTCGAGACTATATTTTCTTGCGGCATTATCGGCGATGGCCGGATACGCCTGCATGAAGGTGTCTTTTTCGCCCAGCATTCGGAAGATGAAGCCGATGAATCCTTTTCGCATTTGGCTGCCACCCTGAGAGGCATGGCAAGCGCTTGCGCTGGTCTTTACATGCGAGAGTGAAGAATAGTCTATCTCCACATGGGTGGGGAAATCTACATTCGCAAGCGAAGCCAGGTCTATGTCTTTGTTTCTGCCCCACCTGGTTGGGTCGCCGCCAAATAGTCGGATCAGGCCTACCGCAAACCGTAGAAAACCACGCGGGATGGTATGGTAATAAAGTCGGCTTGGCTGATGGGGGAGTTGGTTACTCCCTTTATATGCAGGGTCGGCACAAAAATCAAACGCAAGTTTGGTAGCTTCGTGAATGTGGATATGGTCTGGATGGCGATAGCCGCCGATCGGGTCGAAAGTCATCACGATGTCGGCCTTTAATCGGCGCAGATGATCTGCCACCTTTTGGGCGACCTGCTCAATTGGCTGGTTGATGTGGGCATCGGGGTGGCTATTGTCCGCGGATCCTGGCATGCCAGAGTCGCGATAGCCCAGCAAAACCAATTCCGAAAGCCCCAAGTGCTGAATGGCGCAACGTAATTCGGCTTCCCGCAGCTCTGCAATAGAACCATAACCCTCCAAAAAATGGGCATCCACCGTCCCAGCCTCTCCAAGGGTGGCGCAGATCAAGGATACCTTGTATCCTCGTTGGGCGTATAACGCCAGCGTCCCGCCCATGCCGAATGAGTCATCAGCGGGGTGGGCTAAAACGGCAACGATCGATTTTTGAATGTTGGTTTCTGTCATTTTCTCTCTTTTTTAGATTGGGTCCAAAAAAATTTCTACGGCAATGGTTCACCGCGGCCGGCAATGAACAATTGATACCACTCATCTCTTGAAAGCACGATACTGTCAGCCTCGCAGCATGCCTTCAATCGGCTTATGTTGGTGATGCCCGGAATCACCTGAATTTTGGCCGGGTGCCGAAGTATCCATGCCAATATAACCGCTTCGCGGGAGACGTTTTTTTGTGTCGCGAATTGCGCAACCAATTTGGAAGCCGCAGAAATGTTGCTGGCAGGAACGTCGCTTGTTCTTCCACTGAGGTAACCGCGTGCCAATGGTGACCATGCCTGCAAGGTAATATTGTGGTATCGGCAATATTCGATTAAGTCGGTATTGCGGGCAAGGCGAGGATTATTTTGGTTGTACATGATTCCCGCGTCCAATAAGTGGGTATGGGTAATGTTCATTTCTACCTGATTGGTAACGATCGGATGTTGGATATATTTTGACAACAGTTCGATTTGGCCAGGCGTGTGGTTGCTTACTCCAAACCACCGGACCTTTCCAGCAGCATGTAGTGCGTCAAAAGCCTTGGCTACTTCTTCAGGTTCAACCAGTGGGTCTGGCCGGTGAAGTAAGAATACATCCAAATAATCGGTGCCAAGCCGTTTCAGGCTGTTTTCAGCGGATGTGGTGATATGTTGATAGGAGAAATCGTAACTGGTAAATGGTGGCCCAAGTTTGATCCCGCATTTGCTTTGGATGTAGATATTTTGCCTTTTACCTTTGTGTTTTTTCAGCGCTTCCGAAAAAACGATCTCCGATTTTCCCTTGCAATAAATATCCGCATGGTCAAAGAAGTTGATTCCGTTATCCAGGCAAATGTCGATCAGGTTGTCTGCATCCTTTTGAGTTTGCTCAGTTATCTGATCACTGTTCCAATCGCCACTGATCAGCATGCATCCATATCCAATCTTGGTCACATCCAGATCTGAATTGCCCAGCCGAATTTTGTTCATTGGTGCCTCGCTTTTAAGAATTTGATGCCATACCAAGTATGCTTCGGAACCCAAAATAAGCTTGTTGCATATTCGGTAATACCATCCGGATCCGCAATCCATCTCTTTCGGTTCCAGGAATCCTGGCAGCGCGGTCAGCCATGTCGGACGATTTTAATTCGACAAGAATTTCGACCGGTGATGGAGGCAGGAAAGGTTTGGGAGAGTTCCCGCGGGCCAAGGTCTGCACCGCCATTTTTGCCGCTGTTTTGATCAACGGGTGCGATTGCGCGGGCGGCAGGCACTCTGCTGAATGTCGGCCGGTGGCCACTTTTACGATTGCGGCGGGCATTTTTCCCAATAATTCGATCGTTTCAGCGCATGCCATTTGGTCACCACTTACCATGATCACAGGCACGCCAAAATAGCCTGCAAGTGCGGCATTAAGTCCGTATTCGCCGGTGAGGGTTCCGTTGATCCATAAATTACTAACACAACGGCTGGAGTAGGTATGGTCGCATATGGCGTTTGCTGTGCCATGCCTTGCATGGTAGCCAATGTAGATCATTCCGGTAATATCCGGTGAGATCCCCTGAATCATGGAGTGGGGCGCGGAATTTGAATAGTTGATAACGGCGCGCGGGTCAAGTTGTTCGATGAGAATGTTCGTACCCGATGCATGCCCATCAGCTACGGTCACCTTCGATGCGCCTCCTTCAAAAGCACCTTGGATAGCGGCATTCACATCCTCGGTCATCAACGCGCGAAACCGCGGATATTCAAAATGACCAGCGGTAACCTGGTCCCAATTTACAACACCAGTGATACCTTCCATGTCGGCTGCGATCAGAATGTTCAAGGTTGCTCCTTCGAGGATGCCGCAGATCTTGTTTCGTTAATTTGGGTAACCATTTTGAGAATGATCACCTGTTTGGTTTTATAGGCAGTAAATTTTGCAGATCGCGTTCGGCCTTTTGGGTCGGCAAATCCGATCGTGAGTGTGTCTGAGAACCAATTTCGCTGCAGGCGGCCATAGTGCAGGTTTATTCTGTCTATCATCCAGCCATCGATCCCATTTTTCGACTCTCTTGTGAAGCACAATCGTGCCGGATCAAGGGTGAGAAAACCTGTTGAACCGGCCATTTTGTTTAAATTAACCGCCTGACATTGGAGAGTTGTAAAGGGTTGTTGGATATTTTGGGCAAATTGATGATCTTCTGGCAGACGTTCTTCCTTGGGCAAGGTGCCAAAAAGCTTTTGGATGAGGCTAAATACCCACATAAAAACACTTTTAATTGAAAACCAAGCCCACCTCACCAAGATCGGTACAAATAGGACGATCGCTCCCAGCAAGATCAGCGCCAAACCGGTGGCGTGGAACGGAAAACTCAACGCGAGGACGGTAAGGCCAGATGCCGCTACGTCCTCTGCGACGCTCAGGGCAACATTGCTCACATTTTCAACCGGGCTGATGGCGTTGACAGCCAAGCGTGATGTGGCTTTTCCGCCATGCGAGACCAGGGCGATCGTACCCGCAAACAATGCAGCCAGGATCGTTACTACCGGGTCTGGGCTACCCAAAACGGCGACGGCCAAAAAGCCAGCACCCAATGGGCGGATGACCGTATGCAACAAGTCCCACAAGTGTTCAATATAGGGCACTTTGTCAGCAAATATTTCCAGCAAAAAGAAAATGCCAGATATGATCAAGATCGGCCATGCACCCAGCACTTCGAGGGACTGCGGAGTGTTCTTTAACCAGCCAAAATGGATGGCGACGGAAGCTGTAAAAATGGTGGCATACAAGTTGAGGCCAGAGCTAACACTGAGTGGTAACAAAGTAGCAAGCAGGCGTAATGATTCCATGAATCCATTATAAAACCATATTTATGCAGGCACAGGTTACCTAAATTGCCGATGCAGGTTGCGAACCTGGAGCTGTTTCCTTATCGTGGGTCCAAACAAACAGGCCTTTTCTGAACAACCCTAAAGATGCCGCGATCAGAATCAGCAGGATTCCGTTGACCCTGGCCACCCTGGAAACTCCAAAATGCTCTGAGGCTGCACCGATCAGCAAGGATGAGATCGGTTGCAACCCAAAACTGATCATTGTAAAAAGGCTTAATAATCTTGCGCGCATATCGGCTGGCGCAAGTACCTGAATTAACCCCAGTGACATGGCGATCACCAATGGCAGGCTAAAACTGATCAGGAACAGGAAGAACATCGCCATAACTAAGCTTGTTGCCATCGAAAAGCCAACGATCCATACGCCTGCCCATAATAATGCCGCCAAAATGACCTTGCCGGTATTCTTGTTTGCCTGTGCGATCGGTGAAATAAGAATGACGCTTACAAGGGCTCCAGCGCCTGAAGAGGCCATCAGGGAACCAAGCGTTTCGGCGCCGCCATTTAAATTTTTACTTGCAAAAGCCGGCATCATGGAAAACAAGGTGAGCGCAAGGGCGGTTATGCTGATACTCAATAACAACAGATCTTGCATCCGAGGTTGCCTGGAAAGGTAAATGATCCCTTCTTTTAGGTCTGAAAAAATGGAAGTACCGCGGTTTGGCCTGGACCTTTGTTCTGCTGTCACGGACAGAATGGTGATGATCACCACCAAAAAACTGGCTGAATTGAGCCAAAAAGCAGTAGCAATTCCAAGCCGTGCGATGACAATTCCCGCCAGTGCTGGGCCAAGGATCCGGCTGGCCTGAAAAAACATGGCGTTCATATTGACTGCTTTGCGGACATTGACCAGACCGGCCAGGTCTCCTAAAAATGCGGATTGCGTGGGGAATTCCAGCGTTCCAAAAATGCCAGATACCGTACTAAGCAGGTAAACATGCCAAATCTGGATATATCCAAATTGGACCAAAAAAGCGAGCATGGCCGCGAGCGCCATAAGGCCGGCTTGCGTAAAAGCCAATAATTTCTGGCGGTTTAATCTGTCGGCCAAAACCCCGGCCCAAGGGCTTAGGAATAAAGTAGGCAAGGCATTCAACATCGCCACGATACCCAGCGAAGCCTCGGAATTGGTGAGTTGCCAAACGACCCAACTTTGAGCAGTGACCTGTAACCAGGTTCCGATCAGAGAAATTGCCTGCCCTAATATGTAAGTTCGGAAATTGGATAACCTAAGTGGCTCAAAACCGGTCAAAATGGTTTTGAGCATGATAACCTCGGTTGAGGAAAGGTGAAAAATTTCGCGTAGCCATTAAAGTAAGTATGCATACTCGATTATAATTCCCAAAATGAAAACAACGCCTCCTCTTTTTCAGGCATTCCAACTCCGCGGAGTTTCAAGCAGAAACCGGATCGGGATGTCGCCAATGTGCATGTACTCCTATTCCAATGGGGTAGTCGACGACTTTCAGGCTGTACATTTGGGCGCAAGAGCATTGGGCGGCACAGGCCTCATTATTAGCGAGGCAACGGCAGTATCTCCTGAAGGGCGGATCAGCCCTTATGATGCCGGAATATGGAATGATGGGCACATAACAGCCCTGGCAAACACAACCAAAGTGGTCAAATCCGCAGGTGCAGTTGCCGCGATCCAACTTGCTCATGCCGGAAGGAAGGCATGCACGACCCAGCCCTGGATGGGTGGCGGGCCGATCGGGATGGAAGATCCGCACTTTTGGCAGGCACTCGCGCCAAGCCCGATCCCTTTTGATGTCCAATATCAGCGGCCCTTGGAGTTAACCAAAAATGAGATCAACAGGATCATAGGCGACTTTGGCAATGCAGCCCGAAGGGCACATTTGGCAGGTTTCGAAATGGTGGAGATCCATGCTGCACACGGCTACCTCATCCACAGCTTTTTATCTCCTCTAACCAACCACAGGGCCGATGAGTATGGCGGTTCATTTGAAAAACGATCCCGATTATTAAACGAGATCGTAGTTGCCGTCAGAGAAAATTTACCCGAAGATTTACCTATCGCAGTAAGGTTATCCTGTACCGACTGGGCACCTGGTGGTTTGGAAATTGAAGATACCCTGCAAATTGCAAGCATGCTTAAAGACTTAAAAGTAGACCTGATTGATTGCTCTTCCGGCGGCATAATGCCCAACATTCGCATTCCTGTGGCGCCTGGCTACCAGGTGCGCTTCGCTTCGGAGATCCGAAACAAACTCGGGCTTGCTACCGCCGCAGTAGGGATGATCCAATCCGCGGTTCAAGCAAATCAGATCATCTCTGAGGGCCATGCTGATATCGTTTTGATCGGCCGCTCGCTGCTATCGGATCCAAATTGGGCTATCGCTGCGACCATCGAACTTGGCGGGCAAAACCTGATCCCCAACCCTTACCTGAGGGGTAATTGGAGATCTTAGAACAAGCCATGAAAAGGACATCATGAACCAGTCTGTTGAAAAAATCCCTTTTATTAATCCGGCAACTTCAGCCATCTTTGGCGAGGTGCCCATTACTTCACCCGAAACCGCGGTGGAAATGCTAAACGAACTGAAGATGAGAGCCCCGCTATGGGCAGAAATGCCGATAGCCCAGCGAGTTCGCATTTTACGCAAATTTCAAACTGCCCTGATCGATAACCGCGACCAGATCACCTCTGTTATCAATCAGGATTGTGGAAAAAGCCGCCAGGATGCGCTGATCGAATTGTTTGTAACACTGGACATGTTTTCGCAATATATTGGGCATGCAAAAAAATGGCTTGCACCCGAACGAGTATCTTCAGGCTTGTACTTCCTTAAAAAATCGGTGGTTGAGCACAGGCCGCATGGGGTCGTTTTGGTGATATCACCTTGGAATTATCCATTGACACTGTCTTTACCACCAATGCTGGCAGCCTTGTTGGCGGGAAACACAGTAATTTTGAAACCCAGTGAGATCACCCCCGCAACCGGCAAGCTGATCGAGGATCTCTTTAATAAAGTGCCCGAACTTGCGCCGTATGTAAAGGTAGCCCATGGCAATGGAGAAACCGGCGCAAGCCTTGTAAATGCCGGGCCGGATTTTATATTTATGACCGGTTCAACCGCAACTGGTCGCAAGATCATGGCCAGCGCCGCCGAGCGGCTAACTCCGTTATCCTTGGAGCTGGGCGGCAAAGACGCGATGATCGTTTTGGAGGATGCCGATTTACGCCAGGCTGCACGTTGGGGTGCCTGGGGCGCATTTTTCAATACTGGCCAAACGTGTATGGCGGTAGAACGTGTTTATGTAGTTGGCAACAACTTTGAACCATTTGTAAAATTGGCTGTAGAAGAAGCCCATAAGTTTACAGCTGGCTACTCTGAAGATAAAAACAACTTCCATTCGATGGGCCCAGTAACGGACCTCCGCCAGGCTCGCATCATCGATGCCCACCTTGCAGACGCATTGTCTAAAGGCGCGAAGCTGCTTTGTGGCGGAAAAAAAGAAGGCTTATTTTATGATCCGATGGTCTTGGTAGATGTTGATCATTCGATGGAAATAATGAAGGAAGAATCCTTTGGGCCATTTATGCCCATCATGAAGGTTGAAAGCGAAGCAGAAGCAATTGCCTTGGCCAACGATAGCCGTTACGGTTTGGGGGCATCAGTTTGGAGCAATAATGATGCCCACGCAAAAAAAATTGCCGACAAATTGCATGCCTCTTCTGTCATCATCAACGACTGCATTGCCCAATTTGGCATTCCAATGTTGCCGTTTGGCGGGGTAAAGGAATCAGGATTTGGCAGGGTCCATGGTAAACAGGGCTTGCTGCAGTTTACACGCCCGTATGGCTACGCCATTGGTCAGCCGCCCAAACCGTGGGATATTGCTACAATATTAAGGAAGCCTGGCATGTATGGCCTTGCCGAAAAACTAATGTGTTTTCTGTTTGGGACAAATATGAACCAGAAATTGTTCCGCGACAAATAGCAGATTTTGGCCGGAGGATAGGATGCACAAAGTGTTGGTTGTAGGCAGCATCAATATGGACCTTGTATCCACCGCAAAAAGGATACCCGCGGTTGGCGAAACCGTGCTCGGAGATAGTTTTTCCACCATCCCTGGTGGAAAAGGAGCGAACCAGGCCATCGCCGCTGCAAGGGCGGGTGCTTCGGTAACCATGGCTGGCAAAGTGGGATCCGACTCATTCGGTGCGGGGCTACTTCAATCGCTGGCTGCAGATGGGGTGGGAGTTCAACATATTGGCACAGACCCCACCCAACCAACGGGCATCGCCATCATTCAGGTATCAGAAAAAGGTGAGAACACAATTACGGTGGTACCTGGGGCAAATAGCAGGTTGCTCCCATCAGACCTGCATGCCGCATTCAGCCAGTTCTCAACCGGGGATGTGTTATTGCTCCAACTTGAAATTCCTCTTGAGACGGTAGTTGAAGCTTGTTCCTTGGCTAAGAGCCGCGGAATGGTCATTATTCTAAATCCCGCTCCGGCAATGCCGCTGCCCAATGAACTACTGCGCCAGATTGATTTCCTGATCCCTAACGAGAAGGAATGCCAATGGATCGGAAAAGCGGAAAACCTTGAAACAGCGATGGAGAATATTGGTCATAACTATGGCGGTTGTATGATCGTTACTTTGGGCAACCAGGGAGTTAGGCTGGTGGACCATGATCGAGTGATCACCATTCCTGCCCACTTGGTTGAGGCAGTGGATACTGTCGCGGCGGGCGACGCATTTGTAGGCGTATTTGCTGCGTGCCTGGCCAAAGAAATGCCAATTTTGGATGCTATGGAGCATGCCAACGCCGCTGCCGCGATCTCGGTTACCCGCAAGGGGGCCCAACCGTCCTTGCCGTATGCGGCAGAGATCAGCCAATTTCTTGATACTTCCAATACAAAAAAGGATTAATGCCCTTCGCTGGTCCGTTTATGGTAAATGGCGGCCAGGCCACCAGTGGATGTTTCTCGATAGAGCGAGGGCAATGCATGGCCGGTTTCTTTCATCACCGCCACTACCTCATCAAAGCTGATGGTGTGTTGACCATCTGTAAACAAGGCATATTCCGCGCACGTCACAGCTTGTGCGGCGGCAAACGCGTTTCGCTCAATACACGGAATTTGTACCAAACCGGCAACCGGGTCGCATGTTAACCCCAAATGATGTTCAAGGCCCATTTCCGCGGCATATTCTACCTGGCGCGGTGTACCTCCCATCAGTTGTGCAGCCGCCCCTGCGGCCATTGCGCAAGCTACCCCAACTTCACCCTGGCAACCAACCACAGCGCCAGAAATTGAAGCATTGTGCTTGCACAAATTGCCGATCAATCCTGCGGTAGCCAAAGCCCGGACAACAGCCTCGTCGGAACATGGCAAACGTTCTCTGACAAATTTAAGCACGGCGGGAACAACGCCGCACGAACCGCAAGTTGGCGCGGTCACAATTTCTCCACCTGTCGCGTTTTCTTCAGAAACAGCCAAGGCGTATGCGCTTAGCAGCCCGGGTTGTTGCAAGGTGGCACCGGCCATTTGCGACTTACGATAAAAAGACCATGACTTTCTGGCCAACCCCAGCCCACCAGGCAAGACACCCTCAGCGTGCAGGCCACGTGAGATCGATTGTTGCATTTTGACCCAAATAAAGCGCAGGTGTTCCCACAATACCGGTTCTTCAACTTCCCTTACGTACTCCCAAATAGAATATCCTTTGCTCTCACAATAGGAGATGATCTCTGCCATGGTTGTTAACTTGTAAATGGATGCGGGCTTCGGTAAAAATTTTTCATCCCGTAACGCTCCGCCACCTATGCTAAATACTTCCCACTCTTCCAGCACCTCACCCAAAGGGGAAATAGCCGTGAATCGCATTCCGTTGGGGTGAGTGGCCAGGGATTGATTGGGCTCCCAAGCCACTTTGATCGAACCATCATCAAAGACAGATTTGATCGCCTTGTCGGTGAGATGACCACGGCCGGTTGCGGCCAAAGAGCCAAATAATGTAACAGAATAGGAAGCCGCCACCGGATTACGCTGGCGGAAAATTTGTGCGGCCAACCTTGGCCCCATAGTATGGCTGCTGGAAGGGCCAACCCCAACCCTAAATATCTCTTGAATTGATTCCATAACCGTGATTTTACCCGATTCGTCTGTTCCGGGTTCGCGAATTGTTCTTAGATCGGTTGTTTTTTTAGTACATCCTCAAGCGCTCGCAGGATCACCGGGTCCGAATTCTGAAGCGAAGGAGATTCAATTTTGGACGCTGCGCGATCATTCCATTGAACCAATTGTTCGATCCATTCCACAGCCATTTCAGCAGGGATATGCTGGGTATCAATGACGAGGTCGTAATTGGCCGTGTCATCCCATTTTCCATTTCCGATCATTTCTATAAATTGGCGCCTGGCGCGGTCTTCTTCTTCCACGATCTTTTCAGCAAGGGTTAAATTGGCTAATCCTTCGGTCTGCATTACTCTATTCACCCGCAGTTGGAAGGGAGCCTGAACCCGCACATGGATCACGTTCGGGATCCCGGCCAATGTAACAAAGCCGCCCCTTCCTAAAAGAAGCAAATTACCATGGGCGCCGCAAGCTGAAAAGATGCGCTGAAGCAAGCTAAGCATTTCCGTGTGGTGGGTATCGAATCGAGACCAAAAATTATTGCGGTCATATACATCCTGAAAATCGGTATAGCCAAATTGTTCATAAATTTGTTCCACCACTTTCTTGTCGATCAGTGGGTAACCGGTTTTTTTGGATAGTTTTCTCGCAATCAAATCTCCATTGCTACCAAACTGGCGAGAAATTGTGATGACTGCCATCATGGCCTCCTTCCTTCCTTCCTTAAAGCAACGAGAACATTTTCAATTTCAGTATAGCACGCGCGATTGGCTGATTATATAAACGAAGCAAGCTATAAAACTATTTAATAACGGGAATGAATGGGAAGTTGTTTCTCGTGCTTGACGCCCATTTAATAGTTGTCTATAATGTTATCGATAACGGTATCGATAACATCAGACTTACCGTTCAAAAAACCAATTGGAGAGGAAAGGTTTAAGAATGAAGAGAAATATTTTGTTCACCGTTTTTGCTCTGCTCATCGTTTTCTCGATGGCTCTGAGCGCCTGTGCTCCCGCTGCTGAAGCCCCCGCTGGCAAGGCTTTGGTTGGCATTTCCATGCCCACCAAGACCTCCACCCGCTGGATCTCTGACGGCGAAAGCATGGTCAAGGTCTTTACCGAAATGGGTTACGACACTGACCTGCAGTTTGCTGATGACGATATCCCGAACCAGCTCGCCCAGATCGAACACAGGGTCACCAAGGGCGCCAAGGTTTTGGTTATCGCCGCCATCGATGGCAGCACTCTTTCCGACGTTTGGAAGAAGGCCAAGGAAGCCGGCGTTCTCGTTATTGCTTACGATCGCTTGATCGTCAACACTGAGAATGTTGATTACTATGCCACCTTCGATAACTTCGGTGTGGGTGTGATCATGGGCTCCCAGATCGAAGAAGGCCTCGACCTCAAGAATCAGGCTGGCCCCTTCAACATCGAGCTCTTCGGTGGTTCCCCCGATGATACCAACGCCTTCTACTTCTATGATGGCGCTATGTCCGTCCTTCAGCCTTACATCGACAGCGGCAAGCTCGTCGTACAATCTGGCCAGATGGGCATGGACAAAGTTGGTACCCTCCGTTGGGATGGCACCGTTGCCCAGAAGCGCATGGAAGACCTCCTCAGCGCTTACTACACCGACAAGCGTGTTGACGCTGTCCTTTCCCCGTACGATGGCCTTTCCATCGGTATCATCTCCGCTCTCAAGAGCGTAGGCTATGGTTCCGCTGATCAGCCCATGCCCGTTATCGGTGGCCAGGATGCTGAAGTTGCTTCCGTCAAGGCTATGATCGCTGGCGAGCAGAAATACACCGTATTCAAGGACACCCGCGAATTGGCCAAGCAGACTGCCGCCATGGTAGATGCTGCCATCAAGGGTACTGAAGTTCCGGTGAACAACACCGAAACCTACGACAACGGCGTAAAGGTAGTTCCTTCCTACTTGCTCACCCCATTCAGTGTGGACGTGACCAACTATGAGAAGTACTTGGTTGAGTCTGGCTACTACACCGCTGACCAACTGAAGTAAGATCGGTTTGCCAGGAGTGTGCAGGGTGCAAGCCTTGCACACTCTTTTTTTATATATCGGCAGTTATGGGTTAAAATTGCTTGTATATACTTTTCACCAATACAAAATAACCCAATAGAATTACCACAAGGAAAGTAATTATGTCTGATGTCATTTTGGAAATGAGAAATATCACAAAGACTTTTCCTGGTGTAAAAGCCCTGGATGATGTTTCGTTCAGCGTAAAGCGTGGTGAGATCCACGCCCTGGTGGGGGAAAATGGCGCGGGCAAATCTACATTGATGAAGGTGCTCAGCGGAGTATATCCACACGGAACATACACCGGAGATATTTTGTTTGAAGGGCACCCTTGCCAATTTCGCGATATCACAGAATCGGAAAAACTTGGCCTCGTCATCATCCACCAAGAGTTGGCGTTGATCCCGTATCTTTCTATCACCGAGAATTTATTTCTTGGAAACGAACAAGCAAGGAACGGAATTGTAAATTGGAACGAATCCATCATCAGAACCAAAGAGTTATTGGCCATGGTAGGTTTGGAAGAGTCCCCAAATACCCTTATCACGAACATCGGTGTAGGGAAGCAGCAGCTTGTTGAAATTGCCAAGGCATTGGCGAAAAAAGTTAAATTGCTAATTCTGGACGAGCCTACCGCGTCTTTGAATGAAAGTGACAGTGAAAAATTATTGCAATTGTTACTCCAATTCAAAAAAAATGGTATCTCTTCCATTTTAATTTCACACAAACTTAATGAAGTATCCAAGGTAGCCGATTCCATAACCATCTTGCGCGATGGTGCCGCGATTGAAACATTGGATTGCGTGCGAGACGTGATCACCGAAGACCGCATCATCCGTGGCATGGTTGGCCGCGATATGACCCACCGTTTCCCGCCGAGGGAACCAAAGATCGGGGAAGTGATCTTTGAAGTAAAGGATTGGAACGCGTTCCATCCGTTGCATACCGATCGAAAAATAAGCAATGATGTGAACAGAACTGTTCGCGCGGGTGAAGTAGTTGGCATTGCAGGACTGATGGGAGCTGGCCGAACCGAATTGGCGATGTCCATCTTTGGCCATTCCTACGGAACCCATATCACCGGCACAGTGCTCAAAAATGGGCATCCGATCGATGTTTCTTCGATCGAACGAGCCATATCCCATGGAATTGCTTATGCAACCGAGGATCGAAAATCTTATGGGTTGAACCTGATCGATGATATTAAAGGCAATATCACCCTCACCAACCTTAA
>SXGT01140049.1_pt1 | contig 20139 bp, 16 predicted proteins | sample 3176221 | NCBI WGS metagenome assembly SXGT01 (sample SAMN11356862, study PRJNA531348) | freshwater metagenome | isolation source: freshwater sample F1-120 | place: China: Fuxian Lake, Yuxi | collected 2017-12-25
CCCTACACGCAGGCGCTGCTCTCCGCCGTGCCCGTGGTGGACCCGGACTCGAAGCGCCAGCGCATCGTCCTGCCCGGCGACGTGCCCTCGCCCATTAACCCGCCCAGTGGCTGCCCCTTCCACCCGCGCTGTCCGGTGGCCGAAGCACGCTGCAAGACCGAGGTGCCGGCGTTGCGCGAGGTCTCGGCAGGGCATTTTGCGGCGTGCCATCTGGCGAAGTGAGCGCGGGGGAGAAGTATTCAGTAACCAGTTTTCAGTGTTCAGTCGGGCGGGTGCGTTCGGAGCGACACACTGATTACTGAACACTGAATACTGATTACTCCCCGCCACCAACGGCGTCGAAACCACCATGCCCACTCCGGCCCCCAAACTCATCCAGCCCTGGCGCATGACGCGCCGCGAGTTGGTGCGCGCGGGGTCGCTTGGCCTGTTTGGTCTGTCCTTCGCGGATGTGCTGCGCGCTCGAGCCAGCGCGCAGGCGGTGTCGGCGCGGAGTTTTGGGCGGGCCAAACGCTGCATCCTGCTCTTCATGTGGGGCGGGCCGGCGCATCAGGACACCTGGGATTTGAAGCCGGATGCGCCGCGCGAGGTGCGCGGGGAGTTCAACGAGATTGCCACGAACGTCCCCGGCCTGCGCATCTGCGAGCACTTCCCCCGCATCGCGCAGCGCATGGACCGGCTCTGTCTCGTGCGCTCGATGACGCACGACAACGGCGACCACACGACCGCGACGCACTACCTGCTCACCGGCGAGCCGCCGCCACGCACGACCGACAAGCGCGCGCAGTGGCCGCACTTCGGCTCCGTGCTGTCGAGCCTCGGGCGCGGGCAGGGCGCGCTGCCGCCGTTCGTCTCGATGCGGCCCAAGCTGCCCGGCGACGTGCCGCGCTTCGTCGAGGAGAGCCAGGGGCAGTTCGCCGGCTGGCTCGGCCCACTGCACGACCCGCTGACGATTGATTCCGACCCCAGCCAGCCCGACTACCGCGTGGCGGAGACGACCTTGCACCCGGAAATTTCCGTCGAGCGCCTCGACCGACGGCGCGAACTGCTCGGTCAGCTTGACCGGCGGCTCGATGGCTTCAGCCCGAACTTCGCCGCGCAGGACTTGAATCATCGCCGCGCGTTCGAGCTGCTCACGTCCGCTGCGACGCAGCGCGGGGCGTTCAACTTGAGCGAAGAGCCGCTGAAGGTTCGCGAGCGTTACGGCATGAATCCGCACGGGCAGTCCGTGCTGCAAGCGCGCCGGCTGGTCGAGCGCGGCGTGCCTCTGGTGACGGTCTTCTGGCCGAACGACGGCATCAAGAACGTGAGCGTGTATTGGGACACGCACAGCCGGAACTTCGTGGACCTCAAGACGCGGCTCATGCCCGTGGCGGACCTCGCCTTCACCGCGCTGCTCGATGACTTGCAGGAGCGCGGGATGCTGGAGGACACGCTGGTCATCTGGACGGGCGAGTTCGGGCGCACGCCGCGCGTGGGCCAGCGCAGCAGCGACGCCGGCGCGGGCAAGGACGGTCGCGACCACTGGGGCGGCTGCTTCACGAGCGTGCTGGCGGGCGCGGGCGTGAAGGGCGGCTTCGCCTACGGCAAGAGCGACAAACAGGCGGCCTTCCCGGCGGAAAGCCCCGTCACCCCGCGCGACCTCATCGCCACGGTCTATCACCTGCTCGGTGTGCCGGAGGAACAGATGGTGATGGACAGCGGCGGGCGGCCGCAGTTCGTGCGCCCGGGCCGGGCGATTGGGGAGCTGCTGGCGTAGGCAGAGATTCTTGCTCCCGCTTCGCCGCCGGATCGCTACCATCACCCCGCATGGCGAGCGAAGAACGCACCCGCGACTGGAAGCGCAAGTGGCTGCCGATCGTGTTGTTGCTGGTGCTCGCCGACGCGGTTGCGCTCGGCTGGTTCCATTACGTGCGCTCGCGCGAGCATAGTCAGGACACGGTCATCCGCGCCGCCGCTGCGCGCTACAGCGTGGACGGCGCGCTGGTCAAGGCCGTCGTCTGGCGCGAAAGCTGGTTTGATCCAACAGCGCGCGGCAAGGCTGGTGAGATCGGCCTCATGCAAATCCGTGAACCCGCCGCGCGCGAATGGGCCGAGGCCGAACGCATCGCCGGCTTTGATCACGAGCACATTCTCGACCCCGGCTCGAACACGCTCGCCGGCGCGTGGTATCTCGCGAAGCTGTTGCGCCGTTATCCGCAAGCCGACGACCCCGTGCCCTACGCGCTGGCCGACTACAACGCCGGTCGAGGGAATGTTCTGCGCTGGAATCAAGGCGCAGCGGCGACGAACAGCCAACAGTTCCTCGCGCAGATGACCTTCCCCGGCACGCGCCATTACATCGAGACCGTTACTCAGCGTCGGGTTCGGTATCGCGATGAGTTTCAGCCAGCGGTGCGATGAAGCGCACGGCCCTCTAGCGGCCCTCTGTGAGCGCCGGGTTCAGCCGTGGCGGTCACAGACCGCCGCTACAGCAACGAAGACTCCGCCGCTTGCCACACGCCACCCACCTCCCTAGCCTTCCACTCACACATGCAACTCACCGATCTCAAATGGTCCGAAGTCGCCGCGCTGGACCGCGACACTCCCGTCATCTTCCCCGTCGCCGCGCTCGAGCAGCACGGGCGGCACATGCCCGTCTTCACTGACAGTCTGCTCTGTGGCGAGATCGTCCGCCGCGTCGAGTCGCGGCTCGGCAAGCGCGTGCTCATCGCGCCTCTCCAGTGGCTGGGCAACTCCGACCATCACATGGATTTTCCCGGCACCATGTCCGCCCCGCCGCGCGTGTATCTGGATTTGCTCGCCGGCCAGTTCGAGAACTTCATCGCGCATGGCTTCCGTCGGCTCGTGATGCTCAACGGCCATGGCGGCAACGACGTGCCCGGCAAGCAGGTCGTCTTCGAGCTGCGCCAGAAATACCGCGCCCGCCGCGACCTCCTCCTGCTCTTCGCCACCTACTGGAACCTCGCGCTCAAGAATCCCGCCGAGGCGCATCCCGGCATCAAGCAGACCCGCATGGGCCACGCGTGCGAATGGGAGACCAGCATGGTCCTGCGCCTCGCGCCGCATCTCGTAGGCAACTTGAAGAAGGTGAAGGCCGTCGAGTTCGGCAACCCCTTCGAGCCGGCCTCGCGCGGCTGGATCATGGGCGACCGCAGCGTGCCCGGCCACATCGGCGACCCGCGCCACGCCACCGCCGAGAAGGGCGAGGCCCTCTTCCAAGTCTTCACCGACGGCGCGGTGGCGATGCTGGAGCGCGTGCTCAAGTGGGATGGGAAGAGTTGGGAAGGGTGAGGGAAGTAATCAGTTTCCAGTCAAAACCCCGCGGCATCCAGCCACCGTGGTCGACTGAACACTGACCACTGATTACTGAACACTTTCCGCGCCGCTCCGTCCTTTCCTCGTGACTTCCACCAACTCCGCCCGCCCCGCGCATTGGAAGTGGCTTGTCTGCGGCCTGCTGCTTTTCGCCTCCATGCTGCTCTACATGGACCGGCAGACCCTGCCGAATGTGGCGACGCGCGTGACGACGGAGTTCAAGCTCAAGCAGGAGCAATACGGCGACGTGGAGATGTATTTCGGCTACGCGTTCGCGGTCGGCGCGTTCCTGTGGGGCTGCGTGGCGGACAAGTGGAGCGTGCGCTGGCTCTACCCCGCGCTCGTGCTGGCGTGGTCGGCGATGGGCTTCCTCACCGGGTTGGTGAAGGACTACGACGGGTTGCTCATTTGCCGCACGCTGCTGGGCTTCTTCGAGGCCGGCCACTGGCCGTGCGCGCTCAAGACCACGCAGCGCCTGCTCGCGCGTGAGGAGCGCACCATGGGCAACAGCGTGCTGCAAAGCGGCGCGAGCATCGGGGCCATCCTGACGCCGCTGGTGATGACGTTCATGCTCGCCGGGCGCACGGAGCCGGGTGCGTGGCGGCAGCCGTTCCTCGTCATCGGAGCCATCGGCGTGCTGTGGGTGGTGGGGTGGTTCGCGCTGCTGAAGGAGCGCGATTTCGCCGAAAGCTCCCTCACCCCGGCCCTCTCCTCCGGTGGGGGTGAGGGAGAAAAGAGCGCCCCGTCCACATCACAGTCCGGTGCTGAGGAAAGTTTCTTCTCCATCTTCTCTGACCGTCGCTTCTGGGCGCTGGTCGTCGTCGTGGCCGCCATCAACGTCTGCTGGCAGATCGTCCGTGCGTGGCTGCCGAAGTTCCTCATCGAGGGCAAGGGCTATCCGGAGGTGGATGCGCTGCGGTTCAACTCGCTCTATTACATCGCCACGGATGTCGGCTGCCTCGCGGCAGGCGCGGTGGCGTTGTGGCTGGTCAAGCGCGGCTGGGACGTCCACCGCTCGCGCGTGACGGTGTTCGGCGTGTGCGCGCTGCTGACCTCGCTGACGGCACTGGCGGCGCATCTCCCGCGCGGCTGGGTGCTGCTCGGGGTGCTGCTCGTGGTGGCGGCGGCGTCCCTGGGCTTGTTCCCGTGCTACTACTCCTTCAGCCAGGAACTCAGCACCAAGCACCAAGGGAAAGTCACCGGCATCCTCGGCACTGTGGCGTGGGCCACGTCCTCGCCGTGCCAGAAGTTCTTTGGCCGGCTGGCGGATCAGACGGGCTCGTTCAACGAGGGCATCGCGCTCGCGGGGTTGACGCCGTTGATTGGATACGTCGCGTTGATGGTGCTGTGGAAGGAACCGGCGGCAGGGGCAGAGGCGGGGGCAGGTGAGAAGGTGGGAGGGTGAGAAGGTGGGGTCTGCACTCGGGCGCTCTCCTGCACACTTTCCCGTTTTCCCACCTGCTCACCTCTGGATCACGTGCAGCGGGCTGGAGAAGTCATCCGTCCACACGCCCACGCGCAGGTTTCCTTCGAGCGACGACCAGCGGGTGCGGCGTTGAAAACCGGCGAGGCCGTCCGCCGCGCGCGCCATCACCACCCAGTGCGCCTGCTCGCGCCCGGTCGCGAACTCCGCCTCCGTGAGCGACATGTCATCGCAGCCGAGCGCGACGAGGCGCAGGTCCTCCGCGAGATTCGCGAGGACGGGCTCAAGGTCGAGGTAGCGGTTCGAGATGTGGAACGCGAGCATGCCGCCGGGTGCGAGCTTGCGCAGGTAAAGCTGCACTGCCTCGCGCGTGATGAGATGCACCGGGATCGCGTCCGAGCTGAACGCGTCAAGCACGAGCAGGTCGTAGCCGCCGTCCGCCGCCTCGCGCAGGCGCAGTCGGGCGTCGCCCTCCACGAGCCGCGTCTCCGCTGCTGCCGAGCGCGCGAGGAAGGTGAAGAAGTTCGTGTCCTGTGCGATGCGCAGCACCGACGGGTCAATGTCGTAGAAGGTCCACCGCTCGCCCGTCCGCGCGTAGGCCGCCATCGAACCAGCTCCGAGGCCGATGACACCGATGCTTCGTGCCGGCGGTTTGAAACCGCCGTCTGCGGGCTTCGACAACGCGGCGGTCGGCGGTTGCAAACCGCCGGCACGGGCCTCGAACACCTTGAACACATCTCCGAGCGGCCCCTCGCGATGGTAAAAGGACAGCGGCTCCGCAGCGCGCGCTGCATCCAGAAACTGCCGTCCGTGGATTGTCCTGCCATGGACAATCTGCCGCGCGTCACCGCTCGGCGACAACGTCACGCGTGTCACCCCGAAGAAGTTGCGCTCCACATGGAGCGTCTTCCCAAAGCCGCCGGTGAAGAACGTGCCGCCGAGAAACACCGCGCCCAGACCCAGCGCGAACCGGCGCGGCGAGTCCACGAGCAGGAAGCACAGCAGCAATGGAAGCCCGAAGATGACAAGGGACTGGAACTGGGTGGACACCAGCCTGGCGGGAGGCAGGAAAGCGGCGAGCGTGGCGGTGAGGACGGCGAGGCCAAGGGGCCAGATCAAATCTGATGCTGGATATGACGCAGCAGGTTCTCGCCAGCTTTCTCCCTCACCCCGGCCCTCTCCCGCTGGGAGGGGGAGAGACGCAGCCAGCGCTGGGTCGGAGCCGGGCCGCTCGGTGCCACGAGATGCTCTCGCGGACGTCCCCTCTACCAGCGGGAGAGGGCTAGGGTGAGGGAGCACAGCCGCGACTACGGTTGCGTCATTGGGATTTACCGCGCGTGCCATCATCCACCGCAGCCAGCACGCGGCCATGAGGGCCAGCGGGTATTCCACCACGGAGTTGAAGAGCACCGGCGCGAGCAGCGTGTTGAAGAGTCCGCCCAGCACGCCGCCGAGCGACATCCACAGGTAGAACTCGGTCAGGTGTTCCGGCTTCGGCCGGTCGGCGGCGAGGCGGGCGTGGCAGACCATCGCAGCGATGAAGAACACGACGAGGTGCAGCCCCATCACGAGCCACGCCGGTTCGCTCAGACCCGCGCACATCTGATAGGCGAGCGCCAGCGCGCCGATGGGCAGCGCACGAGAGAGAAGTCGCGCGGAGAAGAGCTGCCTCCGCGCGAAGACGAACACGAACGTGAGCAGATACAGCGCAAGTGGCAGCACCCAGAGCAGCGGCATCGAGGCGACGTCCGTGGTGATGTAGGTCGTCACGCCCAGCAACAAGCTGGAAGGAACGGCAGCGCAGACAGCCCAGTGGCGGCGGCGTGCGAAAATATTTTCCCTCTCCCCCATCGGGGGAGAGGGCAGGGTGAGGGGGCTGGCGGCAGAGTCGAATGATGGCTGGGAACCATTCCTAGCTTGATGGCCGACTTGGCTAACGCGTGGCCATTCCCCCTCACCCTGGTCCTCTCCCCCGATGGGGGAGAGGGAGGAGGGTGCGGACTTCGCCCCACACGCGAGGACGAGAAGTGGCATGAGGAGAAACGCAGCGGCCCACAGCCACGACTGTTCGCGCAGCGGCCAGTTCAACTCGATGAAGATCGGGTAGCCCAGCAGCGCGACGAAGCTGCCGAGGTTGCTGGCGGCGTAGAGGAAGTAGGGGTCGCGGGCGCTGGCGTGGGCGGAGGAAGCAAACCACCGTTGAAGCAGCGGCGTGGTGAGGGCGAGCACGAAGAACGCAGGGCCTACGTTCACGAGCAGTTGCAGGAGCAGCCACGCGGTGGGCCAGTGCTGCCAGGGAGCGGCGGCGTTTTCGTTCAGAGTGATGGGCAACGTCGCCAACGCGACGAGCAGGAGGGCGAGGTGAGTAGCGAGTTGCGCGCGCGGTTGCAAGCGGCCCGTGAGCCAGTGAGCCGCCGAGTAGCCTGCGAGGAGCATGGCCTGGAAGAAAACCATGCAGGTGTTCCAGACGGCGGGCGCGCCGCCGAGTTGCGGGAGCACCAGCTTGCCGACCATCGGCTCGACCCAGAACAGCAGCGCGGCGCTCCAAAAGAGTGTGATGGCAAAGAGTGTGGTCACGCGGCGGACGCGCGGACTGTAGGTTTGCGCGCCGGTCGAGGCAAGGCGCGGAGTCCGGCATTGGCAGGCGGCGGGGCTGCGACTAGGCTCCGCGCATGGCCATTCAGTTTCGACACCACCACCGCGTGACCTACTCCGATTGCACGATGGGGAACCACGTCTATCACGCGCGTTACCTGGACATCCTGGAGGCGGCGCGCGGAGAGTTCTTCCGCGCGGCAGGCGTGCCGTTGGCGTCGTTGCACCAGCTCGAGCTTTTTTTCCCCGTCGTTGAGTCGCACCTCCACCACGAGGCCACGGCGCGCTACGATGACGAGTTGATCATCGAGGTGGTTGTGACTGAGCTGGACCAACAGAAGATAGCCTTTGCCTACGGCGTCTCGAACACGCGCAGCCAGATCATACTGAGCGGCCTCACGCGGCACATCTGCGTCGGAGCGGATGGGAAATCCAAGCCGATGCCCCCGGAGTTTTTCAACAAACTCAGCCTCGCCTTCACCGGCAAGACGGCGGCTCCGGTGCCGCTGAGCGCCCGCGTTCCGAAGATGCCGTCGTGAGCGGCGCGGTGCCGATTTGAGTTCTGCCTTGGGGCTTGATTTGATTTGCGGCTTTGCCGAATAGTCCGCCCGTTCGCCAGCGGACCCACGCATGAATGCACGTTTGCCGGTGAGAACAGTCCGTTAAACGCCGTTCAATGAAATACGCGATCATCGCCGACATCCACGCCAACTGGGAGGGTCTCCAAGTTGTGCTGGCGGATGCTCTGGCCAACAAGGTCACTCATTACGCCTGTCTCGGCGACGTCGTCGGCTACAACGCGAATCCCAAGGAGTGCCTCGACGTGATCCGCTCCATGGGCATGCCCCTGGTCAAGGGCAACCACGACGAATATTGCTCCGTGGACTCCGCGCTCGAGGGCTTCAACCCCCACGCAGCCGAGGCCGTCAACTGGACCCGCGCCCAGCTTGCCGAGGACGACATCCTCTGGCTTCGCGAGATGCGCTACATCCGCCTCGTCGCCAATTTCACCATCGTCCACGCGACGCTCGACGGCCCCAAACGCTGGGGCTACGTGTTCGACAAGCTCGCCGCCGCCGCCAGCTTCACCTACCAGAACACCGGCGTCTGCTTCTTCGGCCACACGCACGTCCCGGTCGCCTTCGTGCGCGATTCCACGGTGCGCGGCGGCACCTACTCGAAGTTCAAGGTCGAGGCGGGCAAGAAATACTTCGTCAACGTCGGCAGCGTCGGCCAGCCCCGCGATGGCAACCCCAAGTGCGCCTACGTCATCTACGACATGGACGAGCAGACCATCGAGCTGCGCCGCTTGGACTACGACATCGCCACTGCGCAGGCAAAAATCCGCGCCGCCGGCCTGCCCGAGCGACTGGCTGAACGCCTCGCGCTGGGCAAGTGAGGCCGCAAAGAGGCTCAAAAGTCTTCCGAACACACGCGTCCGGCTCACCCGGGCGCGTTTCTCTTTTCCAAAGAAATTCTTTGTGCCTCTTGCGCCTCTTTGTGGCTAAGCTCCGCTCCTCTGTGCGGTGAAGGTTCTCATCCTCAAACCCAGTTCCCTCGGTGATGTGGTGCAGGCGCTTCCGCTCCTGCGCCTCCTCAAGCAGCACCATCCCGACGCGGAAATCCACTGGTGGCTCGCCGCCGAACTGCTCCCGCTCCTCGCTGGCGACGCCGATCTCGCCGCCATCCTACCCTTCGAGCGCAAGCGCTGGCGCTCACCTGCCTACTGGCCCGAGGGCCTCGCCCAAATCCGCGCGATGCGCTCAGCGCGCTACGACTGGGTGATTGACCTCCAAGGCCTCGCCCGCAGCGCGCTCTTCGCATGGCTTGCGGACGGCGCGTTCACCATCGGCCTCGAACTCGAACGCGAAGGCGCGCACCTCGCCTACGACCTCGCCGTCCCGCGCCCGAAGGAAAAGCCGCACGCCGTGGACTGGTATCTCGCCGTCGCTCGTGCGCTCGGCATCCCGGTGCATGACCACTTCGACTGGCTGCCGCCGCGCGGGGAAGCCGCCGCGCTCACCGAGACCAAGTGGCCGGTCGACGGCTCCCGCTGGCTAGGCATCAACCCCGGCGCGCGCTGGGACAACAAACGCTGGCCCGCCGAGCACTTCGCCGCACTCGTCCGCCAGCTCGCCGGGCACGATGCCAGCTTTCGCTTCGCCATCTTCGGCGGCTCGGGTGATTGGTCGCTCGCCGAGACCATCCGCCGCGCCGCCCCCGCCCATTGCGAGAACCTCGCCGGGCGCACCACGCTGCCCGAACTCATCGAACTCCTCCGCCGCTGCGAGCTAGTCGTCACCAACGACACCGGCCCCATGCATCTCGCCGCCGCGCTGCGCAAGCCGGTCGTCTCCCTCTTCGGCCCGACGCGTCCCGACCAGACCGGCCCCTACGGCCAGGAAGCCTTCGCCCTGCGCCACCCGCTCCCGTGCGCCCCGTGCATGAAGAGCCGCTGCCACTGGGCGGAGCCGCTGGCGTGCCTCACTACTATTTCTCCCACTCGCGTAGCGGACGCAGTGCTGGCGCGGCTTGATGCCAAACCACTAACCAGCACTGACCGGCACCGATAAGGGTTGAAGACGCCGACTCCAAGTTCCCATTAGTGCCAGTCAGTGCAGGTCAGTGGTTCAAGTTCTTGATTCACACTGCTGACTTGCCCAGCCCCTGCTCACGCCTACATTCCCCCCATGCCGGAGACGCCCGCTGCCATTCCGAACACCCTCGCCGCCGTGCGGGACCACACGCGCGTTTACAAGGACTTCACCTACGTCTATCCCGTCATCTCGCGGCGAAGCGGCGGCCTCTCCATCGGCATCAACCTCAACCCGGACAAGCACTGCAACTTCGACTGCGTGTATTGCGAGGTGGACCGCAAGACGCCCGGCAAAACTTCCGTCGTGGACCTCGCCCAGCTTCGCGAGGAACTCACCGCCCTGATACGCTTCGCCCGCGACGGCGGCCTCGCCCGCGAGCCGAAGTTCGATGAAGTCCCGCCCGCCCTCACGCAGACGCCGCGCGACATCGCCTTCAGCGGAGACGGCGAGCCGACCATGCTGCACAACTTCGACGAGTGCGTGCGCGTCGCTGCCGAGGTGAAGCGCGCGGAGGGCCTCGACGCCACCAAGCTCGTCCTCATCACCGACGCCGCCGGCCTCGACACCGGCAGCGTGAAGCGCGGCCTCGCCATCATGGACGCCAACGACGGCGAGGTCTGGGCCAAGCTCGACGCCGGCACCGAGGGCTACTACAAGCTCGTCAACCGCACCACCGTCCGCCTCGACCGCATCCGGCACAACCTCCTCGTCACCGCGCGCGCGCGGCCCATCATCATCCAGAGCCTCTTCCTGCGGATGCACGGCCAGCCGATGCCGCCGGAGGAACTGGCCGAGTATTGTTTCCGCCTTGAGGAACTCGTCCACGACGGCGCACAAATCCGGGAAGTCCACCTCTACACCATCGCCCGCCCCACGCCCGAGCCGTTCTGCGGCAAGCTGACCAAAGTCGAACTCGATGCGATGGCGCAGACCGTGAGGGAGAAGACGGGGCTGAAAGTCGTGACGTTTGACTAAATGGAACTTTCTCCGCCCAACCGACTCCAGCGCGTCAGGGAAAGCGCTTTTCGCATTCTGCTAGTGGTTGCCGCCCTACTCTTGTTGGCCGGGCTCATTCTGCCAGCAATGAGCAGCACCGGGAAAATGCCACGCCGCAGCATCACCATGTGGAAATCCGGCGAAACGAACGAGCTCATCGTTCTTCAGGTTCCCGCATGCGCCTCCCTCGATCTCGTGCTGAAACCGGCCAAGCCCAACTCTGTGGAGCCAACGTGGACCACTGCGTGCAAGGGCACTCTGTCTTTCATTCGCAACGGTTCAGTCAGCTTCGAGATCCCATTTCATCACCGCGGTGGTGCGAATGCCGGTTGGTTCAAAAAGACGATCTACATGTATGGGGCGAGTGATTCGATGTTTCCGGCCTCTTCCCTGCAACCAGGTTCCCTGTATCTCGTTCGTGCTCAATTTGACGAACCGCTTCCGACTGGTTGGGAACTGGGGCTGTCGGCGATGGTTATGCCACGCCACTTGGACAAATGGCGGGGCACTTTGGTCTCCAAACCTGTCGCACATCGGGTTCGACCTTGAACGCAATGCCAAAACTTGCGGACGCCACTGATGTAGCGTTGCTCGTTGCCCTAAAGGACGCCTGCATCGCCCGGATGCGGGCCGACGGCATTGAGCAGTGGGACGAGGTTTATCCGGACGCCGCCGTCTTCTCCCGCGACCTCGCGGCGGGGACGTTGCACGTCTTGCGCGAGGGCGACGGCATCCTCGGCTGCGTGACACTGGACACCATGCACGACCCGCTCTGGCAGGGCATGGTTTTGTCCGCAGCGGGCGAACCGGCGGCAGCGGTGCATCGGCTCATGGTGGATCCGGCGGCGCAGGGACGCGGCCTCGCGAAGCTGCTCATGGCCCACGCCGAGTCGCTCGCGCGGGCGCAGGGGTTCCGCGCCATCCACCTCGACTGCTTCACCTCGAACCCCGCCGCGCTCGCCCTCTACGAGCGCCTCGGCTACCGCCGCACCGGCACCGCGACGATGCGCAAAGGCCCGTTCATCTGCTTCGAGACGCTCCTCGTCCAGCAGTAGCCCGCGCGCAGAAGTGTCATTGCCAAATCCCGCGCGGCCCTGCTAGAACACGCGCCCTTTGACATGGCTCTCATTGTCCAGAAATACGGCGGCACCTCGGTCGGCAATCCCGAGCGCATCAAGAATGTCGCCCGGCGCGTCGCCGAGCATCGCAACCGTGGCGATCAAGTGGTCGTCGTCGTCTCCGCCATGAGCGGCGTGACGGACAACCTCATCCGGCTCGCCAAGGAAATCACCCCGCTGCCCAGCGAGCGCGAGATGGACATGCTTCTGGCCACTGGCGAACAGCAGACCATCGCCCTCACTGCCATCGCCCTCCAGCAGCTTGGCATCCCGGCCACTTCCCTCACCGGCGCGCAGGCGGGCATCGTCACCGACGGCGTCCACACCAAGGCGAAGATCAAGAACATCACGCCCAAGAAAGTTCACGCCCAGCTCGACGCGGGAAACGTCGTCATCGTCGCGGGCTTTCAAGGCGAGACGGCGGAAGGCCAGATCACCACACTGGGTCGCGGCGGCTCGGACTTGACGGCCATCGCGCTCGCCGCCGCCGTAAAGGCCGACCTCTGCCAGATTTACACCGACGTGGACGGCGTCTATACCGCCGACCCGCGCATCGTCCCCGGCGCGCGGAAGCTCCCCGAGATCGCCTACGACGAGATGCTCGAACTCGCCGGCGCGGGCGCGAAGGTCATGCAGCTCCGCTCCGTCGAGTTCGCCAAGAAATTCGGCGTCGTGTTTGAAGTCCGCTCCAGTCTGAACGACAATCCCGGAACCATCGTGAAAGAAGAAACGCAAAGCATGGAAGGCGTCGTCGTGCGCGGCGTCGCGCTCGACAAGAACCAGGCCAAGGTCACCGTCGTCGGCGTGCCCGACCGGCCCGGCGTGGCCGCTCGCATCTTCAAGGCGCTGGCCGACGGAGTCATCGGCGTGGACATGATCGTGCAGAACATCAGCCACGGCTCGAAGTCCCCGACCACCGACATCTCCTTCACGCTGGACAAGCCCGACCTCGCCAAAGCCCGCAAGGTCATGGACAGCCTCAAGGCCGAAATCGGTTTCGCAGACCTCGCCGTGAGCGAGACCATCGGCAAGCTCTCCATCGTGGGCGTGGGCATGAGGAGCCACAGCGGCGTGGCGGCGAAGATGTTCGAGACGCTGGCCAAGGAGAGCGTGAACATCGACATGATCTCCACCAGCGAAATCAAGATCTCCGTGGTCATTGACCTCGCGAAGGGCGACGCCGCCATGCGCGCGGTGCACAAGGCGTTCCTCGGGAGCTGAGCCGGCACCGCAGGCCCGCTGCGCCTCGGCGCTGAACGATCTCCCGTCCGAAACCCGTCCGGCGCTCAGCAGTGCGGCTGGAAGCGAAGCCAGCCTTGCGCGGCCGGGTGTTCCCATCCAGCATCCTGACTAACCGTTGAACACGCCGCCTTTCATCCTGAGACTCGCTCTGCTCTGCCTCGCAATGGTCGGCGCAGCCGGCTTTGCGGCGACGCCGTCCCTCGAAATGGGGCGGAAGCATTGGGCCTTCCTGCCGTTGCGCGCGGCCCAACTCCCGGCGGTCAAGGACGCGGCGTGGGCGCGGAACGACGTGGACCGGTTCATCCTCGCGGCGCTGGAGGCGAAGGGCTTGAGGCCGTCGCCGGAAGCGGACCGGCGGACGTTGATTCGGCGAGTGACGGTGGACTTGATTGGGCTGCCGCCGTCGCCGGAGGAAGTGGAGACGTTTGTGAAGGACACTTCGCCGCAGGCGTGGGAGCGCGTCGTGGACCGCTTGCTCGCCAGCCCGCACTACGGCGAGCGCTGGGGCCGGCACTGGCTGGACCTCGCGCGTTACGCGGACAGCAGCGGCTTCCACAACGACCTCGATCGACCGCACGCGTGGCGTTACCGCGACTACGTCATCCGCAGCTTCAACGAGGACAAGCCTTACGCGCGGTTCATCGCCGAGCAACTCGCCGGCGACGAGGTGCCGGGCGCGGATGAGGATACGATGGTTGCCACCGGCTTCTGCCGCAACGGACCCAGCAACGACGACAACATGGGGAACAACAAGGAGCAGTATCGCCTCGACGAGCTGGACGATGTCATCTCCACGACCTCGATGGTCTTTCTCGGTCTCACCGTGGGCTGCGCGCGTTGCCACGACCACAAGTATGACCCCGTCACGAGCGCGGATTACTACAGCCTGCTCGCGGTCTTCAATGGGACGGTGAAGCGCGGCGTGCCGAAGGAGAGCGACGAGAAGGACAAGGCGAAGGAACTCGTGAGGCTCCAAGCACTCATCGAGACGAAGGCGAAAGCTCCGCCGACTTACCTGCTCCGGCGCGGCAGCCTGCAAAACAAGGGACCGGAAGTCCCGCCCGCCGCGCCGCTCGTGCTGGTGTCGAACCCGCTGCGCTTCCCGGAGCCGGAGCCGGACGCGAAGTCATCGGGCCGCCGCCGCACGCTCGCGGAATGGATCGCCGCACCGGAGAACCCGCTGACGTGGCGGGTGCTGGCGAACCGCATCTGGCAGCACCACTTCGGGCGCGGCCTCGTCGCGACGCCGAGCAACTTCGGCTTCAACGGCGCGCGCGCCACGCACCCGGAGCTGCTCGATTTCCTCGCGGCCCGGCTCATCGCGGACGGCGGACGGTGGAAGGCGTTGCACAAGTTGCTCGTCATGTCGGCGACGTATCGGCAGGGCTCCTCGGTAGCAGCCGACGTGAGGAGGCTCCATCTTCCCGAGACCCCAGACCCGAGACCCCTGACCCAATCCAGTCAGAGCCTCCTCACGTCGGCTGCTACCTTGGATGCGGACAACACGCTCCTCTGGCGCGGGAACCACCAACGCCTCTCCGCCGAATCCCTCCGCGACAGCATCCTTGCCGTGAGCGGGAAACTGAACCCGCAGCTTGGCGGGCCGGGCATCAAGCCGCGCATCCGCGCTGACCTGCTCACGGCCAGCCAGCGCAACAAGTGGCCGGCGCTCACGACCGAAGGCGCGGCGCAGTGGCGGCGCAGCGTCTATATCTACGTGAAGCGCCAGTTGCTCATGCCGATGCTGGAACTCTTCGACGCGCCCACGACCACGGACAGTTGCGCCGAACGGATGCAGAGCGTGGTGCCGACACAGGCGCTGGTGCTGATGAACGACGAGTTCGTCGAGGACCATGCTGGCTTCCTCGCGCAGCGAGCCGTGACAGAGGCTGGTGGGGAGTTGTCCAAGGCGATTGAACGAATGCATCTGCTCTCCCTCGCCCGCGTGCCGACGGCGGAACGGCTGAAGCAGGCAACGGTATTTGTCACGGCACGGGAATCGGCCTACGAGAAGGAGGCCGGCGCGAAAGAAACGCCCCGCCAGCGCGCGCTCACGGACCTGGCACACGTTCTCTTCAACAGCAGCGAGTTCATCACCATCGAATGAGCGCGCCCACCGGATTGCTGACAGAAAAAAGAGGACAGAAAGAAACGGACTCCTTTTTTCTGTCCTCTTCCTTCTGTCAGCCCTCCCTCTCCCTATGTTGACCCGCAGACGGATGCTTCAGTTGAGCGGCGGCGGCTTCGGCGCGCTGGCGCTGAACTCTTTGCTGCACGCGGACGGCGCGCTCGCTGCCCCGGCTTTGACGAACCCGCTGGCCGCGCACCCGCCGCACTTCGCGCCGCGCGCCAAGTCCGTCATCTTCCTCTTCATGTATGGCGGGCCGAGCCACGTAGACTTGTTCGACCCGAAGCCCGAGTTGGAGAAGTGGCACGGCAAGGCGATTCCCGTGTGGAAGCCCGAGGACGCGTTCATGGGCCGCAAGACGCAGAACGTGGCGATGAAGAGCTACTACCAGTTCGCCAAGCACGGGCGCGCGGGCATTGACATTGCGGAGACGTATCCGCTGCTTGCGCGCCATGCGGACGACCTGTGCGTGATCCGCTCGATGCACACGGAGAGCAACAACCACGGCCCCGCGCTCTTCCAGATGAACAGCGGCTTCACGCTGCCGGGCCGCCCGAGCATGGGATCGTGGGTGACTTACGGCCTCGGCTCCGAGAGCGAGAATCTCCCTGCCTACGTCGTGCTGCTCGACCATCAGGGCGCGCCGGTGAACGGGGCGTTGAACTGGTCCAACGGCTTCATGCCCGCGTCGTTTCAAGGCGTGCCGTTCCGCTCCAGCGGCGACCCCATCGCCTACCTCACGCCGCCGAAGGGCGTTTCCTCCAGCCAGCAGCGCGCCCGCCTCGATTTGCTCCGGCATTGGAACGAGGAATACGCCGCCGCGAATCCCGCCGAGTCCAGCCTTGCCGCGCGCATCGCGAGCTACGAACTTGCGTTCCGCATGCAGATGAGCGCTGCTGAGTGTGTGGATGTCGCGCGCGAACCGGAGTCCATCCGCAAGCTCTACGGCCTGGACCGTCCGGCCACGCAGCACTTCGGTCGCAACTGCTTGCTCGCCCGTCGGCTCGTCGAGCGCGGCGTGCGCTTCGTGCAACTCTACAGCGGCGGCAACGAGGGACCGAAGGCGTGGGACGCGCACGACGACTTGAAGAAAAACCACGACCTCCACTGCGCCGAGACCGACCAGCCCATCGCGGCGTTGTTGCACGACTTGAAGACGACCGGCCTGCTCGACACCACGCTCGTCGTGTGGGGTGGTGAGTTTGGTCGCTCGCCGGTCGCTGAGAACGGCAAGGGCCGCGATCATCATCCGAAGGGTTTTTCGATGTGGCTGGCTGGCGGCGGCATCAAGGGCGGCATGATCCACGGCGCGACGGACGAGTTCGGCTACAATGCGGTGGAGAAGCCCGTGTCCGTCCCTGACCTGCACGCGACGATTCTCCACCAACTCGGCCTGAACCACGAGCAGCTCACCTTCCGCAACACCGGCCGCGACTACCGGCTCACGGACGTGAGCGGCGAGGTGGTAAGAGGGCTTTTGGTGTAGCGCCTTCTGCGGCCTGCCTCTGTGGTTGCTCATGGGCATCTCGCGCATGAGCAGGAGCGCGAAGGCTTCAAACTCCTTGGTGAAGTGCATGCTCAACCCTTCCCAGGGCGGCCGCACCCGGAAGACGTGACCGCACTGGCGGCACTTGGCGCGCGGCAACCGGCAGGTGATCTCGCAGCGGTGCTGGAAGACGTTGAGATGCCGCCAGGTGAGCGTCTCGGTGTGGTCGTAGCAGAAGACCCGGCCGGTGTCCTTGGGGCAGCGCACCAGTTCCCAGAGCTGCGGGGTCTCGCGGACCTGCAGGTGGACGATCCCGCTTTCCCGCTCAAAGCGGCTCTCCACCACTTCCCAGTTCAACCCCAAGCCCAGCAACTCATGGAACAATCTTTCAGGTGTCATGCCCACAGGCAAGTGTGGCGGAGAAGAATTTGCCTTTGAGGATTTGCGGGAGTATCCACGCAAGCACAATCTCGCATTCACTCAGCCATGCACGACGAACACCACGAGTTGAAGACTGACCGAAGTCGCCGACAGACGCTGAAGCACACGGCGGGTGGGTTGCTGGCTGCGGGGCTTTGGCCCGGGGCGTTGCGCGCGGCGGACACTGCGCCCGGCGGAACCTTTCGGTTCGTGGTGGTCAACGACGTTCACTACCGAGATGACCGCTGCGGGGTCTGGCTGGAGAAAGTGTTCCGACAGATCAAGGCCGCGCCGGACAAACCCGACTTCTGCCTGATGGCTGGCGACTACGCGGAGAACGGCACGCGGGCGGAAATCGCCGGTGCGCGCGACGCGTTCAAGACGCTCGGCATCCCCACGTTTGGCGTCATCGGCAACCACGACTATCTGGCGCAGAACGACCGCCAGCCCTACGAGGAACTTTTCCCCGGCCGGCTTAACTATCGTTTCGAGAACCAGGGCTGGCAGTTCCTCGCCTTGGACAGCACGCAGGGAAAACTCGGCAGCAACACGAGCATCCAGCCGCACACCTTGCGCTGGGTGGACGATCAGCTCCCCAAGCTCGACCCGAAGCGGCCCTTGGTGATCCTCACGCACTTCCCGCTCGGGCCGATCACGCCCGCCCGCCCCACGAACGCCGACGCGCTGCTGGAGCGGTTCAAGCCGTTCAACCTCCAAGCTGCCTTCTGCGGCCACTTCCACGGGTTCACCGAGCGGCGACGGGGAGACACCGTCCTGACCACGAACCGGTGCTGTTCCGCCTGGCGTGCCAACCACGATCTCTCGAAGGAGAAGGGGTGGTTCGCCTGCGAAGCCAAGAATGGGAAGATCACCCGTGCCTTCTTGGAGATCGCGGCTTGAGCGTGCGGCGGAGGGCGGCGGCTCATTCGCCACCCGCCCGAGCCTATTATGAGTTCGACAGGGAGCAGCCCCATTTCTACCCTCCCTCCTCCATGAACATCCTGTTCCTGAACGGTCCGAACCTGAACCTGCTTGGTCAGCGTCAGCCCGAAATCTACGGGCGCACCACCCTCGCGGACATTGAGGCGAAGTTGCGCGAGAAGGCGACGAAGGCCGGCGTCGGGTTCGACTTTCGGCAGTCAAACCACGAGGGAGAACTCGTCACTTGGATTCAGCAGGCTCCCGGAAAGTTCGCCGTTATCGTGCTTAACGCCGCCGCTTACACCCACACGAGCGTCGCGCTCCGGGATTCGATCTCTGCGGTGGGAGTGCCGACCATTGAGGTTCACCTGTCCAACATCCATGCTCGGGAGGAATTCCGGCATCGGTCGCTCATCGCCGCAGTGTGCAAGGGGCAGATCGTCGGGTTTGGCGAATCCTCCTACTACCTTGCCTTCGAGGCGGCGTTACAGTTAACGGCCTCCTAAAATCGCTTCAGGCCATCGAAATCAAGGCGAGTTCTGTCCCTGCAACGGATTTGAACCTCAGACCGAATGCCCGCTTGACGCTCGCTGACCCGCTCTCTACGCTCCGCCTCCACTGAAATGTTGCAGGCGCAGTCAGGCCCGAGCGGGCTGCCCTTCATAAGCATGAGCACCAGCTCTCTAACCGCCTCAAATCTCTCGACCGGGAGGACTCTGTGGACCTGAAAGACATCAAAGCCATCATTGACTTGATGAAGAAGAACTCCATCGCGGAGTTTGAACTCGAGAAGCAGGACTTCAAAATCCGGCTCAAGCGCGGCAACCTCGCCGGCCCCGCCTCCTACGAGGACGGCCCTGCGGTTCCGCAATACGCAACGGCCGCTCCAGTCGCCGCCCTCCCGGCCGCGCCCGCCGCTCCGTCAGGCGAGGCCGAGATCAAGTCGCCCATGATCGGCACCTTGTATCGTTCGCCCTCGCCCGAGGCAGCGCCCTACGTGGACATCGGCTCCGAGGTCGGCCCCGACACCGTCGTCTGCATCATCGAGGCGATGAAGGTCATGAACGAGATCAAGGCCGAGACGCGCGGCATCATCACCGCCGTCGTCGCCGAGAACTCCAAGCCCGTCGAGTTCGGCCAGGCGCTGTTCAAGATTCGTCCGCTCTAAACCCTGGCTCACTGCCGGGCATTCCCTTCCCTCCGATGTTCGAGAAAGTCCTCATCGCCAACCGTGGCGAAATCGCCGTCCGCATCATCCGCGCGTGCAAGGAACTCAACATCCGCACCGTCGCGGTCTATTCCGAGTCCGACGCCAACTCCATGCACGTCCAGATGGCCGATGAGGCCATCTGCATCGGCAAAGGCCCGAGCAAGGAGAGTTATCTCCGCATTGACCGCCTCATCAGCGCGGCGGAGATCGCCGACGTGGACGCCATCCATCCTGGCTACGGCTTCCTCTCCGAGAATGCCCACTTCGCGGACGTCTGCGAGAGTTGCAACATCCGCTTCATCGGCCCCAGTTCCCGCGCCATGAACGCGATGGAAGACAAGCAAGTCTCCCGCACCCTCGCCAAGAAGGCCGGCGTCGCCACCCCGCCCGGCTCCGAGGGCATGGTGGAGAGCGAGCAGGAAGCCCTCACCACCGCCAAGCGCATCGGCTACCCCGTCATGATCAAGGCCATCGCCGGCGGCGGCGGACGGGGCATGAGAGTCGCGCACAACGACATCTCGATGATCAAGGGCTTCCACACCTGCCGTTCCGAGGCCGAGAAAGCCTTCGGCAACGCCGGCGTCTACATCGAGAAGTTCATCGAGAACCCCCACCACATCGAGTTCCAGATCCTGGGCGACAACCGTGGCAACCTCATCCATCTGGGCGAGCGCGACTGCCCGGC
>SXGT01009625.1_pt1 | contig 20138 bp, 18 predicted proteins | sample 3176221 | NCBI WGS metagenome assembly SXGT01 (sample SAMN11356862, study PRJNA531348) | freshwater metagenome | isolation source: freshwater sample F1-120 | place: China: Fuxian Lake, Yuxi | collected 2017-12-25
GCGGCTATGCGATACGCGGAGTGCCAGCTCCTCCCGCCCCTAAAGCCCCTGCGCCACCACCTCGTCCAGCATGCACACATGCAAATGCACGTGTGCGTTCAGCGTCCCGCCAAAGCGGTGCACAAACAACACCCGCCGCTGCGGCTTGCCGCCGCCGTGCTTGTGCTCGCTCCCGCTGTCGCGCGCTGCACTTCGCCCATCGCGATCCCCGCCACCCGCTTCAAGCAGTCTGCATCACGGTCTAAAAAGTAGCGCAGGCGCTTCGGAAATACCACCACCCACGGCCGCACTGCCACTGCTGGAAATACATGCTCCACCATGTGCGCCGCCGTCTCCACCATGCGAACCACCTCGCCGCGAGCCACCGAATAGGTGGGCTTGGTAGGAACGACCGGCGTTGGCACAGGGGAGGCGTGGCCTCTTCCCCTTGTAAAACCGCTCTGGCCCACCTTGCCAGCAGCGTCAGCACGACTAGAAGCACAACTTTCCGATCCATTATGAATCGGATTCCGTACATACCCCCCCTTGAGAAAACCTTGTCATTTTTCTCTTAACAGACAAGTCATCTAACAGCCGTCCTGAGCAACTCTCCAACGGGTCTCCGGAGCCGCGGCTGTCCACCGCTGGCCAGTCGCTATGGCGCACTACTTGCGAAACAGCGCGCCACCGTTCTGGCAAGAACGGTACAATGCCGATCGCGTTTGGCCCAAGATGGCCAACTGTGGGGCTACGACTCACGATTGTCGCGCGACCAATGTTCGCCGCAACAGATCTCAAGCTTACTGGCCCACCTGCAACCGGACAACCCGGCGCTCGAGGTCAGCCTCGAGGCCAGCTACATCGTGCTCTACCCGAAGCCCGCGTTTTGAGTTGCGCACCCAGTACAACCTGCCTGCGCCAAGCCCTCAAGAGTCGGCGACCGCGCACTCGGGGTGCAGCTCGGCGGAGCACCATTCCGAACATAGTCAGCATCCTTATGCGCCCTTCGGAAATCGAATACCGCGGCACGCCTGGCCAGTAGGAGGAGAAACCTATCAACGGTGCGTGTGAAGCGTCAGCCATTACGAGGAGACCTTCCACGGTTTGATAAAAATAATAATAGGGTTCATTGCATGTTTCCTACGGATAGGCAATTCAAGCAAACCGGATTTGTTACAGTGCACACCACACCCCGCAACAGTGTAGCAGAAACCCTTGCAAACCCCCGCCCAAAAGTTGTCTTGGAGTCAAAGAACCCTGTAATTATTTACGAGGAAGGGATTGACCAGCCTAACAAGAAGTAATCGCCCATCTTCCACCAAAAAGAACCTGCTTCCCGAACAAACCTGTTGGCGTCATACATAGAAACTCAGAAAGAGATCAAAACACCGCCAACATAACTAAAAAGAGCGCATCCTCACCAGGGCTACCGCGCCCACAAGACAAAGCATCCCTGCCAATGGCCTGCCCAAGTCATGCCATGAAAAGTGAGGCTCAAGAATACTTCGATCCGGAAATTTAGGATTGTAGAACACCTTGACGGACACCCCTTTGGGATAAGACTCTAAAGTCGCTTCTACAGCCGCTTGGCTGTTTGTTGCCGAAGCCGGTTCAACACCAAAGCCAACGCGATCACTTATAAAGTACGCATCCTCGCCCTCAATATTAACTGAATAACCGTATTTGATTATGCGGGAATAATGGCGATTGCCAAACTCATCGCCGGAAATACCGACAGCGGAACGAGTAATTACGCCAAAAGTTGTCGGCCAAAACTGGCTAGTATATGCCTCGTATGCTCTACTTCCATATACTGCAATTAGGAAGATGCCAGTCATCGAAAAACCGATTCCTGCAATTTCAAGCATAGCTTTGATCATGCCAGACAGGTGTTTAAGACAATCCATTTGTACCTCCAACCGCTAGCGTGCATTTCTTGGGCGAAACAATCCAGGGAGAGCAGTATGGCGACATCATGGTCGGCCATCGCGAACTTTGATTAACCCGCCGGATTGCTAACGAACCGACATCTAGTCCCTTTCGGATAAAACCACGCGCCGGCTGATGACCGATTGCACAAGCGTATTGCGCTAATCTACGAGATTTAAATAATATCACTACCGCCTCGATACCATCAATAATTGCTGCGCCAGCCTCCAATTACATTGCATCACTGAAGGATGACCAACACAGGAGACTGCCTCACAGTCATCCACTTCACTAACCCTGGCGCACGTTTCTGCTTTACTAATAGCGCGCCGTGGGCCATTGCCACAGATTACCGCTAATGAAATATTTTGGGGTGCCCGCATAGCCAAGGGCTGCAGCTATGCCGGCCACGCCACTTTGTACTCGGATACCTTTTGCGCAAGAAACGTCACCCAGTTGATGGTGACGATAGATATCAATTACGCGCGAGTACGCTTACCATGCCGGATCAACACTAACCGGTCTACAACATGCGTGTCATTGATCAACGCATTACCCCCGCCGTACCACTGGGTAACGTGGAGACTAGAAGCATCCACCGATGAGGCCACGCGTCAAAAACGGAGGTTTTTGAACTTCCGCGCCTGTCCCTCAATCGCTATCTCGGTCGGCAATCGTTCCACACTGGAAGCTCCAAAAAAGCCAACGATGCCTTCTGTATTATCAAGAATGTACTGAGCATCTTCCGGCTCAGCAATAGGGCCCCCGTGACACAACACCAAAATATGGGGGTTGACCTCAACGGCCGCAGCCTGCATAGCCTGCACCCGCTTAGCCGACTCCTCAAGGGTCAAAGCGGTGCCAGCCCCAATCGATCCTTTGGTAGTCAACCCCATATGAGGCACCAACACGTCGGCTCCGGCTTTAGCCATTTTGACTGCTTCTGCCGGGGTAAAGACGTAGGGGCACGTGAGCATGTCCAACTTATGAGCCATACTGATCATCTCGACCTCAAGATCGTAGCTCATACCCGTTTCTTCCAGATTTTGCCGGAACTCGCCATCGAACAAGCCAACACTTGGAAAGTTTTGCACGCCGTCGAAACCCATCTCCTTGAGTTGCTTGAGAAAAACCGGCATCAAGCGGAATGGATCAGTGCCGTTGACACCGGCCAGAACCATTGTGTCCTGCACAACAGGAAGTACCTCACTAGCCATTTCAACCACAATGCCGTTGGCATCACCATAGGCCAGCAAACCAGACAGGCTTCCCCGCCCAGCCATCCGATACCGCCCAGAGTTATAGATAATTATCAAGTCAACCCCGCCACGTTCGGCGAACTTGGCGGAAATGCCCGTCCCAGCTCCGGCCCCGATAACCGGCTTTCCGGAAGCAACCTGACCTTTCAACCGGCTTAAGGCATCGCTTCGTGAAATAAAAGGCATTTTACTTTAAACCCTCCAAAGCTATTTTAGTCGCAAGCTGTTCCAGGGTGAAGCGTCGCCTACATCAACCAGTTCATGTCCTAGCTCCCCAACACACGGACCAAGACCCGCTAAGGCGTAAGCAGATTCGTCAGGCTCGTTGACGGTTGCATGTGAGATATTAACATCGATATAAGCGCTATCGCCCTCATTCAAGATTCGTTTATATTGACCAATCCAATGGTCGAACGTCCCGGCCACACAAACAATCACCTCTTACTGACTGGGGTGTTTATGAAACTCATACGCTTTGCCTAGCAAGAGTTCAACATCAATGAGGGTTAAGAGTTGATTGATAGTAGCCGCGGGATGACTTAACCTAGCCAGCGTTCCCTAATCCAATTTAGATCTTGGTGTTTCTGAATTTGGCACAAATTCATTTGCGATTATTCTCCTAGCAACAAGTTTTCCAAATAAAACTACGAAGTTAACATTCTCAGCAACCGATTTGCCACAGCATCAGCAAAATCCGGATCATTGATATTCATGTTCATCTCAATCAACTCAACTTTGTTCGTGTCAAGATTGTCGCGCACGGCTTGAAAGAGGGCCTCATCCGCTTCCGGCAAATGAAACGGCTGACCTTCGGCATCAATCACACTGACCCCCTTGAGAGGCACAAACAACGTAGCGGGACCGATACTTTGATTGAGTTTTGCAGCAATGATTTTTCCCAACTCGGCGCACTCGTCGGACGTGGTTCGCATCAGCGTGACCTGGGGGTTGTGGACGTAGAGGCTGCGGTCTTTGAACTTATGCGGTATGGTTTCCATCCCACCAAAGTTGACCATATCCAACGCACCCAACGACACTACCTGCGGCACCCCATTTTTAGCTGCCGCATCGAGCCGAGTCGGTCCGGCTGACAGCACGCCGCCGACCAATTCGTCGCACCACTCGGTGGTGGTGATGTCGGCTACGCCTATAATAAAGCCATCATCTATAAGGGCTTCCATTGCTCTACCGCCGCTGCCGGTTGCATGGAACACAACAACTTCATAGCCGGCAGCTTCTAGTTTTTCACGGACCGCTGTCACACACGGCGTTGTCACCCCAAACATAGAAGCAGCAATGAGCGGTTTATCGTCAGTTTCAGGTAACGTTTGCTCAACCATGCCACATATAGCGCCGACCGCATTTCCAAACACCTGTCGGGATATCCGGTTCAGGCCTGCTACATCCACCACTGAGTACATCATTGTGATATCTCTCACCCCGACGTAAGGGGCCACATCCCCCGAGGCCATCGTCGAGACCATCACCTTTGGAAAACCAACCGGCAAAGCCCGCATCGCTGTCGTAGCGATGAAGGTTCCGCCCGAACCACCCAAGCTTAGCACCCCATCGACCTGACCGTCGGCATAGGCTTTGAGAGCCAGAACTCTGGCTCCCTCACTCATCACCGTGAGGGACTGCCCACGGTCGCCAGCCTCGCGCAAGGCAGTCAATGATTTATGACCGGCTTCGGCCACTTCTGTGGCGCTGATATCTGGTAGAAAGGACGGTTCTCCAACAACGCCAGTATCCATCACCACTGTTTTGTGTCCTCGCTCGGTGATGAGGTCACGCAAGTAGGCAAACTCAGCACACTTGGTATCAAGGGTGCCTATGAGCAATATTGTCTCTGCCATATGCTATCTCCAGATTCAATAATATTGAAGAATGTAGTGGCCAGAACTAGGACAATGGTTAGGGGGAGGTTAGCGCAGGTCACTAATTGACGAGTGCGGAGCACGAGTGTATCAGCGGGCGCAGCTCAGGCTACCACAAGTACCTCCAAAATTAGCAAAACGGGTAACAATCTCTTCTTGAATGGTACATGTGATGCCCTTCCTTCGGCTCGTACTCTGTATAATATGGATACAACATTGTTCAATTTACACACATAGTGTTTGACGGTAGGCTTTGCCCCTTCCGGGAAACGGCCAATCATTGGTTCCCCAGCATTAAACTCGTGACCGCTTCTCGGAAAGCGCGGAATATAGAGTGCTGGTTTCAAATTAACACAACTTTGGTATAACTTTGGGACCTGAGAATTTTCACGGAAATAAACCTGTGTTTTATGTTAGCGGCCTCAAATCCGAGGTGCACTCCTTCACAGACCTCGCCGGGTTCCCTCAAGTCGAGCTTGATACCGCCGCCTGAAAACTTAATATTCGTCCACGGAACAGCGTAGGATGACCGTGCCCCACAAAACTGCCAATTGCTGACTAATTTGACTTTTTTCGGCATCATCATCAACTGATTTCACTTCGAGCTTGAACCCGCTTTATCTTTTTTTTGGGGAAATCTGAGGGTAAAGGAAGTGCTGGGAGATCATGCCCCTTCGCTTTTCTTCAGACTTGTGCAAGTGTCCTATCGGACCCTCTTCGGATGTGTCATCCTCAAACCAAAACCCCTCCAAATCTTCATATATCTTAGATTTCGTGCTCTTCACCCGCTTGGGTACACAAAATATCCCTAGGTTTGACAAAATATTCATGCCCTTCTGACAGCACTTTGGCCCTGCCTCTAGAGACCAGAAAATATTCGTTGCAGTCGTGATAGTGACAATCGAAACAGCAGCCAATCGTTGAAATCGTGGAAATTCCAGCGCTGGTGAACCTGCTCCATTCAGGTGGATTTTTGGCTCCCATAGCCTTTTCACTCGTTCTAATAACTGGCATAAATTCTCCGTCAAGGAATGGCCCATTTGTTGGCTGGTTTGTTATTGTGATCTCCGCACTCAACTTGACACGCCCACTTAACCAACCACCTACTCAACTAACGAATACTCAAACTAATTTTTCATTTTTCCTTCATAAATCAGGTAGTCCCGCTTAACTGTGCGGAATCGGGGTTCACGGCCTTCGAGAACGGCGATGGCTTCTTTACAGGCATCGGTGAAGCAGCGTCGATGGCAAAAATCGGTGCCGCCGGCAATATGCGGTGTAGCTATAACGTTTGGATGCTTACGGAACCAGGCGTCGGCCGGAGGTGGCTCAGGCAAAAAGACATCGATCCCGGCCGCAATTTCATTATTTTTGATTCGTTCCCAAAGCGGTTCTTGCTCTACCACCTGCATGCGGGTTGTAAGCACAACCAATGCCCCTTTTGGCAAAGCGTAAATCACATCCCGATTAATTATTTCCAGTGTGTTGGGCAAGGGGGGAATCCCAACATTGAAAATCTCGGAATTTCTAGCAAGCTCAACAAGCGAATCAACCCGCATGCCACCGTAACGGGCGATAGTCTCGCCAGACACATATGGGTCATGCACAAAGATTTCGCAGTGCCACGGGGCGAGCAGTTCTGCATAACGTTGATTGATGCTGCCTAACCCAGCCAAACCAACCCGACGGCCAGTCAAATCACCATACACAAATCCCGGCCGCTCCCAATAATGTTCTGCCCAACCTCCTTCACGCACCACGTAGAGCGAGTTGGGGATATCGCGGATCAAGGCCAGCGTCAGAGCAAAGGCGAACTCTGCCACCGAAGGGGTCATCCCTCTCGAGCAGTCGATCAATGGGATCTTGCGTGATTCGAGGTAGTCGATGTCAACCCATCCTTCGAAGCGGTTGTCAAATGTGCCAGAAAACACCTTGAGATTTTTGGACGCCTGCCAATGCTCAGGCCGCAGCGCCGGCCGATACCATGACCCGATGACGGCCGCGTCCGCCTTTTTCATCAGACCAGCAAAAGGCTCAAGAGCGGCCGCTTCTTCGCCCGATTTCATCGTAATCAGATCAACATCGCCATGTGCTTTGAGCAACTCAAGCCCCTCGCCGTGATAATTTTTTACCATGTGGTGCTTTTCATGGAGCAAAACCGCGTATTTCATTTCACAACTCCTAAAATCATTAATCCTTTAATTCCCGCCGCCTTTTTTATAAGGCTGATTGAGTCGCAAGCCGCTCAAAGCTTAAGGCACCAAAAAGACGAACCGCACGCTAATGAACTAAAATTCCAACGTCGCATCGGCCGGTTCTGCGATTGGGCCACCGCCGCACAGCACAAAAATAACTGGGCTAACGTAAAGTGCCGCATCGTGCACCGCTTGCACCCGCTTGCCAACTCGTCATGCCCCAGGGCTATATCCGCCCTACTAGAACCTTTGGTGGTGAGCCCCTTAGCAGGAACCAACATCGGAGTCGGCTCTATCATCTATTCCGTGTCTTGCGATTTAAACACCCAAGGGCACTCAAACAAGTCAAGCTCAAAGACGGCCGCAATTTCAACCTCAAGGCCAAGCTCATACCGATAACTTCGAGGTTTTACAGAAACACCCCATCGATCAAACCTACAGCCGGCAAGTTTTACACCCCTCACATGCCTTCTCTTTGAGCTGCCCAAGAAAAACCGAGGTCAGCCAGACTGGGCCAGTCCACCTGACTCCTGCCAAAACCATAGTATCCTGCACCAAAGGCTGCACCGTACCGGCCGTTTAGACCACGATGACTTTGTCATCTCCGTTGGCCAAGACACATAACCTCCCGGGCCAGCAATCTGGTGACGGCCAGAGATGTAGTGGATGAGGTCACCGCCACACTCTCCTGCAAATTTGGATAATATCCCGGTCATAGCGCCTGCGCCAATCATCGGCTATTAAGCGTTAACTTGGATTATCTGCGTGCAATGGCGCCTGATCTGAACCAAAGATAACGACCTTAACACCGATTTTTTAGTTAGTTATTTAATTATATATTTGATAGGTGGTTAGGCTAAGAAACTTACAAACAAATCATTCAACATGCCAGTAAACTAACCTCTTAGCGTTTTCCACGGCAGTTGGTCCGCAACCTCTTCGACTTCGTAACCCACTTCACCCACGCATGGGCCCAGAATGGCAATTACAAAGGCCGGCCCATCACCCACATTAAACGAGGCATGAACAACATTCGCATCGATAAAAACAGAATCACCTGGCCCCAAAATGCGCATCTCTTGATCAACCCACTGCTCTACTTTTCCTTTGACGCAAACAATCATCTCTTCCTGGTCAGGGTGGCGATGGAAATTATGTCCCAATCCAGGTTTTAGCTCAACATCGAGCACAGTGAGGTCCTTGTTTTTGGTGGCTGGGGGGTGGGCAAGCCAACCGAAACTGCCCCAGTCCAGCTGGTCGCGTGGTGTGTCGGCTTTCATAACAAATTTGTTCATGAGTTTCTCCTTTCTAGATATTTGATATTTGATGGATGAATATAATCCTTAATGCCATGACCACTAGTTTGCTGGCTTGAACCGAGCGATTTGATCATCAACCCAGGATTTATTGGCATCCTTGGTGCGGCCCGCATTGTGCGGGGTGTGCACCACGTTCTCGCGCCCCAATAACTGATGGCCTACCGGTACCGGCTCACTGTCAAAAACGTCAGCCGCCAGCGAAAGCTCGTTATTGAGCACTCGTCTGTACAGCGCTTCCGTGTCAACAATGGCGGCCCGAGTCACTAGCACAACTAAGCTGCCGTGTGGGAGAGCGTTAATGAGTTTAGCCGGAACCAAGCCTCGTGTATCCTCTTTGAGGGGAACCATCGGCACAAATATTTCAGCTTCTCTAACCAGCTCAGTTAGGTGAAAACAGCGCTTGGCACCAGCTGCTGAAAAAGTAGCATCGGGAGCATAAGGGTCCCAGACGGCCACGTCGGCACCCAGCACGGCGCACCATCTAGCATAGCGCGCCCCAATGTTGCCCGCCCCTACAATGCGGATACGCTTGCCGGCAATGGTACCATTTGTAAAACGGGAGTCATCTCCGTATTGACCGCCACGTTGGCCCGGTTTGCCGATTTCCGCCCGGTAGTTCCATGGCTCTAGCGACTGCATCATTTCATGATGTAGTTGCGGGATGCGGCGTAAACCACACAGGGTGAGAGCGAGTCCAAACTCAGCCACCGATTGCGCCCAAAATAGATCGGCTCGAGGAAGGACAACCTCAACGGCTTGGGCGATTAATTGATGTATGCCATCCGGCATCTGATCCAAAGGGACAAAATAGCCGTGTGGGGTGTAAAAAAGTTGATCGAGCTTAGTAAACGGGGCAAGGTCGGCAGACTCAGCCGGAAAACCAAGCAAAACAAGTCGCTGAACCGTCTCAGGATGCCGAACAAATTGCGACACTCGGGCGTCGGGAGCTTCACTCCGATATAGCTCACATCCGGACGCTTGCCAGCAAGTGTGCCAATAGTCTGCCGACCATGGCCACTGTTGATCAAATGATTCGTGCACGCAAATAATCGATCTCATTTCACGCTCCGGTTCGGGCATACGCGGCGAACTCCACCTTGATGTCGCTGGCTGACATCGCACCCTCGTGTAAAACCATCCGATAACGGTGGGCCATGGTCTCTCCCGACGACAATTCGATTTTTCCAGGAATACATGGGGCGGGGTTGATTCCTCGCTGGCCGTCCACGCGCCAAAGAGCAGGATGGCCAGGATTAGATGGGTGATCCATTAAGGTCATACCAGCTTCTACTCCCAGGTATTCAATCGGCATGATGAGGTCAATCCATGCAGCCGCCTGCTGCTCTGCCTCGTCACCAACTTGCCCAGCCGAATTTAAAACAGTAGCTCCAACCTGTTTCCGGAAAGGCATGCGGACAAAGAAACCGCCGTACTCGTTTTGATCAATCAAAACCTCGGGCACCGCCTGCAGAGACCAATCCAAATCCAGATAAACCAAATGCCCTATGCCGCTCGACATACTCCACCTTTGCTTTTCGATCAAAAGCAAAGTGCCATCGGTGTGCCGCCAAAGCGCATCTACCGACCAAGTTGGTGGATCCACCTTTAGAATTTGCAAGTGACCAGGCTCAATCGTGCCAATATCTACTTGTGTTACTTGGCCGGGATCGAACCAGAAGCTACATTTATTTACCCCTTGATAACCGGTCTGCAACCCGTGTTGCCACGGGTGGTGCCATGGGCTGTCCTCGGTCAAGGTCACAGTCCCTTTTTCGCCGATACGTAAGGGGTGGATGTACGGCCGCATACCGGGCCGAGCGTTCTGCTGCAGAACGTTCCGACCGGCAAGAAGGTCGTCGACAAAAAGGCAGTTGTTGGCGATACGCATCTGCCAGCGGGTACTTGAAGGCTTGTTATATGACAAAGCTAGTCTCTCCTAAAAAGTAGTTGTCCTTTGAATTACTTGGCCAAATTTTTCAGCGCATTCTTTAACAGCCGTATTTGGTGATGCACATCTCCAGTACGAGCTTGTTGCTGCAGGGGTATTCTGCCAGTACTCACCCTCCAACTCAGTTGAAGAGAAATAACAAATATGGGTATTACAACTAATTTTCATTAATTACCTAATCCTGGCGGCATGCAAAAACCATCCAAAACCATCAAAAGTGGCGACATCAGTAACCAGTCATACTTTAAGTAATATTAGCTTGGAGCTGGTCAAAAGCCCCCAAATACTGCAAAACCTCTGCCGCCTGTTTCGCCCCCGCTTCCAAAGCCTTCGAGATATCACCATCACGAAAGTAGCTAACTGTAAACGCGCCTTGAAAAGCATCGCCACATCCGGTTGAATCAACGACAACCTCAGCTGGCAACGCCGATTGCCTAATTACGCCATCCGCCGTCAACGCCACACTACCCTGTGCCCCCATAGTAATCACAAACTGGCAAGCACACGCTTTCGTGAGGGGCAACAAATACTCGAGAGCCGCCGTATCCCCACTAACAAAAGCAAGGTCCAGCTGTTTAAACAGCCCAGGGGAAACCTCTTTTATACGGCCATTTGAACAATTGCCAAAATCAACTACCCGCAAGATCCCATTTTTTGGCAATTGGACAAGTTGATTGCAAATAGAGTCAATTTGGGGGCCATCGTAAATCGTTACCACGATGTCATGCAGATTCAAAAATCCCTTTATGTCTTCAGTCAGGCTCAACTCGCTAAGCACATTTTCATGATAGCCACCGGCGGGAAACACCCGATCTCCGTTCACTTCGACATCTATCGCACATTCGGCCGTCTTGCCTTCCAAAACTGCCACACGAGAATGATCCACCCCCTCGAACTCGAGCAATTTCAATATCCAAACATCAACGGCCCGGCTGCCCACACAGCTCACCAAAGATACTGTTTCAGCCCCGCTCCGCTTCGCATGCACAGCAAAATTAAGTGATCGCCCCCCTACATAATAGCTCTTCTGCTTGAGATAGTTGTCGCTTGTAATTTCACCCACTGAAACTATTTTCATCAGCCGGCATCAAAAGCGGACATTTCGATAAACTATGTATGATCTGCAGATTGCGGATTTCCATCCCCGACAAGAGACCGACCCTACGCGATCGGACACACCGTCACAGCCTCACTCGCCATGCGCCCTTCTTCACAGATCAGTGCAATCGCACCGCCCGTAAGCGGCCGGTCATTGTCCTCAACATCAAATAGGTGTTGCCCATCAACCCAGCCCTGAATTCGCTTGCCCGCCACCTGCATTTTCAAGCTGTAGGTACTGCCAAACTCCCAACCGAATCTTGATTCCGCCAAAACCGTATTGCCGTCTAACGCCTTGACTAGCTGAGCTTTGCCGCCGGGGGCCAACAACAGGCCGTAGTAACGTCGCATCCCTTGTACCCGTGCGCCGACCCCAGCCGACTTCACCATATGCGGAGTGATATCCGAGCTAACCTCATAGTCGGTCCACTCCCGAGTCCCTTGAATCAGCAAGCCGGTGCCTTCATTTTGTACCAAGCGGAATGCTTCCGGAAATCGGGGATTGTATTCGTCAACCCCATCGATCCAAGCTTTGCGCCACATTTCGGCCGTCAATTCCCAGCGCTCATTGCGGGAATTCTCCGGCCGCTTCAACGTGACATTTGGAACACCCTCCCAGCCTAAATAATCGAGATACACTATGCCGTCGGCCGCTTTGGCGGTACTGACTTCGATGCCCACTTTGGCTATAGGGCCATCTTCATTTATTTCGAGCTTCCATACTATTTCCTGGCTCCCACCAGGAGCAAGTACAATCTCAGGGCCGCGTAGTAGTTTCAATTTGTCCTTTTCGCCATATACATTCAGATAGATGGCGACCGTCAATGGAGTGGGGTTTTTACCATCAGCTACTACCCTTGCCCGGACTGTCTGCCCTGCATACAGCGTTGGGGAAGCGTGAAGGGCATAGCCCCGCTTCGAGAAATAGTCAGAAACTTCTTTTGACGGGGTGAACGTAGGCGTTGCAGCGCGGGCTACCCGGCCGGGTGCGATCCGGCCGCAACGGATGGCAAGACTACGATCGCCTTTTGTGCTGTTCCCCACCACATTTTCCAAGGTCGCCGCCCCTTTTGATTCAATACTCTCTTCAATCTGGAAACCTTGAACCGAACCCGGCATCTCAAAATGGAAACGCGCACCGCCTTTGGGTGCCAAGGGTGCTTCGCCCACCATGCCACGAGCCGTGTTGACCACGCTGTAAGTGACTGTCACCGCATCATTGATTGCGCTACCCCCGTCGGCCGTAGGCAAATACAAACGATCTGCCACAGGGCCGCGGAAATCAGGCCCCGCATCGATTCCGGCCAAGCCGTTCTTGATGCCCAACAGACACCCCAAATTTCCTGCGTTACAGTCGGTGTCCCATCCGGAGGTGTTGACCATCATCAACGATTTTTGGAAATTGTCGTCGCCATACAACAGCGAGTGAATAATCAGCCCATGGTTAGGAACCATATGGCAGTTTCCGCCATATTTGTCATAACCATAGCCGGCTTGAAGCCGTTCCCGCGCCTTGCGCCAGTCCGGTTCGGCCGCATGCCATTCACGAATTTCACCTATCATTTGATAGATAATCGAATCCGTGGGAATTACCGACATCCCCACGTCAAGCAGTTTGTCGGTATTGCTTTCGACAAATGCCTGCGCTTCCATTGCGGCAATCACCTGTGCCCCATAAATCGCTTCGCCATCATGGCTGACACTCGCCGCGCGGCCTGCAAGACTGGCCGCATACTCCGGGTCGCCGGGGGCAACCATCGCCCACCCATCTATAAAAATTTGCGAACCGATTTGCTCAGCCACAACTTTACCGTTGAGGCCGATCGACCCACTAACTGGAGCTTGAATCCCGTTTTTCAACCGCAAATAGGCGGTGTGTTCAGTCGAGTTGCCCAAACCACCCCACCACAAAACGGTCCGCTCCTCAACTAAGTAGTTGAGCCAGGTCTGCCCGATCTGGGCAGCAGATAGTTCCCTGCTATAGCCGTAATCACGCATCGCATTTAGGAAACCAAAGGTTCCACTGATATCATCGTCTGTCACGATCAGTGGCACATCAAGCTTCTCATGTACGTAATAATTGATCTCGCCCAAGTGTTGCATGACCATTTCATAGGGCCAACCCTCAAAGGGCCGGCCTAGGTATACGCCAATTAGCTTACCAAGGACACCTGCGTAAACGCGTTCCGCGTAGTCTTTTTGAAATTTCACAGCATATTACTCGCTTCGGACAATATTTTGCAACCTATAAATAAATCAACTTAGAGTCTTCCGGCTGCGCATAGAAACACCCAGAGCAAACACAATAATTTTTTACGCCTTTACGCCACCTGCCGTAAGCCCGTCAATGAATTGGCGCTGCAAACTCAAAAACATTAACAGTACTGGGGCGATCAACATGACAGCGCCCGCACTTGTGAGCCCCCAATCCCTCGAAAATCGGCCCACAAAAGCGGAATAACTTGTAGTGACTGGAAATAATTCAGGATCTGTAACAAAGATCAGCGCTAACTGGTACTCAGACCATGTGGCTAAAGCGGTAATCAATCCAACCGTGAGAAATCCCGGCCACGCGAGCGGCACGATGACGCTCCATAGAACTTGGAGCTCACTGGCTCCATCAATTCGGGCCGCATCTTCAAAGTCAGGATGGATTTGGAGCATGAATGATCGAAGCAGAAATATTGCAAAGGGCGCACCCCCAGCCGAATACAACAATATCAAACCCCACAAGTTATTGAGCAAACCGAGATCCCGCCACAACATAAAAAGGGGAACTATATAAAGCCAAATAGGAATTGTCGAGCCGGTTAGCATGACAACCATAAAAATGTTACCGCCCGGCGGATTAAGGCGAGCCAAGGAATAAGCCGCAAGCCCACACAAGGTCAATTGCGCTAAAACAGTTGTGACAACCAGAAACGCACTATTTCCCATTGTGTTTGCAAAGTTACCGCGCTCCCAAGCAACCAGGTAATTCTCCCAAACAAATGTGCGCGGAAATCCAATCGGATTAGACCCCAGCTCAGCCGTCCCCTTGACCGAATTCATGAACAGAATCACAATAGGCCCCAGAGCGAAGGCGGTCATTGCAAGGACCACAAAATAGTTGAGCCACAAACTTGGTTCACGACGCTGCCTCATAAACACCGAACGTGGCCTTCTCGAAAGTGCAGCCACAGCTAAATTTCCACGCCCCTGCGGCGTAAGAAAACAACAAAGCCCATAATTAGCATGGCAAAAAAGCTCATTGTTATACCAACGGCCGAAGCATACCCGGCCTCAAAACGCCTAAAGGCTTCTTTATAAAGAAACGTGCCAAGCACTTCAGTCGCACCAGCTGGCCCACCTTGGGTCGTAAGATAGATATAGTCAAACACCAAGAATGACCAGATAGCCACCATCATGAGCATAAACACCAAAGTGGGCAACACACTTGGCACGGTCACATATATAAATTCATTAAACTGACTAGCCCCGTCTATTTTGGCCGCATCATATAAATCTGGAGAGATCGACTGCATAGCTGTCAAAAATATCACAACAAGAAATACCCAAAAGTGCCAATTGTCGATAAACGCAATCGAATACAAGGCCGTATCTGGGTTCCCAAGATAAGCTTTATTAAAGGTATCAATACCAAAGGTGCGGCTTATCTGCGCCCCAAGTCCTTTGCGGGGACTCATTAAGTTTTGCCAAATGGAAACGACAACAACACTCGGCAGAACATATGGGACAAAGAGTGCTGTTCGAATTAGCATCGTCCCCCGCTTAATCCGAGACAACAAAAAAGATACGGCTAGCGCCATGGTAAATGGAACTGTAAGAAAAATGAGCATCCACCAAAGGTTGTTTTGGAATGCTAGTACAAAGTTGTCATCCTCAAAAAATAACGTCCGGAAATTCTCCAGGCCGATATATTGCGCGCTGCCCATTCCAGACCAATCAGTTAGTGCGTAGCCAATACCCGTTAGTGCGGGGACAATAACCACTGCACTATAAAGGAAACCAATTGGTAAAACAAACAACCAAGGCAGCAACTTTTTACGGAAAAATGGGCGCGAATACCAATTTACTCTGCGGTACTTGCTAGGCGCAGCTAAAGCACTCGGGACCCTTTGGGCACGGACATTCTGCATAAGCTGGATAGCTCCTAAAAATTCAGGACAGCCAATTATTGGTTTCTATAACCCGCATGGCAATTTTTCGACTGTAACTAGAGACCGTAGCTGATATTGAACAATAAAACTTTATATTGCCAGCTCCTTCCGAAAAAGCCACCAACAAAAGGGCGGCGCGATTGACCAACTCACAATGATTAATCGCGCCGCCGCCTGAATGTAGCCGATATTGTGGCCAGCAGAAACTACAACCAACCGACAACTGGTTACTAGTTGGATTTAACGATCCGGTATCTTTGGAATGTCACCAGCAGCTAACTCTGTTTGGAAGAGGGTATTTAAACCAACCATATACTCTTCGGGCGTCATATCACCTGCCCATACCTTTTCGATTTCCTCGTAGATGTAGACATCAGTTTTTGGCGGAAAGAAGGTCCACGTTGTGTAACCGTATTGACCCGAAGCAACAGCCTTTGACAGCGCTTCAAACATGGATGCGATACGCGGATCTAAGCCAGTAATCGTTCCTTCTGGAATCTTAATCGGAGCTGGCGCTTTTCCACAGACTGATAATGCCTTGGCCTGAACATCAGCAGAAAATAGGTAGTCTAAGTATTCAGCCGCCTCGTGGGGATGTGCACTTTTTGCATTGATGGAGCTGGTATCACCCATACCAAGGGTATATAGGGTGTCTCCATTGCTTGTTGGGATTGGGAACCAGCCCCACTCATTTTTGGTGGCCGATTCAGCAAAAGATGTTTTATAAGTATCCATAGCCCATGATCCTTCCATACTCATTGCCCCTTCACCTGTGACTATAGACTCGTGCATATCATCAAAAGTGGTTGTGTAGTAGAACTCTTTACCACCCATCCACCAGTTGTTTTGTTGCGCCTCATTAAGCATTTCAATCGCAACAATAAAGTCAGGGTCAGTCCATTGAATTTTGCCGGTGAGTGCTGCGTGAACTTTATCAGCACCTGCCACATGGTTCAGATAATTACCCACATGCCATTCGTTTGCTGCCCGCCACTCTGCGTTAGCGTGGGTAAAAGGAATGATACCGGCCGCTTTAATTTTCGCCGCAAGCACGTTCAATTCATCCATCTTACTAGGCACTTTCCAACCGTTGGTGTCAAAAAGAGTCTTATTGTAATAAACAACTAACGTCTCCATTTGATCAGGAAGACTGTACAGCTTGCCTTGAACATTACCCAAACTTAAAGCGAACGCAGCAAATCTGTCTTTCCATCCAAGATCGGACGCGAAGTCATCTAATGCTAGGATCTGACCAGCTTGCACGAGTTCAAAAACGAAAGATGGCCCGGGTGACACCACAATGTCGGGCCCTTCTCCACCAGCCAGCGCCGTGCGGGTTGAGTCCCAAGCTGCTTCAAAAGCGACACTTTTCACAACCGTCGTATCACTTTGAGTGTTGAACACATCAACAACCGCCTCTTGCATGCAGGTTGAGTACTCCGATTGCCCCGTAAAAATTACAATCTCCGCTTTATTAGTTTTCCCAGCGGGGGCTTCTGCAGCGGCGGGAGCTTCCGTAGCGGCGGGAGCTTCCGTAGCGGCGGGAGCTTCCGTAGCGGCGGGGGCCACTGGAGCCGGCGCAGCTGCGGGCGCAGCGCATGCTCCCATTACAAGTGCAAATAACATAAGAGACCTGACGGTTGCTGGTAAAACAATTTTCTTCATTTCATTTCTCCTTAATTAACGGTTAGCTACTCTGATCTATCATAATATTACACTTAATACCCCAAAAAGTCAAGCACCGCTTTGTGAAATAATTCACCCCACCAGTCATCTCACGGCCAGAGACATCTTTTGTCACATCCTTTGTTCGATTTTCTGGGGAGTCGGATCCGCGCAGCAAGCGAAAAGAGCACAATATCTACGACACGGAATTGGCAGCTTCAAACATTCAGTGCTCTCTGCCGGCGGCTGTACCACGCCTACTCACGCTGCGCCGCGTGTGCCATTCCTACAGGGCAGAATTACCAACCCAACGTATGACCAAACTCCAGTTCCGGAACCGGCTCTGCGTGCGCACCCGCATCAGCCACCAACCTATCGTGTCCAGCTTCCGCTGCCAGGTTTGCCGTCTGGTCAAACTAAGCTCGGGGATTGCCTCTACTGCTTCTGGAGCAATCAGCTGCTGTGCATTCACCTCTACCGGTGGTGAGCGCACGGGTGCGATTGCCGGCGCAGTTGTTGGCTCGCCGACATGCGCCAGTATCTGTCGCACCGTCGCCGGCTCTGTTATAGTGACTTAATTGCGGGAATGCCGGGGCTGGCATTGCGCGTCTCGAGGTTATTGTGATTATTTTAGGAATCTCGCATCCAATTTCATGGAATGGAGCTGCCTGCATCCTTATAGATGGTAAGCTTGTGGCGTGGGTCGAAGAAGAACGGCTGAACCGCATCAAACATGCGCCCCATATGGCGCCAAAGCTCGCCATTGAGTACTGCTTGAAACAAGCCGGTGTCACACTCGACCAGGTTGATTATGTGGGCATTGGCTTTGACAGCGCGCTGAAAGCCGCAATTGGCAATTTGAGCATCGATACCCTCTCTGGAATATTGAAATTTCCGATGTGGTACCGGCTCGGCAGCACTTATGAAAAACAACTTCCTCTCCCGGGAGTTGATAAAAACAAGATCATCTTTGTAAACCACCACCTGTCGCATGCAGCAAGCGCTTTCTATGCTTCTGGTTTTCCCGAATCGAACATCATGTCATTGGATGGAACAGGTGGAACGGAATCCGGCATCCTAGCTGTCGGCCGCGGAGCGCAGATTAACACGCTGAAAAGAATCCCGAACCGCAGCAGTTGGGGATATCTGTATCAGGAAGTCACCGGGAAGCTTGGCTTTCGGCCTCACAGCGCCGAGGGGAAAGTCATGGGACTGGCTTCGTATGGAACGCCCGATCCCAAGGGCCTGCCCTGTGTAGATTGGGATGGCGACATCCCAATGATTTCCCCAAGCACCCGGAAGGCATTCATCCAATCCATTCCTCAACGTAAGAAAGAAGACCCTCTTACCGATTATCATAAAAATTTGGCTGCCACTCTGCAAGACACCCTGGAGCGAACAGGGGGTCGCATGGCGGAATGGCTGTACCAACAAACCGGCATCCGCCGCTTGGGTTTGGCCGGAGGCACCGCCTTGAACTGCTCGATGAATGGCAAATTAGCCCGCCTGCCTTTTATCGACGAAATCTTCATCCAGCCCGCCGCCTATGATGCTGGTACAGCCTTAGGCGCTGCGTTGTGGGTTCATGTGAAAAAAACCGGTCAGCGTCCCGACTGGCAGATGGTTCATGCCTATTGGGGCCCAGAGTATAACAACGATGAAATCGAAGCTGCGCTGCGGAGTTTCCCTCAACTAAGCTACTACAAAAGCGACGATGTCTATACCGACACAGCCAGGCTCCTGAAGGATGGCTATATCGTCGGCTGGTTCCAGGGCCGATCAGAAGTTGGCCCGCGCGCCCTCGGAAATCGCAGCATTCTGGCAGACCCATCTCGACCTAGAATGAAGGATCGTGTGAACAATCAGGTGAAACACCGCGAACCGTGGCGTCCATTCGCTCCGTCGGTACTGGAAGAGGCGGTGGGAAGATATGTCGACAACCCTGTTCTATCGCCCTTCATGATCCTGGCCTTCGATACCATCCCGGATCGCCTCCCCGAGATCGTGAGCGCGGCCCATGTCGACGGCACCATTCGCCCTCAAACGGTGAGCAAAGCCACCAATCCGCGCTACTGGCAGCTCATCAAGCGTTTTGAAGAAGTGACAGGTGTTCCCGTGGTGTTGAACACTAGCTTCAATGTCGACTCACAACCAATCGTCAACAAGCCTGAAGAGGCCATTGATACTTTCCTGAACTGTGGAATGGAATACCTGGCAATCGGCGACTTTGTCGTGAAAAAATAACCTTTTACATTCCTGTCTAAAACAGGTGCGCCTCGAAATGGAGGCGCACCTGTTTTTCTTTACCTGAACTTATCCCGTCAGGCTACGGTACAGGAGTGATCAGAACAACAATATCGACGGATAGGAAATTCAAACCCACAACAACCGACAAATGGTAAGCGCTGGGCCCGCACCCGTCAAGCACCACTGTGCGCTAACCTGCACCCCGCCATTGTTTAGAGGTAAACGATCACACTTGTTGGATATTCCGAGAGGTACGCTCAGCGCAACAGGCGGAAATTGCCCGATTTGGACCGACCAGCATCGGCAGCCCTAAACATTCAGTGCGCTCCGCCAGCAGCCACACCACGCCTACTCACCCAGCGCAGCGTGTGCCATTCCTGCATAGCAGGATTACAATCCCAACGTCTGATCAAACTCCAGTTCCGGGACCGGCTCCGCATCCGCACCCACAGGGGACGTCCA
>SXGT01501196.1_pt1 | contig 20137 bp, 18 predicted proteins | sample 3176221 | NCBI WGS metagenome assembly SXGT01 (sample SAMN11356862, study PRJNA531348) | freshwater metagenome | isolation source: freshwater sample F1-120 | place: China: Fuxian Lake, Yuxi | collected 2017-12-25
CCGACGCCGATCTCCGCAAACGAGAGCTCGCCCGGATCGAAGACGCGATAGGTGTCGCCTTGATCCGCGCGTCGAGGCTCGCGAGCGAGCCGTTCGCATAGCGTTCCGGGAAGCTCGGTCGACGCATCGCATGGCGCGCGGCGGCCGGTCTTCGGCTCGCCTACCCTTTCTTCGAGCGCGAGCCGGCCGTCCTCGATCGCGCCCTCGGTCACGCGGAGCGTCGATCCGGCTGCGAGTCGGCGAGAGACCGCGCGGGGCCTCATATCGGCGTCCGTAAACTCGACCGCCGTGAGGTCCACCTCGGCCGGTCCGCCGTCTCGCTTCGTAAACGCCCGACGGTCGGTCCGGACATACCCTGCGACGCCGTTCCTGATCTCGCGCGTCCGCCGGACATGGCGCCATCCGGTGCGAACGCCGTCGCGATAAAGGAAATACCAGTCGTCGCCGTCGGGCACGCGGTTCATACCCGACAGCACCGCTTGGTCGGCGTCCCGCTCCGGATCCCTCTGTCCGCGTTCGACTTCCGCAATGGTCTCTTGCCGAAGATCGACGACCCCGCCCGGAAACGAGAGGCGGACGACTCCGCCCGTTTCGGCGACGATTCGGCCTTTGAATTCGGCGCCGGACTTGAGCCGAACGACGTCCTCTTGAGCATGGACTGCGGCGGCCGAAGCGAGCATCAAAGCGGCGAGGCGGAGGGTCATACGGGTCCTTTCCGACGTGGTCCCGGTTCTTTTGTCGGGGAAGGACGCCCGAAGTCTTGAGCCCGCGAAGTCGGAACCGGCGGGAATCGGCGCCTTTCGTCGGCCGTCCGAGCGTCCTACCGTACCGGCCGAATCATGATGCAATCCCACTTAGGCCGCCTCGGCGGACGCCCCGTCCTGCAGTTCCGAGCTTCGCTCGCTCTCGCCTTCCTTGCCGCAGCCTCCTTCGCTCAGGAGTCCCGTCCGGCCGACGACGCCGTCTGGAAGGGCGGCATCCCGGTGCCCGAGGGGGCGGTGGCGGCGGTCGGCGACGTCGTCGTGCCGGTCGACCTCTTCCTAGAGGAGATCGTCCGTCGCTACGCCCGGCCGGACATGCCGTCGATCAAGGTCTTGGAGAACTTGATCAACGAAACCATGGTCCGCGTCGCCGCCGAAAAGGCAGGCGTCGAAGTGACCGAAGCCGACGTCGAACGCCGCTACGAGGAGCTCGCCCGCCAGATCAAGCAGGCCGATCCGAAGCTGGATCTCGTCGAGCAGATCCGGAAACAAGGCGTCTCGATGGAGACCTTCAGGAAGAAGCTCCGCTCGAACTGCATTCTGGAGCGGTTGGCGCGCATCGATCAGCGCATCCCGGACGCGGAACCGGTCACGGCGAAGCACCAGAACACGTGGCTCGCGAACCGCCGGAAAGAAGCCGCCGTAGAGACCGACCTCGACAAGCTCGGAGCCGGGACGGCCGCCATGGTGGACGGTACGGCGATCACCTACCGCGACTTCGCCCGCGATTTCTTGCAGACCGCGGACAAGGCGGAGATCCGCAGGCTCGTCGACATGCTGGCGCGGTCCGTCCTGATGGACGACGTGCTGGCGACCCGCAAACTGCCGCTGGCCGACTCCGATCTCGACCTCGAGTTGCAAGCGCGCAAGTCGGACTTCGAAGCGAAGCCCCAATACCAAGGGCTCTCCTTCACCGACATCGTGAAGCAGACGACCGGTCTCGAAGCCGATCGTTGGAAGCGGACGCGCGGCTTCCGCCTCGAGGCCGGATACTCGAAACTCGGTCGCCACGCTTCGATGAAGGACGAGGTCCAGGCCTACTACGAGCAGAACTTGTCCTACTTCGGCCCCCGCTTCACGGTCCGGCACCTGCTGATCCGCGGCGCCGAACGTCCGGAAGCGTGGAAGGGCCCCGGTCCGGCGCCCCAGCCGATCGCTAAAGCGAAAATGCAGGCCGAGGTCGTCGCGGCCGAAATCCGCAAGGGCAAGCGCTTCGAAGATTTGGTCCAGCTTTACAGCGAAGATACGGCGACGAAACTTTCGGGCGGAGTGCTCGAACCGTTTACGCCGGGCGAGAACCGTCTGCACGAAGCGTTCACGAAAGCGGTGCAGTCCTTGGAGGTCGGGCAGACGAGCCCGCCCGTCGAGACGCCCGCCGGCGTCCATCTGATCCGGCTTGATCGCAAGGATCCGCCGCCTCCGGTCGAAGCCGTCGAGGCCGTCATCCGGCGCGAGTTGGGCCTCCGCCGCTTCCGAGAGACTTGGAATCAAGCCCGCTACGGGGTCGACGTCAAAGTCGACTGACTCCCCGCCGCGGAAGAACGCGCCTTCCGGCGGTCCGCTTCAGCCGACGTCCGTGCGGCGGGCGTCGACCGCCGCGACGAGCGTCGCGAGGAACGCCAGATCGGCGTCGAACCACGGGTCGATCAGAACGCGCGCGGCGTCGCCCGCCGCGCGAAAACGATCCAGCGCCTCCGCTCGGCAATGCTTGAGGCGGATCAAATGTTCGCTCCATTCGCGAAGCGCCGGGTCGAGCCCGGGGACGTCTTTCGTCACACTCGTCGCAGCGAACACGGCTCGCGGATCGCCGCCATGGCGGAGCCTCTCGAGCGCCGCCGGCATCCGGACGCGGTCGGCCGACCCGGCCGCGTCAACGAGTTCCTTAAGGCTCGGCCCGCCGTCGCCCGGCCGGAAGCCGGCGACCGCTTCGCCGACGCCGCGGCAGGCGTCCTCGACTCGCGTCGAGAACTCGACGACCGCCGCGATCTTCTTCGCGGAAGAGCCCCCGGTTCCATGGTCGGTCACCGGCGGCTCAATGCAGTTCGTTCGCGATGTCCGGCAGAAGCGGACGCGCGCACAATGATTTCAGCGCGCGGTTGCTGCCCTCGCCGACCCGCGTGACGAAGAGGTCGTCGTGGTGGCGCATCAGGCCGAACTCATCGAGACACGCGACGCCGCCGCAGACTTCCATCGCTTCGACGAGGAGATGCGAGGCGACGCGGGAACACTCGATCTTCACTTTCGCCGCCTGTTCGCGGGCGAGCGTACCGCGATCGTACAGGCCGAGGAGATGGACGAGCCAGGTGATCTGCTGTTCGAGCGCGATGTCGAGATCGAGGATGACGTCCTGCACGCGCTGAAAGCGGCCGATCGGCTTGCCGTTGAATTGCGTGCGCTCCTGCGCGTAGGTGCGGACGCGATCGAGCGCGAACGCGACCGACGCCACGGCGAGCCCGGCGATGAACAATCGACCGCCGTTCAAAGTCTCCGCCATGACGCGGAAACCTTCGTTCTTCTTGCCGACGATGGCGTCGTCGCCGACCTCGGTCTGCTGGAAGGAGATCGAGCCGGTCGACGACATGCGCCAGACCATCTTGCCGCCCATCTCGCCGTACTCGACGCCCTTGGCGTTCATCGGCACGAGGAAGCACGTCGAGCGATGACCGTTCTTGCCTTGCGGATCGGTGAGCGCGTGAACGATCACGTGACTCGCCCACTTGGCGTTGGTCGACCAGCACTTCTCGCCGCGCAGGATCCAACCGTTCTTAGATTTGGTCGCCGTCACTTCCGGATTGGCGGCGTCCGAGCCGCGCCCGGGCTCCGACAAACCGAAAACAAACATGCGGCGGCCCGCCGCGAGATCCGGGAGATGCGCGGCTTTCTGAGCGGCGTCGCCGAAAAGCTGGACCGGTTTCGAACCGAGCGACGTGGCGGCCCCCGGCGTGATGGCGAAAGAATGGCTGTGGTACCCGAGCGCCAGCCCCATGAGGACCAACTCGAGTTGACCGCCGCCTTGGCCGCCGAACTCGGATTCGATCGGCAGGCCGAAAAGACCGAGTTCGCCCATCTTGGCGATGACCGAATCCGGCACGAGCCGGTGCTCCCGCTCCCAGCCGAGTTGGTACGGAGCGATCTCTTTGTCCGCGAATTCCGCTGCGGCGCGGTAAAAAGCGAAGCGATCTTCGTCCAACAAGTTTTCGAGATAAGTATCGATGCGTCGCTGCATGAGTGACCCGTCCGTAAGCGGGCGCCGCCGCCTTTCGATGGCTGCCGCAAAGTAACCTCCGGCAGGCCGGATGCGACCATGCGACGGGGCTTCCCGGCGGATCTCTCGTCGACCTTCCGGCCCGCCCTTCATGAAGACCCCTCCCTTCGCGACAATGACCACCTCCATGCGCCGAGCCTTGATCCTCCTCCCGCTTCTCTTCGCCTGCACCGCAATGCCCGACTCCGCCGAAGAATCCCGCCCGGAAAGGCCGGTCACCGCCGCCGAGCGTTCCGCGTACGCTCGGACCTCGACTTCCGACGAAGTCGATCGGTTCCTTTCCGGCTGCGTCGCAAAGAGGCCCGACCGACTCGGGTTTCATGTCCTCGGGAAATCTGTGAACGGTCGGACGATCCCGCTGGTCCTCGCCGCCGATCCGCTCCCGGAGAACCTCGAACGCGCGAGGGACGACGGCCGCCCCGTCGTCTTGGTCATGGCCAACATCCACGCAGGCGAAGTCGAAGGAAAGGAAGCCGTGCAGGAGATCCTGCGCGAGATCGCCTTCGACGGCCTCCACGCCGAGTTGCTGCAGAAGACCATCGTCGCTTTCGTGCCGAACTACAACCCGGACGGCAACGACGCCATGGATCGAAAAAACCGACCGGATCAAGCCGGACCGGTCGAAGGCGTCGGCCGGCGACCGAACGGCGCAGGACTCGACTTGAACCGCGACTTCCTAAAAATCGCGGCCCCCGAGACGGGAGCTTTGATCGATGCAGTCCGCGCATCGAACGCACTGCTCGTCATTGATTGCCACGCGACGAACGGGTCGTTCCACGGATACGACCTCACCTACGCAGGCCCCTTACACCCGGGCGCCGATCCTGAATTGCTTTCGTTCGTCCGCAAGGATTTTCTTCCGGCGGTCCGGGCACGCATGGCCGTCGCGGGTTACGCGACGTTCGACTACGGCAACTGGGTCGACGACAAGACGCCCGCGTTCGGCTGGGCGACGTTCGAACCCAACCCGCGCTTCGGCAACTCGTACTTCGGTATGAGGAATCGCATAAGCCTCTTATCCGAGGCCTACAGTCACGATCCGTTCGTCAAGCGGATCGCATCTACGAAGGCGCTCGTGCTGGCCGGGTGGGGAGAATTCGCCGAACGCGGGCCGAGCATCGCCGCGCTTTGCCGCAAGGCCGACGACCGGGGCCGGACGGGGTCTGAGAAGAACCTCAGGCTTCCGACTCGCGGCGTGCTAGCGCAAACCGGCGTCGAGCCGGTACCGGTCGGCGGGGTCCGGGAAGAGACGGACCCGGTGACGGGCCTCGTCCGGCAGTGGGACGACGACGTCTCCGTGCCGACTCCCATGCCTGTCTATCAGCATTTCGACGGCGCCGCGTTCCGTCCCGTGCCGGCCTTGGGATGGGCCGTCCGCAGGCCTTCCCCGCAACTGCTGGCGGTGCTCGATCGCCACGGGATCGTCTACCGGCGGATTCTCGATCCGGAACGAGCGAACGCCCGGGTGTTCTACGTTTCGAAAACCCTGACCAGTCCGCAGCCTTTTCAAGGGTTGCGACTCCGCACCTTCCAAGGACGCGATCGGGCGGAGGTCGTAGAGCTTCCGCCGGGCGCGATCGTCGCGCCCGCCGCGCAAGCGCTGCTGCGCCTCGCGTTCATTCTTTTCGAGCCGGAATCCGAAGATGGTCTAGGGACATGGGGTTTGCTCGGCGTCGAACGCGGCGACGACCAAGCGGAGGTTTTCGAAGCGCTACGGATCGAATCCATGGCGCCGTGACCGGCGGTCGACGCCGACGATCGGCGCGACGTACATAGCAACGGACGGACCGCCTGTCGGGGAGCGACCATGACTTTCAAACAAGTGCTGATCCTCGGCGAGTATGACGCCGGACTCGACGTTCACGTCGCGTTGCAAGAGACGGTCGCCGCCGCCGCCGAGCGCCGGGGCGCCGTGGTCAACACCCGCTGGCTCGGCTCGGACGACCTCGCCCTTAGGCCCGGCGCCGCAGCGGAAGCCGACGGCGTCATCCTCGCCCCGCGGTCGTCCCGCCCGAACCGATCGCTGCCGGTGCCGATCCTTGCCGCGCTGCGGATCGTCCGGGATCGAAAGATTCCGTTCCTTGCGACCGGCGATTCTCACGACCTCGTTTTGATCGAAGTCGCGCGCAACGTGCTCGGCATGGAACGCGCGGGCAGCACCTACTTCGATGAAGACTGCGCCGAACCGGTCGTGAAGGAACTGACGCAGCCCGGGCGCCCGATCACGAACCGGAGGCCGAAGCTCATGGACGTCGACGTGAAGGACGACGCGACCCTAAGGGAGTATCTCCCGTCAGGGCGGCGCGAGGAGGCCGCACGGCTGACGCACGTCCTCAATCCGGACTATGCCTACGCGCTCGAGGAGGCCGGCCTTCGCATCGCAGGAGTCGACGCCGTCACCGGCCGTCCGTGCCTCTGGTGCCTCGACCAAAGCCCTTGGCACGTCACCGCGTCGTTCCTGCCGCAGTCGACGGGCGGGCCCGAGGATCCTCACCCGTTGATCGACGGATTCGTCGCCCGGGTCGTCCGCACCCGATAGTAGACTCGTTCCGGAAAAGCCCTCGCCCGCGACGTCCGCCCCGCCGGAGGGCGACGTGCGCTTCCCTTCGCCTGAGACGCCGATGTCCCTGGAATCCATCCGTCGGTCGTTCGAGTCCGTCCTGAAAAACGAGGACGGGTTCGTCGAACTCCGCTTCCATCGGAAGACCTCGCGCGCCGCCGTCGTCGAGAACGGCCGCGTCGAGAACGCCGCCGTACGGCGCCGGAGCGGAACCGGCGTCCGCGTCGTCGTCGACGGCTCCTTCGGTTTCGCCTCCTGCGGGTCCGCGGATACGGCCGACATCGCGGCCGCGATCGCGCGCGCGAAGGCCGCCGCACGGAAGACCGCCGAACGCCGGAAGAACAAGCTCCCGATCTTTCCCGCCGCAGGTCTCGCCCGCGGACATTTCGAAGCCCCCGGCGTCGCGGAATGCGAGAGCCGGCGCTTCGAGGACAAAATCCAGATCGCCCGCGCGACCGAAGAAGCGATCCGCGGATCCGCCGCGGCGGTGCAGTCCGCAAGCTGCTCCTACTCCGAGATCTTCGAAGAGAAGGCCGTCGTCACGACGGACGGAGCTTCGGTCTCCTACCGGCTCGTGCGGCCCGAGTTCCGCGTCAACGCCGTCGCGCTTCGAAACGGCGAACGCCAGACCGCAAGCCGGACGGTCGGAGTGACCGGCGGCTGGGACTGCCTCTTCAAAGCGGCCTCCGCAGCACGGCTGGCGGAGGAGTCCGCGAAAACGGCGGTCGACCTGCTCGGCGCCAAACGCCCCTCGGGCGGGCGGACGCAGGTGATCCTCGCGCCGTCGATCGTCGGGCTCCTAGTGCACGAGGCCATCGGCCATACGGTCGAAGCCGACTTCGTGGCGTCGGGCTCCGTCGCCGCCGGAAGAATCGGCACGCGCGTCGCGAGCGAATTGGTGACGCTCTGCGATTCCGGGCAAAGCGAACACGCCGCCGGCGCAGGCGGCCACATCCCGGTCGACGACGAAGGCGTCCTCGCGAGCCGCACGCTCGTGATCGAAAACGGCGTCCTGCGCAGCTACCTCCACGACCGCGAGTCCGCGGCGCGCGCCGGAGTGGCGCCGACCGGAAACGCCCGCGCGTGGGAGTACGCCGACGCGCCCCTCATCCGTATGCGCAACACCTATCTCGAGCCCGGGACCTCGACGCTCGAAGAGATGATCGGCGGTACGCAGGACGGCTATCTTCTCGACGGTCCCCGGAACGGACAGGCCGACGCGACCGGCGAGTTCATGTTCGGCGTCGAGCGCGCGTACCGGATCACGAACGGCAAGCTCGGCGAACTCGTCCGCGGCGTCACGCTTTCCGGAATCGCCTTCGACGTCCTCGGATCGGTCGACGCCGTAAGCCGGGACTTCAAATGGGACCTCGGCGCCGGTTACTGCGGCAAGGGCCAGCCCGCCAAAGTCGACGCGGGCGGACCCTACGTTCGTTGCCGCGCGCTTCTCGGGGGCGACCAATGACCGCCGCGCTCCGCGCGGATCTGCTCGCGATCGCGGACGAGGCGGTCAAGCACGCGAAGGCTTGCGGCGTCGACGAAGCCGAAGCTTTCGTCGTGCATGCCTCCGGCGCTTCGGTGTCGCTGCAGAAGAACGATCTCCACTCGGCGGCGGACGAGGACGAAACGACCGTCGGCGTGCGCGTGCTGAAGGGCGGCGCACGCGGGTTCGCGACCACGAACGACCTCGCGCGCCTGGCCGAAACGGCCGAAGAGGCCGCCGCCGCAGCGCGCGCGTCCCCGTCCGACGCTCGCGACGGTTTCGCCGCGCCGTCGCCGATCGATCCGTTGCCGGGCCTCGCCGATCCGGGGCTCTTCGACGTCGACGCCGCAGAGCTCGTCGACGTCGCCTGCGAAATGCTCGAGCACGCTCGACGTCTCGATCCGCGCATCCGAGTGGACTCAGGAGGCGTACAAGTCGAGCGCGTCCGCCGGGCCGTCGTCAACAGCCGCGGGGTGCGCGCCTCGGAAGAACATGCGTACGCGGGCGGCTCGTTGTTCGGCATGGCGGTCGACGGCGACGACGTCGGATCCTTCGATGCGGACGGCGACGTCGTTCGCAAAGCCTCCGATCTCCGGACCGCGCTCAGCGCGGCGGCCGAACGATTCGCGGTCAAGACGACGGGCGCGCTCGGCGCCAAACCCGGCGAATCCTTCCGCGGTACGGTCGTGTTTTCGCCGGAGGCGGTCGCGGAATTCGTACTCGGCAATCTGTGCGCCGTCCTGTCGGCCAAAGCCGTACGCAACAAAAAAAGCCCGTTCGGCGGAAGACTCGGCGAACGGATCGCGGCCGCCGAATTCCACCTCGTCGACGATCCTCGTCGGCCGGACTTGGTCTCGAGCGTCGCTTTCGACCGCGAAGGCGTCCCGACCAGACCGGCCGTATTGGTGGAGAACGGCGTCCTAAAGACCTTCCTTTACGACACCTACGAGGCGCGGTCGGCCGGAGTCGTCTCGACGGGGCATGCCCGCGGCGGCGCCTCGTCTACGCCGACCATCGGTCCCCACAACCTCGCGCTGACGCCCGGCCGGACGAGCCTTGCGTCGCTTTGCGCCGGAGTCGATCGTGCGATCCTCGTATCTCGCTTCTCGGGCAGCACCAACGCAGCGACCGGCGAGTTCTCCGGCGTCGTCAAGGGCGGATTCCTGATCAAGAAAGGGGTCCGTATCCCGGTCAAAGAGGTCCAAATCTCCGGGAACCTCTATGAGCTTCTGAAGCGCATCAGCGGCGTCTCCGCGGAGACGCGGTTGATCGACGGATCGACCCGAGCGCCCGCCGTTCGATTCGAAGACGTCAGCGTCACCGCCGGTTAGACTCAGGCGCCGTCAGGAGCGTTCGCCTCCGACGCATCGCCGAGCATGATTTTTCGCGACCCGAGGTTCTCCGTTTTCTTCGCCCGCCTCGCCGCTCCGGCGATGCGGATCTATGCGTTTTGGCTCGCTTTGACCGGACGAGTCGAGGCGGCGGAACGCGTCCTGCGACGCGCCTCGGAGGCTCGCAGGGGCTCATTTGCGACCGCCGTCGCGCACGCCAAAGTCCTCCTGTCGCTCGGACGAGAAAACGAGGCCCGCTCCGCCCTGCGGCGCGCCTGCCGCATCGACCCCGACCGTTTCCTCCGCCGCCGCGACCTACCTGCCGCTCTTCGGGAAATCGTCGCCGTCGAGAACATCCTGGCGGACAAATCGACCGCCGGGCGGGCAGCATCTTTCCCGGCGGAACCAGCCCCGCGGATGCCCGCGATCGTCCTCGCCCGGATCGGAACGAACGACCCGCCGCCTTCCGGCTCCGACTTCACGACCGGGACCGAAGCGCGACGCTTTCAGAGCATGGAGCCGCTTGATAAGACCTCCGCGAAGGACGTCGATTGGGACGACCTTCTGCACCGGCTCGCCCGGCCCGCGCAACCCGGCGGACCGCGCGGAACCTGATCGCGACCGTCGCCGATCGGACCTGATCCCGCCCCGGAGCAAGGAACGCATCATCCACATGAAGCAAACGCCTTTCTACGCGCTCCACCAACGCCACGGCGCGACGCTCGTCGATTTCGCCGGCTATGCGATGCCGGTCCGGTATCAGGACATCACGACCGAGCATCATGCGGTTCGGCAGCGCGCCGGCATGTTCGATCTCTGCCACATGGGCCGCGTACGCTTCCAAGGGCCGGACGCGTTGAAGCTCGCCCAGCGCGTGCAGACCCAGAACGTCGCCAAGCAACCGGTCGGCCGCACGCGCTACGCACTCTTGGCCGACGCGTCCGCGAACGTCATCGACGACATCCTCATTTCGCGCGAAGAGGACGGGTTCCTGCTCGTCGTCAACGCCTCGAACCGCGAAGTCGACCTCGCTTGGTTCCGGGAGCACGCGCAAGGTTTGAACGTTTCGATCATCGACGACTCGGAACGCATCGCGATGCTCGCGGTGCAAGGCCCGAAGGCCGTCGACATCCTCGCGGCGTTCGGACTCCCGGGGGCGAAAGACGTCGGCTACTACAAGTTCGCGACGCTGCCGCACTCGTCCGGCCCGATCCTCGTCTCGCGCACCGGATACACCGGCGAAGACGGGTTCGAGCTCTTCTATGAAGCGCCGCGTTCGAACTACATGTGGGACGCCGTGCTCAAGGTCGGAACTCCGTTCGGCATGATCCCCTGCGGCCTCGGATGCCGCGACACGCTCCGCCTCGAGGCGGGAATGCCTCTGTACGGCCACGAGATCGACCGAACGACGAACCCCTTCGAAGCCGGACTCGACTTCGGGCTTTCGCTCGAGAATCCGTCCGTCGCGCAGGCCGCGCTGCAGAAGATCAAGGCCGAAGGCCCGAAGCGCAAGCTGATCGGCCTCTCCCCGGAAGGCCCGCGCATCCCGCGACAGGGTTGCGCCGTGCTCGCGGGCGAGACCAAGGTCGGCGTCGTCTGCTCCGGCACGCTTTCGCCGACCCTCGGCAAGAACATCGCGACCGCCATGGTCGACGCGTCCGCCGCAACGCGGGACGACTTGGTCATCGACATCCGCGGGAACCGCGCCAAGGCCCCGCGCACTGAACTTCCTTTCTACGTTCGTCCGGACAGGAGCTGAGAACTTTTCATGCCGCGCCCCCAAAATCTCCGCTACATGAAGTCCCACGAGTGGGTCCGCGTCGAAGGCCCGTTCGCGTACGTCGGCATCACCGATTACGCCGTATCGCACCTCTCGGACCTCGTCTTCTTGGATCTTCCGGAAATCAACACCGACGTCCAGCAGCACGAGCCGTTCGGCGAAATCGAGTCCGTGAAGGCGGTCAGCGACCTCTACGCCCCGATCACGGGCGCCGTCGTCGAACGCAACGAACGCCTCCTCGGCGAACTCGAACTTCTCGGCAAGGATCCGTTCGGCCAAGGCTGGATGCTCAAGGTGCGTATGGAGAAGCCGACGGAGATCAACAATCTCCTCGACGACGCCGCGTACCAGAAGATCATCGACGCCGAGTCGCACTGATCCACGATTCCCTTTGAACGACCTACGGGCCGGCGCATTTCCGCCGGTTTCGATTGCGCGGGCGGAGCGGGTACGGCCGCTTCCTCCGCCGAGGACCTGACCGCATGCGTTACAGCGGAGGAACCGAGCGCGACCGGCGGGAGATGCTCGCCGCGATCGGCGTCAAGGACGTCGAAGCGCTTCTCACGTCGATCCCGGCCGAAGCGCGGATGAAGCGCTCGCTTGAGATCGAAGGGCCGCTCGGCGAGCAGGACTTGCTGGCCAAGCTCGAGGACATGAAGGCGGCGCCGCCGCGCAAGTCTCTCGTCGGCGCCGGTCTTTATCGGCATTACATCCCGAGTCCGGTCGACGCCCTTTGCGGCCGCTCCGAATGGGTTACGAGCTACACGCCGTACCAGCCGGAACTCGCGCAAGGCACGTTGACGATGTACTTCGAGTTCCAGACGTACGTCGCCCAACTGACCGGTCAGGAGATCGCGAACGGCGGGCTGTACGACGGCTCGACCGCGATGGCCGAGGCCGTGTTGATGGCGATGCGCCTGAATCCTTCGGCCGAAGTCGTCTACGCGAGCGCAGCGACGCATCCCGAGTATCTCGCGGTCCTCAAGACGTTCCTTCGTTTTCAGGACATGCCGCTCAAACTCCTGCCCGTCGACCCGAAGACGGGTCGGACGGTGATCGACCTCTCGGCCGCGGAGCAGAAAGCCGCCGCGGCGATCGTCCTCCAATCGCCGAATTTTTTCGGCGTGATCGAAGACGCGGCCGGGCTCTCCCCCGACGCCTTCCTGATCACGGCCTGCACCGAAGCCATGTCGATGGCGCTGCTCAAGCCCTTGCCCGCGCGCATCGCGACCGGCGACATGCAGAGCTTCGGCATCCCCATGCAACTCGGCGGACCGACGGCGGGCTTTTTCGCGACCCGCAAAGACTACGTGCGGCAGATGCCCGGCCGACTCGTCGGCAAGACCGTCGACGCCGACGGCCGCGAGGCGCTTTGCATCACGCTTGCGACCCGCGAGCAGTTCATCCGTCGCGAGAAGGCGACGAGCAACATCTGCACGGCGTCGGGGCTCATGTGCCTCCGCGCCACGACGTACTTGTCCCTCATGGGACGAAAGGGCGTCGAAGAGATCGCGACCAAGAACGCGAAGGGTGCGCGTTGGTTCGCCGAAGGGCTCCGCAACCTCGGTCTGTCGTTGCCGCATCAAGGCGCGTTCTTCAACGAGTTCGTCGTGGACTGCTCGGCCAAACCCGGCCTCTACGACGCGCTGCTCGCTAAGGACTTTCTCTTGGGCGTCCCCCTCGCGAAGTGGTTCCCGGAGCGCAAGCACCAGTACCTCGTCAACGTGACCGAGGTCCACTACCCCGAACTGCAGAAACTCCTCGACGAGGTGAAGACCTGTGCGCACCATCTCTGAGCCGCCGATCTTCGCATTGTCCGACGAGGACGTACCGGGCTTCAAGGTCGTCGGCGACAACGCCGCCGTCGATGCGATGAAACTCGATTTCCCGGTCCGCACGGACCGCTGCGAGGGCTTCTCGCAGGTGACGGAGATCGACGTCGTCCGCCACTACACGCGGTTGTCGAATCTCAATTTCGACATCAATCGCGGCATGTATCCGCTCGGGTCGTGCACCATGAAGCACAACCCGCTCTTGAACGAAATGGTGGCGGGAACCGCGCACTTCGCCCATTGCCATCCCTACTGGCCGGCCAAGTATCTGGCCGCGCACGGAGAAATCATGTGCGAACTCGCCCGTGATCTCGCCGAGGTCTCGGGGTTCGACGAAGTCTGCATCCAGCCCGCCGCCGGAGCGCAAGGCGAGTTGGCCGCGATCTTCATGATCAAGGCCTACTTCGAAGCGCAGGGCGAAGGCGCTTCGCGCAAAACCGTGCTCATCCCCGATACGGCCCACGGCACGAATCCGGCGTCGGCGGCGATGGCGGGGTTCGCCTGCAAGCAGATCGCGAGCGGACCGGACGGATTCCTCCGCCTCGAGGACGTCCTGCCGCATCTCGACGCCTCGGTCGCGGCGATCATGGTGACCAATCCGAACACGCTCGGCATCTACGAGCGCGAGTTCGCGAAGATCTGCGACGCGGTGCACAAGGTCGGCGGACTCGTCTATATGGACGGCGCCAACTTCAACGCCGTCATGGGCGTCTTCCAGCCCGGCAAGATCGGCGCCGACGTCATGCACTTCAACCTGCACAAGACGTTCACGACGCCCCACGGCGGCGGCGGTCCGGGCTCCGGACCGATCGGCTTCGTCAAGAAGCTCTCGCCGTTTTCGCCGACGTCCGGAAAGCCGGAATCCGTCGGTCCCGTGAAGGCCTACTTCGGCCAATGGGGCATGTTCATCCGGGCGTGGTGCTACATCCGAGCGCTCGGCGGCGACGGACTCCGCGCGGTCTCGGAAGAGGCGATCATCAACGCCAACTACCTCCGCACGAAGCTCGAGGGCGTGCTGAATCTGCCGGTGAAGACGCCGACCTTGCACGAGGTCGTTTTCAACGACAAGAATCTGCCGAACGGCCTCACGACGGGCGACTTGGCGAAGCGCGTGATCGACTTCGGCTTCCACCCGCCGACGGTCTACTTCCCGATCATGGTCAAGGGCGCGCTCATGATCGAGCCGACCGAGACCGAGCCGAAGCGCGAGCTCGACCGCTTCATCGCGGCGATGCATGTAATCCTCGACGAAGCCGCAAAGGACCCCGACGTCATCCGCAAAGCCCCGCACACGACTCCGGTCCGGAGACTCGATGAAACGCGGGCCGCGCGCAATCTCGAACTCCGATGGAGGCCCGCCTCCGACGCGGCAAAGTCCTGACGCCGACATGACCTCTCCAGCCGCGGCGAAGCCCGCGGCCTTCCCGCTCCGCATCCTTAGGTTCGCGGAGCACGCCCCGCTACGCAACATGGCGCTCGACGCCGCCCTGCTCGCCCGTGCCGAGACGACGACCTTGCGTCTCTACGGTTGGAGCCCCCATGCGGCGAGCCTCGGCTACTTTCAGGACGCGTCAGGAATCGCCGCATTCGCTTCGGCCGGAATTCCGGTCGTGCGTCGGATGACCGGCGGCGGCGCCATCGTTCATGCGTACGAGGTGACCTATTCCCTGCTGATCGCAGACGATCATCCGGCGATCCGCGGCAGGGACGTCAAAGAAAGCTACGCCGTGATCCACGCGCCGATCCGCGCCGCCTTGGCCGCGTTCGGCGTCCTGACGGAGGTGCGGCCCGAACCCGTGGGGACGCACGCCGAACGCTCGTTCCTCTGCTTCGCACGCGCAACGGAGCTCGATCTGACGGCCGACGGCCGAAAGATCGTCGGCTCCGCTCAAAGGAGGAAGCCGGGCCGCGTCCTTCAACACGGATCGATCCTCCTCCGCGATCACCCGCTCCAGCCGGGGACCTCGAGCGTCGCCGGCGTGACGGGGCGGACGGTGGATCCTGCGACCTTCGCCCTCGCGCTCGCCCGCGCTTTCGCGGAAACGTTCGGCCCGGCCTTCGACGGCGCAATCAACCAAGCCGAAGAAGCCTTCGCCGCCGACGAATCGCCCTTCCGCATCGACGGTCCGCGATAGAGTCCGGCGGCATGGCATTGAACGACATCGAACGCGCCCTCTGCGAGCTGTTCGTCGAGACGTGCGCCGGCGACGCGGCGGGAGTCCGCACCGCTTTGGAGGCGGCCTCGGCCGGAGGCGCAAGCCCCGCAATGATCGACGACGTCCTGCTTCTCGGCATGCCCTACGGCGGGGTCCCGCGGGCGATCCTCGCCTTCGGCGTCTGGCGACGCATGGAGGCCGAAGCCGCGGCGCCGTCGTTCCGTCCGGCCGACGCCGCCGCATCCGGCGAGGCGGCCTTCAAAGGCGTCTACGGAGAGCGCACCGCCCGCGTATTGCGCGAACTCGACGGTTACCACCCGGATCTCCGCACGGCGATCCTGGAAGACGCCTACGGTCGCATCTTGGCCCGACCGTCGCTTCCGACGCGCCTTCGCGAACTCGTCGCGGTGCCGGCGCTGCTCGCCATGCAAGCGACGCGGCAGGCCGTGGCGCACGCCCTCGGTGCGAGGTTCGCTGGCGCTTCCGACGACGACGTCCTCGCGGCGGCCATGACCGCGCAAAAACGCGTCGAGCGCTCCCGGCTTTCGGAAGCGCTCGACGTTTTGCGCGAGACGTTAGCCCGCGCGCTTTGAACGATGCGGGGCCTGTGCGGCCCCCGCACGGATCGATCAGCCGTCCTTCTTGGCGGGCTGGACGGGCTTCTTCACGCTGCCGTCGGCTTCGACTTCGCCTTCGCAGCAGTCGTCCTTCTTCGCGCCTTCGGTCTTCTTGCCGGCGTCGGCCTTCTTCTCGCCTTCGCAGCATTCCGACTTCTTAGCGCCGTCGGCCTTCTTCTCGCCCCCGCCGCAAGCGCACTTCTTCGCGCCGTCGGCCTTCTTCTCGCCTTCGCTGCAGCACTTCTTGACCGAGCCGTCCGCGTTCACCGCGCCTTCGCAGCAATCGTCCTTCGCGGTCGCGGCCTTCGTGCGGAGTTCGACGGCTTCGGCCATGAAGATGACCTGCGTTTCATCGCCGGTGATCTTCATGATCTCTTCCTTCGACTTGCCCGCGTCCTCAGCGTAGTGACGACGCATCGCCTCGGTGACGACTTTGACCTGCGGCACCGCCTCGACCGTCGCGAAACGGCCTTCGACGTCGAGCGGGACGAAGAACTTGTAGTCCTTGAACTTCACCATCTCGGTCTTGTCGCCGTTCTTGACCGTCATCCAGCAGCCCTTCTTCTGGCAGACGCCGAAGACCTCTGCGGTGAGCTTGACCTTCTTGCCTTCGTAGGCCTTCGGGTCCTTGATGACGTCGGCCAGAGCGACGGTGTCCTTCATGGTCACCTCGGCTCCGTAGACCTCGCGGTCCTTCTCCATGACGATCGGCTTCGCCAGGCCGAGGCGGCGGGCGACGGGCTTCGACTCCGCGGCGGGAGCCGTCGGCTTGACTTCGGGTTTGGCGACCGGCTTGGCCTCGGGCTGTTGCGCGAGAGCGACGGTCGAACACACGAAAAAGGACAGGGCGGCGAGCATCTTCATGGTTGATCTCGTGGGTCGGTCCGCGGCGATACGTCGCGGATCTGTAGGGTCGGTAGGAGGAATCACCCCGAATCGCGGGGTAATGGTATCCGGCTTGAAGTTCGGAAGCATCTCCGACCTTCGAGCTAAAGCAAGGGACGGGCCGGCCCGCGGCGGCGCGTTCCGCTTGCATCCTGCTGCATCCCGCGCAAGGTAGAGGGCTTTGATCGACTCCCGCACGCAAATATTGCTCGAAAAATCGGCCGCCTTCGGACTCCCGCTTGATCCCGCTGCGGCGGCGGCTTTGGTTTCCTACGTCGAGGCGCTGCTTCGTAAGAACGAAGAGGTCAACCTCACATCGGTGCGCGACGTCGACGAGGCGCTGCAGAGGCATGTCGTCGATTCTTTGGCCTTCGGTCTGCATGTCCGGACGGAGCCGACTCCCCCCGCGCGGATCCTCGATTTCGGAACGGGCGGCGGCTTTCCCGGAGTCCCGATCGCAGTCGCGATGCCCGCGGCCGAGGTCGTGCTCTTAGACGGGACCCGCAAGAAGCTCGACGCGGTAAGCGCTCTTTGCGCGGACGAGGGAATCAAGAACGCGACATGCACGTGGGCCCGCGCCGAAGACCTCGTCCGCAATCGCGACCGAAGACTTCTCGGCAACTGCGACGCCGTCGTCGCGCGCGCGGTCGGCCCGCTGGCGGAATTGCTCGAGCGCGGCGGTCCGTTCGTCAAGCACCGCGGCGTGCTTGTCTGCTGGAAATCTCCTACGCTCGGCGATGACGAACGCGTCGCGGGTCTCGCCGTCGCTCGTCGCGCCGGTTTCGCCCCGCTTCCTGATCTCGCGTACACCTCCGACCGCCCGTCGCTGCTCGTCCGCTATCGCCGCGCCCGCGGCTGAGCGACCGGCGCTTCCGGGTGCGGCTCGGTCGTCGCTGCGAGCGGAGTGCTTTTCATGACCGATCCCGCTTCGTTGTCCGCCCTGCAAAGCCGACTCGCCGTCGTTTTGCACGGGTTGCATCATCCGCCGCTCGGGTCCGCCGCAGCGCTCGCGGAGGAGGTCGGCGAGCTTTCGAAGCATCTGGTCGACCACCATTGCTACGGCAAGCCGTTCGACCGAACCGCATTCGGAGCCGAACTCGCCGACGTGTTCATTTGTCTCGCCGAACTCGCGACGCTGCACGGGGTCGATTTCGAAGCGGCGACGCTCGCCAAGATCTCGAAGATCGAGGCGAAGGCGCCGGGATGGCGAACGGAGCTAGGCGGCGCTTTGGATCGCGCTTGGCGGACGCCCTACGGCGACGCCGTTCGCCCGCCCGAACCCGGCTGACCTTCCCCTCCGCCGACCGCCCCGAACGCCAAGGCCGCCCATCCGAGAATCAACAGGACGCCTCCGAAGGGCGTCACCGCACCGAGCACCTTGATCCCGGTCGTCGCAAGCAGGTAGAGGCTGCCTGAGAACAGCAGGATCCCGAGCGCGAACGACCACGTCGCGACCCGCCGGGATCTCGACGTAATTCCCGGCAAAGCGCAAAGTCCGAGCGCCGCGGCATGCAACAAGTGGTACTGCGCCGCGGTGGCCCATTGCGCGGCATATCCCGTCTCCGCCAATCGCGCGGCAAGGCCGTGGGCGCCGAAAGCCCCGCAAACGACGCCGGCGGCCCCGAACAGTCCGGCCGATCGCAAAGGTGAGGTTCGCATGGGCGAAACGTACCAAGGACCGGCGATCGGTCGCTTGCCGGAACGGCGCCCGACCGCGAACATGTCGGCCGCATGGCAATCCGCCGCTTGGACGTGTGGCCGCTTCCGCCGACTTGGCGCGTCCTGATCGCCGACCGGACCGAAGAATGGGAGGAGGCCGTCGTCTCCGCGTTCCTCGCGTGCACCGTCACCGGTCCGGCGCGAAAGGTCGTTCTCGCCAGCGGCCGGACCTACTCCGGTTTCTTTGCGGAGATCCGACGTCGAACGGAAGCCGGCCGGATCGACTTGTCCCCCGTCGCCTTCACTCACCTCGACGAGTTCTCCGGCGTCGATCCGTTCTCGCCGGGATCGCTTTCGCGCGAGATACGGGAGGCGTTGTTCCCCGATGCGAATCCGCGACGCGGCGCCTTCGCGCCTTGCGATGCAAGGGGGCCTGACGCCGCGGCCCGTCACGAAGCCCTCGTGCGCGGCGCCGATCTCGTGCTGCTCGGCGTCGGCGGGAACGGGCACATCGCGTTCAACGAGCCGGGGACGGCCTTCGGCGGACCGACGCACACGCTTCGGCTCACGCCGACGACCCGCGCACAACATCGCGCCGCCTTCGCGCCGCTCGAACCGCCGGAAGAGGCGCTGACCGCCGGGCTCGGGACGATCTTGTCCGCCAAGGCCGTTTTGGTCGCCGCATCGGGACGGTCGAAGAGCGCCGCCGTCCGCGACCTGTTGACCGGACCGATCGATCCCTCGAGTCCTGCGTCGGCGCTGCGGCTTCACGACCACGTCACTCTCGTCCTCGACGCGGAGGCGGCGGGAGATCTCCTGCCGAGCGTCGGCGGCGATCGTCCCTATGTAGGCGGAGTCGTCCGACGCGCCGCCGACCTCGATCGAGACGACGGCCCGTGGCTCGTGGTCGCGCCCCATCCGGACGACGCTTCCATTTCGTGCGGCGGATTGCTTGCCTCCGCATCCGCCGCAACACGGAAGCGGATCGTCACCTTCTCGACCGGCCACCGCGCGGACGGTCCATGGAAGACTAAGAGTGAAGCGATCGCGACGCGCGAGGCGGAGTCCGCGGCCGAAGCGGCGGAACTCGGCGCCGAGATCCGCTACCTCCGCGCCAAGGGTTACGACACCGGGACGTACGAACCGTCGGACGCCCTGGCGTTCGCCGACGCTTTGGACGCGTTCGCGCCGGCCAAGGTCTTCAGCCCTTCGCGCAGCGATTCTCATCCGACGCATCGCTTGTGTCGGCTGATCGTCGAAGAGGGGGTGCGCGCCTACGTGGCCAAGACCGGTCGCATCGTCGAACTTTGGACGTACGAAGGCCCTTGGCGCCTCCTCGAGCGCGACGAAGTCGACGTGATCTTCGCACCGTCGCAGGACGCCCTCGCCGCGAAGGGACGGGCGATGGCGCGCCACCGCTCACAAATGGAACGCGTCCCCTTCGATCGCGGCGCCGAAGCGTTGGCGTCGCTGCGAGCGATCGTCCACTCGGAATCGCATCTCGGCGGCAAAAAGAAGGACGGCTTCGACCCTGACATCAGGATCGAAGCCTACCGGGTCGACCGCGTGCGACGCGTCGACTGACGAGCGCACATCGGTCCGATCCAAGCGACCACGGCGACGCGTGCGGCGTCGCGGGCGCGCTTCTTACTCTTCGTCCATGTAGTCGTCGGCCTTCGTCGGATCGAACTTCTCGTCCTTATCCTTCTCGACCGCGCTGAAGCCGTCGGGGCGCTTCTTCTTCACGGGCGGACGATAAGGCTTCTTATCCGGCCCGAAGTTCTTGTCGCCGCCGCCGCCACCACCAC
>SXGT01596795.1_pt1 | contig 20136 bp, 15 predicted proteins | sample 3176221 | NCBI WGS metagenome assembly SXGT01 (sample SAMN11356862, study PRJNA531348) | freshwater metagenome | isolation source: freshwater sample F1-120 | place: China: Fuxian Lake, Yuxi | collected 2017-12-25
CAACCAGGCCTGCCTGGACCACACCTTCCGCGGCAAGCGCTCGACCTGCCTCGTGAACCCGCGCGCGTGCTACGAGACCGAGCTGGTCTACACCCGCACCGTCACGCCCAAGCGCGTCGCGGTGGTGGGCGGCGGGATGGCGGGGCTCTCCGCGGCCACGGTCGCCGCCGAGCGCGGCCACCAGGTCACGCTCTTCGAAGCAGCGGCCGAAGTGGGCGGGCAGTTCGACATGGCCGCGAACGTGCCCGGGAAGGAGGAGTTCAAGGAGACGATCCGGTACTTCAAGAACCTCCTCGCGGAGACCGGTGTGACGGTGGAGCTCAACCGGCGTGTCACGAACGGCGAGCTCGAGGGGAGCTTCGACGTGATCGTGATCGCCACGGGCGTGAGGCCCCGCGCGCCCAAGCTGCCGGGTCTCGACCACCCGAAGGTGCTGACCTACCCGGACGTGCTACGCGCGCAGAAGCCCGTGGGCCGAAAGGTGGCGGTCATCGGCGCCGGCGGCATCGGGATCGACGTCTGCGAGTACCTCCTGGCCGAGGAGTCGCCTCAGTCTCTGGAGTCGTGGACCCGCGAGTGGGGGGTGGACCTCACGTCTGCCGTCCCCGGTGGGTTGCTGGGGAGATACGCGGGGGGCACCCACACACCGCCGAAGCGCGAGGTGACCCTGCTGCAGCGCAAGCCCGGCCGAATGGGCGCCGGCCCGGGTAAGACCACCGGCTGGGTCCACCGCCTCACACTCCAGCACCACGGCGTGACCCTCATGCCTGGCGTGGAGTATGTGAAGATCGACGACGCCGGCCTGCACATCCGCGTCGACGGCAAGCCGCGCGTCCTCGACGTGGACAACGTGGTCATCTGCGCCGGACAGGAGTCGGTGCGCGATCTGATCACGGTGGACGAGAAGGGCAGACCAGTGGACCCGCGCTACCGGCTCATCGGCGGCGCCGCCGTGGCCGCTGAGCTGGACGCGAAGCGGGCGATCCGCCAGGGCGCCGAGGTGGCCGCCGCGCTCTGAGCGGGGACCACCTGGGGCTCAGGCCTGCGTGAGCACCACGGCCGGGTCGAGGCGCGCGGCGCGGTTGGCCGGCACCCAGGCGCCCACGAGGCAGAACGCGATCGCGAAGAGCATAGACCCGAGGACCAGGGGCCAGGAGTAGATGAAGAAGTCGTCCGGGATCATGGGGAACCGGCCCCGGAGCCCCGCGGCGCCCAGATTCACGAGCCGCGAGATGCCATAGCTGAGCCCGTTGCCCACGATGCCGGCGACGAGGCCTATGAACAGGCTCTCGAAGAGGATCACGAGGCGGATGTCCCAGCGCGTGGCCCCGATCGCGCGCATGACTCCCAGCTCTTTCTGGCGCTCGAAGACCACCATCAAGAATGTGTGGGAGATGTTCATGGCGCTGATCACCACGATGATGATCGAGATGAGCAGGAACGTGAGCGTCACGATCATGAGCATCTCTCCGGCCTTGCGCGCGAAGGACGAGGTGCGTGAGAGGTCGAACGAGAGCTTCTGGATGCCCTCGATGACGCCCGCGACGTCCTCGTTGCGCGGGATCTGGAGCAGCACGGAGTCGAAGTATTCAGTGGACGACTTGCCCAGATAGAAGCGGTTGAGACCCTCCACCACGCCGAGCGGCATCGTGCCCCCGAGGTGCATGCCCTTGTCGGTGAAGCCCACGATCTCCGCCCAGCGGACGCGCTGCCACACCGGGTCCATGTCGTCCGACAGGAACGAGAAGCCGAAGCGGAAGTAGCCCTTGAGGCCCAGCACCAGGCACGGGCTAGGCAGCGGCTGCGTGCCCAGCTGGCTGACTACGTTGGAGTTGTAGAAGTCGATCATGAGCGGATTCAGGGCCGCCGGCAGATAGTGCTCGCACCGCCCTTCGGCCGACTGGACATTGCGGGCCGCGCAATATCGCCCGAGCTCGCAGGAGCCTCGGTGGTTGTCGTAGTAGTCGAAGTAGAGCCAGTGGCCGATGTCTTCCTCCTTCTGCTCGAGGGAGCAAGGCGCGCCCTTGCAGACCCCCGCCGTGAGCGTGGCGGGAACTGCGGCCACGTGCGCGAATGCGGCGGGCATGTCCTTGAAGTCTCGGATCACCACACCCTGCGCCTTGGCCGCCGCCGCGACCTCAGGCAGGACCTCGGCGCCCACGTTCCAGAGCTCCGCCCCGGAGCGCTCGGCGAGGTCCACGTCGGTGCGAGTGAGGCGCCCCTGCTCGGCGATCGCGATGAAGAAGTCCAGGTCGAGGGTGGCGTGTTCGAGCGCCGCGGCCGCCTCCTTGAGCTTCGCGTCCGGCTTGTCCAGCGACTTCACGATCACCCACTGATCCACCGCGCACACGTTTCCGGTGCCACACTCGGAGGCGGCGGCACACGTCCCTTCGCCGGGTCCGAACGCGTTGGGGTCGCGCTCATGGAACGACCGCCAGTACTGGCGAGCGCGACAGGCGCCCTCACGGCACTCCATGCCCTCGTGCGGGCAGTCGGCGTTGGAGGCGCAGCTCACCTCCCGGCGCTTGCAGGTGTCTTCCTCTTCCACCGCGCAGCTCTCTTCGAAGAGGCGCATCTCGTTCACGACCGTCTCGGAGATCTCGATGCCCTCGAAGAAGCCCTCGCCGGCCATGCGGCGATCGAGGACGCCCGTCTCGATCTTCGCGGGGAAGCGGCCGCGCATCTTGGGGAACGCCGCGGCCACGCCGGGCACGCTAGCGAGCTGCTCGATCGCGGCGGCGTCCAGGCGTCGCGGGCCGCCCGCCAGCACGTCCGTGAGCGTATTGCCGGTGGCGCCTTGGTCCGTGGCCCCCGCGGCGACCCCCCCGATCGGCTCCACCTCGAGCTGATCGATCGGGAAGATCCGATTGAGCACCCGGTCCGAGATCCCCTGGGAGAGCGCCAGGAAGAACGTGAAGGTGGAGATGCCGACGATGATCCCGATGGACGAGAAGATGAAATTCTTCTTCGAACGCTTGATGTTCTGAATGACGACGCGGATGAGTTTCTCGAACGCCATCGGCTACCTCGTGAGCAGCGCGTGGCCGACCGCGTCACCGCGTCGGGGCTCGAAGGTGAACGCCAGCTCGAAGAACTGCGCGAGATATCGTGTGGCGCCGCCGGGCAGGTTGCGATTGGAGATCGCCTTCAGCAGCCCGTCGAACGAGAAGTACACGCCTACCGGGGCCGCCCCGCGCCCGAGGACGTCCTTGGCTAGGCTCTCGCGCGTGAGGCTGGAGAAGCTGGGTGCCTTGCCGGCCGCGACGGCGCGCAGGCGGTCGAGCCCGAGGTGCTGCCCGTTGGGGCCGGGCTGCGTGGCTCCCGTGGTGAGGAGCAGCGCGCCTTCGGTGATGAGGAGCCCGTAGCGCTCGCACTGCTTCGGCGCCGGAGCCGGTGGGGGCTTCTCACCGGGTTTGGGCGGAGCAGGCCGCTTTGGCGGTGCGCAGTTGCGCTCCAGCTTCACCACGAGCGGCTCGGGGCCTTCGAGTCGCTCGACCTTCTCGAAGCCGAGCTGGGCGAGCAGCGGGAGCTTGGGCGCCCAGCGCTCCGCGAACGCTCGCCCGTTCGTGAGCCCGAGGCCAACGGCCAGATGCACGTTCGCGAGCCATCGCGGCAGGTCCGCGGGGTCGGCCAGAACGTCCAAGCCGGATCTCCGGTCGATCCCGAGGAGCGCCACCAGCACGTGCCCTGTTACCTGGTCGAGCAGGTCCTTCACGACGTGCCGATCGGCCAGGTCTGGTGAGACCTTGGCCAGAACCCCCGCGAGCGGGTCCACGTCACCTGCGCCGAGCAGGTTGCCGAGCGATGCACCCATCGAGAGCATCTTGAGGAAGGGGTCGGCGGCCGCGCCGACATTCAGCCCGACGCGGGCCATGAAGACCGTGTCGCGCGGCAGGAGCTCGCCGAACGCGGGCCCGCCCGGCGGCAGCAGCCAGGACTGCGGGATGAGGGGCGTCTGGTCCGTGGTCTCCAACAGCACCTCGAGGTGCGTCCCGCACGGGGTGACGTCGAGGCGCGCACCGGCGTGTTGGACGGTCTCTGCCCAGGTGCCGAGCCACGTCTTCACGGGGCCCGCGACCACGGCTGGGAGCGTGAGCTTGTCCACCGCGCCGAGCAGGCGAGCAGGCGTTAGCACCGCGCGCACATCGCCGTAGAACCAGACAGGGTTCTCCGTGGAGCAGAGCGTATCTGGGCCGCAGGTGGGCCCCAGCGTGCCCGCGGGCATCGCCGCTTGAACCGCCTTGCCGCGCTCGGACGCGAAGAACCCACCGGGCCCATCGAAGACCGCCCGCGCGGCCACGGCGGCGTCGTGCGTGCCGTCGTCCACCACCAGCGAGAGGAGGCCATCGTGGATCGCGAACGCGGCCGCCACCGCGCCCCCAGCGGAGCGCGCCACCACGACGCGGATCCCCCGCGCGTCAGCCTCGAGCGGCGCGACGCCCACATACCCGAGGTTCAACAGCTTGGCGGTGAGCGCAGGCTCGAGGCGCTCGGCGGCTTCGACGCTGGCGAGGACGGTGAGCAGCCCCTGGCGCCTGTAGACGGCGAGGGCGCCCTCCGGGTCGAGCCCCAGCTCACGGAGACCGGCCGTGGTGCCGAGGTCCACCCCCGCCTCGGGTTTGAAGAGGTCCCGGAACCGAGACGACTCGTTCAGCCCCCGCGCGAACGCCAACCCGCCATGCACGGCGGCGTCGAGCCGCGGCGCGAACGCGAGCGCCTCGACGTCGGTGGGCACAAAAGCCGCCACGTCGGACGAGGTACCGGCGCGGCGCCAGAGCTGCCAGCCGAACCACCCGCCCACGAGCAGCGAGAGGACCAGCACGCCATAAAAGAACCGCTTGATGCCCACCTCCGGGCCCGGGGCCTATCACGCGACTGCTCCACGGACAAGCCCGTCACCGCTCCGTCGCTCTGCTCCGCGCCGCGCTCCAGTGAACTCGCAACAGCCCCCGAACGCTTGTAACTTGAGGCGGGGGGTGACTCCCGCAGCGCAAGCCCGCGCCCTCGCCGGGGGCGGATCGGACGACTCGATGAGCAGCGAAAAGACCCGTCAGGACGCGCCCGTCGACAAGACGATCGCTGACGCGCCCACCTCGTCTCTGGGGACGGCCTCCTACAACGTGGGCGGCAACCGCTCGGCCCCCGAGTTCCCCGCGGCGCCCTCCGAGGTGCTGCTCGTGGACGAAGACGGGCCGCCGAGCACGCCCACAGCCAGCGACGTCGAGGACGAAGGCGAGCTCCAGGCCCGGATCCTGAAGCGCATGGCCGCGTCCGGGGCGCACGTCCGCAAGGACCCGTTCATCGGGCAGGTGATCAACGACAAGTACGAGGTCACAGCCAAGATCGGCACGGGCGGCATGGGCGTGGTCTACAAGGCCCGCCAGCGCGGAATGGACCGCCACGTCGCGATCAAGATGCTGCTCAAGGAGTATCTGACCAACGACAAGGCGGTGAAGCGATTCCAGCGGGAGGCGCTGGCGGTCTCGCGCCTCGAGCACCCCAACACCATCCGAATCTACGACTTCGGAGAGGCGGAGGCGGGCACCCTGTTCATCGCCATGGAGTTCCTGAGCGGTCAGCCGCTCGCGAACGCCCTGGCCGACTCGATTCACCTGCCAGTGCGGCGGACTCTGCGCATCGTGGCCCAGATGTGCCGCAGCCTCGACGAGGCACACCGCAAGGGCATCATCCATCGCGACCTGAAGCCGGACAACGTCTTCGTGGGCGAGGTGGACGGGAACCCCGACTACGTAAAGGTGTTGGACTTCGGCGTCGCGAAGCTGGCCGAGGGTCGCGACGATCGCGGCACGCTCACCCAACACGGGACGATCTTCGGGACGCCGAAGTACATGTCGCCGGAGCAGTGCCGGTCGCAAGCGGTGGACGCCCGAAGCGACCTCTACGCCGTGGGCGTCATGATGTACGAGATGTTGTCCGGTCGCGTGCCGTTCGAGTCCGACAACCCGCTCGCTATCCTCATCATGCACTCGCAGGACGCGCCCGCGCCGATGTCCGAGGTGCGGCCAGACCTCGTGATCCCGTTCGAGGTGGAGGAGCTGCTCCATCGGTTGCTGGCCAAAGAGCCGTCAGACCGGGTCCAGAACGCGCGGGACGTAGCCGCCGCGTGTGACGACCTCCTGCTCCGGATGCCGGAGGAGTTCGAGAAGGTCCTCACCTACGACGATGCCGCCAAGAACGGGCTCAAGGTCGACCGCTCCCAGGCGTACACCGTGCCCGACAAGGCCCTCACTGGCTCCATACGCGCTCGGCTTGCCGCGCGGGATGAGATGGACCGGGAGACCATGGCCTTCGAGGCCCCCGCGCTCCCCATGAGCAGGCGCCGGAAGGTGGCGATCGGCGCTGGCGCGATCGCGCTCCTCGTCGCAGGTACGGCAGCCGCCTTGTGGGCGCAGCTCCGGCCAATTCCGAGCACCGCACGGGGGGTGTTCCCCACCGCGTGGTCCACCGCGGAGCTGCCTGCCCTGGAGCCCGACCTCATCGCGGTGACCGTGCAGGCGAACGTGGGCAACGTGACGCTGAAGGACAAGGCCACCGGGCGCGTGGTGGGCGCGATCGCCACCGCGGACACTCCCACGCGCTTCGATTGGCTGCGCGAGCCCGGGCGCTCCGTCACCTTGGTGCTCGAGCACGGGGCGTCTGCGCCGCGGGAGCTTCGCTTCGACCTGGGTCAGAGCCAGGCGCCACCGACCGTGGTGTTCGAGCCGAGCACCCTGCCTGAAGTGCCCACGGTGAAGCTCGTGATCAAGGCCCCCGCGGGGGCGCTGGTTCAGATCGAGGGCGAAGACGCTGCCTACCCGATCAACGAGGACGGCGGCGAGCGGACCATCTCGCTGGCCAAGGCCGACGCGGTGCGCAAGGTGACCGTGTCCAAGCCCGGTTTCCTGCCCAAGACTGAGTCATTCCAGCCAGTGGCCGACGGTCGGCTCGAGGTAGTGCTGGAGGTCGATCCGGCCGCCACGGCCAAGCCACCAGAAGATATTCAGCTCACGCTGAAACTGCCGGTGGGGAAGGTGCGGATCAAGGTGGCCAGCTCCGGCGCGATGTACGAGACGCCCCCAGGCACCGCGCCCTTCGTGCTGCGCCTGCCCAAGTCGACGGGTCAGGAGACGCTCACGCTCGAGCGCGCGGGCTACGAGACGGCGACGCGGGTGGTTGACCTGGCCGCGTCTGCGGAGCTGACGGTAGAGCTGGTGAAGCGCCCGACTCGGCCGGCGGGGGACAAGCCCGTTGCCGAAGAGCCGCCCGGCAAGCTGCCGCACATCAAGACACCTGAGAAGAAGCCCGAGGGCCCAGCGAAGATAGGGCCACTCAAGGGCTTCTAGCCGCGAGCGAGCTGGCCAATCCGCCGGCGTGTGTCACAGGTTCCGCCTGGCGGCGGGTGGTGATCGATCGCCACCACGCCGCGGAGGCGCGGGGCACCTACGGGAAGAGCATCCCGGCCCACTTCTGGATGAGGCCCATGTCCCAGAGGACCGCCACCACCACCACGACCAGGGCGGCGGTGATGTAGAGCTTCACCGGCTGCTTCTTCTCCGCGAAGGGATCGACCTGGCTGGTGAGGGCCGAGGCCGGTACCGACGCCACAGAGGTGAGCGAGGCTCCGAACGGTACGTTGATTCGGGCGCGCGTGTTGATGGCCCAGCCGCTGGCGTCGAGCAACGGACCGAGGTTGCGCTGGCGCAGCTTGAGCCAGGCCAGCAGCATCGAGGGTCCGGAGATCAGGAGCATCAAGCCGCCGATCGCCAGCGGCATCTGCCAGACTTTGAGCGAGAGGAAGCCCGCGCCGACCGCCGCCAGCATGCTGCCGATCGCACCGAGCGCGAGGCCGATGGCCGCGAAGATACCGGCGAACTTCGCGACGTCGAAGGCCTCCCTCTTGCCGTCCGCGGGCGGCGCCGCGGGCACCTCGGCGGCCGCGATGTTGGCGCCCGCCTTGTCCTGCATCGCCTTGTCGCGCGAGCTGGCGAACTTCTCGATCTGATCGGAGATCATCTTCGCCATGCGCTTGTAGGGGCTCCAGAACGCCTGACGGACGCTGATCGGGTTCTCGACCACCTTGGTGATGGTGGCGTCCCAGTCCCGTCCGCTGCGGTCGTAGAAGACGCCGTTTCGCCCGGCCATCAGGAAGTCGGAGTCGCCGTCGGTGAACGCCGCCACGATCGAGCGCTTCTCGCCCGTGGACGGCCGCGTGCAGTCGCAGTACGCGAGGTACGCTTGGCTGTGGCCGGCCAGGGCGCCGTGCTTGCCCATGTCAGTCACGTCCATCACGAGGTCGCATGCGCGGCCGTCGAGGTAGAGCGTGCCGGTCTGGAAGACGGCCTTCTGGCGCCCCGTGTAGAAGTCCCTGAAGGTGACGAAGTTCTCGAGGAGCTGGTGCAGGTAGCGGAAGTAACGCACTGCGCGCTCGACCGCCGCGATAGCGTCAGCCTCCGGCTTCAGCCGCTCGTCCATCGCGAGCAGCTCCTCGATCTTCGAGCCGTGTCCACTCGCCAGGACCTCGCGAACGCGCGCGATCCCCAGCGACTCCACAATGGCGCCCGCCTTTGCGGCTCGCCACGCGTCATAGCGGGCGAACCGCGCGCAGATGTGGGCCCACTCGGACGCTGTGAGCGCTTGCCGCTGGCCCAGCAGCGGAGCGACCACCAGCGCGTTGAAGGTGGTCATGGCGTCGGCCCACGCCGGGTTCACGCCCTCTCCGAGCGGGAGCGCGCGGCCGGGCTGGACGTGCGCGAGGGGGAACTCGCCTACCGCTGCGTCCCTGGCTTCGAGCGACCGCGCGGCGATGGGCGCCCAGTCTGTCGCGGGCCGCGACAGGTGCTCTGCGGCTCGGCTGTCGAAGGCGGCTAGCCGGCAACGCGTGAAGTAGTCGTCGACCTTGGCGCGGACGCCGGCAAGCGCGTCGGCTGCTGCTGCGGAGCCTGCCCCCACCGGGAGGAGTGTGGGGTCTCCCTCAGCGGTCGCGTGCCACGCCGAGTAGGCCTCGCAGGCCCCGAGGAAGGTGGCCAGTCGGTCGCGGTCGATGCCCGGCTGACCGGCGCGGTCCACGGTGCCGCCAATGCACGCCAGGATCTCCGCCAGCGTGCGAGCCACCGCCGGATCGTCGGAGGCGGCCGGCAAGATGATCCCGTCGCCGTTGAAGCGCGTGGCCGCGAAGATGCGCGCCGTGTCCGAGGCGTCCTCGGCGGTGACCTCGGAGGAATCGCCTTTGCCGAGGTTCTTCAGGAGCTCCACCGCCGACGCCTTGATCGCTGCGCCCTCGGGCTTGCTGTCGTCGATCGCGGCCAGGGGCAGGCCGGCAGCGCGGAGCGTGAGGTCGTTCGGGTTCTTCAGGACGCTGCAGGCCCAGCGCACGGCCTCGAGCACTTCGGGCGCCCGGATTCGGCCGTCTCCGTCGGTATCGATGAGCTGCAAAGTGCGCGCATCGAACTCTACACCGGTGGTCGGACAAGCGAGCGCAACCCAGAGCTTCTGGTCCAGCTCGTGGAGGTGCGCGAGGTCTGCGCCCGTATCGAGCCGGACCTGATCGAATCCGCCCGTTCGGAAGAAGCGCCAGTTGTGGGCAGAAGACATGCGGACAAACCCTCGGACGATGTTAGAGGGCGCACCCTAACCGATGTCTGCGGGTTTGGCACAGGCCCACGGCCTGTTCAGCCGCCGCTACGCGACGCCGACGGACAGCGGGTGTCCGACGATGGACTCCGCGATGGGCTGTACCAGCTCCACGAGGCCGCGCGTCCACAGGCGGCGCGCCTCACCCGACGGGAGACGCCCGGCTGCCAGACGGGCACCGTCGGGGACACCCGCGAGGAGGCCATCACGGGGATCCTGTGCCGCGCCGGCAGTCAAGGTGGCTGCGAACGCTGCTGCCACGGCCTCGCGTACTCGCGGCTCGGCGTGCGATGCCCAGGTCACGAAGCGCCATGCGAGCTCCGCGTGGCGAGCTTCGTCCGCCGCGACGCCGGAGAGCTCCGCCGAGAGGCTCGCGTCTGTACAGAGTCGGGCGGCTGTGCTGGCCGTGAGCGCGGCGAGTGTCTCACCCACACACCCCTCGTGGACAGCAGCAACGGCCGCAGCCACGAGGTCCCCTCGGATCGAGAGGTCCGCGAGGTTGAGCGGCCCCGGGCCCTGCTCCATGCCGTCGATGCGGCTGGCCACCCCGAACGCGAAGCGCGCGTGTCGCACCTCGTCTCGCGCGGCAGCCAGCGCGTCGTCCACGAGCTCGGCTGGCGCTCCGAGCGCCATCAGCTCCAGGCCGAAGCGCTGGAAGCTGGCGACCGAGGCGTGTTCGTCCTGAGCGTCGGCGCGCCATGCCGACGCGAGCGCGGCGCGATGCGCTTGCGCGATCGCCGCGGTGAGCGCGGGCTGGTCGAGCCAGTCGGTGCGCTCCGCCACCGGGGCCACGCGCGCCGCGCCGGAGAGCTGCAGGGGGCGCCCGCAGCACGCGCCGGCGCAGTAGGCGTAACAGCACGTCTCCCCCTGAAGCGTCCCGGGACCGACCGGCGCGTTGCAGCAGCCATCCAACACCAGCGTGTGGTCCGGGCAGGCCTCCGGTGGGAGCGGCCCGTCATAGGGCACATCACCCGGCTTTCCACCGAACGGCGGGTTGTCGATCGTCGCCTTCAACTCGGCAGCCGTGTAGCAGGTGACCGTGGCTTCGCCGCCGAACTCGCATGTGGCCGGGCTGGCGTCTACAGGCTCGCTGACATCACCGGCGCTGGTATCCGGAGGGGGCGTGACCACGTCGGGCTCCCCGGTCCCATCGGTCGCGTCTGTAGCGTCGGTCACGTCTGTGGCGTCGGTGGCATCCGCCGCGTCCGTGGCGTCTGCCGCGTCGGTGGCGTCTGCCGCGTCGCTGGCGTCTGCCGCGTCGGTGGCGTCTGCCGCGTCGGTGGCGTCTGCCGCGTCGGTGGCGTCTGCCGCGTCGGTGGCGTCTGCCGCGTCGGTGGCGTCTGCCACGTCGGTGGCGTCTGCCGCGTCGGTGGCGTCTGCCACGTCGGTGGCGTCTGCCGCGTCGGTGGCGTCGGTTCCGTCAGCCGAGCCCACGTCGAGCACCCCGCCTGCGTCCTCTTGCGGAGTAGCTCCTTCGCTCTTCGATGCCTCACAGCCCGCCGCCACGCTCGCCGACAGCGCCGCGATGGCCCCGAAGAATCGGCGTCTAAAGCTCTCTACGTCACGCATGTGTCCCCCAGTCTCGCCCCGATGAATCGGTAGGGCGCGAGAGTCGTTGCCCGGCGCCGGCCGCCCAGCCCGAGCGGCTCAAGTATGCCAGAGACGATGCCTCGCCGCGCGATCGCTCGCGCCCTTGTGCGCGCGCCTGTCACGATGCACGCTGCCTGGGCGAACGTCTGGCCCGCACCCGAGAGGAGCCCATGTTCCGAAATCTCTCGCTCGTCTTCGCGCTCTCGTGGGCGCTCCCGGCGCTGGCTCAGTTCGAGGCCCTCTTCGACAAAGTGCGGCCGGCCGTCGTCACCCTGTACACACGCGGCCCGGGCTCGGAGGGCTCCGGTACCGGGTTCATCCTCCGCGAAGACGGGCTCGTCGCCACGGCGCAGCACGTCATCCGCGGCAGCAAGTCGATCGTGGCGCAGTTCGCCGACAAGCGCACCGTCCGAGCGCTTCGCGTAGTGGAGGAAGACACCGAGCTGGACTACGCGCTGGTCCAACTGGAGCCGGGCTCGTATCCCACGGTGGAGCTGGGCTCGGACGGGGCTCTCCGGCAGGGGCAGAAGATCCTCACCCTGGGCAACCCGCTGGGGCTGGATTTCTCGGCGTCCGACGGCATGGTCTCCGCGCGCCGCCCCCCGCACTTTCAGTTCACGGCGCCGATCTCTCCCGGCAACAGCGGCGGCCCAGTGTTCGATCTCGAGGGCAAGGTCGTCGGGCTCACGGTGTTCAAGCGCAAAGACGGAGAGAACCTCAACTTCGCGCTCGGGATCGACTACGTCCGCCGCGCCCTCGACCGCTCCGCGGAGCCGGAAGACCAGGGCAGCGAGGCGTGGTTCGTGGTGGCCTCCGAGGCGCAGGAGCACGTACAGACCTACAACGTCTTCAACGACGACGACCCCAACGCCATGAACAGCTGGGTCAACGGCCAGTGGGACAAGGGCCTGAAGCTCACCTCCGTGGCGGCCGGAAAGGGTCGCTGGATTGCGCTCATGGAGGATCGCAAGGACCTCGGGCAGCAGCACGTCACCTACGAGCGCGTGTTCCCTGAGGTCGAGGTGCAACACAAATGGAACGACGGCTTCTTCGTCACCCATCTCGCCCACGGCAATGACGCATGGGTCGTGGTGATGAGCCGCACATCCGCCGTCGCGGAGCAGACGCTGCTCGTCTCCACCCGCTTCCCCACGGAGCGGATCGCTGCTCGCTCGAAAGACGGGTTCCACGTCCAGTGCCTCGCAGGGTCTCAGGACCGCTGGTACGTGGTGATGGCGAAGGGCTTGCCGTACGTCGAGCAGCAGGTTCAGACGTTCGAGAGCGTGCCGCGCGACTGGATCCAAGCGAACTGGGACAAAGGCCTCTTCCTCACGGCCGTGGGTGGAAACGGCCTCGAGTGGGCTGCCGTCATGTCCAAGGGCTCCCCGATCGCGGCGCAGTCCTGGTGGTCTGGCGGCGAGTGGCCCGAGGAGTGGATCGACTCGCAGTGGAAGAAGAAGTGGCTCGTCACGGGGGTGTATTGATGCGTCGCTTCGCCGCCCTCGCGCTCGTGCCTGCGCTGGTATCCGCCTGCGCCACGGCCAACGACCCCACGGATCCGGCCAAGGTGGTGGGGGTCGACTACGAGCTCCGGTCACACCCCCTTGGGGCCGACAAGCGGCCCATCACCCCTCGCCCAGGGCCCGAGGGGGCCCCTGAGTGGCGGCCGGGCGAGTTCATGGCGCAGGCCATTGGGCGCGCCGTGGGTGGCGCCCTGCAGCTTCAGGCCAAACACGAGCACCTCGGTTTCTACGACGAAGGCGCGTGCGTCCTCGGAGCCTTCGTCAGCGCCAACGGGTCGATCGACATGACGCTGGCGGTCACCCCGGGGCACGAGTACGTGGTGATGGCCGCGGGCGACGAGGACGTCCGCGACATGAACCTGCGCGTCGACGCCGACGGCTCGCTCGTGGGCGAAGACGTCGCGGATGACGCCGTCCCGCTGGTGAAGTTCCTCCCCAAGGGAGACCGCGTTCGCGTGGTGCTCTCGATGATCGACATGGACGGGGGCGGCTCCTTCGGGGCGGTGGTCTTGCTCGAGGCCAAGGGGGTTCGGCTTGCGCCCGAGCGCGTGAAGCACGCGGTAGGGACCAGCCTCGCCACCGCCGGCTCCGCCTCCGCGGCGATCTCGGCGCATGTCCCGTCGGCGACCGGGCTGGTGTTCCAGGCTGGCGGCGAGTGGGCCTTCTACGCGACGCTGCTCGAGCCCAAGGAGTGGTGGCGGACCAGTGGCGTGGATCTGGAGGGGCCCTCCGTCCTCCTGGGTGGAGGAGACGGGATCGCGCGGAAGCTCACGATCGAGGTTCGGCGCGGCGAGACGATCGTCGCGCGCGCCGGCGACAAAGACGACCGACCGCTCGCCGTGCTGCGAGAGGCCCCCACTGGCCCGGTGGCCGTGACGCTCTCCAACGAGGACTCGCCCCAGGTCTCGCTAGCCACTCTGGTGGTCCTGCGCACCGAGTAGCCGGCTGCTTCAAACGCTCAGCAGCGCCGCCAGCACCAGCTCGTCCAGTACGTCAGGGCCCAGGGCCCCGTCGCGGACCCAGCGCACCGCGCGCCCTCCATCCAAGACCAGCGTCAGCGGGAGGCCCAGGCCGCGCCGCTGAATGAACGCCTGGGGCAGGAGCTCGAGGTGCGCGTCCTCCAGCTGCCAATAGGGATAGACCCAGGTTGCGGCCCGAGGATCCGAGCGCACGGTCGCCAGGGGATCCGCGGAGAGGCTCAACAGCGGCACGCCGAAGCGGGCGAGCCTCGAGGCCAGGGCGCGAAGCTGCAGCAGCTCGTCCGGCGTGGTGCACGGCTTACACCACGTGGCCCAGAACGTGAGCACCAGGCGCCCCGTGGGGGCCGGGCGACGCTCGCCACGATGATCCGGGGCGTCTACGCAGTGCAGCGAAGGCAGCTTCAGGCGGTCGCGCTCGCCGGCGCTGAGCGTCTTGGGCCGGAACTCCGCCGCGCCCGTCGCCATCGCCCATCGCCCCTCCAGCTCCCCGAGTGCCGCGGCCAGTGCCGCGTTCTCGGCCTTCAGGCGGGCCAACTCCGGATCGGGCGGCGGGACGTCACCGGGCGGCGTAGCGCCCGCGCGTGACGCCGCGAGCAGGGCCGCGCCCCCGAGGAAGGCCCGCCGGCTCCTCACTTCGTCGCTTTCGCGCTGCGGCAGGGGTAGGCGAAGACCAGGGCGCTGCGATTGCCCTGCGTCGCGCTGACCTTGCGGGTGGTCAGGCGCTCCACGTCGAGCGAGGTGAGGTACATCTTCTCGTGCCCGTAGGTAATGTAGCCCACCTGCTTGTCCGAGAGGCCCAGCGTCCCCACGAGGAACTCGCGGGTCTCCTCCGCACGGTCGAGCGCGAGGCGCAGGTTGTGTTTCCACGAGCCGTCTCGGCTGGCGCGACCCACGATGATGACGTAGCCGTCCTCGGCTTGGATGAGCTCGATGAACTGCTGCAGCTGCCGCTTGTCGGCGGCGTCGAGGCGCTTGTCCGCGTTGCCGAAGAGCACGAGGCTGTGCGGCAGGCTCTGGACCAGCGTCATGTACTGCCCGCGCGTGAGCAGAGCGGCGTCGTCGACCTGCTTGCACTGCCCCTCGTGGCACGCGTTCACGATCTCGTCGACGTGCTTCGTGAAGGTGGGCTCGCTGCAGAACGCCTTCTTTGCGTACGCCGCCTCGGTTTGCGGCTTGCACACCTCGTGGTCGGGGTAGTCGCTGCAGATCCGCTGCAGGCGCCGCTTCTGATCGTCGAGCTGCGTTTGGCTCTCGGCGAGCTGCTCCGAGGTGCGCTGGAGCGCCACGGTGAGCTTGGCAGGCTCGACCACCTCGACGCCCTCGGCGGTCGTGGTGGGCGTCTCCTCGGTGACCCCGCCGGGAGCAGTGGTCCGGCAGCCGATGGAGAGCAGGAGTCCGGCGATGGCGACGCGTTTCATGGAGCCTCCTCGGCAAACTCAGGCGCTGGGCGCTGAGCGCTCCCACTCCCGCTCGCCAGCGGGCGGCGCCGCGAGTATTCGCCTGCAGCGGCGTGCGGTCAAACCTCGGTTTGACCCCTCGCCCACCCCAATCTAGCCTCGCTTCGCCCCATGGAAGCCCCACGCCCAACGCCCCAGAACCGCCCGCGTTGGCCGGCCGCCGTCGCGGTGACCGTCGCGTGCTTCGCCTACGCGGCCGTGCGGTACCACGTGTTCGGGGGCGTCTCCTGGCAACACGCGCCGCTGTGGACCGCGAACAAGGCGCTCGCTTGGGCCGCAGTGCTCCTGCTCTTGTGGAGCGCCGTCGAGGGACGGCGCGCCCCCCGGCAGCCTCGCAACAATGGCCTCCTCCGGGCCGGTCTGACGCTGGCGTTCGGCCATGTCGGCGCCTCGATCGTGTTGCTCGACCCTTCCGACTTCCCGGCCCTCTATGACGGCGGTCGACTCACGCTCTGGGCGGGCGGCTCGATGCTGCTCGGCCTCGGCGCCACCGCGCTCATCCGCCTCCGGCGCCCTCGGCCGCTCGCCGCCGCCGGGCTCACGGTGGCAGCACACGCTGCGCTCATCGGCGCCGGTGGCTGGATTCAGCCCGCTGCGTGGCCCGGCGGCCTCGTGCCCATCTCGCTGCTCGGCGCGCTCTCCGGTCTGGCCCTCGCGCTCGCCGTGCGTCGTGACTGACGCGGCGCTTCGGTTGACGCCACCTCCGTCCGCGGGCACACCTGCTGCCATGCGCATCCTCGTCGTCGCACTCGCCTTTTCTTGTACCAAGGCTGAGCCGCCGGCCGTGGCAGCCGGCCCGGCGCCGGTCGGTGGGGCAACGGCCGCCGCGCCTGCTCCCGTGGCCCCTGAGTTGGCCCCGCCCAAGGAGGTCGAGCCCCCGCCGGCGCCCAGCGTGGCTCCCCCGCCGGACGGGCCCGCCGCCCAGACCTCACCGGCCCCTGCGCCCGAAGGGACGCCCCCGCCGTCCGTGCCCCCCACGGCTCCGGGCGCGACGAATCCGGTCACCGTTGGGGACACCAGGTCCCTGCCGGCCGTCGTGGTCCCTCCGCCCCCGACCCCGGCCGAGCTCTTCGCCGCCTCAGTGCTCCTGGTGGCGGGCGTGCCACCCGGTGGGGACGTCGGCCCCGCATGTGCTGCATTGCGGCTCGCGGCCCCCGGGGTCACGGCCGAAGAAGCGCAGCCGCACCTCGAGCGCTGCAGCGATCTCGAGGCGGCCAAGGCGCCCACTTGTGGCGCCCTCGTGGGTAAGGCGGAGCGGTGCCAGCCTGGAGGGCCCGACGCCCCGCCGCGCGAGGAGCTGGTCACCGCGTGCGAGGCCGCGGTCGCCGCCACGCCGGGCCTGCTCGCGGCGATGGGGGCTTGTCTGCCCCTGCCCTGCGAGCCTTACGGCGACTGCATCCACACGGCCCGCGAGGCCTCGCGTCGCGGCGAACGCCTGGCAGCCATCCAGTCGGCCGGTGCCAGCGGAGAGTTCAAGAAGGTCTCACTGCTCTGCAGCCAGCTGACCGGCCGCAGCGCAGACGCCGACCTGATCGCGGCGTGCCGCACCGTCGCGCAGCAGGCGCTCGACAGCTGGAAGCCGCGCCTCGAGGCCGCTCGCGTCGCCGGCGCCGACAAGGAGCTCCTCTGCTTCGACGCCGAGCGTTGGGCCCGCGTCTTGGGCCCCGAGCAACAAGCCGCCACGGGGGACCTCTGTGCCGAGATCACGCTGGGGCGTTCGGTGGCGGAGGCGCTGGCCGCCGCGCAACGCGCCAAGGACGCGCCCCCGTACGAGTGCCAGGCCACGCTCGACAAGCTGGCCAAGAACGAGAGCGTCTGGGCGGCAACGAAGCGCGGCGACCTCGCGCGGGCGTGCTACATCACACTCGGGGCGCGCCTCCTCGATCGTGCGGGGTGCCCGGCCGGAAAGCGGGCGGTGCTCGAAGGGCTGGACCACAGCGGGGTCGACTCGAGCGCTCTCGGAGAAGCGGTGGCCCGCGCACGCGCCGCCTGCGCAGGAGGGAAGTGATGCTCCACGTAGAGACCTTCGAGGTCGGGCCGCTCGGCTGCAATTGCTCGGTAGTTGCCGACGTCGCCGCGCGCCGCGCCATCGTGGTCGACCCTGGCGGCGATCTGCCGCTCATCCTGGCGTCTCTCCAGCGGCTCGCCGGCGACGGGGCCCCGCTCACCGTGGAGGCGATCGTCCACACGCACACACACATCGACCACGTCGGGGCCACCGCTGGCCTCCAGAGGGCCTCGGGTGCGCGGGCGTGTATCCACGAGGCCGATCGCTTCCTCTACGACCTCCTGCCCGTGCAGGCGGCGCTCCTTCGAATCGCGCTCCCCGAGCGCACCGAGATGGAGGGATCGCTCAGTGACGGCACGGTCCTCGCGTGCGGCGCCTTCGAGCTGGGCGTGCTGCACACGCCGGGGCACACCCCCGGCTCGGTCTCGTTCGTCGTGAGCGCCGAGGGCGAGAGCCGGGTGTTCACGGGCGACACGCTGTTCCAGGGCGGCATCGGCCGGACCGATCTCTGGGGAGGCGACTCGGCCGAGATCATGCGCTCACTTCGGGGGCCACTCCTCTCGCTTCCCGACACCACGCTCGTGATCCCCGGCCACGGTGACGGCACCACCATCGGACACGAACGACGCCACAACCCGTTCCTCAGGCGTTGAATCCGGCCGGCGGCTCATTGGGCCGCCTGCTTGACCGCCGCGAGCGCTGCCGCCGCCGCCCTCCGATGGCCCTCGGCCGTGGGGTGTCCGTCCCCCGGGATCTCCAGCGCCGCAGGATCGCCGCCGCGGAGCGCAGGACCCACATCCACCACGGGTATCCCTCGCTCGCGTAACGCCCCGATGAAGGCAGAGTCGCTGTCGGTCGCGCGCAGCGTGACCACAACCGGCACGTCGGCCTCGGCGCAGATCGCGCCCATCCGGCTGAACTCGCGCACCACCTCGGCCTCCCCGTCGAAGGTCGGCGGGGCTTCTGGCCCATCGCCGCCATTGAGGAAGAGCTGGATGTGGACGAAGCGAAACACGGCGCTGCGGTCGACCAGCCACGCCCAGATGCTGTCGCTTCCGGCCTGAGGATCAGGCGGATCGCGGTCGTTCTGGTCGAACTGGACCAGGACCACGTCGGGCTGGAACGCGAGGCCACGCAGCTCCAGCTGCCGGCGCTTCTGAGCCGCCCCGTAACCCGGCACGGCCAGGTTCACCACCTCCCACTTGGGCCCGAGCGTGGCGGCCAACACCGCGCACTGGGTCTGGTTCTCGCCCACGCCCCATCCGAACGCGACGGAGTCCCCGATGCACACGAGGCGCCTCACCCCGGGTGGCTTCTGGAGCGCGAGCTCCGGACCCCGCGCGCCTTGCGACGACACGCGCACATGGGTCGCGGGGATCTTGATGGTCACCCCGTCGAACTCGAGATCTGCACCGGGGCGCAGCTCGAAGCCCAGCTCCGGATCGCTCGACGTTTGCACCCAGTCGTCGTGGCTCGTGGTGGGCACCAGCTGTCGAAGAACGAGCTCCGACACTCCAAGAGCGAGGGCGAGCCCGCCGAACGCCAGGAGCGCCCGGCCGCGCCACGACGTCACGGCACCTCCAGGTGAAGGAAACACTCGAGGTTGCCCTTCGGGCCGCGAACGAGGTTGTCGAGCTCGCCGCGCACCTTCAGCGGCACGCCCTCGGCGAAGCGCCGTACCCCGTCGATGCCGTCGCGGCGCACCTCCTCGTCGCGCACCACGCCCCCCTTACCCACGCGTCCTTTCCCCACCTCGAACTGCGGCTTCACCATCGCCAGGATCCGCCCGCCGGGCTTCATCCGAGCAGCGACCGCGGGCAGCACCAGGGTGAGCGAGATGAAGCTCACGTCGATCACGGCGAGGTCGGCCGCCTCGGGCACGTGCTCCGGTCCCAGGGCGCGGGCGTTGGTCCGATCGAGCACGACGACGCGCGCGTCCGAGCGCAGCCGCCAGTCGAGCTGCCCGTACCCCACGTCGATGGCATACACGCGGGCGGCTCCCCGCCGGAGCAGGATGTCGGTGAATCCGCCCGTGGAGGCCCCCACGTCCAGGCAGACCCGACCGTCGACGGGCACTGCGAACGCATCCAGGGCCGGTGCCAACTTCAGGGCCCCGCGGCTCGCGAACTCGTCCTCGGGTGCACCACGCACGCGGATCACGGCGTCCTCCGCTACGAGGGTGCCCGCCTTGCTCTCCGGGCGGTCGTCCACCAAAACGCGTCCCGCGAGGATGAGCGCCTTGGCGCGCTCGCGGGACGGGCAGAGCGCGAGGGCGACCAGCCGCTGATCCAGCCGCTCCTTCATGCACCCTCGAACGGCTCGATGACCACCTTCCCGTTGCGGGCCGAGATGAGCACCTCCACCTTGCGCTCGGCCGCGGCGAGGAGCTCCTCGCCTTGCTTGGCGAGGCCCATCCCCCGCTCGAATGCGGTCAGGGCGTCCTCGAGCGGCAGCTCTCCGCGCTCGAGGCGCTGCACCTCGGCCTCGAGGGACGCGAGGATGGCTTCGAAGGACTCCGGGGATTTGGGCTCGGTCACAGGTTCACCTCGCGGCGAGTCTAGGTGAGCAACGGGGGCTCTGGCCAGGGCGCCGGCGTCGAGTGGCCCGTGGGATGTGCACGCGTGGAGGATCACGGCGCTTGTTGCGGCGAGGGCCTGCGTCTCGTAGCCTCCGAACGGTTGCAGACGTTTTCTGGGGTGGAGGTCTAGATGCGAATTCGAATCGCGGTCCCGCTGGTGTGCAGCTTGGTGCTGGCGCTGAACGCGTTCTCCGGATGCGGCAGCGTGGACGACTGTCCCGACCTCAGTTCGCCTGCGCCCGAAGGCGACGGCGTCGCGCCAGGCCCTGACACCGAGAGTGATGGCGCTGATGGCGCAGACCTGGCGGACGGCGGCGCGGAAGCCGGCGACTCCGAGGACGGCAGCGGCGTGGAGGGGTCCGACGGCGGC
>SXGT01484958.1_pt1 | contig 20135 bp, 18 predicted proteins | sample 3176221 | NCBI WGS metagenome assembly SXGT01 (sample SAMN11356862, study PRJNA531348) | freshwater metagenome | isolation source: freshwater sample F1-120 | place: China: Fuxian Lake, Yuxi | collected 2017-12-25
CGCGTCGTTGTAGGCCTGGCGCGCAAAGCCGATGCGATTCTCAGTCGAACTCAACTCCTCCTGCACCTGGAGCATGTTTTGGTTGGCTTTCAGGTCCGGGTAGTTTTCGGCGACCGCGAACAACTGACGCAGCGAGCCAGCCAGTGTGCCCTCGGCCTTGACCAGTTCGCCGATGTTGCCGGCGCTTCGAAGGTCCACGCAGGTCTGACGCGCCTTGATCACCGCCTCGAGCGTCTCGCGCTCGTGCTTCATGTAGCCCTTCGCGGTCTCGACGAGGTTTGGGATCAGGTCGTAACGACGCTTGAGTTGCACGTCGATCTGACTCCAGGCGTTCTTGGTTTCGTTGCGGCTGGAAACGAGGCCGTTGAAGGTCCCGATCCACCACATGACGACGATCAGGACGAGTGCGAGGGGGATGATCCAGACGAGATTGTCCACGAGAGGCTCCTGATGAAATCCAAACAGTCCGCGACGGCGGGCAACGGGATTCATGAGTGCTCGCGCACTTCCACGAAGCCGGAGTAGACGGTACGTGCCGGACCCTGAAGGACAAGGGAGGCGTCATGTTGCACCACACGCAGGTCACCGCCGCGCAATCTGACGACCACTGCGGGACCCTTCACCAAACCGAGCTGTAAGGCGCAATGAGCCGACGCGCATGCTCCCGTGCCACAGGCCAGCGTCTCGCCGCTTCCTCGCTCGTAGGTGCGCTGCCGCAACGAGCCGTCGGGCTCCACGCGAACGAACTCGACGTTCACGCCTTCGGGAAACCATGGGCTGTGCTGCAAGTTGGCTCCGATCGTCTCGACCGGGAAGTCCTGGAGCATGTCGTCGACAAACACAGTCGCATGCGGGTTGCCAACGTCGCTGATCCAAAACTCCAGCAAGCGGCCACCCGCTTCGACCACGGTCGGCTTTTGCGCCATGGTCACGCTTCCCATGTCGACCACGACCGACGCCGTTGCGCCATGCGCATCACGTTCGATCCGTACGCTGCGAGGGCCGGCCTTGGTTTCGATCCAAAACGTGTCCGAGTCGACGTGCCCGTGTTCGCGAGCAAGCACGGCCAAGCAACGGATGCCGTTACCGCACATCGCGCCTTCGGAGCCATCGGCGTTCCACATCGCCATCGCGACCGACGACTCGACACCGCGAAGCATCACGATGAGGCCGTCGGCCCCGATGCCAAACCTTCGATCCGACCATGTGCGGGCCAGCTCGGCTCCGCGCTGCAGCGGGAATGGATCACGAATGGCATCGACGAGCACATAGTCGTTGCCCGCGCCATCCATCTTGACGAACGGCACTCGCATCAGGCGATCTCGAACCGATCACCCTTGGCAGGAACCTCGACCTTCGAGAAGCCGTGGTCACGCAGCTTCTGCGCATAGGACTCAGCCTGAGGTCCTTCTCCGTGAACGACGAAGGCCTGTCTGCACGTCGCGCGCAGGTGGCCCGTCGCCGCCAGCAGTTCGCTGTAGTCCGCGTGGGCGGAGAATCCTGGCATGAACGCGACCTTGCAGCGCACGTCGTAGTCCTCGCCGTAGATGCGCACGCGCTCCCAGCCATCCAGCAGCTTGCGACCGAGCGTCGACTCAGCCTGATAGCCGACGAGCAGGACACAGTCCTGCTGGCGTCCGACGCTGTTCTTCAAGTGGTGCAGGATGCGACCCGCTTCGCACATGCCCGAAGCGGACACGATGATCCCCGTGCGCACCGAGTTGAGCGTCTTGCTCTCCTCGACGTCCGCGACGTAGTGGACGCCATCGAAGAAGAACGGGTTCTGTCCCTTGTCGAGGATCGCGCGCGTCTCCTTGTCGAAGAGCCTTGGATGGCGAGCCATGATCTTGGTGGCCTCGCGGCTCATCGGCGAATCGACATAGATCGGGATCTTCGGGATGAGGCCCTTGGCCATCAGTTGGCCGAGGTAGAGCACGACCGTCTGCGTTCGACCGACCGAGAATGCCGGGATCAGGATGCGGCCGCCGTCGCGCTGCTCGTCGTTGACGATGCGCATCAACGACTCCTGCATGTCAATGTCCTTGTCGTGCAAGCGATCGCCGTAGGTCGACTCGGTGATCAGCACATCGCATCGTTCGATGTGGTCGGGGTCGCGCAGGATTGGCAGGTTCTTCCGGCCATGGTCGCCCGTGAACACGATGCGGCGCTGCTTTCCTTGATGATCGACGTCGAGCTGCACGATCGCGGCGCCAAGGATGTGCCCTGCTTCGAGAAACTCACACCGCACCCCTGGCATGACCTCGAAGGAGTGATGGTAAGGAACGCTACGAACCAGCCCGAGCGTCTCTTCGACGTCGCGCTCGTCGTAGAGCGGCTCGGCTTCTTGGCCATGACGATGCAGGTAGCCGATGTCCTGGGCTTGGATCTTGGCCGAGTCCATCAACATCATGCGCAGCATGTCCGCGGTCGCTTCGGTGCAGTGGATCGGGCCGCGGTAGCCGTCTTTCACGAGCCGCGGCAACGCTCCGCAGTGATCGATGTGCGCGTGGCTCAGCACGAGCGAATCGACCTGCTTGCCTGCGATCGGCAGGTTGCGATTGGCCAGATCAGCGATCTTGCGAGGTCCCTGCACGAGGCCACAGTCGAGGAGGATCTTCTTGTCGCCAACCGTCAGCAGATGCTTGGTGCCGGTGACGTGACGGGCGGCGCCGAGGAACTGGAGTGCGATGCTCATGGGCGCAAGCCGTGGACTCGTTCGCTGTTCTTGAAATGCAGTTTGGCGATGCGCGCCATCAAGTCCTTGCCACCGATCGCGAATGCGCGACGCGCGGCAACGTCGACGGGCTCGCCGCCACCCTTGTGCAGGTCCGTGCCGCTCTCGGTCTCACAGTCCTTGAACCCTTCGACGAATCGGACGCGGGCCACGACGCTGGCGGCTGCGACTACGGGGTGGGCCTCAGCGCGCGGCACCTGGAGGAGATTCTTGGGCGCATGGCCGAGGCGCGTGCGAAGGCGGTCTGCGATCAGTCGCTCGTCGCCAAACCGATCGACGACGACGTTGGCTTCCGGGTGGCGCCGTAGCAGCGCAGCAATCGCATCGGCATGCAGTTCGGCGAGCACGTGGTTCACGTTGCGTGCTGCGTTCCAACGCGCGTTGTATTCGGACGGCATCAGCACACGCACTTCGCAGTCGAATCCGCGTTCGACCAGTTCTGCCATCGGGAACATGCGCTGGTCAGAGAGCGTCTTGCTGTCGGCGATGCCCATCGCAAGCAACTCCTGCCTTCGCTCTGGCTCGGCGTAGAGGGAAGCGACCACCAGCGGGCCGAAGTAGTCGCCCTTGCCAGCTTCGTCGGAGCCAATTGTCGGCGCCTCGAATGACAGTGCGGGATCCTCCGCGCACGGTTTCTGCGCAGCCGAGTCGGCCCCGGCCAGGAACTCGCCGACGAACGCGTCGAGCGACTTCCCCTGCAAGACGACCTTGCCGCTCTGGTAGCAGACAAGACTGACGCCCATCGCCTTGACTGCGAAACGCGCATGTTCGACGCGCCTCCATTCGGCATCCGGAGGCAGCGCCGCCTTCAAGTGCTCCTCCAACGATCGCGCGCCTGCGGCGTCCAGCACGAAGACGCGCGTGTCACTCACGTCTTCACCGTGACGGTCCGCGTGGTCATGGTGATCGGCAGCAACAACGGCCACAGCAACACGTCGGTGAAGGACTGCTCGGTCTCGACGGTGTAGCTCGTCAGATTGCCGGCCATGTTCTGCACGTTCACCTCGGTGAGGTTGATGAGGCCGAAGAAGAAGAACCACTGGCGCTTCGACACTTCGCCGAGCCCAGTCGGCCCGAGTCCGATGATGTGCGAATGCGTCATGCAGCCGGCAGCGGGCAGGCAGCACAGTGCGAAGAGGAACGGCAGGGCCTTGCGATACGCGATGTCGGACACGAGCACGGTTGTAGCGGCAAGCACGGTGCCGAGCATCCGTCAGTTCTGCGGGGCATCCTGGACTGGAGGCGGTTCCGCAGCAGCCGCCGCCGCCCGGATCGCCTCGTCACGCTCCTGTTGAAGCAAGCGTCGGCGCGCCGCCTGGTCCGCACTCATGCGACGGATCATCGCGATCGCAAGGACCGGCAGGATCAGCACCATGAACAGCGGAAAGAAGTCGGACAGCACAGAGCGCCATGCCGCGCCGCTGCCGTGGACGAGGTGGTGCCTCCACCGTTCGTGAATCGCCTCCGTCGAACTGCCGGTTTGGTGAACCATCGCCTGCTCGAGCGTCGTGTCCTCGTCAACGGCACGAGCCATTTCGAGCAGCGCCTCGGTGCCAAAGGATCGAGACAGCCAAGTCACGAGCGAGTAGCTCTGCGCATACGCGATCGACAACGCGAGCTTGCCGACCGGGAAGCGCGACTCCAACTCGTAGAACGGCGTCAATTGACCTGTCGCTGCCCGCCACACGATCATCTCCTCGCTGGCGCCAAGGTAGGTGTCGCCGGCGAGCAGCTGCGCGATACCTTCGTGAAACCACCGCGGAATCCGACCGCCGTTCCTGCCGCAAGTCTGGTCGAGCAACTCGTGGGCCACCTCATGCAGCAGCACGGTGCGCAGCCCACGATTGTTCTGCGCAGTTTCTCGCAGCAGCAGGTGAATCTCCCGCCGCGCAAGCAACGTGAACCCTGGCGAGCCCTCGTGGTGCAAGGCCTTGAGCGTTCGCGGCAATTCATCCCCGCCGATGTGGACGATCACGGCGAACGGCAGCACTTCGCGTAGACCGAAGACGGTCGCAAGGTCACGGGTCGCGGGCCCGATCTCGGCCCGGACCATGTCGATCGCCACGGCCGGGACATCGACGGTCGCCGACGATACCGTTGCAGGGTCGACCTTCGGCTCTTGCGTCGAGCAGCAAAGCGACAGGGCAAGGACGGCTGGCAGAATCATCACCAAGGGTCGTCATAGACCCTGAACACCTCTCGGCAAAGCCATAGCCCACCACAAGACTCCCATGAAAACCTGGATGAAGCTCCTCCCTGTGCCTGTTGTCCTCGGCCTGCTGGCGATGCAGCCGCAATCGGAGCAGGGTTCTCAGGATCCAAACGTCGCCGACATCGTGCAGATAATGCCGATGACAGAGATGCACTACGTCGACATGCAAGGGAAGTCGATCGTCGTGCCGTCGCGCAACGTGTTCGAGGTTCGGATGATCGAAGACGTGGCACAGGGCATTCGCATCGAATTGCTCTACGACAACGGCGACTACTCGTTGATCGATGCGCAGGCGCTGCACATCCTTCGCAGCGGCAAGGAGCCATTGGACGTGCGGTTCGTGCGCAGCATGCGTTCGCGAATGCGCTATCCCAAGATGCGTTGATGCCGAGGGCCGGCGCATGACGCCGGCGGCATCGAGACTTCAGGACGACCCTGTTGCGGACTTCACCAGTCCGCCTTCGGCTGTCGAAAACGTGCATGGCCACTTCGGCTTCCAGGATCCGGAATGCCCGCCATCGCACCGAACATCCGTCAACGTCTCCTTTGCCGTTCCGACCTCCACGCCATGGATGTCGACGGTGAGCGCATCGCGCAGTGGTTGCGCAGCGAGCAACTTGTCTTCCTCGGCCACGTGGACGCCGAGGGACTGCCAGGCGTCGACGCCGTCTATGCAACGGACGACGAGACGCTGCGCGACGAGTTGCGAGAAATCCTCACCCTGCACGGCCGCGAGGACGTTGTCCTTGCGACCGACGAGGCGCGGGGACTTCTTGGCAGCGAGTCGGTCGAGCCGGCCGTCGTGGTTGAGAATCTTGAGCTGACGCCTGCGGCCTCAGCCGCGCATTCAGGCGACATGATCTCCGAGCACGTCGTTGAGGAAGGCCTCGACGAAACGATCGCCGAAATCACCGAGGCGATCGACGACTTGCTGGTCTCGACGGACAACGCTCCGCTCGACCTGCGAGACGATGCGCCGCTGCACTCGAAAGCCGAGGACGTGCTCGACTGCGACGTGGTCGAAGTGGAACCCGCTCAGTTCGAGGAGACGGTTGATGCCGAGGGTCCCGGCGAGTTTCGACCAGATGATGCCGACTCAGCCGCCGCTCAGGCAATGCACGACTGGACCGCACAGACGACCTTCGTGGATGAGACCACTCGCGTGCCTCCTGATTCGCCGGCCGATTACGGCATCGTGCTCGACGCAGAGCCCGTCACCGACGCGCTGCACCAGATCCTCGACGCGGTGCGCGAGCTGTCCGAGCGGCAACTCCCGCAACCGGACTTTGCCCCCATCAACCAATCGCTCCAAGAAGGCGTTCGCTCGTTGCGGGCAACGATCGCGAAGTCCACGAACCACTCGCACATTGACGAGCGCCTCGACAGGATTCACGACGCGCTGCTCGACGCAGTGGAAGCGATCCATGCGGTGGCTGACGTCGAGGCACGACGACGGGTCGCTCGCTCGACACGCAACGCGCGAAGGGTCGGTGCAACCGCGTCACGCTTCTCCCTGGCGACCACCCGCGAGAACGTCGGCGGCTTGCTCGCTGCGGCGTCGTCACTGATCGGTTGGTCCGCAGCCGCGTGGCTGTATCCAGCAGACGGCAAGCTCGCGCTCGGGGCACTGGTCTGCGCCAACCTCGTTGCTTGCGCCGCCTTGCTGGCACGAAGGCCAACCGCCAAGTGAACGGTCTGCGGCTCGTCAGCGCGCCGACGACGGCGGAGCCGGAGTGGGAGTCAGCAGATTCGCCAGCAGCCGAATGCTGCCGGGATGCAGTTTCTTGAGTTGTCGCCACAGCGACAGCGCGCAGTAGACGAACTCACCCTCACCGTGACGCGCGTAGAGCAACGCCGATTGCAGCGGCGCCAAGCCTGGGTCGCTGCATTCGATGATCGGCTCATACTCCACGGCATGCACGGACGGGAAGTAGAGGCCGCGCTCTTGTTCCCAGCCATCCCAGTCCTCCGCGCGAATGGCATTTGGCGCGTTCAGCAGACGATGCGCAGGCGCAAGCACTCGGATCGGTGCGTCAGCGCGCGTCACGCGCTCCTTGCCGATCTGGAACGGTTGAAACGGAGCGCCGCGAAAGCCCTCGCCCGGCGGGTCGTACTCGACATCCTTGTGATAGAGCACAAGCAACCGCTTGCCCGGCCTGGCCGAGAACTCGAGTAGCCGACGGAAACTCTGCCGCGCTTCTGGCCGATCGCGCAACGCGCGCACATCGACGACGACAGTGTCGAGCGCATCCAGGTCGCCAACCGCGAGGTCGAGATCGCTCAAGCCGACCCACTGCAAACCAAAGCCGCCGGCTCCAATGGCAGAAGTCAACGCGTCGTCGAGACTGCGGATCACGCCAATGCGCAGCGACTTTGGCACTTCGGCGTCAATGCGATGCACTGGCAACACGACCAGGTTGTCGCCGAGCGAGATGCGGACGCGATCCACTCCGCTGCGCCGATCCTGTGGCCCGCGCAGTGAGAACTCGAACACGTCGCTGCGAGCGGCGTCGAGCACAACTTCCGTACGCGGTCCTTCCACGCGATAGCCGGCAGGCGCACGCACCTCGAGTCGACCCAACACCGGAAAAGCAGAACTGCGTTCGGCCTTGACCGCAAAGCGCACCTCGCCGCGCGAGAGCGGCAGCAACAACATGCGCGGCACGACAGAGAGTCGCATCGGCGGCGTCAACTCGACGGGCACGTCGAGAAGTCGCGACAGTTTGACGCCCTCGACGATCATGGACACGCGGAGCCGCACCGGCGGCACATGGCGGTCCTGCCGAAAACGCGCATCTGTGGCATCGGGGCCGGCATCCGCATCCAGCGGCACGGCGTAGGTCGCGATCGCGCGCAATGATCCGCCGGCAGCGATACTGACGTCCCCGTCGTTGCCGTCGAGCGTCTCGAGCCGGACGAAGCCAACGTCCGAATCAACGCGGATGCGATGCGCGGGTCGCTTGCCGCCGACGCGCACAACGACGTCCAGCTGCAGTTCCTCACCAGGAACGGCCGACGCGCCTGGCCGAGGTGCGAGTTCGATCTGAATTCGGTTGGCCTGCAGCAGCAGTTCGCGCGCGGCAGCAAGGCGTCGATCGCGACGATGCATCGCGTCGCTCCCTGGCGCGACCTGGATCGACTCCAGCACTGAGATCAGCGCGATTGCGGCATCGACGGCTCCATCTGTGCTGCGGTTCACGGCCTCGGTTGCGGCTCGGACGGCGCGCGTTGAGTCGCCGTCCGCGATGGCGTCAAAGAGCGTCGGCACGTTTGCGAACAAGCTCGGCGAGGCTGGATTGCTTCCGATCGGCAACGCCGAGAAGTGCATCCTTGGCTCGAAGATGGTCTCGAGCGGGCCTGGCTGCCCAGGACTCAAGTGATGCTGCACGAGAATCTCGTGCGCGAGGCGACGGTAGGTTTCGCCGCGCACCGGCTCGATCGCGTCAGCGTCGATCGTGACGGCACTTGGTGTCGGGTCGCTCGTCGCGCCGAGGAAGAGGCCGCGGGTCTGATGCGGCGGCAACGTCATCGGCGCGGTGGGATCGGCAGCCAGCGCAACCGCGAGCGGCAGGGCTTCTGCCAACGCGAGATCGTGCCCATGCGTTTCCTCCCGATGGTGCGTGCTCATGACGACATCGGGCCGGATCGTGCGAAGGAGTCGCGCAATCTCCGCGATCGTCTCACTGCGCCCCCACTCCGCGAAGGTCTCCGCCGCGCTACGACGGAAGCCTCGGTCCGGCCGATTGAGGTGCCAAACCTCGCCGCCGAAGGTCGCGCAACCGGACTCGGCCTCGAGCGTGCGGATCCGTTCGAGTTCGTCGCCGGACTCGGGGCCGCGATAGTTTTGCCCACCACCGCCACGCGACGCGAGCAGAACCGCGACACGCGAGCCGTGAAGGTGCCGCAGCCAGACTGCGGGCAGCAAGTAACGATCGTCGGGATGCGAGGCGACCAGCAGGACCAGTGCGTCACTGGTCACATCGAGTTTCGCTTGCTCGAAGGCTAAGAGACCAGCGCCCGCTCGAAGTGCGTTCGACTGCGAATGCGCGAGGGCAGAGAGGCAGAACGCAGCAGCCAGAGCCGACGAGTGAACAACGAGTTTCGATCGCCGTTCGTGCGTGCCCTTCGCTGCGTGCATTGTGCGCCAGTCGGTTTGGTGACTGGCGCAAGCTACCAGTCGCGTCAGCAGCGATGTAGAGGAGGTTTCACAACACGTCGGCAAGCGAGGCCGAGCAAGGAAGACCGAGGGCACGAAGCGAGTTCGCAGCGGAACCCTTGGATCTGGCTTCGATCCCGCGACGCGGCCATCAGGCTTGAGGGCCGGCCACAGCTGCCGAAGTGTTAGGAAACCACTGCTCGCAGCCCGTTGAAGAACGGCTGCGTCGCCGAGAGCCTGGAAGCCGGGTCGAGATCAAGGAGTGCGGACGAAGTCGAATCCGCGGATTCGACGCAGTCCGCACGACGCAGAGATCGGCCCGGATGCCAGGCTCGCAGGCAGCATGCGTTCTTCAACGGGCTGCTAGCGGGAGGATCAGCGGATCAGGTTCGGCATGAGCGAGGCAGCGCTCACGCCGACGATGCCGACCGCCACCAAGGTCATCCATGTCTCAGGCCCCCACGGACTCGTTCCGACCGTCGTGAAACCCTCAGCATCCGCCTTGGTGTAAGAGAGCGACCCGAACAGATGCTTCGTCAGCACCGAAGAGTCCGGCAGCATCTGCCAGTCGAACGGGATGTCTTCGTTGGGAGGCAGGAATCCGATCACGCCACTGAGCAATGAGTAGTAGCTCTCGAAACTCGCTTTCCAGTCCGTGAAGCTGAGCTCGGTGACGCCTTGTGGCAGCGTCTCGAGATATGGCACGAACTCCTTGTTGCCGCGGATATCGGTCTTCGGGTCGTCCTCGGTCCGATCCATGCGCAGGATGATGCGACGCAACTCGCTCGACTGCAGGGCGATCACCATGTAGCCCTTGTGGAAGGTGAAGACCGGGTTGATCTGTGCCAGCGGGTTCATGCCACCCTGCATGTCGTCGGTGTTCACCGTGATCTGGTAGCTCTTGACGCCGCGCTTCTCTGTTTCCTCGAGCGTCATGTCGCCATCGCTCATCTGCGCCATGGCCTTCAGCACCTTCAGGACCTTCTGATCGTCGTTGACCTTGAGCAGAACGGCCATTTCAGGCGTCGATGTGATCTGCGCCATCGGCATCGACCAAGTGATCATCGTGTCGCCGATCGCGCCGAAGAGGTCTTGGCGAATGTCGAAGCCCATCTCCTTCTCACTTTCGGCGATGCCTTCTTCCATCTCGGCGGCGACTTCTGGGTCATAGGCACGCACCGCGCCGAGGAAAGCGTCGTAGATCCCGGCCGGCTCCAGCGTGAGGGCCCAGAAGCTGACCGCGTCCTTGGGCACCCACTTGAGGAAGCTGGTGTCGATCGACTTGTTGCCGGTCGGAATCAGTCCCTTCCGCTCTGGGGCAGGGATGTCCATGAAGCTGCGCGAGATCGCTTTGCCATTCTCATAGCGGCTCGACATGCCGTAGGCGTTCATGGCAAAGAGACCCAGCGCTTCCACGCCGCGACGCACACCGTCCATGTCGATGTCTGCTGCCGCGAGTTGCGGCATGGTGTCCATGGCGACTTCCATCGCGGTCATCGCGAAGTCCAATACGGGATCGATCTGCAAGAACATCTCAACCTCCGCACCATCCACCCCGAGGCGCTTGGTCGAGTTCTTGTAGCGATCGGTCTCGCCCAATACGGCCTTGCCTGCCGTCATGTTCTCGACCGTGGTCTTCACGTCGTCGAGCAGGGTGCCGACAATCAATCCATTCTTCAGCAGGGCGATGTTGAGCCCCATCTCATTGCCCTCTGGCGCGCCGACTGGAATCAGGGTCGAGATCTTGACGTCGCCGACCATGCTGTCGCTGCGCTCGACCTTGCCCGACTGACCGAGCATCCCCAGGCCCAAGTCCATCAGTCCGAACCACTGCTGCGCGGTGTCACCGAACTCAAGATGCATCATCAACCCGATCTTGCTCATCGGGCCAAAGTCACCAGCTTGCGTCGCCAGCTGGGTTACGGCCACGGCGGCGCCTTTCAGCCGCAAGTTGAACAACTGCTCGGGGTCGACAGGCATCGCACCCTGCTTGTGCATCTCCTTGGCCTGGTCCATGGCCTTCTGGATCTGCTGCTGAACCATTTCGCGAGCGTCCTGGACGAACTTCTGGACGTCTTGCTCAGCCCACATCTTGGCGATCGGCATCGATGCCATTTCCTGCATCGAGGCATCGAGGTCTGGCATGCTCATCGCCATGACCGTGTTGGCCGGCAGGTAGGGCAGCATCGTCTGCTGCTGAGCGATGCCCGCGGCGGCGAATGTGCAGCAGACCAAAGGCAGGAGTGTCGGCAGAAGCTTGCGCATGATTGTGTTGGTCACAGGGATGGTTCCGTTTTCTGGTTTCGGCCGGGCGCTTCGCGACTCGAAAGCCTCAGAGGAGGCATGCAGTAGACGATCGGGGATGGAAAACCGTCAGCATCGAGACAGTTCGACTCAGCGAATCAGCTTCTGGAAGTGCTTGTTCGCGTTGTCCAGTGCCTTCAAAAGCGTGGATTGCAGTGCGTTGGCGGCCTTGTCGATCCCACTCTCCTTCTGCGCTCGCAACGCCTCACCAAAGGCCGTGAGGGCCGCAGCGGAGTCCTTGTCTCCACCGCTGGCAGCGAAATCGAGCAGGAAGCCGGCTTGCGTCAAGTTGGCGCTGATCGAGTCAGAGTCCATTTCGCCGTCGATCGCAAACCCAGAGACGAACTTGTCGACCGGCTTCAAGCCGCCTGACTTGGCAAGATTCTGGCAGAACCACTTACCCGTCTCGGCATTGCCGAATCGGCTACCGAGCGCGGCCAAGCCCTGGAGCAGCCAGGCTGGGAGTTCGGCATCGCCCGATGCCGCGAGTCCGTGCGCCTGAGCAAGTCCGATGGCGTGCGGCAGGTAATAGGGTCCCCAGCTTTCGTCCCACAGGCAAACTGCAGGCCGAACCTCGACACCATTGGGCAACTCGAGCTTTGCCTCCTCGCGCGCAAGGAACCCACCGTATGCGGATCCTTCATCACCGATCTGCGTGCCCAAGCGCACGAACGCATCCTGCGTCGAAGCGATGATGACCGTCGGCTTGTGCACGGGCAGCGGCCTTGCGTCGCCAAGCACAGTGGCCAGGCGCGCGATCGCGCGATCTCCGTGTTCACGCAACGACTCAAGCTTGGCGATCGGCAGCGTGCTGACGAAAACGTAGTTCTGCGAAGTCAGAGTCCATGGCTGGCCGTCCTTGGCGTGGAACGCGTCCGCCTCTTTCTCCTCAACCCATTTCTTGCCGCCTTCGATCGGGAACGATCTGCCGCGCGACTTCTCGAGATCCGCAGCTTCGATCAGTTCGCCCGTCACCGCGTGTCGGACCTTGCCACTCTGCAGCGAGTTGTAGTCGCTCTTCGTGACGATCTCGTCGTTCCAATGGAACACGCCACGCTTGGCATCCTCGACGTGCTGCTTGTCCACCCACGCGCCGCCCGCTTCGACCAGCCCCTTCGACTGCATCTCCGCCGCGAGCGCTTCTTCTGCGGCGCTCTTCTTCGCAACCTTCTTGGGCTCCGTCGGTGTCTTCTTCGAGTTCTTCGCCTCCTGCTTGAGGTCCTTCGCCGCTTTCGGTGGCTCCTTCTTGGTCGGTTCCTTCGCAGGCTTCTGCGCGTAGGCGAATCCGCTGAACATCACAGAAAGCGAAAGCAGCAGCACAGTGCGCATGATGTGTCGTGACTCGTCGTAGCGGAGTGGTCACCGCCGGAAGGGCGGTTTTGGGGCTGAGTGGATTACCTCGCTGAGCGTCGATTGTCAGGAGCGAACCGCCGCCACGAGTCCAATTGCTGGTTCGGACGCAAGTTCAAGTACGGCGTCCAGCGGGGACGTGTGGGTTGCCGCAGCAAGCGAAGCCCAGTGTCCTTCAACACGCGATCCGCTTTGCGCGCGTTGCAAGACACGCAAGCCAGCACACAGTTTTCCCAACTGGTCCTGCCGCCGCGAGACCGCGGCGTGACGTGGTCGATGCTCAATCGCTCCGGCACACCCTTGCGGCCGCAGTATTGGCACGTGAAGTCGTCCCGGAGATAGAGGTTGCGCCGCGTGAAGGGCGCCTCGTGGCAAGGCACGCGGTCGTAGCCTTTCAGCACCACGACTTCTGGCACTGGAATGCGGATCGACGGCGATCGGACGTAGTCGCGCGTCGGCGGATCCATGAGTCGGATCCACTCAGAGAACGCATAGACCGCGAGCGTGTCTGGCGAAACGACACGCGCAACGTCGCGGACCATCATGCAAAGTGCCCGACGAACGGTCGTGACGTGGACCGGCATCCAGGACCGATTCAGCACGAGCGCGGATCGGTCCAGCATCTGCGCGCGCATGGCATTCTCGGTCACTTGCATCGCAAACTCGCCGAACCAGCCAGATGGGCGAAAAGAGTCTAGAGCACCCTCCCCCACCAGCAACGCCCCCGGCTGTCGTTGCTACCGCGGATCCACGCCGCTAGACTCGCCTGGTTCCAATCCGCGCCTATCCGCTGCCCAATCGCATGAACTCACCTTTCGCTCTCCGCGGGGCCATGATCCTCGTTCTCGGCCTCGTCTTCGCGGCCTGCGAGTCGAACGAGATTCAGCACAGCGGTGATCTCGGCACGTCCGCCGTGCAGTTCCAAGACGTCGTGGTGCCAACAGGCCTCAAGCTGGTGGAACGCTTCGTCGAGAGCCACTCGCGCGAAGCCGCGGGCTGGCGCTACGGTCACTTTGAGTATGTGGGTCAGACCCAGATCAAGGAGGCCTGCGATCATCTGCTGGAGCGCATGCCCCAGCACAATTGGCACGTGACCTCGGACGACGCCTCCAACCCCCAGGTTCGCCAGATCCAGTTCAAACGCGGTGCTTACGTGGTCGATTATCGCCTGGAGCGCATCCACGGCGAAACGCACATGGTGGTCGAATACGACACCAAGGTCGACGGCCGCTGACCCCCCCCGACCGAAACTCCATCATGACCGAGTCTTTGCCTCAGGGCCTTTCTGGCACGCAAGCGCCCAATCCAATCGAAATCCTCTGGGAACGCTATAAGCGTCTTGTCCAGGCAGCTTTCTGGCTGATCGTTCTGGGGATGTTTGCCTTCTACGGGAACCGTTACTACGAGCAGACTCAGCACAACAAGAAGTGGGCTGAGTGGGCTGAGGCAGCACTGCTCCGCTCCGCCTACTGCCCGAAGAACGGCGACCCCAAGTCGGCCAGCACCTTTGAGTCAGTCGCCAACTTGCTCGACGAGGTCCGCGATGCGAGTGACGCCCACTTCACGGCGGCACTGGCGAAGGCTACGGCCGCCGAGCAGCCCTACCTGCTTTGGCTGAAAGCCTGCCGCGAAGCTCGCAATGGTGACGTCGAGGCTGCAACCAAGACGGCCGAGAACCTTCGGGCCGCGCATCCCAAGCATGTGCTCTGCACCTCGACGGCCTACCCCATTCAAGTGCGGCAGCCGATCGAGAAGCCGAAGGACAAGGAGAAGAAGGACGCACAGCCTGAAGAAGAGCCAGAACTCAAACCGGCCGTGGCCGGCTCGAGCGTCGAGATGCTCATTCAGAACCTCAAATCTGCCAAGGACTTCGCGCAGCCGCCGACGTTTGTCAAGCCGACGATTCCTGCCGACGCCCCGCGCTACAAGATCACGCTGGACGGTGACTACGGCGAGTTCGTGATCGCCCTGATGGTCACAGAGGCGCCCAAGACCAGTGCCAAATTCGAGGAGATCGCGGCGTCGAAGTTCTGGGAGAACATCAAGGTCGACGAACTCGTCCGCCCCGCCGCGCGACGCAACCGATTCATGGAGGCGACGCGCAAGTTCCACTTCGGCTTCGAGACGACGAAGACCGAGGCGAACCGCGCCGACTGGGATACCTCGACGGCGAGCACGGAAGCTCACACCGTGCAGGAATTCACCGACCTAAGCCATTTCCCAGGCGCCGTCTCTGCGCGCATGCGGGACGGGAAGAACGAGGTCGACCGACTCTACATTTGTGAATCGGACTCCCCCAGCCAGGACGATCAGTTCACTGTCTTCGCCTATGTCGTGGAAGGGCTGGAATCGGTTCGCAAGGTATGTGATGCGAGCTTCGACCGATCCGAGGACGAGGACGTGGGGCGAGGCCGACCCGCGGAGAGCATCTCCATCAAGTCGGTAACGAAGCTCTGATCAAGAGGGTCGCCACGGGTCTTCGCAGCCAGAGCTGCGAAGCTAGGATCGGAGGCACCGGCGCGACCTATTCCGCCGCGGTTGCCCTGAAGCACATTATCACAAGTTCTTTATTTTACCGTAGATACGCTCGAACTCCTCGCGGCCTGCACAGGTGATTTGAATCACCGAAGACTTGCGACCGTAGCGGACATTGACCGTGGTGCTCAGGGCTTCGGTCAGGTTCTCTTCGATCTCCTTGAGCCAGGCAGCCTTCAACTGCTTCGGGTCTTTCTTCTTGGGCATGACCACTGGCCCAAGGTTGGCCTGACGCACAAGATCTTCGAGGGCTCGGACCGACAGCGACTGCCGAACCGCCTCGTCCGCGAGCCGCGTTTGCACCTCGGGATCCTTCGTTCCCAGTAAGGCGCGGGCATGCCCCATCGACAATGTTCCACGTGAAACATGCTCCTGCACCGCCGGGCTGAGGTCGAGCAGTCGCATGAAATTGGCAACCGTCGAACGATCTAAGCCAACCCGCTGAGCGACGTCTTCCTGTTTGGCTCCAAGCTGGGTTTGAAGCGAACGGAAAGCCCTCGCCTTCTCCAGTGGATTCAGGTCCTCGCGCTGGAGGTTTTCCACCAAGGCAAAGACAGCCGACTCCTGATCCGTTGTCTCGCGGACAACCACCGGCACTTCAGTTAGCCCAGCCAGCTTGGCGGCGCGCCACCGGCGTTCGCCCGCCACGATCTGCAGCGCCTGCCCCACTCGACGCACCAGGATCGGCTGCAACACACCACTTTCGCGGATCGATTGCGTCAGCTCCGTGAGATCACTCGACCCGATGCCGGATCGTGGTTGGCTCGGGTTCGCAACGAGCTGCTCAACGGCGACCAGCATCAACTGGGTGCCGGCGGCTACCGGCGCCTGCGGTTCCACTGCGGCTGCGCGCGCCTCACTTGGGGCGACGACCGGATCAGCGGGAGGCGGGGTTCGGGGAGAAGCCACCTTGCTCGCCGACGACAGGAAGAAATCGAGACCACGTCCAAGCTTGCGATCAACCATGACAGACCTCCAGAATCAGTTCACCGTAACAGAAGGCGGCCTTGGAACCAGGCGCGTAGTTGAACACCGACTGGCCGTGGCTTGCAGCTTCAACTAGGGCAACGTCCCGCAGAACCACGGTTTCGAAGACTCGGGGTCCCAAGTTGGAGCGAAGGCTGTTCACGACCTCGGCGCAGATCTGCTCGCGGGCGTCAACCATGGTAGGGAGCACACCGAGCAGTTTGCAGTGGTTGCGAAGGCCATCGAGTGTCCCCAGGATCTGGGACAGGCCATGCATGGCGAGAAACTCTGCCTGCACTGGCACGATGACCTCCTGGCAGAGCTGCAGGCCGGCACGACCCCATGCGTCCATTCGAGGTGGGCAGTCGGCGATCAACCAGGTAGGAGCCATCGCCTCGATATCTCGCCGCAGTCGTTCAAGGAATGCAGAATCGGGCTGGTCCTGGTCGAAGCTGCCCGCGATCCACAGATTGTCCGCGACCGCTCGAAACGGACTTTTCGATTCGCCGTCCGATTGGCCGGAACCCATTCCCTGAAGGGCAACGACAGCATTGCCTTGAGGATCGAGATCCAGCAAGAGCACTTTCTCGCCACGCAGCGATAGACCATGCGCGAGATGAATCGCGGTCGTGGTCTTGCCGACGCCACCTTTCTGGTTAGCCAAAGCGATCGAACGCATAGTCCCTTGACGTGCTGTGCTGAGTCCGCCAGCCTTCGCCTTTACCGACTTCCACGCACCCATGGAAGCGCGTAGCTGAATGCGGTTCTCGCAAACGATCCGACTCACCTGGCTCGAGGCAAAGGCCACAGCAGCAATGTTGGGGCTGTTGCCGGTGGTGGTGGGGGTTCTCCTGCTCTTGGGCGCCTCGATTCAAGAGCCGACGATTTTTCGTCCGGAGGGCCTCGAACTCGCCTGGCCCTGCCTATTGGCGATCAGCGACACGTTGTTCTTTCTTGTTTGCTGGAATAGACTTATGCTGCCGATAGGCAGAGCGGTGGACTTCGTGGCCGCGGCGATTGCGACGTGGTTGGTGGGTGCCTCAGTCGGACTGTGCTTGTTGGTGGTCATCATCTTCTACGGTGCTACCGAACACCTGCAGGCCATCGTCGACCGCGGCGCGGACGACTGCCTGCGCATGCTGCTGCTCTGGCTTCCCATTGCATTCCTTTCGAATGCACCGTGGTTGCAGCGGCGACCCACACTCATTCGACTCGCAGCCTTGTTGCTCGCTTATTTGATGCAAGCCAGTGTCGTTCCGGCTCGGGTTTCCGAAGTGGGCATCGCATCGCTCCTGGCACTAGCCGCTTGCCCTGTGATGGTCCTCCTTGCATCGTCGTCGAACGGGACCCGCAGTCCTTGATCACCAACAAACGTCCATGCGGATCGGAATCCTCGGTGACATCCACGGCAACCTCGAAGCGCTGAACGCTGTCGTGGAGGCCGCAGCCAACGAGCGCATCGACGAGTGGGTGCAGGTGGGGGACATCGTGGGCTACGGCCCCGAGCCGTCGGCCTGCATCGACATAGTCCGTCGACTCAACTGCATCGTCTGCCTAGGCAACCACGATGCCGCCGTGTTGGGCATGCTCGACACGGCATACTTCAACTCCTACGCAAGATCCGCGATCGAGTGGACGCGCACACGCCTGCGCGCGACGGACTACGACTTCTTGCGATCGCTCCAACTCGTCGTGCAGAAGCGGGACTACACGGTGGTGCATGGCACACTGCACATGCCTGACTTGTTCGGCTACGTCGTGAGCCAAGTCGAAGCATTCGACTCGCTATCGCTCCAGACCACGCCGTTGTGCTTCGTCGGCCACTCACATGTGCCGGCGATCTACGTGCAACGAGGGCCTCGCGAAGTCGACTGGATCAACCAGTCGGAGATGGAATACTCGCTGCCCAAGGGCCTGAAGGCGCTCGTGAACGTCGGCAGTGTCGGGCAGCCACGTGACGAAGATCCGCGAGCAGCTTTCGCTATCTACGACAGTGACAGCCGCATCATCTCGATTCGCCGTGTGAACTACGACATCGCATCCGTGCAGCGAAAGATCCGCGCAGCAGGCCTGCCGGAGATGCTGGCGCACCGGCTTTCGCTAGGCGTCTGATCCTGGCATCAAGTAGGCGCTGCCGACCACGTCGGCCACGAGCAGGCCCTCGTCCGTGAGGCGAATGTTCGAACCGTCTCGCTGGATCCAGCCCCTCTTCACCTGCTCGTCCATCACACCGCCGAGCAAGGGCGCGGCCGCGAGGCCGATGCGGCGCTCCGCGGCCGCTACATCGATGCCGTCCATCCTGCGGATGCCGAGCCAAAGTGCCTCGCCGAGCCGCTGTCTTGCAGTCAACGTCTCTGCACTGGCAGCCGGCGGCACGCCGGCAAGCGCGGCCGTCGCCCATGCCTCGATGGTCTTGAGGTTGGTGTGGCGAACGCCATTGCGATGACTCGATGCTCCTGGCCCGACGCCGACGTAGTCGCCCTGCAGCCAGTAGTGATCGTTGTGCAACGAAGGCCCGCCGCGGCCCGCGAAGTTGCTGATCTCGTAAGCGGCGTAACCGTGGCGCGACAAGGTCGTGCGCGTGTGCAGGAACATCGCTCGGTCGGCCTCTTCTTCGACGGGCACGACGCGTCCCTGCCGCAAGTCGCGATGAAGGCGCGTGCCAGGCTCGTAGGTAAGGCTGTAGCAAGACATGTGGTCCGGCTGAAGCTCCAACGCCTGCGTGAGGTCCGCGTCCCAATCGCACACGGTCTGATCAGGCAACCCAAAGATCAGATCGATGCTGATGTTCTTGGCACCGGCGTGTCGCATCGCTCGGAACGCATCCTTGGCGCGATCGGCAGAATGCGCGCGATCGAGAAACTGCAGCCGTTTCGCGTCGAAGCTCTGCACGCCCATAGAAAGCCGCGTCGCACCGCCGGCGAGCGCGATGGCGGCCTTCTGTTCGTCGATGCTCTCTGGATTGGCCTCCATCGTGACTTCGCGCGCACTACCCAGGTCGACGTGGCGAGCGAGGATCGCGAACAGTTCCCGCAGACGTTCGGGCGAGAGATGGCTCGGCGTGCCGCCGCCGACGAACACGGTGTGAGGCGACCGAGGCAATCTCGTCGAGCGCAGTTCGCAGTCGAGCGCACGCAAGAACAGGTCATGCACCGCCTGATCCTCGACCACGTAGGACGTGAAGTCGCAGTAGCCGCACTTCACGACGCAGAACGGCACGTGCACGTAGAGCGAAGTGGCGCTGGTCCTGAGGCCCTCGACGTCATGGGTCACGCGCAGAGCCTACGCGTTGGCAGTCGCGACGTCTTGAGGTGCGCGCAGCTCAGATCTTCTGAATCGTCGGCCGCTCTTCGCCGAACTCGCGCGACATCGTGCGGTAGAGCTTCTCGAGAGCTTGCTGTTCCATTTGCCGAACGCGCTCGCGCGTGAGGCCGAACTTCTTTCCGATCGCCTTCAGTGTCATCGGCTCGCCGCTGCCGATGCCGTATCGCAACTTGACGATGCGCGCCTCGCGCGGTTCCAGCATGTCGAGCAACTGGCGCAGACGTGTCAGTTCCATCGCCGCGAACAAGTGCTCCTCTGGCGGCCGCCCGTTCGGATCCTCGAACACCTCGCCGAACACCGAGGAGGAGTCCTCGCTCATCGAATGCGTGGGTTGCGAGTTGGCGAGCACGGTGTCGCGCACGACGTCCCAGTTGCTCTCGGGGATCCCGAGTTCCTCGGCGATCTCCGCGGAGGTCGGCTGGCGCCCGAGTCGGTAGCCCAACTCCATCGCAGTTGCCTTCCAACGCGAAACGATCTCGGACATGTAGGACGGAACGCGAACCGTCTTCACTGTGTTGATCAGGGATCGGCGGATGCCCTGCTTGATCCACCAG